>ODAK010004485.1_pt1 | contig 14279 bp, 29 predicted proteins | sample 1539591 | NCBI WGS metagenome assembly ODAK01 (sample SAMEA3539303, study PRJEB22396) | soil metagenome | biome: tundra; feature: field; material: soil | place: USA | collected 2010-05 | depth 0.15 m | reverse complement strand
ATTCATACCAAGGAGAATTTAGCTTATGTCGATATTCTGCAACTTCCATAAGCGCTGATAATTGGGGGACACCATTGCCGGTCATAATTCTTGTGCTGCACAAAGATCCTGGCCCAATACCGACTTTTACTACATCGGCTCCAGCTTTCCACAATCTCATGGCCCCCTCACCGGTTGCCACATTTCCGGCAATAAGAAGGACCTTGGGATATTTCTCAGTAATATACCTGATAATTTCGATACACATCACTGAATCCCCGTGAGCAATATCGATGCACAAGATTTTAACTCCAGCATCGACAAGTTTATCAATGTCGGTATGGTTTTCTTTTTTGGCTCCGACGGAAAATCCAATATGACTAAGATATTGGTGAGATGTTCGCTTCCCTCGATCTAATTCGAAGAAGGAACAAGCCATATCCAATTGACCTTCAATTGGTATAAAACGGTGAATGATGGCAAGCCCGCCTATTTCAGCGATTGCTTTTGCCATATCAAACTCGGTAATACTTGCCATATTCGCAGGAATTAGTGGATGTTCAAATGAAAATCCTTTCGGAAAACTAACCTTGGTGCTAACGTTAGAGCGACTTTCGATATTAGAAAACTTAGGCGTTAATAGGACATCATTAAAGGTTAATCCCTCTTTTATGGTAAAACTCATTGAGTCGCCTCCGTCCAATATCCCAATTCATTTGCATATAACTGAAACCCTGTTCCATCCGTAAAATGCAACCAAAATATCGCCTCATCATCGGTAGGAGACCCAACCTTCAAGATTGTTTTCCCAATCAATAAATCGCGCATTTTCTCAAGTTTCGCTTCCGTATCATATAATCCCATATTTAGCTCCTGCTCATAATTCCGTATATCAATATAACACCCCTTAAAGACAAGTCAACGGCCCCGATATATAAATGAATCGAAAGGCAAGGAGAGCAATGGAACACGAATTACAAATAATTATGCGGTACGAGGATGGGCAACCAATTAGCAATTCAATGGATATTATTGATGGGACTATTGATTCCGTAAGTTTTCCCGGGACTGGCACCGTAGTATTTTTGGATGGCAATCCAATTGGATGTATTCAGCATATTAAGATCGAGGCGGATATCAAGAAACCAACGGTCAATGTCGAGATTACCTTCCCGCCCTTTTCTGACTCGGAAGATGAGTCCGAAAGATGGTGCAATTTCGATCGTGAGGCACGACCAGTAATTGAAATTCTCAAGAAGAGTCCAAGCATTTTGGTTAAGAAGTCCATTAGATATTTACGCAATATTGGACCAATTCAATATCTTCGCGAAATTGGGACCAATGGTTTTATTCATTCAATTAGACGGAAGATATCACCAAATAGCCAATCATATCGTAAGACTAAGGCGTAATTATTGGCATTGCTTTTAATTGTGGGATAAGTTCATCAATGAGATATTTTTCGAGTTTCTTACCTTGATATTTGCGACCATCTATAGAGATAAGGTTAATGTTATTCTCAGCACAAAATGCTTGTTTGTAGGCATCGCGTTTTTGTTGAACAATGAAATTAGCACCGGCATTATTTTTATCACCACCAAAATAGGTAGTTGGGTTATAATGTTGTTTGCCGTTATATTCAATGGCTGTGTTTATCTGAAAAGAATAAGCGTCAAATCTGAAACGTAGCTTTGCGGTTTTATTGACTCGACGCAATGATACTTGAGGTTCGAACCCCAAATTGTTTTGTTCTAGAATTAAAAGAGTCAACTTTTCATTTTTGCAAAGAGAACATTTTGGACACCCTGAATTACCATTTAAAATGGCATCAGGGGCTGTTTCCCAAATAAATTGACATTCTTCAACAAGACATTGCCAAGGTATTTTAGTCATGACATTTATGATATCGCCTAATCGTTTGATTAAGCGACAATTATCAATCAATCTTCGATCAATATCTTCATTGGTTAATTTCAATCTGCCACTACATTTGGGACATCCCGTTTCGTGATTTAATATACTGTGAGGTATTGTTATCCATATATATTGACATATTAAGCATTGCCAATCGCCTTTCATAGTTGCGCTAGTAAAATCACTTAATCTACGTATATCTCTATTGGCTTCTTTTAAACGACGATCAACATTTTCATTATCCATTTTATTTGGACGAGACCTTGACGGATCTTTTCTTTTAAGGTATTTTGGCCAGGGTTTTCTTTTACCACATCGTGGGCAGCCGCTTTTATTGCCATTCAAAATGCTGTGTGGAGTGGCATTCCATTTATACTTACAATTCTCAATCAAACATTCCCATTCGATTTTTATTATTGCGTTGATTATTTCACCTAAACGTTTTATTGATCGATTAGTTTCATATAACCGTCTATCAACTATTTCATTGGTTAGTTTTACTTTACCACCGCATTTAGGACATCCTTTTTTACCGTTCAGAATATTTCCCGGCGTAGCACTCCATATATATTGACAAATGAGACACTGCCAAAGTATTTTAGTTTTGGCATCAATATAATCTCCAAGCCTTTTAATTTCTCTATTATCGGCAATTAATTTGATATCGACATCCTCATTGGTAAGTTTTATATTAGAGCGCATTGTGTTATTGTAAGCATCGTCAGATTTTTGTCAAGTGGTCTTGAATCAAAAATAATACGACCACTGACTTTTTTTGCATTGATAAGAAAAGGATATAATGAGCTTTCGGAACGAATTTTTACATACTCCACCTGGAGCCGCACGAGAGCAGCTCGTTTACCAAGCCGTTATTTCTAAAGGAAAACCTAAGATTTCTCCTATTTTAATTCAGGCCCCAGGTGGAATTAAAATCACATTCTTTATTACCTCTGATTTTATGCAAATTGATGGTATTTATCTTCCTATGACAAGCGCCACGGCACAAGCTATTGCTGATTATTTTCATATGCACATTCCAGGTAATAAGATTTCTGATTTGGTTTGGAAAAATGCTGAAGGAAAAATTAAGGCGTTACCATTGAGCGGTAGCGGATACCACCATCCAGTGACAAATCAATGGTTTAGTCCCAAAGAAGTAGTTCAAAATCGTATAAACACATCAGATGCATCTATTGCTTTTTCCAGTAATATCGAAAAGGAAAAGTCTAAACATACTAATTTAGAAGGTAAGCTTTTAGATGGACATCTTAAATGGTTAACGCTACCTCCACAAGATGGATCTATGGGGATGTATGGGTGGAGAAATTCTAAAGGTGATCCAATACAAAGGGGATACGGATCTTCGCATAAAAGTGGTCACAGTGAATATGCCAGCGGATTAAGATTAGTTGATAATCGTTTTGATATTCAATATCCTAATGGCAAGCAAGAAACATTGACAATGGATCAATTTCTCAAGACGCCCTATCGAGATTTTTTGTTCGATGATCACCAGGACCTTCGCAATGGTCAATTGGCACGATATGATTTGGGACGCGATAAAGCTAATCTATCCCAAATTGATCGTCAAATGGGACGAGAGCCTAAAGAAGAAATCGCCAAATCAATTCCTGATGATGGCGATATCATTTCTCCTAAAAGTTATGGCTATCAGCCCGGTGTTCCGCCCGAAGGCTATAAGGCTCCCAATTTCAAACGCGCCCCAAAACCAATTGAGGATAAAGCCAAAGAGGTTTTACAATCATTCCTTAAAAACAAACGGCCAATTGGAACAATGGTTTCATCTAATATTGGTGGCAAAGATTATCGATTTAGAAGCGAGGTTCATTCCAATTCGCCCTATGGCATATCAGTATATGAGCAAAAAGGCGATAATGCCCAGCAGGATCCCGAAGCCGTTAGCGGTAATTCTCAAATCCTGCAACGACTCTCAGATTATCTCGACAAAATCAACGAAACAATGGTCTAATAAGGAACTCAAATGAATGCGTTATCAAAATTGGCTGCTAAATTGGCAAAGAAATATGCTCATGAACATTCTTTCGACGGATCGTCTTCTAAGGAAAAACAATTGATGAACGATTATGAACAGGCCTTGCAGGTTTTTGAAGACGATTATTTATATGGGACCTCAGATGATGAACTGCACCAATTAAGAAGAGGTATTTTAAAACAGATAGAAGAGATTATGTTCGATAGAAAAGAAACGCCGAACATCCATGGTGATAATATTGATCTTGATACAAGCATTCCTAAGTTTTTATCCGCAAAACTTAAGCTCATTGAAAAGGCGCTTATTATGAATCGCCAGAAAAACAAAATCTTAGACCGTTAAATTGATTTTGAACATTTCAAACGGTGATTGCTATATTTGAGGAAACAGCGGAAGTCGAATCCGTCACCCTTTTGAGATGCTCTTGCTTAGCAGGCAAGCGTCACACCACCGCGACATCAGTTTCCAATTTGCTTACTCTTCTACGATGATTTTTGGAGCGGGAGGAGTAATATGTTCTTCGATCGTAGCAAGTATCCGTAAAAGGTCTGTTGCGGCATCTTTGGCAGATCTAAGGGCTCGTTTCGATAATGCATTCAAACCATCATTATCTCGTCTTGTTCGACCAATCATAACTTCGATTAGCATATTAAGTCGGGGATCAAGGACTTGCCTGTGAAAGAACTTTAATCGATCAATTTCGTTGCGAAGAAGAACGTTTTGACTCAAAGGAACGGCATATTTATTTTCAAGGTGTTTGGCTAAGGATCGAAGGTCGCTCATAAGGTAATACACTAATATGCTTATTTTTGAGTATTGGAATTAATTCATTGATGGCATATTGTTCTAATTTGGCATTTTTATATTTGCGCCCATCAATTCTAATCATATTACGATTACGATTTTTCAATTCTTGATCTATAGTTTCATTGGTCCATTTTTGACCCATATTTACCTAAATATATACATAATTATGCCTTCATTCTAAATACAATAATGCCTTGTGTAGTATCATATTCACCAATACGGATTTTAACCTTATCTCCTAACAAAATCCGAACTGAGTTTTGTCTTATTTTCCCAGATAAAGTACAAAGTACAATATAACCATCTGATATTTGCACCCTAAATTTGCTGTTTGATGTTTCAATTACGATTCCTTGCGCTTCTAAAATATCTTTGCTCTCTTTTACCATCTATCTAATTCCATTCTGGGATTTCGCCCGCTATTTTGTTGTTCGTTGGATACTTCACGATGAACGTCTTTTGCTCTTGACAAGGAAGAAGTACCGGATCCTTGCTTTTTAACTCCTTACAATCCTTATTCCTATGTTTGGCGATATTTTGGAGCGCCCATATCCCCAAGAACAACGAAGGAATAGATATCCATTCATTATCAATAAAGGCAAAAGTCCGAAGAAAATCATCAATACCTAAAAAGGAGACAATAGAATGCGTTTTGAACGTTTCTTCCTCCTTGCCAACAAGAATGAAAGCAGCTTTGCTAATCTTCGAGATTTTAGAGGGCGGTAATCCGTCATAGAGATCGGTCATTGGCAACTTGGAACGATCAATTGCTAAATCATTTAGGGTAATGATGAGTTTTTTACTTCCTTTCTTATCTTTCTTGAATGAAAGGGAATTGCCGAACTCATCATCCCAGTGAGAATAAAAGATAACCTTGAGGCCATTTTTCATATCTCTTGGTTTTAATCGACAAGCCTTAATGATGAACTCTAAATGCTTATTCTCCATAAATCCAACGAAGAGAAGAATGTCTCGTCTCAATTTAGCATAGAGAGAAGATATACCAATCATTCAACATCCGACATATCCAAATTATCAATGTCTTCCAATGGTCCATCATTTGTCGATTTAATATAATGCGGAAAGCTCTTATGGAAAGGCAAATGGTCAATTCCCTTTTCTTCGGTCAATCGCTTCCAAAGAAGATAGGTATTTCTCGTATCAACTTTACTCGCGTGTGCCGCAGCAAACTTTTTGATTCCAATTGTATCGCAGCAATTTTGGAGGGTCGTCGAAACTTTACCTTTTGGTGTCCTGACAATCTTTAATTGAGAATGATCGGCGTGCTTTAAGAACTCCTTCATCAAATGAATGGTATCGAGCCAAATATTAACAGGACAAACTTCTCCGACCTTTTCATAAAGGGCGTGAATAAATCGGCGATCGAAAGCGACGTTATGTCCGACGAAGCATCTATCGGAAGGAGTCATACCGTCTTGATTGATAAATCGATTGACCTTCCCTATGACTTCTTCTTTTGTCGCTCCTTGGCTTAAATCTGCAAGAGTTTTATTGGTAATTCGAAGGGCATCGACATTGGCGCGCTCCGGATAATCGCATTTAACCATTTCAGTTAATTGATGACGGTCGGAGGCGCGGATTATGGAAATCTCCGTCACCTCCTGATAGACGGACGAAAGCCCGGTCGATTCTACATCGGTCACATAATAAATTATGCCTGGAGTCATTTGATACGACCATCTTTGGCCAGATCGACATCTTTTTCGGTCAAAAGAATATCACCAGCGGCAGTCGTTAGATATACACGGCCAAGGCCATCTTTGATAACGTCATTTCGAAAAGGGGCCCATTTACTGGTATAATGATAAGCTTCCTCTTTAGAAAAAGACCATCTATATTCCTTCGATTTGTGATTGAGTTCGCCATTCAAATATGACGCGCTATCCTTTTTTATCACAATATAATATGGTCCCAATCGATTCTTGACCAATAAATGAAAGCCAATGATGTGCTTGTTTATTTCGTTCGTTTGTTCTTCCATCTCTTACTTGTGCTCCTTTTGTCTTTTTCCTTGTCATTTTCATCCATCTCGGATAAGATGACATCTAATAATGCATTAACCATCAAATCTGCTTGCCTTATAGAATCAATCATAAGAATACTGACAAGCTTCTTACTTATCCGGATGACTCTCTTGAACGTTATAGCCATTAGCAGCTCCGACATATAAAGGGACAACTTTTAAGGATCGGTATAATTCCTTTGTCTTAATGTCCAGATATTGGAAGCCGCTTATGATTTTGCGGCAATTGATAAAGCCGCATTGACAATTCATTTTCCACTCATCATATGTTGCCGTGCTTGTCGTTGAGAAGTCGTAAGTTATTTCGCTACCAGCCTTAATCTCATAGAGAGAATACAATTGAGCACGATTGCCAACAACGTGCAATCCGCAATTAGGATTACAGCTATGATTGATATAATCATCTACATCCCCTGATTTGGAGAGAAAGCTATCTTTGCCAATCTGTAGGTAATCATTGTATTTCTCAGAAGTCATTTGAGAGCGAGAAATAACATCACCCTTCATTTCGAAGATAACCGTCCCCTTATCCAGATTAACCTTGGTAAATATTCCTTGTTCCGTCTTATTGAGATTGAGATGGAAAACCATTAAAACCCCATTATGTTCTTAACGAATCTAACCATTAAGGTCCCAGCATTATAAATGGTAATTTTACGATCTCGTTTGCCCGGGATTCGATATTGAATATTGCTCGGACTCAATCTCGCTATGAGTTTCAGCGCTTCTTCCGGGGTTTCGGCGAGAACGCGTTTATAAATCAATGTCGCAGGAATCATCGAATCTATCTTTAAATCGAAGTAAAACTTCTCTGGGGGTTTAGGAGTGGCTTGTTTTTTTATTTGATTCCTAATTCTTCGCACCTGTCGAGAAATAACTTCTCTGCCTCATTTGGTGGTAAGGCGGTAATTTGGAAAGGTGGAGGATTGACGGGAAACTTCCAATCGGGATGAATGGAGTTTAGAAGACATTTTGCCTCAATACCCAACATCATAAGATCGGCTTTCTTTACTGATGGTGGTTCAATTTCTGAGAGACCGAATTTGCGATAAATGAGAGATTGTATAATCTTCTCAATCTTGCGATAGCCTTCAAGTTCTGGAAATCGTTTTAGTACTGAATTCAAATCCGAAATATACGCCTCACTAGCGTCGTGTAGAAGGGCGTGTTTCGCATCCGCATCATTACATAAATAACTCACAAAGACACAATGTTGCGCGACCCCATAAAAGACAGATGAGTGTCCCGTAAATCTGCAAAGCATTGAAAGGGCATGCGCCATATCCTCAATGCAAATATCTTCTATTCGTGGATCGAGCGGATAAAACTTCTTACCAGTAAAGGTCTGAATCCATCCGGGGTCTTTATCACGATTATCTAATTTGGTATATCCATCAAGTAATGAATACTTGCCTTTATCACTTTCCAGCATTTTTAACTCTTCTTCCATTTTGGAGCGTTGCTCTTCCCATTCTTCAATGGACATTCCACTTCCTCGATAATTATTGGCCATTGCAAAAACCTCGTATATCGATAAGGTAAGGCCCCTTGCGGTTTTTGACAAGCCCCGCGAAATTGATTATAATATGCGGCGTCATATTGATTTCAGTCATTTACCAATTCTCTTTTCGAAAATCGCCTTCGAAGAGTTCGGTCTCATATTTTCCGGAGACCAAGAATATTTTCGCGCCGATCTGTCGGGCCTCGTCTAAAATGAACTCACCCGTAAACGGATCTATCGAATCCAAATAATTATAAGCCACATTTTCGGAAGGGCCAAAGTATTTGCCATCTTTAAGCTGAAATATAATTCCATACGGACCCAATCTATTTTTGACCAGAATATCGAAATTTAGAAGAAGATCCCGAGGATGTTGTATCATTTTATGAATCTTCCAAGCGCATCACGACGTGGCCCGCCTTTCATAAGTCGGAAATCTTTCTCCTGCAATTCAATTTCTCCGGCAGCCGAGACAAGAAAGATTTTCACCTTTTCGCCACCCATCTCGAAATACTTTTTATCGGTTATGATTTCAGATTTGTTTGCCTGAGCGTAATTTGAAAAGTAATCGTAAATGTCATCCTGAACATTACTTCTTGAACCTTTTCCCAGCCGAGCAATATAGAGTCCACGAAGCGTATCTTTGAGAGCTAATTTGAAAGGACCTATTCTATTCTTGATAATTCCATCGAAATTGATAATGTCTTTAATCGTTCTCATTTGACGTATTTTACTTTCTTGTTGAATTGTTTGAGAGATATCTCAATATCTCCGGCCACCGTGGTAAGGAATATAAATGTCTTCTCGCCACGATCCTTGAAAACGGATTGATTGTTAGGAATAAAGCATCTGGTAATCAAATCTCGGTCAAAAAAGTAAGCAAGCTCACGATTAAATGAACGATATCCTGAGCAAATGTATTCATTTTGCTCATTCTTGAGAACAATATGGTAAGGTCCGAGACGGTTTTTAATCAACGAATCGAAACCGATAAGGAAATCTTTGGCATCTGACATATTACTCCTATTTTTTGAGATCTTTCTCAGATATCTCTATATCACCTGCTGCGGTAGTTAGATAGATTTTGGCTGGACAATCTTTTTTACCTAAATTATGGTCATCACGATCCTTAAAGGCATATGTAAGCCCGTAATATCCTATCTGACTATAATCAAATGCCTTATCCATAGTGAATTGCCAGAGATCTATTCCTTTATAATAGAAATTATGGCGCGAAGGTTGTTTTAGAATTATCTTATACGGCCCCAATCTATTCTTAACGATCTGATTGAAATTGATGAAGAGATCTTGTGGATAATTCATTTCTTAAGGTCCTTTTCTGTTAACCAAATATCTCCCGCGGAAGTCGTCAAATAAACCTTCCAACAAAAAGCAGGCACCCAATTAATTCCATTAATAGAATAATCAGTTGCTTGAGATTCATCAGAGACCCATTTTGAACCGCCAATTTCTTTAAGATTCTCGCACCAATACATTCCGTTTGGTGTTTGTCTTACAACGATTTTATGAGGACCTAATCTATTTTTGACCAATCCGTGAAAATTAGCCAATGTCTCGCGTGAATAATTCATTTGAAGTCCTTTATAGATAATTGAATATCACCTGCTGCGGTCATAAGATATGATGACCATATTATTGTTGAGCCGGGATTATATCCATAATCGTGAGCCAAAGATTTATCCGCGTTCCATTTATTATCTGGCTGGGACCAATACATTCCATTATCATTTCTTTTGACAACTATCTTATATGGACCTAATCTGTTTTTGACAAGATAACGAAAATTGACAAGTCTCTCTTCTATTGTTTTCATTTGAAATCCTTGTTTGATAAGGCAATATCTCCAGCGGCTGTCATAAGAAAGGCGCTCCATTTTGACATCCCGATGCCCTTGGTAGGATTATATTCATAATCGTGAGCCCGAGATTTATCTTGAACCCACGTACCATCCATCGTCGACCAATATTTGCCATCATTATGTTTGGCGACAATTTTATAAGGACCGAGCCTATTTTTGACGAGATAATGAAAATTGATTAATATATCTTCCATTGTTATTTTCATTTGAAATCCTCAATTGTTATTTTGATATCACCAGCGGCCGTTGTTAAATAGAAACCAATGTCGCCTAGAGATAATGCCAAGTTTTTTGCTGCAATGTTTCTATCAGATACAATATAGGACGCGGCAGATCCTATTCCCATTTTATATTTGCTTTCATATTTGCCATATTCAAAAGCCTTAGATTTCTCATTTGTCAAATGCCAGTTTCCATTCCATTCGACATAATCTTCGTGTACTTTCATTACAATAAGATAAGGACCTTGTCTATTTTTGACCAATCCATTGAAATTACGTAGTACTTGTTGAGCTGACATTATTTTGATTCCTTTTGTTTTACCATCCCGGGCCTTCCCATTCTCCGAGGGCGCTAGGACCAAAATCTTTACGTTCCAATTCAATATCTTTTGAAGCCGTTGTTAAATAAGGTTTGTAATTAAATTTGCTATCGTTATGATGCTTCTGATCATAAAAGATGCACATTGTAATATATTCTGCATAATTAAAGGCTCGATTTAATTTTGGTGTAGGTTTTGCTAAATCCGAAAGATAATCACCATTCTGATTTTTCAGGACAATTTTATATGGTCCCAATCGGTTTTTGACAATCCCATTGAAATTAATAATATGGTCTTGGGCTACCATCCTAATTCTTTCCAGTCTTTTTGAAACGATAACGGTTTCAATCTAATATCTCCGGCCTTTGTCGTAATATACGGTTTGAAATTGATCTTCTTCTTCATAAGAAGCTCACGAGCATTATCAACTATGACATTATCATTGCATTTAGAATAATCGAAAGCCTTTTCCGTATTAATAGAATAGTTATATGCGGTGCAGATATATTCGAGGGTCTCCTCATTTTTAAGGACAATCTTATAAGGGCCGAGGCGATTCTTTATCAAAACATCCCAATTCTTTATTGTATCTTTAACTGACATTGGCATTCTCCTTTTCTTTTGGCTCATCTCTGAATTGTGGGTGAAAATCTGACTCTAAAAGTTCAATGAGTCCTGATTGAGTTGTTAGCCAAATTGTTGGCGTCATACCTTCAGTTTTAATCGCTTTGTATTTAACCCAAAGACCTTCTGGATCTTTAAGTCCAATACTATTATAGTCAAAAGCATAATCAGAATTATTAATGTCAGGACGAATATAGGAACCATTAGATCCAAAATACTTCTTGATCTCTTCAATTTTCAATAGAATGCGATATGGTCCCAATCGATTTTTGATAATCGTATCTTTGTCAATTAGAATGTCGTTTATTATTCCGGCCACTCGTTTGAATTTAATTTCTCGTCGTTCCATTTATTTGCTCTCCTGTAAATAACCTACAAAATCCGAGTTAACCCCCGGTGCTGCCGAATCCACCCGTCCCACGAATACCGTTTCGTTTCTTGAACAATTCATCCAACTCTTTATTGGTTCCCAATTTCATTTGAACAATTTCTCGGCGCATTGGAATAATTTGACCAATGGGAGTTCCAAATTCAATGACCAAATCTTTGCCCATTGAACATTTGTCCAATATATATTGACCCGCAAATAAAGTTTCACCCTCCCATAGCTCATCTACTATACCTACCAAATTGTGCATCGATTTCTTCGTAAAGGATGAACTTCGTGGGTGCAATTGATAATACCATTCGGGAGGACAAAAGCATCTAAATCCCAATGGGATTTTAAAATATTCCCCGGGTTTGATTGTAATGTTTTGGGCCGCTCGGACATCATAGCCTGTTGCCTCTGGATCGGCCTGGGTCGGTAAAAATCTTGTCTCTCCTGCTAATTCTAAATCTTCGCGTAGCGCAAACAAAAACGTCGGGTACATTGCCATATTTATCCTCCATCACCTAAGTTAAACATCGTACATTTTTGTGTCAAGGGCATAAAATGCTATTAATGCGATGACCTTTCAAAATGAATTGGAGAATTGCTAATGATTGACCTGACGAAGAGCAGCTTTCTTCTCCCTGATTTGATGGGTATTATAAGCAATTTGAGTGCTCTCAATAAAATTGATACGACTCTAAATAAGATTACCCTTGCCCTTTCTCATTTTACTTCCAATCCCAAAGAAGTTAATCCCGATGAATTAAAGGGAGTCCTCGAAGTAGCCAGATCTATTGCAGATAGCTATGATCGGGAAGGACAATCCATTGCTAAATCTATTACGGTTCTTTTCGAAGAAATCGATCACTTAGCCCTTTCGGCTTCCATTGTTGAAAAGACCGCCCTTATGAATAACATTGACTCATTTTATAAGCTCGCCAACGATCTTCCATCTGTCGTCAAAGACATACAAGAAGAGGTTCTTCTTAAAGGAAACGAGAAGAAGAAGTACGAAATACAATTAACGCTCAATGAGATTAAAAAAAGCATTGCCATCATCGAAGAAAGAAATAAGAACTCTGTCGGTTATTCGGGAATTAGAAGTGTTCTTAACCGAAGAATACACAAGATATTGGTTCAGGATCTCGAAATGATGAAATCTTCATTGAATGACATTATCAATGGCTACAAATGGATTGAGTGATGGTTTCTGCCATAATCTTCTGCAATTCTGACACATCACTCCCGGTCCAGCAAACCTTAGCCATTCAATTAGGAGCTTCTGAATCAATGACCGGAGCGGAGTTTGATGCTCGTTTTGCTGCCGATCCAAATTATCCGACCATTGTTCATAATAACAATCTGGTCATATTGGTCTTCCGAGACTTCTCTGATTTAACCAATCGCTCAATTGCAGATGCCGCTATTTTCATTAAAGCAGGATTGGCTACCGTAGAAGCTGGTAATTTTGGACCGGGCTGTTTGACCTTGCCCGTTGCAAGATTGACGCTTCACGAGCTTCTCAAAGGAACCGTTCCAATTGCGACATTTACTCCCAATCCCAATGTTCAGAATAACATTCTTTTCCCCTTTGAAAACCAGAGTTTTATTCTCGCGCCCTTCGGATCTACTAATGAGAACGAATTAATAGAGAGCGGACAAGTTCTTCGCCTCGATTATTTTAGCAATCCAATGTCCGACTTCCAAAATAATCAAGAAAATGAACGCAACAATGAAAACGACGATGAGGAAATAATATGACGACCAAGAAATTGCTTCAACAAATTGACCTTTTTGACCGATTGGCTTCTTATGGGACGAGAGGGGCTTTTCTCAACAAATTATCCCAGGAATATCTCGGGGACGCCCAATATCCTGAAAGCGGCGAACACGAAATTGGCGAGCGTCAAACGATGCCATCTCCTCAGGATCCTTCTCAAATAAAAGGAATTGGCGGAGATCATATAACTCGGCTTCTTCATAACATTCAACATACCGTCGGTGAATTACTTGGGACAAAAGGAATAATTGTCAAAGATGATTATACGTTAGATGCTTTGGAAAAAAGCCTAAGATTATTAAGAAGCCTTAGAAAGGGTGCTCTTTATAACGATAAAGACAATATGACGGTCGAACAAGATTTAAAAAGAAGCGCATCCGTTAAACAAGCACAATATCAAGGAATCAAAGTACAACAAGCCCATGCTGACATTGCCAATAACATTGGAACCATTCTTCAATCAACGCTCCAAAGCGTTCCGCAAGACGCAAGCCTTCCCCAAAAAGAAACCGTCAAATCCTTGGGAGACTTCCTCGCCGGAAGCGTTCACGTCGGTTCCGATCTCAATCAATTAGTTTCCGCCCTCTCTAATCTTTCACATCAAATATCTCAATCCAAATTGAGCGGAACCCTTTTCTCGACCGTTCAGAACAAGATTGCTTCCCTTCTCAATTCAATCAAGGTAGCTTATACTCCCAAGACCGAGGAGAAAGATATTTACGCCGATAATTACAATCCTGATGCCCAAGATGATTTGACTAATGCAAAGGGGCTAATTGCCAATATGGGAGGCCTTGCTAACCAATGGGCGACCTTATCCCCA
>ODAK010004484.1_pt1 | contig 14280 bp, 9 predicted proteins | sample 1539591 | NCBI WGS metagenome assembly ODAK01 (sample SAMEA3539303, study PRJEB22396) | soil metagenome | biome: tundra; feature: field; material: soil | place: USA | collected 2010-05 | depth 0.15 m | reverse complement strand
TGGTGCCAACCGAAACGATCTTGCCGGCAATGCAGAGCACGGCCGCGTCTTGAATAATTTCGAGTTCGGAAAGCAAAGCGCCGCGGCGCGGGCCGTCTGCCTTAGAGCGCAACGTCACAAGTTGGCCGATGTTGACCAGCAAGAGCGCTGCTGTCCTACGCATTTGCGCTCCGGACCAAAAACACCCACCACGGAGACGCGGAGACACGGAGAAATGGGAATGTCATATGACGCGGCGTAGGATCCCCCGGTGCAGAATAGAAACGTTGAAGTTGATCACCAGGCCCACTCGCTTCCCGGTCAGCTTCAAGTAAGTCAGGAGTTGGGCTTCGTGAACGCTCAGCACTCGTTCCACCGCTTTCAGTTCTACAACAACCTCATTGGCTACGATCAAATCAATTCGATATTTTCCGCCAGTTTCCAATCCTTTGTAGATGACCGGCAGTTCTACCTGTCTCAGGAACGGAATATCTCGAAGTCGAAATTCCTGACACATACATTCTTCACAAACTGACTCAAGCAGTCCCGGCCCAAGGTGTCGATGCACCTCAATGGCCGCCCCAATGATGCTCTCGGTCAGCGCCTCACAAAGAAGCCCAATATTCCTCCGTGCCTCCGTGGTGGGTGTTCACGATCGCACCATCGGAATCCGAACTCCCGTCTTTGCCGCAAACTCCTTAGCCTCGTCATATCCCGCGTCCACGTGCCGAATCACGCCCATGCCCGGATCGGTCGTCAGCACGCGCTCGATGCGCTTGGCCATCATGTCGGTGCCGTCGGCGACCGTGACCTGCCCGGCGTGCAGCGAGTAGCCAATGCCCACGCCGCCGCCGTTGTGGATCGAAACCCACGACGCGCCCGCCGCCGTATTCACCAGCGCATTCAGCAGCGGCCAGTCGGCCACCGCGTCCGAGCCATCTTTCATGCTTTCGGTTTCGCGGAACGGAGAAGCCACCGACCCGCAATCCAGGTGATCGCGCCCAATCACGATGGGAGCCTTGATCGTCCCTTTTTTCACAAGATCGTTAATCGCCAGTCCAAACCGCGCGCGCTCGCCGTATCCCAGCCAGCAGATGCGAGCCGGCAGTCCTTGAAACTTGATGCGCTTGCGAGCCAGTTCAATCCAGCGGCGCAGGCTGCGATTCTCCGGAAAAAGTTCAAGCACAAGATCGTCGGTGATAGAGATATCCGAAGCTTCACCCGAAAGCGCTGCCCACCGGAACGGCCCGCGCCCTTCGCAAAACAGCGGACGAATATACGCCGGAACGAATCCTGGAAAGTCATAAGCATTCTTAACGCCGCGCTGAAATGCGAACGTACGAATATTGTTGCCGTAGTCGAACGTGATCGCGCCCATCTTCTGCAAGCGCAGCATGCCTTCCACGTGCTTAGCCATGGCGTCGAGCGACCGCTCCTGATACGCCTTCGGATCGCGCTTGCGCAGTTCGAGCGCCGTTTCGAACGTCATGCCGTTCGGCACATATCCGTTCAGCGGATCGTGCGCCGAAGTCTGATCGGTAAGAATGTCGGGCACCACGCCGCGTTCGGCGAGTTCCGGAATGATGTCCGCGCAATTGCCGACCAGCCCAACCGAAATATTTTCTTTCTTGCGGACGGCATTTTTCAGAATGCGCAGCGCCTCGTCCAGCGTGGTCACGAGAAAATCGCAGTAGCCGGTCTTAAGCCGCTTCTTGATGCGCTCGGGATCGACGTCAATGCCAAGGAACGCCGCACCGGTCATGGTGGCCGCCAGCGGCTGCGCTCCACCCATGCCGCCCATCCCGCCCGAAACAATCAGCTTCCCGCTAAGATCGCCGCCAAAATGTTTGTCGCCCGCCGCATTGAATGTTTCGTAAGTGCCCTGCACGATCCCCTGCGAGCCAATGTAAATCCACGACCCGGCCGTCATCTGTCCATACATCATCAGCCCGGCGCGCTCGAGTTCGTTGAACTTCTCCCAGTTGGAAAAATGCCCGACCAGATTCGAGTTCGCGATCAGCACGCGCGGTGCGTATTCGTGAGTCTTGAACACGCCCACTGGCTTGCCCGACTGCACCAGCAGCGTCTCGTCGTTCTCAAGACTCTTCAGCGACCGGACGATAGCGTGATAGCAATCCCAATTGCGCGCGGCTTTGCCTGTTCCACCATAAACGACCAGATCTTGAGGGCGCTCGGCTACGTCCTCGTCCAGATTGTTCATCAACATGCGCATCGCGGCTTCCTGCTGCCATCCTTTGCAGGAAAGCGTGGTGCCGCGTGGGGCGCGGATGCGGGTGTAGGAGGATGTCGGAATTTCGGTGTCAACAGGCATGTGAGATATCGTAGTTCGTCTGGCGCAGAATCATCAATCGGCAGCGAACCAAGCCCTGCGATCTGGTGCCGACCATACTGCGGTTGCTTCTGGGGTACCCCCCTCCCCCCCCCTTTTTACTAGATACCTCATTCTAAAGGGTTTGTTCTACATAATACAAAACAAAGGAGTTAAGAGGTGGCAAAATTTGCTCTCACCTTTAGAATCAAGGATTTGCGATTTTACTGTCGCGCAAATAATAGATTTCAAAGGACTTAACTCAGACGGACCACAGTCGCCTTGGACAATGGCTATTCTTTAATTATAGGCCTTGATGTCAACTGGCTAATGTGCGTATCGACGTATGCTGAGATAATTGCACAGCTGAGGTGCGCTAACCATGTTCACTCCAGAGTTCCGGAGTGGATTGGCTTTTGATGAACATACACATGCAGATTGGATGGAAGCGGCACATTGGTCGGCTATCGCTCGTTCTCGTACTAAGTACAGCCTTGCTGGCACAACGTTCTTCTCCTGCCCTATCGCCAATCGTGGACGCGAACAGCCGCTTTGCTTTTAAGCTCTTCAAACAACTCACGACCGAAACACCCGACCACAATATTCTCGTTGCACCCACTGGTTTATCTCTGGCCTTCGGGTTGCTGAATAACGGCAGCGATCCCGAAACGCGGAAAGAGATTGAATCGGTTTTCGAATTCACCGGCATGGATCGCGCGGAGATCAACGACGGTTTTGCCGCTCTGCGGAAGGAGATGAATCTAGTAACCTCGCCCCCTCAGAAACAGGGTACGAAAGCAGGGTCGCCTGCGCCGTGGGCAGATAATCCTAATCGGCTCGTAATCGCCGACTCTCTCTGGATCAAGCACGGATATTTCGGAAAACAATTCTTGAGTGCAAGCCGAAACTACTACGGCCTTGATCTGCAGAGACTGCTGCCGTCTTCGAGTCCTTCTGCGCAGGTCAGCCGATGGGCGTCCAAGCAAGTTCACAGGAACGTTCCGATCACCATGGGCACGATGGCTCGCAATGATTTTCTCCTGGTTAACGTTACCCGTTTTCACTCTTTTTGGGAGCACCACTTCGAATCATCGATGACCAGACCTACGCCCTTCGCTTTGCTCAGTGGACAAAAGAAAGAAGTACCGATGATGTACCAGCAACGAAACTTCGACTATATCGAGGGGCCGAAATTCCAGGCCGTAGTTCTCCCCTACGACCAAAACGCCAGTATGTACGTTTTCTTGCCGGCGGAAGACTCGAGCCTGAAGGAACTTGAACAGACTTTAACTGCCAAGAACTGGCAAGAGTGGTTATCACAGTTCAATTTCCGAGAGGGCATGGTTGGGCTGCCAAAATTTAAGACTGAAACTGGTTTCGATGTGCGCGCGGCATTGCGGGAACTCGGCGTCAAGCGTATTTTCGAGCAATTCACTGCTCTTCAGCCAGCCGTTACAATTCCAGAAGGTGCGCGACTTGCTGGAGCTATACAAAAAACGGAACTCAGCGTAGATGAAGAAGGCACCGAGGCGATCAGTGTGGTTTTCGCGGGAGGAATCCCCGGTGGAGTAGCAGGAGGCATGCCCGGTCAAGAGCGCCCCAAGCCATTCGTCATGATCGTGGATCGTCCATTTTTCTTCGCGATCAGGCACAATCCCACTGGGCAATTGCTGTTCATGGGTGCTGTGGTCGAACCTTGAAGAGCACCAAATTACAAATTACCAAATTACCAACTTACAAATTCCTTCACTCCCACTCAATCGTCCCTGGCGGCTTCGACGTAATGTCGTAGACCACGCGGTTCACGCCGCGCACTTCGTTCACGATGCGATTCGAAATCGTCTTCAGCACCTCATAGGGCAGCGGAACCCAATCCGCCGTCATGCCGTCCTCCGAATGCACGGCGCGGACGGCACACGTGTAAGCATACGTCCGCTGGTCGCCCATCACGCCGACCGACATCACCGGCAAGAGCACCGCAAACGACTGCCATATTTTCTGATACAGCCCAGCCTTCTTGATCTCGCCCACCACAATCTCATCGCACTCACGCAGCAAGTCGGCGCGTTCTTTGGTTACTTCGCCCAAGATGCGAACCGCCAGCCCCGGCCCGGGGAACGGCTGGCGCTGCAGAATGTCCTCGGGCATGCCGAGGTCACGTCCGATGCGGCGGACCTCATCTTTGAACAGATCTTTCAGCGGCTCAATGAGCTTGAGCTTCATCGTCTCGGGCAGTCCACCCACGTTGTGATGCGACTTGATGACCTGCGACGGGCCGCGCACCGAGCGCGACTCGATCACGTCGGGATAGAGCGTCCCCTGCACCAGCCACTCGACTTCGCCTTCTTCTTTCTCGATGCGCTTCGCTTCGTCGTCGAAGACCTCGATGAACTCGTTGCCGATGATCTTGCGCTTCGTCTCCGGATCGCTCACCCCCGCCAGCTTCTGCATGAAGCGTTCCGTGGCATCGACCGCAACCAGGTGCAGTCCAAGATTGTCGCGCAGATTTTGCTGAACTTTCTCGAACTCGTTTTTGCGCAGCACGCCGTTGTTCACGAAGACGCAAGTCAAGCGCGAATGCCCGGTTTCATCGCGCATGGCGCGATCCACCAGCACCGCCGCGACGGAAGAATCCACCCCACCTGAAAGCGCGCAGATGGCACGCCCGCTGCCGACCTGCTGTTTCACCTGGGCCACCGTCGCGTCAATAAAATGCTGTGGCGTCCACGAAGCTTTCGCTCGGCAGATGTTGAGCGCGAAGTTGCGCAGGATGTCCGAGCCGAGCGGCGTGTGGTGCACCTCGGGATGGAATTGCACCGCCCACATCTTGCGCTCGGGGTTTTCGATGGCGGCAACCGCATGGGGAGTTTTCGCCGTCAGCCGGAAACCGGGAGGCAGCTCTTCGGCCTCGTCGCCATGCGACATCCAGACCGTGAGCAACTTGGGCAATCCCTGAAAAAGTTGCGAGTCGGATTGCTGGATCTCCACTGTGGCGTGGCCGTACTCGCGTTTCGCGGCGGGGCGCACTTTCCCGCCGAGCGCGTACACCATGAACTGCAATCCGTAGCAGATGCCGAGCACGGGGATGCCGAGATCGAAGACACTGTTATCGGCCAGCGGCGCATCTTTGTCGTACACCGACGACGGCCCGCCCGACAGAATGATTCCCACCGGAGAGTAGCTGCGAATTTCTTCCAGGCTGGCGTTGAACGGCAGGACGACCGAGAAGATTTTCTGTTCGCGGATGCGGCGCGCAATCAGTTGCGAATATTGCGCCCCGAAGTCGAGGACAACGATAGATTGGGTTTCCACGGATCAATGTCTCAAATTCGAAAAGAACTGTAAAGAGATTCGAGTCTCGGGCAGCGAGAGCGGCCATGAGATTCAGTTCTCGAGGGATCTCCACGGCCGTTATCGCCGTCGGCTAAAGCGGAACCGAAAGGTGCCGATGTTTCTGGTAGAGCAGTTTGTGTGCCAGGGGCTGAGCGGACGGATTTGGACGTGAAAAAGACAATACTTCTGGTGGAGGACAGCAAGGTCCAGAAACGGGCCATCGAAAAGATTCTCCTCAAAGCAGGCTACCTGGTTCTCTTGGCCTGCGACGGAGAGGAAGCGCTTCGTTTGGCTGGGGAAAGCGTTCCCGACATGATTCTGTTGGACCTGCTATTACCTGGGATCGGAGGAGAAGAGGTTCTGTACAAACTTAAACGAGATCCGCACACGGCGCAGATTCCAGTGATCGTCGTCAGCTATCTTCCATTAGCCCATTCCGCCCAGATGAAGGCGGCGGGAGCGGCAGACTACTTTGAGAAGTCGAAATTCCTCGAAGATGTCGAAGGAGAAGCCGCTTTCCTCAATATGATTGACCGCGTGTTCCGTGATTCTGAGCCGCGGACAGAGACGAAAAAGCAGATCTCGATGGGTGCCGGCCGTCAATAGAGGATGAGGCTGATTCGGTGGCGAACCTTCAGCGCACAACGATGTTGACCAGCTTCTTCGTCACCACAATGACCTTTACAATCTGCTTGCCCGCGATGGCCGCCTTCACTTTTGCATCGGCAAGCGCGGCGTGCTCGACCTGATCGTTGGTCGCACCCGCCGGTACCACCACCAGCCCGCGCAGCTTCCCGTTAACCTGCACCGGAATCTCGATCTCGTCCTCCGCCGCCAGCGCCGCATCGTACTTCGGCCACGGAGCTTTCAGCAGATTGCTCTTCTCGCCCGTCATCTCCCACAATTCGTGCGCCAGATACGGCGCCATGGGCGCCAGCAGCAGTGCGATGTTGCGCTGCACGTCCGCGATCAACGATGCGGGAATTCCACCGGCGGCGCGCGTCTCCTCGGCGCCATAAATCTCGTTCACCAGTTCCATGATGGCCGCGATGCAGGTGTTGAAGTGCCAGCGCCCCTGAAAATCATCACTGACGCGTTTGATAGTCTGGTGCAGCTTGCGCTGAATCGCGCGAGCCTCCGTCTGTAGAGACGGGGCTTGCCCCGTCTCCGGAGACGCGGCAAGCCGCGTCTCTACAGGGTTGCGCACGAAGAAGCGATAGACACGGCCGAGGAACCGCTGAATGCCTTCGATCCCAGAATCCTGCCAATCCAGATCGCGATCCGGAGGCGCCGCGAATAAGCTGTACAACCGCGCCGCATCCGCTCCGTAGCGCGCCACCATCTCATCCGGCGACACCACGTTCCCCAGGTTCTTCGACATCTTCGCGCCGTCTTTGATCACCATCCCCTGCGTGAACAACCGCGCGACCGGCTCGTCGTTTTTCACCAGCCCCATGTCGCGCATGAACTTCGTCCAGAAGCGCGAATAAATAAGGTGGAGAATGGCATGTTCCACGCCGCCAATATATTGGTCAATCGGAAACCAGTGCGCAATGGTCGCGCTGTCGAACGGAGCCTTATCATTCCGCGCGTCGGCGTAGCGGTAGAAGTACCACGACGAATCGACGAACGTATCCATGGTGTCAGTCTCGCGCCGTGCCGGCCCGCCACATTTCGGGCAGGTCGTATTAAGGAACTCCGGCACATTCATCAACGGCGATCCACCGGATAGCGTGATCGGCACTTTGTCCGGCAAAATCACCGGCAGATCTTCTTCCGCGACCGGCACCACGCCGTCTCTGTCGCAATACACCATCGGAATCGGCGTTCCCCAATAGCGCTGCCGCGAGATGCCCCAATCTTTTATTCGGAAGGTCACGGTCGCTTTGCCAAAGCCTTTTTCTTCGGCGCGCGCCGACATCTTAGTAATCGCTTCCTCGCAGCTCAGCCCGTTGAACTCGCCCGAGTTCACCACGATCCCGTCCGTGGTTGTAAAGGGCAGCGGCGGTTCCACCATGGTTTCTTCCGGATCGCTTGACTGCGGCAGAATCACCAGCCGTATCTCCAGCTTGTACTTCTGCGCGAATTCGTAATCGCGCTCGTCGTGCGCCGGCACGCTCATGATCGCGCCCGTGCCGTAGTCCATCAGGATGTAGTTCGCCACCCAAACCGGCACCGCTTCGCCGTTATAAGGATTCTTAGCGTAGCGCCCGGTGAACACGCCATGCTTCTCGATCGCGCCGATATCTCCCGCTTCTTTCGCCCGGCGCTGCTCCGCGATCAACTCTTCCACCTTGGCGCGCAGCGTTGCATCGCGGGCAATCATGTCGGCGACGATCGGATGCTCGGGCGCCAACTGCACCGAGGTTGCGCCGTAGATCGTGTCCACCCGCGTGGTGAACACCGTGATCGTCGACCCCGCCGGCCCCACCGTTCCGCCCAGATCGAAATCCACCAGCGTGCCTTCGCTGCGTCCAATCCAGTTCTGCTGCATGATGCGGACTTTTTCCGGCCAGCCCTGCAGCTTTTCAAGATCGCGCAGCAACTCGTCCGCGTATTTAGTGATCCGCAAGAACCACTGTTCCAGTTCGCGCTGCTCGACGGGCGTGTCCTCATGCCGCCAGCACATCCCACCGACAACTTGCTCGTTAGCCAGCACCGTAGCGCACTGCGGACACCAGTTCACCTTGCTCTTCTTGCGATAGGCCAATCCCGACTCGTAGAGCTTCAGAAAGAACCACTGATTCCAGCGGTAGTAATCCGGCAGGCAGGTCGTAACCTCGCGCGACCAGTCATAGGCGAACCCAAGGCGCTTCATCTGCACCTTCATGGCCGCGATATTCGCAAGCGTCCATTCCTTCGGCGGAGTGTTGTTCTTGATGGCAGCATTCTCCGCCGGCAACCCGAACGAATCCCAGCCCATGGGATGAAGCACGTTGTACCCGTTCATCCACATGTAGCGAGCCAGCGCATCGCCGATCGCGTAGTTGCGCACGTGTCCCATGTGCAGCGCGCCCGAAGGGTAGGGAAGCATCTCCAAAACGTAATACTTCGGTTTGGTCGAGTGCGCCTCGGCGGCATACAGCGACGGATCGCTCAGCCAGCGCTCAGTCCATTTCTGCTCAATGCGCTGCGCATCGTAACGTTCCTCGCGCGCGGGAGTGAATGATTTGTCCTTAGCGGCCGATTTATCTTCCTGTGGCATAGATGTAGATAAGGATAGTTCAGTAATGAGTAATCCTCAATTTTACAACGCCCCGAAAGGAATGTGTGGCGCGGACACTCTTGTCCGCGAACACCATTGCAACTAGGTGCGCCCGGCGCGTGCTTTCCCCCTTGCCTTTTGCTCGCGTTCCAACGATAAATACAGGCAAGCTATGATCACTCGTTGGTGCGCCCTAATCCTAAGCGTTGTCTTGGCGGCGTCAGTGGCCGGCTGCGCGCAAACTTCACCGCCTTCCACCCCTGCCCAGAACGATTATTCCCAGGAGGCCGCCGTCGTTGAAGAGATGTCGACCAAGATTGCCTTCGACAACGACGGTAACTCTACCCGTGAGCAGAGCAGCCGCGTGCACGTTCAAACCGATGCCGGAGTGAAGGAGTGGGGGCTGCTGAGCTTTCCTTTCCAGTCCGCAACCCAGACCGTGGAGATCGATTACGTCCGCGTCCGCAAGGCCGACGGCAGCATCGTGATTACGCCGCCCGACAATGTGCAGGATTTGGATGCGGAAATCACCCGCACTGCTCCCTTCTACAGCGATCTGCGGGAAAAACACGTTGCCGTCAAAGGGCTGGGCAAAGGCGATATTCTCGAATACGCCGTGCACTGGCACGGTACCAAGCCGCTGATTCCGGGACAATTCTGGTACCAATACAACTTTCACCACGAAGGCATCGTGCTCGATGAGCGCCTGCAAATCAAGGTGCCCGCCGAACGCGCCGTCAAAGTAAAAGGACCGCAGGCCACACAGACCGTCACCACCGAGGCTGGCTCTCGCGTCTATACCTGGACTTACTCCAAGCTGCAAAGCGCCAAGGAGCCTGGCAGCGACCAGAAAAAGCAAACCGACTCGTCGCGCGGCCTTCTTTCTCCGCCGGACGTGCAAATCAGCAGCTTTCAAAGCTGGGAAGAAGTGGGCCGCTGGTACTGGAGTCTGCAAAAAGACCGGATCGAGCCCACCCCCGCCATCCGCGCCAAAGCCGCCGAACTAACCAAGGGCATGACCGATGATGCCGCCAAGCTGCGCGCTCTTTATAGCTTCGTGAGCACGCAGTACCGCTACATCGGAATCGCGTTCGGCATCGGACGCTATCAGCCGCACGCAGCCGACGATGTGCTCACTAATAGCTACGGCGACTGCAAGGACAAGCACACCCTGCTCGCCTCTTTGCTGCAAGCTTCCGGCATTACGCTCTATCCGGCACTCATCAATTCCAGCTTTAAGCTCGATCCCGATGTTCCGTCGCCAGCGCAATTCGACCACATCATCGGCTATCTGCCCCAGGGCAAAGACAAAGACAAAGATAAAGACAAAGACAAAGACGCCATCTGGCTCGACACCACTATCGAGGTTGCGCCCTTCGGTTATATAGTCCCCCGTCTGCGCGACAAGCCGGCATTGGTCATGTCCGGCGAGAACTCGATACACCTTGTGACTACGCCCGCCGATTCGCCATTCCCCAACACGGAAGCTTTTAAAATCGACGCCAAGCTCAGCGCCGATGGCACCGTCGAAGCGAAAATTGACGATACGAGTCGAGGAGATTCCGAGGTGGTCCTCCGCGCCGTATTCCGTCAAACACCGCAACCCCAATGGAAAGACTTGATGCAGCGTATTTCCTATGCCATGGGCTACGCGGGCACGGTGAGCGACATCAATGCGAGCCAGCCCGAGGCCAACAGTGAGCCCTTTCACATTTCTTACTCCTACAATCGCAAGGATTATCCCGATTGGAAAAGTGACCGGCGAATTACCGTCCCGGGGATGCCGTTCTTCCTGCCGCCGGTCCGGGATGATGCCACCTATCCGGTCTGGCTTGGACCTGCCCTGGAAGCCGTGTCGGATTCCAAAGTGGAACTTCCCCAGGGCAATACCCCGCAAACGCCCTCCAACGTGGACCTGAAATACGACTTCGCTGAATACCATGCTTCCTATTCGCAGGATCACGGAGTGCTGATCGCGAAACGCCGGTTACTGACCAAGCTGCGCGAAGTTCCAATGGCTGAGTTCGACGACTACAGGAACTTTGTCAAGAGCCTGCAGAACGATGTCAACCAATACGTGTATATGCAGACGTCGTCCGTCAGCGGCGATCTCATCAAACGTGGAGATAAAGCGCTGGACGAGGGAAACTATAGCTTGGCCATTACCCTCTTTAAAAGCGCCGTCGAGGCAGATCCCAAGAGCAAGCAAGGTTGGAACGAGCTGGGGCGCGCATATTTCGGCATGAGGCAATATGATCTGGCGGTTAGTGCATTCCAGAAACAGATCGAAATCGATCCTCGCCATGACGACGCCTACAACCATTTGGGGGAGGCCTACCAGAGGCAGCGCAAATACGATGAGGCAATCAAATCGTACAGCAAGCAGATCGAAATTGATTCTCAGCATAAGTATGCACATGCCAACCTAGGCAACGCGTACATGGAACAACACAAGTACGAGGAGGCGGTGCCGGAACTGGAAAAAGCAGCGTCTTTGACGCCAGACGACCCTTATAAACAGGTACAGCTCGGCGAAGCCTATCTGGGCTTTGGCCAGGATGAGAAGGCCATGGCGGCATTCGGCAAGGCGATTGAGATTTCCGACAAGCCAGGCATCTGGAACGACATTGCTTATCAACTGTCTCTGAAGAAGGCACATCTCGATGTCGCTCGGCGCTATGCGGAGTCCGCCGTCTCCACTCTTACAGTTGAGTTAAGTAAGGTGTCACTCGGTCAGCTCAAGGGTCAGGATTTTAAAACGACCACCTCGCTTTCCTATTACTGGGATACGCTCGGCTGGGTGGAGTTTGTTGACGGCAATTTGGAAAAGGCGCAGAAGTATGTCTTGGCTGCCTGGCAACTAAACCAGCACTCCGAGGTCGCCGACCATCTGGGACAGATCTTTGAGAAGCTAGGCGATAAGGACCGGGCGGTGCATTTCTACGCCCTCGCGATGAATGCGCCTGGGCCAGCACCGGAAACCCGAACCCGCCTAGCCGCCCTGGCAGGAGGGAACGACAAGGTTGATCCGATTGTTGAAAAGAGCCGCGAGGAGCTGATCAAGCAGCGCACCATCAAGCTCGCCAATACTCCCAAGCAGAAAGGGAAAGCCGTGTTCATTCTCCTCTTGGTCAGCGGGCAAGGTGGCGAAATGTCGGTGGAGGACTTGAAGTTCGTCAGTGGAGATGAAAAACTGAAAGCCTTTACCGACGCCTTGCGCGCCGCCCACTACGACCAAACCGCTCCCAATGAAGCAGTCGTCAGGACCTTGCGCCGGGGAACAATCTCTTGCGATGCGGTTGCGGCTGATTGCACCTTTTTGCTCGCGCTGCCCGAAGACGTGAACTCAGCAGATTGAAGCAATCTCGTCGTTTGCCCAGGTCAACTCCCGGAAGTTAGGGAACGCTGGGGACACGGTCTCGGAACCCAGGCCTCGCGTATTTCGATACCCGGGACTCCACCGCTCCTCGAACCGTGACGACCCTCGCCTGGAACCCCAGCCCGCCAAAATCCAGAACGATGTAAAAAGTACAGTGTAAGTAATACACTGTTGTGCCCGTTTTACCACAAAAGCCACTAGCATTATCAATAACTTGGGAGGATGGCTCTTCAAATAATATGACTAGTGGTCAGCTAAATAGCGGGGTGAGCCTGTTGTTTTCGCCTTTTGTGCGCCTGCGACTCCTTGCCACTGCCTCTCACTATGTACATTATTATGCGTACATATAAGTAACTACAAAGTGTTTCACGTGAAACACTTTGTACATACAATACGGGGCCGGATGCCGTCCCTTATCCTTGTGCCGCCAGCACGCGGTTTGCCCAGTTCCACCCCAGCCGCTAAACTGAATAACTCGGAGTACCCCTATGCTCGTAGTCATGCAAGCGCAGGCCACCGAAGAGCAGGTTCGCGCCGTTTGCCAGAAAATCGAATCGCTTGGATACCGCGCCCACTCCATGCCCGGCGCGCAGCGCACTGCCATCGGCATCACCGGCAACAAGGGCGAAGTCGAATCCGGCACGCTGGAAGAAATGCCCGGAGTACAGGAAGTAATCCGCGTCTCGAAGCCCTACAAACTGGTCAGCCGCGACACCAAGCCCGACAACACCGTCATCAAGTTTCCCAATTCGCGCGCCACCATCGGAGGCCCCGACCTGGCCATCATCGCCGGCCCGTGCGGCATCGAGACTCGCGACCAGGCGTTCAAAATCGCCGAGCGCGTCGCCCGTGCCGGAGCCCAGTTCTTCCGCGGCGGCGCCTACAAACCCCGCACCTCTCCTTATTCTTTCCAGGGACTGGGCGAAGAAGGCCTGAAGATCATGGCCGAAATCCGCGACCGCTTCGGTCTGCTCATCGTCACTGAAGCCGTCGATTACGAATCGCTCGACCTGGTCGACCAGTACGCCGATGTCATCCAGATCGGCGCCCGCAACATGCAGAACTTCTCTCTGCTCAAGCGCGCCGGACGCGCCCGCAAGCCGGTCCTGCTGAAGCGCGGCCTCTCGGCGACGCTCGAAGAATTTCTCATGGCCGCCGAGTACATCATGAGCGAGGGCAACTACAACATAGTCCTGTGCGAGCGGGGCGTGCGCACCTTCGCCGATCACACCCGCAACACGCTCGATCTAAGTATCGTGCCCGCCGTCCAGCGCCTAAGTCACCTGCCGATCATAGTGGATCCGAGCCACGGCACCGGCAAGCGCAACAAAGTAACTCCACTCTCCCGCGCCGCCGTCGCCGTCGGAGCCGATGGCCTGATGGTAGAAGTTCACCACGATCCCGACCACGCGCTTTCGGACGGCATGCAATCGCTGTTCCCCGATCAATTCGACGCGCTGATGGCGCAGGTCAGGCAGATCGCGGCGGTGCTGGGACGTAGTCTCCCCACATCGAGCCATGTTCAAGCCGAAGTCACAAGTTCTATGGACTGAGTTCATGAAACGACATCTTCAACTGGTCCTTAGATTAGCAATATTGATGGCTGCTTTAGTCGCATCGCCAGCTATACTCTGCCAGGATGACTCGACCAACCAGCCCAAGAAATCCGAGGCGGAATCGAGGCGCGGTGTAACGCCGCCTCGCATAATCTATTCGGTCGATCCCGAGTACGACAAAGCCTCTCACAAAGCAAAAGTGCAGGGTAAAGTTGTACTTACGCTCGTTGTAGCGAAGAGCGGGGAACCGCAAGACATTAAGATTGCCAAAAGCCTGAACCCGGCTCTCGACGAGAAAGCCATCGAGGCCGTGTCGAAGTGGAGATTCGCCCCCGCGACCAAAGACGGCGAACCCATGGCCCTTCGCGTCAACGTAGAGGTAAACTTCCATCTCTACTGATATGGCCGCATCTGATAAGCTCGTGCTTTCGGCGGGGCTAACTCGTCCTTGAGAAAATTCCTGCTACTTGCCGTCCTCGTCCCGCTCGTCCTCGCCGCG
>ODAK010004482.1_pt1 | contig 14293 bp, 14 predicted proteins | sample 1539591 | NCBI WGS metagenome assembly ODAK01 (sample SAMEA3539303, study PRJEB22396) | soil metagenome | biome: tundra; feature: field; material: soil | place: USA | collected 2010-05 | depth 0.15 m | reverse complement strand
GGTGTTTGCGGCGCCGGTATTTGGCTCCGAGACCGGCGGTGGTGACCCGCCGCTCGCGATGAGGGCGTAGCTGACGATCTGCTGGGTCGAATAGGAGATCGCGCGGCTCCGGAACGACCGCCCGAGCATCGAGTCCAGCGCATGCTCGTCGGGGGCCGGGGGGAGCTCAGAAATGCGCCGGGTGAGCGCCTGGACGGTGACCTTCAGCGCCTGCTCCAGGCGGCTCGTGTCGGGAACGTCCCCCCGCCCCGTCAGCCGTGCGCCACTGGCGCGCAGGGCGGCGGCGGCGGCCGCCATCGTCTCGCCATTCTCCTCCGGGCACAGCTCAGGGCCGGTCGGCCCGGTCACGGCCACCAGGGATTCCAGCAGCCACCGCAGTTCGTCGGCGAGCCCGGCGAACGCCGCCCTCGGCCGGGTCGGCCCGGTGGGCTGGTGCGGCATCGACTGGAACCGGCTGACGAGAGCCTTGACCGCCTCCCGGGCGGCGGCGATCCGGGCCTCGGTGGCCTGCTGGTCTCCGGAGAACGCATTGTCAGCCAGGTCCGCGAGGGCCAGGCAGGCACGGGCAGCGTCGCTGCTGAGCGTCGCCTGCCGCCGCGGCGGCCACAGCAACATGACCGCGCAGATCCCTGCGGCAGCCGCCAGGCCGAAGCCGGCCAGGCGCCACGGGATGGCGGAGACGGGTGCCGGGACGGCGACCGGCAGCACGAAGAGGAGGATCGCCGCTGTCGCGGCAGCCGTGAAATAACCGTTGATCACTCCGGAGAAGAGGATGGCGAACCCCACGACGGCCATGGCCCCCGTGGCGAGCCAAGCGTTCTCCGAGCACAACGTGCCCACGACGATGAGCACCACCCCGGCGACCGCCAGGGACAGGTAGGCGGTGAGACGGGTACGCGGGGGGCCGCCGAACTCGGCCAGAACCAGGAATGCGAAGGACCCGAACGCGGCGAAGATAGCGGTCTGCGGCTGCTTGATCACCTGGTCGGCCAGCGCGAACATGGCAGGCATCACGATCGCCGGGCGTGCCGCGCTCTTCAGCGAGGTCAGCCCGGGATCTGAGATCTTCAGCCGCGGCACCTTCACGGTGGGCGGCCTTCCCTAGCCGTCCGCGTTGTCAGCTAGCACATGCACGGCTGCCTCTTCCGCGCCGGCCGCGCCGCCGTCGATGCCGACATCGCGCGCGAGAAGGTCTTGCTCCTCGTCGGGATGCGCACCCTCATCCGCTGCGACCAGCCGGCCGGACCTGGGATCGGGCTCGTTATCAGCGAGGCCGTCGTCGTCCTCGTCGTCCTCGGCCTCCGCGTAGGGGTCCGGCTCAGGCTCCTCCTCGGCCAGCAGTTGGTCGAGCGACTCGCCCGCCCGCTCCTCCGCCAGCGTCGTGCCGAACCCCTCCCCGGCCGACCACCGGTCAGGCGGGATGATCCCCGCGTCCAGCGGGTCATCACCGGGGTCGCCGTCCAGCGTGTCCGACGCGTCCAGCGTTCCATCATCTTCAAGGTTGTCGGAGGGGTCGTAGATCTCGTCATCGGGCATCTCTGACCTCCGCTCCCTCGGCGCAGTTACTCGGCAGGATCATGGGGCCAGGCTAGCGAAGACGGCGGCAGCGCCGCACTCGGGCAAAGCCAGGCCCAGGACTGGCCGGCGGCCGGCCGCGCTGATCCAGGATTTCCTGGCGGTAATCAGAACTGGTGCGAGTCCTTGTACTCGTCCCACCGGCTCAGCATGCGGGGCAGTTCCTTGCTGACGAAGTCGAAGAACATGGCCGACTCGGCGAGCCGCTCGCCCGCCGGGGAACTGGCGCCGAGCGCATCGGCGCCCTCCCGCATGATGGCCGCCCAGCGCAGCACAATCTGATCCCGCACCCGCAGGTACTCGGGCCAGACCCGATCGGGCACCCGGTAGTAGTGGCGCCGGGAGCCGCCCTCGCTTTCCCGGCTGACCATGCCGACCTGGATCAGATAGCGCACGCCGCCGGACACCGCCGCGGGGCTTACCCCGAGTTGCCCGGCCAGCTCGGCCGCGGTCAGGCGGGCGGAGTCGGCGGCCAGCAGGGCGACGAAGATCCGGGCCGGCATCGGCGGCAGGCCCGACTCGTTCAGCAGGGAGGCGAAGCGCTCGATGAACCGCCGCACGGCCACAGCATCGCGCTGCGGAGTCCCGGCGCCGGTCACCGCCGCACCACCTCATCCCGCTGGGCTAGCCTCTCCGATCCCACCGGGCTAGCCTCTCCGGCTTAGTTTACTCACTTCATTACTTTCATGATTTCATGAATTTTGTGTAAGCTGCGAATGTGACCGCTGCGATCGAGGTGAACGGCCTGCGCAAGTCGTTCGGCCGGACCTGTGCACTGGACGGGCTGGATCTGAACGTGGCCTCCGGCGAGGTACACGGCTTCCTGGGGCCCAACGGATCAGGCAAGACGACGACCATCCGGATCCTGCTCGGGCTCATCCGCGCGGACGCTGGCACGGTCCGGCTGCTCGGTGGTGACCCGTGGCGCGAGGCCACCACGCTGCACCGCAAGCTGGCCTATGTCCCAGGAGACGTCACGCTCTGGCCGAACCTGTCCGGTGGCGAGGTGATCGACCTTCTCGGCCGGCTCCGGGGCGGACTTGATGAGAAGCGCCGGGCCGTCCTGCTGGAACGATTTGAGCTGGACCCGGCGAAGAAGAGCGGCGCCTATTCCAAGGGCAACCGGCAGAAGGTGGCCCTCGTCGCGGCCCTGGCCTCCGGCGCCGACCTGCTCATCCTGGACGAGCCGACGTCGGGGCTCGACCCGCTGATGGAGGCCACGTTCCGTGCGTGCGTCGAGGAGGAACGGCGTAACGGGCGCACGGTGCTGCTGTCCAGCCACATCCTGTCCGAGGTCGAGGCGCTCTGCGACCGGGTGACCATCATCCGGGCAGGCCGCACGGTGGAAACCGGTGCCCTCGCCGACCTGCGCCACCTCGCCAGGACCTCCATCCAGGCCGAACTGGCCCGTCCGCCGTCCGGGCTCGACGGGCTGCCTGGCGTGCACGACCTGGACGTTGTCGGCACCCGGGTACGGTGCCAGGTCGACAATGCCGTCCTCGATGAGGTGCTCAGGCGGCTGACGGAAGCCGGCGTGCGCAGCCTGGTGAGCCAGCCGCCCACGCTGGAGGAGCTGTTCCTGCGGCAGTATTCGGACGGGGCAGCGCCGTGACCGCGGTGGCCGCACCCCCGAGGGCGGCCGGCCGGAACGGAACCTCGTCGCTGACTGGAACGGGTGAGCTCGCGAGGCTCGCGCTGCGCCGGGACCGGTACTTCCTGCCGGCCTGGCTCTACGTCCTCACCGCCGTCATCGCCAGCACGGCCTACAGCTTCAAGGGCCTCTACCCGACCGGGCCGGAGCGGGCCGCGCTGGCCGCGAGCCTCCGGGGCAACCCGTCGATGACGGCCCTGGCCGGCCCGGTGTATGGCGACTCTCTTGGCGCCCTGACCACGTGGAAAGTCGGCCTGGCCGCGGCCGTCGGCGCCGCGCTGATGGGCATCTTCACCGTTATCAGGCACACCCGCGCGGACGAGGAGGCGGGCCGCCTGGAGCTGGTGGGCTCCACCGTCCTCGGCAGGCAGGCGGCGCTGGCGGCCAGCCTGGTGGTGGCGTTCGGCGCGTGCCTGGTTCTGGCCGTGCTGATCGCCGCCGCCATGATTTTCCTCGGGCTGCCCGCGGGCGGGGGGCTGGCCCTGGGGGCGGCCATCGGCCTCACCGGGGCGGTGTTCGCCGCGGTCGCGGCCGTCAGCGCCCAGCTCTCCGACAGCGCGCGTGCCTCGCGCGGCATCGCGGGGGGCGTGCTCGGCCTCGCCTACCTGCTGCGGACGGTCGGCGACGCCGGGTCGGGGCTGTCCTGGCTGAGCTGGGCATCGCCGCTCGGCTGGGCGGAGCGGCTGCGGCCGTTCGCGGGCGAGCGGTGGTGGGTGGCCGGCCTTTCCCTCGTGGCCGCCGCGACGCTCACCGGGGCCGCCTGCCTGCTGGCTGCCCGCCGGGACCTCGCCGCCGGCCTGCTGCCATCGCGGCCCGGCCGCGCGCGGGCGCCCGGCTGGCTGCGCAGCCCGTCCGCGCTCGCCTGGCAGTTGCAGCGGGTCTCCCTGCTCTGGTGGACGTTCGGCTTCGCCGCCACCGGTGCGGTCCTGGGGGCCTCCGCCAAGGGCATCGGGGCCACCCTGAACTCCGCGCAGGCCAGGGAGTTCATCATCCGGCTCGGCGGGCGCAGCGGCCTCATCGACGCGTACTTCGCCGCACTGATCGTGGTCCTCGGGGTGACCGCGGCGGCGTACGGCGTGGCCGCGGCGCTCCGGCCACGCGGTGAGGAGTCCGAGCAGCGCGCCGAGCTTGTCCTGGCCACGCCGACCGGGCGGATCCGCTGGGTGGCCGGTCATCTGGTGATCGCGGCGGTGGGCACGGCGGTGCTGCTCGGCGCGGCGGGGGTGTTGGCGGGGCTGGCCTACGGCCTGCGCACCGGTGATGTGGCCACCCAGCTGCCCAGGTTGGTCGGGGCGGCGCTCGCGCAGGTGCCGGCCGCGTGGCTGATGGCCGGGATCGCGGTGGCCGCGACCGGCCTGGCTCCGCGGATGGCCGTGCCCGTGAGCTGGACCGCGCTCGGCGTGATCGCACTGCTCACGCTGGTGGGACCCACCCTCCGGCTGCCGCAGTGGGTCATGGACATCTCCCCGTTCACGCACGTGCCCAAGCTGCCCGGCGGCTCGTTCACCGTTTCGCCGCTGCTCTGGCTGGCGGGCATCGCCGTGGTGCTGGCCGTGGCCGGCCTGGCCGGCCTGCGCCGCCGCGACCTCAGCTGAAGCCGGTCCAGGCGTCCGGCGAGCAAGCGATCGGCGGGTAAGTGATCATTGCCCTGGCTTTTCTCTGCGCACGAGTGCCTCGATGCCGTCCAGCACGCGTTCCAGGCCGAAGATGAACTCGTCGTCGGGGTCGTCCGCCGTGTCGAACACCCCCGCGGCGACGAACGTGCTGATCGCCGGGAACCGCCGCGGGTCGGCCAGTTTCGCGAGCATGCGGCCGTAGGAGGACATCCATTCCTGGGGGGTGGCGCCGGACGCCCGGATGGCCGCCTCGATGTCAGCCTCGGATGTGGCGATGTTCCTGACGTAGCCGCTCACCAGCATGATCACCGATGCCTTCTGCGCCTCAGCCAGGCCAGTGTCCCGCAGGCAGGTCAGCGCCTGTTCAAACCAGGCGACCTCATGGGGCCTGACCGGAAGCCCGCTGATCGGGATGCGCAGCGCCCACGGGTGCCGGTGCGCGGCGGCACGCATCGCCCAGGCCCACCGGGACAGTCCCTCGCGCCATCTTTCACCAGGTCCCGGTGTGCCGGGCGGCGGGCCGTAGGCGGCGTCCACCATGAGCGCGAGCAGTTCGTCCTTGGCGGCGACATACCGGTACAGCGACATGGTGGCACCGCCAAGCTCGGTGGCGACCCGGCTCATGGAGACCGCGCCGAGCCCTTCGGTCTCAGCGATGTGCACGGCCGCCTGCACGATCCGCTCGAGGCTGAGCGCCGGCTTGGGGCCCTTGTGCGGGCGTTCACGAAGTCCCCACGCCGCCTCGATGCTGGCCGGGAGGCCGGTACCGGTGTCCTCGTCCATCGTCTCCGCTCGCCGCCGGTGGGAACCAGGTTGACAGCCATCCTAGGACTGCGTATAACCTACGCAATAGAGCGTATGCCATACGCAGAAGAGGTGGCCGCATTCGGCCCTGGTGAGGAGTCTGGCAGAAATGACCGACGACCTGGCGATCGAGGCGATCGACCTGGAGAAGTCTTACGGCACCGTGCGCGTTCTGGCCGGCGTCGGCCTGCGGGTGACCCGCGGCAGCGTGTTCTCGCTGCTCGGACCCAACGGAGCAGGCAAGACCACGATGGTGCGGATCCTGTCCACGCTCACCCGGGCGGACGCCGGCCAGGCCCGGGTGGCGGGTTTCGATGTGGTCGGCGACCGGCATCTGGTCCGCCGCAGCATCAGCCTCACCGGGCAGTACGCGGCGGTGGATCAGCTGCAGACCGGTGAGGAGAACCTGCGCATGATGGGACGGCTGTCCGGCCTGTCCGGCCGGCAGGCCCGCGGCCGCGCCAGCGACCTCCTCGGCCGGTTCGGCCTCGCCGAAGCGGCGCGGCGGCGCGTCTCGACCTACTCCGGTGGCATGCGCCGCCGGCTGGACCTGGCGGCGGGCCTGGTCGGCCGCCCTTCGGTGATCTTTCTCGATGAGCCCACGACCGGGCTGGACCTGCGGAGCCGGCAGACGATGTGGGCGGTCATCGCGGACCTGGCCGGATCGGGGGTCACCGTGTTCCTGACCACCCAGTACCTGGAGGAAGCCGACCAGCTGGTCAACCGCATCGCCGTGCTGGACGGCGGGCGGGTGGTCGCCGAGGGCACCCCGCAGGAGCTCAAGGCGCAGGTTGCGGCGCAGCGTCTGGACCTGACGCTGGCGGACGCCGCGGCGTTCGATGACGTCGTGCGCTGCCTCGGCGGGCGGGTGGTGACCAGCGACCCGGGCAGCCTGACCGTCGGCGCGGCGACCGACGGAGCCGCCGCGCACGTGCGGGCCATCCTCGATGAGGTCGACCCAGGCCGCACCACGGTGCGGCGCTTCGCCGTGCACAGTGCCACCCTCGACGACGTATTCCTGACCCTGACGGGCCATGCCGCCGGGCCGGGCCGCCCCGCCGCCCGGCCCGCGAAGGAGGATCTCAATGTCTGACATCACGCTCCCCGGCGCCGCGGTGCGCGCAACCCGGCGGCCGACGAGCCTCGTCAGGGACTCGCTGACCATGGCCGCCCGCTGCGCCCGCATGTCCAGGCGCAACCTCGACGCGCTGCTGACCTCACTGATCCTCCCGGTCATGCTGATGGTGATGTTCGTCTACCTGTTCGGCGGCGCGATCCACACCGGCACCAGGTACGTGACCTATGTCGTCCCCGGCGTCCTCTTGCTCTGCGCGGGCTTCGGCGCGTCGCTGACGGCCGTGAGCGTCAGCAACGACATGACCGGCGGCATCATCGACCGGTTCCGGTCGATGGACATCGGGGGTGCCGCCGTTCTGTTCGGGCACGTCGCGGCCAGCGTGGTCCGCAATGCCGCGTCGACCGTCCTGGTGTTCGGGGTCGCCATCGCGATGGGCTTCCGGCCGCACGCGGGCCTGCTGCCATGGCTCGGGGCCGTGGGTGTGCTGTTGCTGTTCGTGGTCGCGGTCTCGTGGCTGTCCGCGGCGGCCGGGCTGCTTGCCTCATCGCCCGAGGCCGCCAGCGGCTTCACGTTCTTCGTGATGTTCCTGCCCTATCCGAGCAGTGCCTTCGTGCCGATCTCCACCATGCCGTCCTGGCTGCACGGGTTCGCGGACACCCAGCCAGTCACCCCGGTGGTCGAGACCTTGCGCGGGCTGCTCCTGGGCGCGCCGGTCGCCGCCAGCGCGGGGCGGGCCCTGGCCTGGTGCGGCGGAATCCTGATCGTCTCGGCCGCGCTGTCCAGCGTGTTGTTCCAGCGGCGGACCGCGCCCTCGACCCACTGAGGGGTCGGCCGCCTCTCCTGGCCCGCGTCACGGGACGGCGTGTCGCTTCCGGCTCAGAGCGCTGTGTTCGGGCACAATAAAGCTGGTCAGAACCGGACGAGGCCCCTCCAGGTATGAGATGGAGGGGCCTCGTCGGGTCTCACGGCCCGCTCGCCCGGTAACGTCCGGGTTGAAGCCCCGGCCGGTACGGGGGGGACGATGGGGGACAGGAGCGACATGGCCGACGTAAACGACCGGAACAGCAAGATCATTGCGGAGTTCCGCGCCAACGAGGGCAAGGTGGGCGGCCCGTTCGAGGGTGCGCCGGTGCTGTTGCTGACCACCACGGGCCGCAGGTCCGGCAAGCAGCGGCTGAACCCGATGATGTACCTCGCCGATGACGGCCGCTGGCTGGTGTTCGCGTCCAAGGGCGGCGCTCCGGTGCACCCGGACTGGTACCTGAACCTGGTGGCCAATCCGGAGGTGACCGTTGAGATGGGCACGGAGACCTTCCAGGCCCGGGCGGTGGTGCTGGAAGGGGAGGAACGGGACCAGAAGTACGCGGAGCAGGCCCGGCGCTATCCCGGCTTCGCGGAATACCAGGCCGGGACCGATCGCGTGATCCCAGTGATCGCCCTGCTGCGGGAGGGCTGAACGCCCGTTGTGACACCATGATGGCGTGGATTATCTGCTGGCTCAGGTGAACATCGCCCGGCTCCGGGCGCCTCTGGACAGTCCGGTCCTGGCGGACTTCGTCGCGGCACTCGACCCCGTCAACGCCGCCGCCGACGCCGCTCCCGGGTTCGTGTGGCGACTGCAGACCGAGGACGGCAATGCCACCTCCGTGCGCGCCTTCGAATGGGATGAGGCGGGCAGCGCGGGCGTCATCGTCAACCTGTCGGTGTGGGAGTCGGTCGAGGCGCTGGCGGCCTTTGCCTACTCCGGCGCACACCGGCGGGTGCTGCGCCGCCGCCGGCAGTGGTTCGTGCCGATGGCCGAGGCGTACACGGCGTTGTGGTGGATTCCGCGGGGCAGCGTTCCGGCCACGGGGGACGCGGAGGAACGGGTGCAGCACCTGCGGGCGCATGGTCCAACGCCGCACGCATTCACCCTCCGCGTGCATTTCCCGTCACCCGGCCGTGCCGGGCAGGCGCCTCGCCCGGGCCCGAGCGACTGGATGTGCCCGGCCTGATACGCCGCCGCCGCGGCATGGAAGGGCCCAGGCCTATAACGCGCATGGAAGTTCCGGGGCATACAACCACTGAGCCGGGCGTTCGCCCACCTGGTGGTTAGTTGTATTTTCGCAAGTACTAGAAGGCTCGCAGTCACTGAGGGGGCCTGTGCCTGACGTAAGCCGTCGGCGGCGGCTGCTGGTCCTGGCTATTTGCTGCATGAGCCTGGTCATCGTCGGTCTCGACAACACGATCGTGAACGTGGCGCTCCCGTCTATCCAGCGCGAACTGCACGCCTCCGTGTCGGGGCTGCAATGGACCGTCGACGCGTACACGCTGGTGATCGCGAGTTTCCTGATGCTGGCGGGCTCGACCGCCGACCGGTTCGGACGGCGCAGGACCTTCCAGACCGGGCTTGCCGCGTTCACCCTCGGTTCGCTGCTGTGCAGCCTGGCCCCCAGCCTGGGCTGGCTGATCGTGTTCCGGATGCTGCAGGCGATCGGCGGCTCGATGCTCAACCCGGTCGCCATGTCCATCATCGTCAACACGTTCACCGACCCCCGCGAGCGGGCTCGCGCGATCGGCATCTGGGGTGGCACGGTCGGCCTGAGCCTGGCGCTCGGACCGGTGGTCGGCGGGGTGCTGATCGCCTCGGTGGGCTGGCGGGGGATCTTCTGGGTCAACATCCCGGTCGGCGTGGCCGCGATCGTGCTGACCGCGCTCTTCGTGCCCGAGTCGCGGGCGCCGCATCCCCGGCGCTTCGATCCGGTCGGCCAGCTCCTGGTGATCGTGACGCTGGCGTCGCTGATCTACGCGATCATCGAAGGCCCGAGTTCCGGATGGGGCTCTGCGGAAATCGTCGGCTTCTTCGGCCTGTCCGCAGTCACGCTGGCCGCTCTGCTCATCTATGAACCACGGCGTAACGAGCCCCTGCTGGACCTGCGGTTCTTCTGCAGCGCGCCGTTCTCCGGGGCAACCGTGATCGCCATCAGCGCGTTCGCCGCGCTCGGTGGTTTCCTCTTCCTCAACACCCTCTACCTGCAGGACGTCCGCGGGTACTCCGCATTGCATGCCGGACTGCTCACCCTGCCCCTCGCGGTGGCCACCGCGTTCTTCGCGCCGATCTCCGGCCGGATCATCGGCCGCAGCGGGCCGCGGCTGCCGCTGCTTATCGCCGGGGTGACGATGACGGCTGGCGGCGTCCTGCTGACCGGGCTGACGAACGGCACATCTGTGGGCTGGCTCCTGTTCGCCTACGTCGTGTTCGGCATCGGGTTCGGCATGGTCAACGCCCCGATCACCAACACCGCCGTGTCCGGGATGCCCCGCGACCAGGCCGGGGTCGCGGCGGCGGTCGCGTCGACGAGCCGGCAGATCGGCCAGACGCTCGGCGTGGCCGTGGTCGGCTCAGCGGTGACTTCTGCCCTGGTCGGCCCGTTCGGGACTGCCTTCACGTCCGCCAGTCACGTCGGCTGGTGGATCGTGACCGGGTGTGGCGCGGCGGTGCTCGCCGTCGGTATGCTCACCAGTGGCCGGTGGGCACGGGCCACCGCGGCCCGGACCGCGGGCCGGCTCATGTCGGACGAGCCAAGAATCCCGGCCAGTACCCCGTGACCCGCGATCCAGGTCAGCCTTCGCTGGGCACAGGCACGCTTATCAGTGAGAACTCCGCGCCCTGGTCGTCGCTGACCACGGCCATCCGCCCATAGGGCGTGTCCCGGGGCGGGCGTGCCACGCTCCCGCCGAGGGCGCTGACCTTCGCGACAGCTCCGTTGGTGTCCTCGACAGCGAAGTACGACGACCAGTGCGGGGGGACCTCAGCCGGGAAGGTGGTGTCAAGCTCACCGATGCCGCCCACGTCGATACCGCTCACTTTCAGGGTGGCGTAGTTGAAGCTGATATCGCCGATGTCACCGAATTCGTAGCCGAAAACTTCCCGATAGAACGCCTTGTTGTGGTCGAAGTCGTGGCTGAAGTTCTCGTTCCAGCAGAGCGTCCCCGGCTCGTTGGCCAGCCCGACGCCGATGTGCGCGCGGGCCTGCCAGATGCCGAACAGGGCGCCGCCAGGATCGGCCGCGACCGCCATCCGGCCGACGTCCATGATGTCCATCGGCTCCATGAGCACCCGGCCGCCTGCCGCCTTGACCTTGCGGGACGTCTGGTCGGCGTCATCGGAGGCGAGGTACGTGGTCCAGGCGGCCGGCGTTCCCGGCGGCCCCTGTTTCGGCCCGATACCGGCCACGGCGAGACCGTTGGTGAGGCACATGGCGTAGCCGTAGGCTTCGGGCGGCCCCGCCTGGATCTCCCAGCCGAAGAGCCCGGCGTAGAACGTGCCGGCTTTGGCGATGTCGTCTACCCCCAGATCAACCCAGCAGGGCGTACCGCTGGGCCAGGCGGTGTCACGCGTGACCATGGATGCCTCCACGTGTCCAGGCCGGCGCATCCCCCGTGCGCGCGGCAGCCACATCAGCTTACGGAACGTTAGGCTTCGGTGACAGTCCGGTGTCGGGGTAGTTGCTGGCTGGTCCGTCGACGGCACGGGGACTGGCCGCGGGTTCCGGCCACGGGACTGGACTGGCCGCTGTTTCCGCCGCCCGCCCGGGGGGTAGGCCGTCGCGCGTGGAGACATGGGACGCCATCAGGGCGCGCAGGAATGTCCGTGAATTCGAGGACCGGTCCATCCCGCCCGCGGACCTCGATCAGATTCTCGAAGCAGGCCGCCGCTCGCCGTCCTCGCGGAACTGGCAGCCGTGGGACTTCGTGGTCGTCACCGGCCGGGATCAGCTCAAGGAACTGGCCAGGGTGTGGCAGGGAGCGGGGCACGTGGCCCGCTCGGCCGCGACCGTCGCACTGGTGGCGCCCGTGCCCGCGGACGACCGCGAGCGTGACCACTGCCAGTACGACCTCGGGCAGGTCACGTTCAGCATCATGATCGCCGCAGCCGACCTCGGCGCGGGCAGCGGTCACGCCGCGGTGCGGGATCAGCAGCTCGCCCAGCAACTGCTGGGCTTCCCGGACGGGAAGTTCCTCGCGTACCTGATCGCGCTCGGCTACCCGGCCGGAAGGCGGCTGACGCCGATCCAGCGGCCGGACCGGCGCCCGTTCGACGAGGTCGTGCACCGGGGCCGCTGGTAGTGGCCCCGGTGCTCAGCTAACACGGTGCTCAGCTAACACGGTGCTCAGTCAACACGGGGCTCAGGAGGGGAAGCAGTACGAGTCGCTGGAGGCGTCGCCACCCTGCAGCCGGACCTGGTGGGTGCGGCGGCCGCGGAAGGCCTCGCCCTCGGGGAAGAACCGCTCGTCGAAGGTGAGTCCGCCACCATCGGTGACGTCGAGCTTGGCCATCCAGGCGCCAACCCCGTCCGGGTAGAACTGCTCGTCCCACGCACCGTAAAGCGAGTTCGTGAAGTACACCCGCTCGCCGTCCCTGCTGACCTCGACCATCTGCGGGCCGCCGCTGAGCGGCTGGTCCGGCTGGGCCGGATGTGCCGCGCGGCCGACGATGCCGCCGATGCGCACCGACCCGGTCTCGACCGGGTGGAACGGGTCGGTGACGTCGAACTGCTTGAGTTCGCCCGTGCCCCAGCACGACACGTAGAGGAAGCGGTCGTCAACGGACAGGGCGATATCAGTGACCAGGGGTGGCACCGCGCCGAACCCTTGCAGCAGGGGCGGCAACTGCTCCGCGGGGGCCGGCTCGGCGGGGATGGAGATGACCTTGGTCGCGGCCCACTGGCCGTCCTGCTCGTGCCACAGGAAGATCGACGCCGACAGGTCCTCGACGCTCACGACCACGCCGACGAATCCGTACTTCTTGGTGGGGTCGTGGGCCGGTCGAAGTTCCAGCACCATCTGGTGCTCGTCGCCGAGATCCACGGTCTGCGTGTGGGTCCGGGTCTTCATGTCCCAGAAGTGCAGCCGGTGGCCGTACTTGCGGCCGAGCAGCAGTTCCGGCACGATCCCGTCCTCGATCATGGACGGGGTGCCCCACTCGGACGTGATCGCCACGTCGGCCATGACGTGCCACCACATGTCATAGGCGAAGTACTGGTCCCCCCGCTCGGCCTCCCACTGCCCGATCACCTCGAACGTGTTCTGGTCGAGCAGCGCGATCCCGCCCGGTCCCTCCTCGTCATAGCCGCCGAGGGAGGAGACGAACACGGCGCCGGGTCCGCAGTGCACCGTATGCGGCCGGGAGTAGCCGGCGTGCTTGCCCAGCTCTTCGGGGCCGAGCACCTTCACGACCTTCGGCGACGCCGGGTCATCCTTGGTGTCGAGCACGTGGATCCGGGACGAGCGAAGCCCGGGGACGATGAGGTAGCGCCGGTCGCCGTGGTCGTGGCCGCCGCGCGGATCCAGGGCGCTTGAGCAGGCATTCCACCCCTTCACCCGATCAGCCGGAGTCAACCAGCCAGAGTCAACCAGCCACAATTAATCGACCACAGTCACCTGATCAACCACAGGGCGCTGACGGCGAGTGCACCGAGTGCCACCACGCCGAACAGAAGTATCCACGCCCCGCCGGGAACGCCGGTGAGCCGGGCCAACTGGTCGGAGTCGGATCCCGCCGATCTGCCCCGGCGGCGGGAACGGTTGAGCTCAAGCACCGGCCGCACCCCGCCGAGCAGCAGGAACCAGGCCATGACGTAGCCGAACCCACCTTGGACCAGGGCCGAACCGCGCCACAGCACCACCACGACCGCGCCGGCGACCACCAGCACCACCAGCAGCCCGTAGGCGTTGCGGATCACGAAGACGAGCCCGGCCAGCAGGACCAGGCTGAGCATGAGCGCGCTGGCCAGGTGCCCGGTGGCCAGCAGGGTGGCGGCGCCGAGCCCGAGCAGCGGCGGAGCCAGGTACCCGGCGGCGGTCGTGAGCACGATGCCAGGGCCGGTCGGCCGGCCGGCCGACCAGGTCACCCCGGCAGTGTTGGCGTGTACCCGGACACCGGCCAGCCGCCGGCCGGTCAGCAGCGCGACCAGCGCGTGGCCGCCCTCATGGGCGACGGTCACCACGGTGCGCGAGACCGGCCAGACGCGGCGTGACGCGACGGCGATGAACGCGGCGAGGGCGCAGGCCAGCACCAGCGTGCGTGGCGGCATCGGCTGCGCGGTGACAGCGCGATGCCAGATGCCCACGAAGGTCGCTGCGTCCATGCCCGTCCCTGCCATGGCGGACCCGCCAGCCGTGCCCGCGTCGTCATGGTAGGCCGGCCACGCGGGCACGCCGGGCAATGCAGACAAGATTCCCAGGGAGCGTTCAGCTAGCGAGCTAGCAAACTGGCTCAGGCGCGCTCCGCACCGGGATGTCCCAGAAACCGGGTTCACTCCGAATTAACGAACCTGTCATGCCATCCACCCCTCCCTGTTCACCGTGGGTTCGCGGGAGATACGCGTCAGCGGATAGCGGGCACGCCGCGGCGCATCGGGGGCACGCCGCGGCGTGCCAAAGGGGCGCGGCGCCGCCTGGACTGAGGAGCGAGGAACGAGCGACGAGGGAAGGCGGCGCCTTCAAGCGCCCCGGAGGCGCAAGGAAGCAGAGATCTAGCGGGCCGCCAGGGCGTCGATCCGGCTGACCTCGCCGGTGGTGAGCGTG
>ODAK010004479.1_pt1 | contig 14298 bp, 10 predicted proteins | sample 1539591 | NCBI WGS metagenome assembly ODAK01 (sample SAMEA3539303, study PRJEB22396) | soil metagenome | biome: tundra; feature: field; material: soil | place: USA | collected 2010-05 | depth 0.15 m | reverse complement strand
CTGGCCGAAGAAGCCGCCGGGAAGCTGTCAGGCGACGCGCAGCGGAGCTGGCTCGACCGGCTCGACATCGAGCACGACAACCTCCGCTCGGCGCTCGAGTGGGCCACTGCCCGGCCGGACCCGGCCCTGGCGATCCGGCTGGGTTTCGCGCTGTGGCGCTTCTGGCAGAAGCGTGGCTATCTCGTCGAGGGCCGGCGTCGCCTCGAGCGGATCGCAGCCGAGCCGTGGTCGCGTGACGACCCGGCGCTGCGGGCCCGCCTGATGGAGGCCCTCGGCGGGATCGCCTGGTGGCAGGCCGATCTCGAGGCGATGGCCAGCTTCTATGCGGAGGCCCTCGACAGTTGGCGTTCGACAGGCGACCAGGCCGAGATCGCGAACGCCCTGTACAACGCGTCGTTCTCTTACGTCTTCGCCGATGGCCCGGCGACACCGCGGAACATTGATCAGGAGCACAAGGGCCTGCACCTGATGGAGCAGGCCCTTGACATCTACCGGACGCTGGGCGACGACCGGGGCGCGGGCAACGCCATCTGGGGGATCGGCAACTGGTATCACTTCCATCTCCAGAGCGACGTCAGCGTGTCGAGCTTCCGCGAGTCCCTGGCGCTCTTCCAGAAGGTCGGAGACGAGACAATGGTCGCCTGGTCGCACCACATGCTCGGCTCGGCCCTCCTACGGGTGAGGCAGACGGATGAGGCAGCCGAGCACATCCGGGCAGCAATCCTGCAGTTCGAGGCCGCCGGCGATGCCTCGGGATTGACCCTGGTCCTGGACGACTACTCTGCCCTGGCTGTGGTCCGTGGCGACGTGCCCCGGGCCGCCCGTCTCCACGGCGCTGCCCGGGCGCTGGCCCTGACCACGGGCGCGAACCTTTCGAATCTCGTCGACGAGCTCGACGAGGCAAACGCGCTGCCGACCGCGCGCCCGCTGCTGGCGGCTGCCGATTTCGAGCGCTATGCGGCCGAGGGCCGGGCGATGAGCCTGGGCGACACCGTCGCCTACGCCCTTGAGGCCGAGGACGCGCGGACCGGCGACGCCGCGGCAGGGGCGGCGGGGCCCGGGATGGAGAAACATGTTGATGCCTGAAACTGCGAGCCGCTCGCCGGGCGCCTCGAGCGGCTGCCACGCGCCGGCTGCCCCGCGCAGGGTCAGCTGACCGGCAGGTCCCGGCCGGCGGCTCGAGCAGCTTTCGCCTTGTCTGCCCAGGCGCCCAGGACGTTGTCCTTGTGCGGGCGGATCGGGCAGTGCTCGTCGCGGTTGCCCATCTCGTCGCAATAGCCAAGGGCCACGCACTTCGGGGCAAGGAAGCTGCCCAGGAACGGGCTCACCTCGAATATCTCATGGCGGATCAGCTGGAACAGGCGGCGGATCTCCCACTGCGCCATCGTGCACAGGCGCAGGCCGGACATGTGGATCAGGGCCCGCAGGTTGGTGGTCATGACCAGGTTCGTGCGGGTCGCGTTGGGGAACACGAACCGGGCATCCTCGCCGGGAATGCCGGCGGCGACCAGGTCCCCATAGAGTTCCATCGAGCCCTTGATCTGCTCTTCGTAGCGCTGGCGGAGGTCGGGTTCCGCCTCGGCCAGCGTGCTCGGCAGCATCGTCGAGGCGCCCTTGAACGTGACGTAGCGCTGGCTCTGTTGGTCGAAGGCCACCCCAGCCCGATGGCGGACGAGCTGATGGCTCAAGGTCCTCGATACGCCGCTGATCCCGAACGTGAAGACGATATGCTCGATCGTGCTGCCGTGGCCCGACTCGATCACGCCCTGGATCAGCTTGCGCTGCTTGGCAGGGTCGATCTGGCCGTCGACAGCCCGACGGAAGATCTCGTCGGGAGGCAGCTCGGAGTAACAGGTCCGGCAGGCCGTATAGATCAACGGGACGTAGTAGCGCTCGACGATCTCGCGGTCGGGAAAGAGAAGGGTTGCGCGCAGACCCAGTTCGTGGCGACCGGGATTGCGCGGTATCCCCGTCTTCTCGCGAACCGGCAGGGGAGTCCTGGTGGCCCCTGGAGCGGCCATTGGGCCAGTGGTCGCTGGGGCGGGCGTCGTCTCGGCCGTCATGTCCCGGAAGTGTAGCCCGGTCAGGGCAGCTCGCGGACGAAGTGCCGGATCACTCGAGCCAGACGCGGTCCGGCGGCAGCCGCGGCGGCCAGCACCTCTTCGTGGTTGAGCGGCTCGCCGGAGTAGCCGGCGCCGGGATTCGTGATCAACGAGATGCCGACCACCTCGATCCCCGCCCAGCGACAGGCGATCGCCTCGAGCACCGTCGACATGCCGACCGCATCACCACCCAACCCTCGCAACATCCGGACCTCGGCCGGGGTCTCGTAGGTCGGTCCGAGGAGGCCGACGTAGATCCCCTCCTCCAGGCTCGTACCTTCGGCCCGGGCCGCCGCGTGGAGCCGCTGCCGGTGGACCGACGCATAGACGTGAGTCAGGTCGGGAAAGCGCGGGCCGATCTCGTCGGCGTTCGGACCGAGGAGCGGCGTGCGGCCGGTCAGGTTGATGTGATCCGCGATCACCATGAGCGTTCCCGCGGCGAAGACAGGATTGAGGCCGCCTGCGGCGTTGGTCAGGATGACCGTCCGGGCTCCGAGCCGGCCCATCAGCAGGACCGGCTGGACGACGAGCCCGGGATCGTTGCCTTCATACGCATGGAGTCGGCCCTGGAGCATCGCGACGGGCACGCCATCGAAGTGCCCGAGGAGGAGCCGGCCGAGGTGGCCGGGGGCCGTTGGGGAAGGCCAGCCGGGCAGGTCGCCAAACGGGATCGCAACCGGGTCGGTGAGCTCGTCGGCAAGGCTGCCGAGCCCGGAGCCCAGCACGATCCCGACGCGTGGCACGAGGCTGGTCCGGGCTCGTACCGCGGTCTCGAGGGCTGCCAGATGGGCGGGCTGCTCAGCCGGGGGGATCGGTCGGCTTCGATCGAGCTCGGTCATCAACGGAGTCTAGCGAGCCGCGCCGGCGCGGTCCGCCAGGCGCCGGACGCTTCGATCGCCCGAGCGGAGTATCGACACCGGGATGCCGATCACGTCCCTTCGGGCGATCCCCGTCGAGCGCGGGCCCGAAGGCCGCGTGGCGGGTAGAGAAGCGCCCGAAGCGACCGGTCGTTCCGCGAATGCCCTTGATGTGATCTCGAGCTTCCGTTTTCCGATGGCCCCTTCGGGCAGGACGAATCATCGCCGGATCAACGCCCAATGGCAACCGCGTTATCCACGAGTTATCGGAGAATGCCCAGACCGTTTCCACCAATCCACCGTGCCTGTGGACAGCCAGTGGACAACACCTGCCCGCGGCGCTAACCGCCGATCGCGAACATCTCGATCCGCGCCCGGTTCGTCGTGGCCTCGGAGCGAAGCTCCGAGTAGCGGTCGGCGCGAACCCGCCAGATCGCCCGGATCGCCGCAGCCAGCTCAGCGTCCGGCGCACCATCGCGCAGGGGCGCCCGCAGGTCGGTCCCGTCGAGGGCGAACAGGCAGGTGTAGAGCTTGCCTTCGGCCGATAAGCGCGCGCGCGTGCACGTGCTGCAGAACGGCTGGCTGACCGAGGCGATCAGGCCCACCTCACCGTCGCCATCGCGATAGCGCCAGCGGTCGGCGACTTCGCCAGGATAGTTCGGGGCGAGAGATTCCAGGCCAAGCTCAGCGTCGATCAGGGCCACGATCTCCGAGGCTGGCACGACCTCGTCGAGACGCCAGCCATTCGAGTGGCCGACGTCCATGTACTCGATGAACCGGAGGATGTGGCCCTCGCGCCGCGCCCAGCGGGCCATCGGCAGGATGCTGGTCTCGTTGATCGCTCGCCGGACGACCATGTTGATCTTGAGCGGGCCGAAGCCAGATTCGCTCGCCGCTGCGATGCCGTCGAGCACCCGGGCAACCGGGTAGTCGACTCCATTCATTGCTCGGAACGTCGCATCGTCCAGGGAGTCCAGGCTGACCGTGATCCGGCCCAGGCCAGCGTTGCGCAATGGGCCGGCCAGTTGGCGCAGGGCCGAGCCGTTCGTGGTCAGGGTCAGGTCGAGTGGCCCCCCATCGAGGCGCCGCAAGGCCGCCAGCATGGCAATCAAGTCGGGCAGGTTCCGTCGGACGAGGGGCTCACCGCCGGTCACCCGGAGCTTCTCGACGCCCTCGGCCGCGAAGATCCGGGCCAACCGCTCGATCTCCTCGAAGGTGAGCACCTCGGAGCGGGGCAGGAAGACGAAGTCCCGGCCGTAGATCTCGCGCGGCATGCAGTACGTGCAGCGGAAGTTGCAGCGATCCGTGACCGAGATCCTCAGGTCGTGGAGCCGCCGGCCGAGCCGGTCAAGCACCGGCGTTGGCCCGACCGTAGCGCGGGCGAGCGGAGCAACAGGATCGCGGTCGGTGGCCATGCCGCCATGGTAGCGCCCACCGACCGGCACACCCTCCGGATACCGGTCTGCGCAGGCTCAGTTCCGTCCCAAATCGGCTGGATTCGTGCCAAGAATCGTGCATTCCCGGCGCCGGTGGCGACCGGTGCACGGCGACACCGCAGCTTGGCGGCTCCCGGTGACGGCGGACAACGAGGCGATCTTGGCCCGGGGACCTCCGGTACCACCGGATCGACCGATTGGTACCACTAGCGCACTCCACCGGACCGCCACCCGCTCCTACGATGCCCACACGACCTCAAAGTCTGTAACCACCGCTCACCAGGAGGGAACCGCACGATCCATGGCGACGACCGAATCACGCACGGGCTTCCGACTCCCGTGGAGCTCGGAGGACCGCAGTGACAAGGCGACCGTTCGGACCGCCGAGGCAACCACCACGGACGGGGCCACGGACGCCGTGACCAAGACGACCAGCGCAGCCCAGGAGACGACGGACCAGGCCCGCCTCCTCGGCGCCCAGACCACTGCCGCCGAGGAGGCGAGCGAGGGCCAAACGGCGACGATCAGCCCAGCCGAGCCGCCCGAGAGGACCGACCTCGTTCCGCCCACCGCATCAGAATCAAGCCCGAAGGAAACCTCCGTGGAGTCCACCGTAAGCGCCGCTCCCGTGCCGCCCGGACTGACGAGCGCGGCGTCCGTCGTGAAGAAGCCGACAAAGTTCGTGCTCGACCTGACCCGGGCGATGCAGGCCGCTGCGGAGGAATCCCGGGCCCAGACACTGGGCCAGTTCCAGGCTGACGCGAAGACCTTCATCGAGAATATCCACTCGCGCTCGGCGATCGAGGCCACCGAGCTGCGCAAACGCTCCGACGATGACATCTCGGGGATCCAGGACTGGTCGAAGGTCGAGATCGCCCGGGTCCGCGAGGAAACCCAGGGCAAGATCGGCGAGCGCAAGCTTGGCTTGGAGCGCGAGCTCGAGGAGCACGCCGGCCAGATCGAATACGAGATCGATCGTGTCCAGAGCCGGGTCGCCGGCTTCGAGCTCGAGATGGAGCGTTTCTTCGAGCAGCTCGTGGCCGAGAAGGATCCCACCCAGATCGCCGTGATGGCCCAGACCCTGCCGGACCCACCGTCATTCGATGCCTCGGTCCCCTGGCAGCCTTCGGCGGCCGTGGCCGAGCTGATCGGCGAGACGCAGGTCGTGACCAGGGGTGGCTTGGCGCAGGCGGGGCCCGCCGATCAGGCCGCGATCGAGCCCACCCAGCAGGCCGACGAATCCGCCACCACAACGACCGCGGCTGAGGCGACCTCTGCCGATGGCGAGACCAGTGCAACCGATCCACGCCTGGCCGCCCTTGCGCTGTCGTCGAACTTCGACGCGGCCGAGGCCGAGGCCGCCGCCGAGGCCGCCCGGGCCGAGGCCGAGGCGAGTCCGGCCGACGATGAGATCCCGACCATCGGTGACGATGCGCTCGCGGCTCGCCTCGCCGGCCTGGTCCCGCCAGAGGGTGAGGGAGAGGGTCGCCCCACGCGGGCGACATCCGAGGCCACCTCGAAGGTGGTCGTGTCCGGCCTGGTCAGCGTGGCCAGCATTGCCAGCTTCAAGCGCCACATAGGGCGGGTGACCGGCGTCCAGTCGGTCGGCGTCTCGTCCGGCCCTGACGGGGAGTTTGTGTTTACGGTCCACCACGACGACGGCGTCAACTTGCGCGAGGTCGTGCCCTTCCTGCCTGGCTTCCGGGCCCGGGTCACCAATGCTGCGGACGGGGTGATCAGCGTGGCCGCCCACGATCCAGAGTCCGGGAACTAAGTCCCGATGGGACGCCAGGCGATCGTCGTCGCCCTGCCTCGCGACGAGCAGGTGGCTGTCACCCGCGAACTCGCCGAGGCTGGCTTCGAGGCGCTGGCCGTGACCACCCCGGACGAGCTCGAGGCGGTCCTCGCCACCCGCCGGGAGGTGGGCGTTGCGATCCTTGACGGCGAGAGCGACTTCGATCGCTCGCTCGAGTTCTACTCACTGCTCCATGACGCCGATCGGGACATCCCGGCGCTCATGGTCGTGTCGCCGCGGGCCCTCGATCGGTTGGCCGGCGCCGCAACCAAGGCGACGATCAACGACGAGTTCTTCACCCGGCCCTACTCCACCGATGCGCTCCGCTGGCGGATCGAAGCGATGCTGATCCGGTCGATGACGATCGACGACGGCAGCGGCCCCGTCCTCCAGTCCGGCGGCGACTTCGAGTCGGCGTCATGGTCGAAGCGGGCGACCATCGTCTCGATCTTCAACCCGAAGGGCGGTGTCGGCAAGACGACTACCGCTCTCAACCTGGCCGCGACCCTCCAGGTCCGGATGGGCCTCAAGGTCATGCTCCTCGATGCAGACACCGTGACCGGCCACATCGCCAGCTCGCTCGGGCTCGAGTCGGTTACGACGGTCGTCGACGCCTGGACCGAGGACAAGGACGAGGACCGACCGGAGCGGGGCCTGATCGAAATTGCCACCCAGCATCAGAACGGACTCACGGTGTGCGTCCTCACGACGAGTCCCCTGAACACGGAGATCCTCATCCCGAAGCACGTGGGCGAGGCGATCCGCGCGGCGCGCTTGGGCTTCGACTTCATCATTGTCGACATGCACCCGTCGTACAGCCCACTCAACCAGGAGATCTTCGAGCGCTCGGACCGGATCCTCGTTCCGGTGACCCCGGACGTCCCGGCGATCCGCGCGGCCGTTCAGATGCGCGACGTGGCGCTGGAACTGGGGGTCCGCGATAAGCTGGCGCTGGTCGTCAATCGGGCAAACAGCGGCGTGTCGGTGGCTGACATGGAGAAGACGGTCGGGATGCCGGCCCTCGCCCTGATCCGCTCGGGCGGATTGCTCTTCGTGCGGGCCGCCAATGAGGGTCGGTCGGTCGTGGAGCAGTACCCCAAGGAAAAGGTCACCGAGGACTTCGGTGTCCTCGCCCAGAAGCTGGTCGGAACCGAGCACCAGGCCACGGATCGAGCTGGCGCAGCCAAGCCGGCATTCCGGATTTTCAATCGGACCAAGGAGCCGGCTCGAGTCTAGAGCCGGGCCGCAGTCCGCGGCCCCGGGGACCCCTGATCCGGGCCCGACCCTGGACCCCTACCCGGCTCGCCGCTCAGGTCCGGGATCGTTCCCCAACACTGTCCCCGTCGAGCTGCTCCACCCCGCGCAGGTACTGACGGTTGACCAGGATCGTATCGGTCTGACCGTCGCCGATCCGTTGGTCATTGAGCATGACAAGGCCGCCCGTCACGGCGAAGAACATCTCGTTCGATCGATCGAGCAGACGCTCCGGTTCCGAGCCAGGGTAGAGGTGGACCGTGCCACGCACCCGAAAGGGCGGCACCTCAAGGGCCACCCCGTAGCTCAACTTATGAACCCGATGGGCCGTTTTCTCGTCATCCGAGAAGCCTGGCAGGGTGCCCTCGCCGGGCAGCACCATGATCAGGTCGTAGGGATCGATGCTGCGTAAACCGGGGACCGGGCTGAATCCCTCGGAACCGTCAAGCGGAGCCCAGCTGACGCCCTTGATCGAGATGGCATCGCGCCGGTTCAACGCGTCGGAGAGCCGGCCGCTGACCTCCATGACCCCCACCAGGCGCCACTCTTCGGTCAGGCCATCGAAAGCGATGCCGCCGCCGGCAACGGGCCTGGGCACCGGTGCCGGGCCCATAGCCGCGCTCGCCTCCACGCTGTCCGCTGGCTTGTCGTCCTGCTTGCGGAAGCCGAATGGCACGCTAGTCCTCCTCCGCCGAGCCGCTGTTGTCGCGGATCACCTCCACCACCCCGGCATCTGCCAGCGTGGTGGTGTCGCCGAGGACGCGGTTCTCGGCGATGTCGCGCAGGAGCCGGCGCATGATCTTGCCCGATCGGGTCTTGGGCAGGTCGGGCGTGAACATCAGGAACTTCGGCCGAGCGATCGGGCCGATCACATAGGCGACGTGCTCGCGCAGCTGGACGGCCAGCGTGTCGTGCGGCTCGACCCCCGCGCGCAAGGTGACAAAGGCAAAGATCGCCTGGCCGCTGATCTCGTCGGTCTTGCCCACGACCGCCGCCTCCGCGACACTGGGATGATCGACCAGTGCTGACTCGACCTCGATCGTGCTGATCCGATGGCCCGCAATGTTCATCACGTCATCGACCCGGCCGAGGAGCCAGAAGTAGCCCTCGGAGTCGCGCTTCGCGCCGTCGCCGGCGAAGTACATCCCCGGGAAACGACTCCAGTAGGTCTGCCGGTAGCGCTCCGGATCACCGTAGATCCCGCGCAGCATGGCCGGCCAGGGCTGCTTGAGGACGAGATAGCCCCCGCCGCCGCGAGGCACACTCTGACCGGCGGCATCGACGATGTCAGCCACGATCCCAGGCAGGGGGAACGTCGCCGAACCCGGCTTCGTGGTTGTCACCCCAGGCAGCGGGCTGATCAGGATCGCGCCGGTCTCCGTTTGCCACCATGTGTCGACGATGGGCGCCTTCTCGTGGCCGATGTTGCGGTGATACCACAGCCACGCCTCGGGGTTGATCGGCTCGCCGACGGAGCCGAGGAGACGCAATGAGGACAGGTCGTGGCGAGCCGGATATGCGTCGCCCTGCTTCATGAACGACCGGATTGCCGTGGGTGCGCAGTACAGGATCGTGACCTTGAGATCCTCGATGATCTGCCACCAGCGATCCCAGTCGGGCGTGTCCGGGGCACCTTCGTAGATCACTCCGGTCGTGGCATTCGCGAGCGGCCCGTAGACGATATAGCTGTGGCCCGTCACCCAGCCGATGTCGGCCGCGCACCAATAGACGTCATCGGGTTTGACATCGAACACGATTTCGTGGGTGAACGACGCACCCAGCAGGTAGCCGGCCGAGGTGTGGATGATCCCCTTTGGCTTGGCCGTCGTGCCCGACGTGTAGAGCAGGTACAGGAGCTGCTCGCTGTCGACCGGGACCGGCGGGCAGAACGGGTCCTGGCGGTCGACGATGTCATGCCACCAGTGATCGCGGCCCTCGACCATGTGGACGCCACCGCCGATCCGTCTGACCACGATCGCGGCGGTGATCGAAGGGGTCGACGCAAGCGCCTCATCGGTGTGGTGTTTGAGCCCGACCGCCTTGCCCCGTCGCCAGCCGCCATCGGCCGTGATCAGTACCTTGGCCTGCGCGTCGTTGATCCGGTCGGATAGCGCCTCGGCCGAGAAACCGCCGAAGATCACGGTGTGGGCGGCGCCCAGCCGGGCGCATGCCAGCATCGCGATCGGTAGCTCTGGGATCATCGGCATGTAGATGGCGACCCGGTCACCGGCCACAATGCCCAGTTCCTTGAGGGCGTTGGCGGCCTTGCCCACCTCGCGCAGGAGGTCTGCGTAGGTCAGTGTCCGGTGGTCGCCCGGCTCGCCGATCCAGTAGTACGCAACCTTGTCGCCCAGGCCGTTCTCGACGTGCCGGTCCAGGCAGTTCTCGGAGACGTTCAAGCGGCCCCCGAGGAACCACTTCGCGAACGGGAGATCCCATTCGAGCGTCGTGTGGAAGGGCTCGTTCCAGCGCAATCGCTCACGCGCCCGCTTGGCCCAGAATGCCTCGAAGTCGGCCTCGGCCTCGGCGTACAGCTCGGGGCCCGCGTTCGCCTGCGCCACGAAGGCCGGATCCGGCGCGAACGTACGCTCCTCGACCAGGAGGTTCTCGATCTCAGGCTGGGACGAGGGCTCGGTGCTCACGGGGATTCTCCAGCGGCTTCTGGCAGCCATTCTACGCGGGCCGCCCCGGTCCGAACCCTTGCCCTCCGAGGCGGGTCAGGCCTCCGGCGGAACATCGCCGACACGAGCTCGACGGCCGGCCATTCAGTTGGTGCTTCTGGCGCGACAAACGATGCGATTCGAGCCGCTCGAGCCGGCTCCAACCTGGCTACGGACCGGACGGAGCGATTCATCCATCCCCGGCTGAGCACGGACCGGGATGATTCGGCTCAAATCCCTGGCGCAACCGCCGCGATCTGGCCCACGAATGCGTTGTTTGTCGCTCTGGGCGGGCAAAGGCCACAGCACCGGCCCTGGGCCTCCGCTCGGCCGGCGCGCACATGCCGAACGGTCAGGCGTCCGCCGACGTATCGCCGGGCGGCTCGTTGGCGCCGGGCTGATCGTCGCCCAGGTCGGAGCGTGGAACGGGCCCGGCCGACATCAGGCTGCTGACCGGCATCCCTGAAGCCATGATCGGGGCTGGGATCTGGATCCCGTTGGCGGCCATCGCAGCCAGGATCCGCTTGCGCAGCTCGCCGGTCACGGCGACCATCTCGCCAGCCCGCGCTCGGCCCAGGATCTTGAGGGTGATCCCCCGCTCGCCCAACTGGTCGACCCGGTCCACGCTGGGAGTCTCGAGGATCTTGCCGGCCCACGCGGGGTCGGCGGCCAGCGCGGCACCAACGGCATCGAAGACCTCGATCGCGTGCTCGATATCGGTGCCGTAGGCAATCTCGACGTCGTGGTTGATCCGGCGCCACACCCGAGTCCGATTCGAGGCGACCTTGATCTCGCCGTTCGGAACGTGATGGACGACGCCGTCGGCATCGCGCAGGACGGTGCGCCGGAGGGTGAGCTCCTCGACGGTGCCGGTCACCCCCGCAATCTCCACGACGTCGCCCTGGCCAAATTGGTTCTCGAGCAGGATGAGAATCCCAGCGAAGAAGTCTCGGACGATGGCCTGCGCCCCGAAGCCGATCGCGATGCCAACCACGCCGAGGCCGGCGATCGCCGGACCAACGTCCAGGCCGATCTGCTCGAGCGCGAGCAGCCCGCCGATCGTGACCACGAAGCCCTTGACCACGTAGCCGGCCAGCGCCTCGATCGTGGTGAAGCGCTTGGCCACCTCGGCAGCCTCGTCGAGGGACGCCTCGGCCTGGGCCCGCGCCTGCATCGCCCCGAGGACTCGGCGGATCGTGCCCAGCGACAGTCGGGTCACGCCGAGGCACACGACCACGATCACGAAGACGATCAGCAGGCGGTCGGCGATGATCGCCGCCCAGCCGGAATAGGTATCGGGCATGACCTGTGCAGCCTATCGCGCCTGGGTTACCTACTGCCGGCCCGCGGCCACGATCAGGCGGCGGCGCCACCGAGGCGGACCGAGATCGCGGCCGCAGCCTCGCGGGCCTGCGAGGCGAGCTCGGGGATCCGGCGCAGGGTCAGCCGAAAGGCCGGGCCCCAGATGTCAACCGCGGCGATCACCGCGCCACGGGCATCGTGGACTGGTGCCGCCACCGCGTTGAGGCCCAGCTCGAACTCGCCGATCGCGGTTGCATAGCCTCGCCGACGCACCCGGGACAACTCTTCGAGGAGCGGCTCGAGCTCCGTGATCGTGCGCTCGGTGTAGGCCGCCAGGCCCTTGCGCACGACTCGCAGGACTTCACGTTCGGCCAGAGCCGCCAGGAGGACTTTGCCGGATGCGACGCAATGAAGCGGCGTCGCCCGGCCTGTCCAGTCGCCCACTGCGATCAGGTTCGGCCCGTCGGCCTGGGCCAGGGTCAGGAGTTGATCGCCGTCGATCGATCCGAGGCCGGTCGTTTCGCGGGTGAGGCGAGCCAGCCGCTCGAGCTCGGGCATGGCGATGCCGCGCAGGTCGAGAGTCCGCTCGGCCCGTTCGGCCAGGCGGATGACGACCAGCCCCAGGCGGTACTTTCCGGTCTCCTCATCCTGCTCGACCAGCCCGCGCCGTTCGAGCGTCGCGAGGAGTCGCGAAGCGGTCGATTTATGCAGCCCAAGACGGCGTGCGAGCTCGGTGACACCGGCCTCCCCGGCCGACTCACCCAGGGCCAGCAGGAGCGAGGCCGCCCGGTCTACCGAGCGGACTGCATTCCCGTCGATCAACGACGCCCGCCAATCATTGGAACCTGCCCGTCAGCGCCACCCTGCCAGTCAACCGAGGACGAGGCCGGGCGCCGCGACCGCGTGGGCCCGCGTGTCGAGCGCTGCATTCAGCGAACCCTCAAATGCCTCGAGGACCTGGGCCTCGTCGGCATCGGTGTGGGCGGCGCACAGGAACCACGGCTCGCGCGAGTCGGGCTCTGGCATTGCACCGCGCGGTTGCATCCCGACCGCTACGGCATCGTACAGCTCGTGGTCCGTCTTCACCCAGTCGCGGTATTCGCGGACGTCCTGGTCGGTGAACATGATCCCGAACATCGCGGGAACCCCGGTGAAGTTGAAGGGCAGACCCTTCGCGTTGAGAATTGAAGCCAGCCCGGCCTGGATCGACTGGCCGCGCCGCTTGATTCCTTCAACCACTGCGCCATCCTTGAGGATCGACAAGGTGGCCACCGCGGCCGAGGCCGCAACCCGGTTGCCGGCATACGTGCCGCCGTGGCTGACCTTGTCCGGAAGCATGCTCATGACTTCGCGGCTGCCGCCGAACGCCGCGGCCGGGTAACCGTTACCGATCGCCTTGGCGAACGTGGCCAGGTCCGGCTTGATCCCGAAGTACTCGGCAGCGCCACCCCGAGCCATCCGAAAGCCCGTCTTTACCTCATCGAAGATCAGGAGCGCACCGAATTCCTTGGTGATCGCCCGGACGCCCTGGTGGAATCCTTCCTTGGGCAGGATCCCCTGGGCATTGCCGAGGACGGGCTCGATGATCACCGCGGCGATGTCGTCGCCGTCGGCCTCGAACACGGCGCGCAGGGTGGCGAGGTCGTTGTAGGGGACCGGAATCACGGTCTGGGTGACCGCCTCGGGAATGCCCCGGCCCCAGGCCAGGCGAACCGGGTTGGCACGGTCACCAAGCTCGCCCATGTCGTTGGGCAGGACGCTGATCAGGGCGTAGTCGTGGACGCCGTGGTACTGGCCCTCGAACTTGACGATCTTCGTCCGGCCGGTATAGCCCCGGGCGATCCGCATGGCGTGCATCGTGGCCTCGGTGCCAGACACGGTCATCCGAACCATCTCCACCCAGCCGGTGATCTCGGTGATCAGCTCGCAGGCCCGGATCTCGTCCTCGCTCGTCAGCGAGAAGCTGACACCGCGGCGCATCCGCTCGTTGACATAGTCGTCGACCCGTGGATCGGCGTGGCCCAGGATCACCGGCCCATAACCCATCCGGAGGTCCACGAACTCGTTTTCATCGAGATCCCAGACCCGGCCCCCCTTGCCCCGATCCACGTAGACCGTGTCCTCGCCCCAGCTCCGAAAGTTGGAGTCCGTGCCGCCGGGCATCGTCTTGAGCGCGCGCTGGTAGAGCTCGATCTGGCGGTCTCGCTTGAGTGTCGGCGTCGACCGGACGGCGGGTTCGGTGGCCATGGATTCCTCCGGATTGAAGCGCCTGTCGCCCGGAGGAGCGGCAACTCATTGGTGCGGCAGGCGAGACTGGTACCCGACTTGCGCAACGCTATGTGAGCTGTTGCGTGAGACGGGACTGGATCAGTCCCTAGGATGCCACCATCGGCTCGGCTCGGTCAACACGAGATTCGCGGTTTTATGGCCATTCTCGTGCGGATTGCGCCACTCCACCCCACTGTTGGTGACCAAAGCGTTGGCCTCCGGCGCCCAGCACGTACGGCCCCGCGCAGCCCGGACCGAAACCTCAGGCCGGTGCGGCGACCCACGTGGGCAGTTCGCGGGCGAGTGTTGCCAGGGACAGCGAGCCGTGGCCGAGGACCGCATCGTGGAAGGCGCGCAAGTCGAACGACGAGCCGTCGCGCGCCTCGATCTCGGCTCGCAGGCGTTCGATCTCACGCTGGCCGACCTTGTAGGTCAGGGCCTGGCCCGGCCAGCAGATGTAGCGGTCTGTCTCGATCACGGCGTCCGTCTCGCTCAGCCCGGCGCCACGCAGGAAATCGATCGAGCGCTGGCGCGGCCAGCGCAGCGCGTGCAGCCCGGTGTCGACCACCAGGCGAGCCGCCCGCCAGGCCATCGCGTCGAGCATCCCGAAGCGCTCGGCCTCGT
>ODAK010004478.1_pt1 | contig 14301 bp, 10 predicted proteins | sample 1539591 | NCBI WGS metagenome assembly ODAK01 (sample SAMEA3539303, study PRJEB22396) | soil metagenome | biome: tundra; feature: field; material: soil | place: USA | collected 2010-05 | depth 0.15 m | reverse complement strand
GTGATGGCAGGAACAGGTTAGGAATAGGTAGGAATAATTCCTACTATTGTAGCCAGGGGAGTCTGCGCGTTGCGTAGGCGTTAAACCTCCCTTCGGCCCTCCCGATTCTACGCCCATGATAAGATTAATAATCATGTGTTGAAGGCTTCGGCGCGCGCTCCTGATCTGCCCTTGGACACCCTCCCCCAACGCGTCGCCCGACGCTCCCCTCGCCACCGCACCCGTGTCGGATCGGCCTGGCCTCCCCATCGGGGACGCAGGGGGTGGCCGGGGTGCGTTCGAACGAGCAAGCTTAGACGGCGTTTGCTTAAAGTTTGAGCAGATTTGGCGCTCTACAGGGGCGTAGTCTGATTCGGCGTAGCCTCTGGTCGCCGACTTTTGCCCCTGTAGGGCGGCACCATGGCCGTGGCGCTCAAGGAAGCGGCTCCGACGGATGGTTGTCGTTGTCTTTGGATGACGCTCAGGCGACGCCGGACTCAGGAGGAATTTGTAGCTTTGGCCCTGCGCTCCAGTGGCTCAGCTCACCGCCAGTCCACGCTTGGCATCGTCCGCCGCATGAACTCGTCGAAGAGCGGCACCGTGAACGCCGTGTCGCCATGTGCGGGACTCCAAACCATGCCTTTGGAGATCAGGCTGCTGCGGACTGGCCCCAGTGATGTCACGTCCCGGTTGAGGCACTCGGCAATGTCGCCGGAACGGTGGGGACCAGGTCCGAGCTCCGCCATCGCTCTCATGTAGCGGCGTTCTGCAGGGGTCAATCGATCGAAGCGCACTCTGAAAAAGCTCTCGTCGAGCTTGGCGATCGCGATGTCGCTCGCCCTTCCCACATCGGCCGCTGTGATCGGCGAGGCCGATGCAACGTCCCATGCGTGAGCACCCCACTCCTGCAAGAAATAGGGATAGCCGCGCGTCTGCTGGACGATTCGCTCGATCGCAGCTGCCTCGTATTCGACGCTCGCCCTGGCTGCTGGAATCGTAAGCGCTGCCGCGGCTGCTGGAGGGGGCAGCGCGTCGATTTGCGGATACGCGAACAAACGCTCCGAGTACGACTTTGCGTGGCCCATTTTGGCTCGCAGCTGCGGAAGGCCGGCGCCTATCAAGAGCACCGGCAGACTTTGCTGCGCGACGCGATGCAGCGAAGAGATGAGCGCGGCGAGCTCATCAGCGGCGACGTATTGCATCTCGTCGATGAAAAGGATGAGTGCCGTGTTGGCCGCTCTAGCGGCGGCTCCAGCGCTTTCCAGGAGCACCTGCAAGTCCTGTTCGAGATCTCCACTGTCGGCCAAGCCGGCCTCGGGCGGCAGGTCGATCCCGACCTCGATGTCGTGGTATTTGATCTTGAGCGCTTTGGTGAATCCAGCAAGAGCCTTCAGACCCCGCGCAGCGAAAGCGCTCGCCCGCTTCACCTTGCTGAGTCGAAGCAGCGCCACGCGCAGCTGAGGCGCCAAAAGCGCCGGGAGTGACTTTCTCTCCGGCGACTCGACGCGGATCGTGTGAATCCCACCGGCTTCGGCGTCCGTGCGCATTCGGTCCAGAAGCACCGTCTTGCCGACACCTCGCAATCCGACCAACAGGATGTTCTGCGCAGAATTGCCGCGCGCCACGCGCATGATCGCAACGTGCACCTGCTCACGCACGTCGTCGCGGCCGGCGAGCTCTGGCGGCGGAGCACCGGCGCCTGGCGAATACGGGTTGTCAATCGGGCTCATGTTGAATTGTATCGATCTTAGAGAGATTATGGGATCCCGATAAACTCCCTAAGATCGCTATAAACACCGCCGTTCAACTGCGGCTGAACGAGTGTTCCCGAGGCTGCTGCGGATCATGGCAGAGCTCGAGTAGCTCTGTCAGCCGGCTACGCCGGCGCCCGCGCGCCTCGGCGTCGTCGCGTGGGACTCGCTTGCAAGCGAGCCTTGAGCCGTGCGTGCCAGACCAGGTTGACGGCTTCATACTGGCTAGGGACGATCGCGTCGTTCGACGACGGCGAGTACTTGATGCCTGTATTTGGCTTCAGTAGGCCGGGAGCCATACCGCCTGTACAACAGATCCTGGCGCTGTGCTACCGAAGCGCCCGCTCTGGCTCTTCACAGCGCTCTCCGGGGTACATTTACAGTGTAAATGCGCCCTCCCCAGCCTGTCTGACCAGCTCCCTCGACGTGCTCCAAACAGCTCGAAACCAGGACGCCAGCGCCGAGTTTACGGTGTAAATACGCTCCAGCCGCCGTCCCATGTGGGCCCGGCTACGAGCCTACTTTTTCAAGTGGTCTCGAACCAAGCGTTCGATCTTGCTCTGGATTGCCGTCGCTTGATGCTCGTCCTCGAACCGAAGGACGACCTGTTTCTTGGTTCTCGTCAAGACCGCAAAAGGCGCGTCCCCCCTCTTGAATTCGACCGTCGGCGCCCTGGCCGCCCGACCTGAACGTTCGCGACCAATGGACAAGAGTGCCTTGGTTTGCTCCATGCCGACGGCCACCTTCTTTATCGCCTCGACAACGTCTTCCTCGTGCTCGGACACCAGCGTGGCTGCCTGCCGCGCAAAGTGGCTTCCGTAGAGATGCGGGTGGGCAGCGATCACTTCCAACCCAGCGGTCGGGAGCTTTCCGAATGCGAGAAGATTCGAGATCAGGGGCTCACTTAAGCCTGACTCTTTCGAAAGCTCCGCGATCGTCTTGCCCGAGCGGCTCTTCCGACTCGAAAAGCTCAGGTACTTGTAGAAATCAGGCAGCGAAGGCGCCAACAGGTTGTCATAGAACGTCAATCGCTCGGCGAGATCATCGTCGTAGTCACGTACAACCACGTCCCACTCGGTTTCGCCAAGCTGCTGCAGAGCTGCTCTGCGGTGGCGGCCCGCTACGATCTGATATCGCCCGTCTGGTAACGCCCTCACGACGGAGGGTGTGTTCTGCCCGTTCTCGCGAAGATTCGCCGCCAAGCGGTCGACTCGACCCTGATCCATTGGGGTAGCGTGGAAGGGCCCGTCATCGCAAATGTCGATGCGAATGCGGATAGCCTTTCCTTTGTCGCGCTTGAGCGCCTCCAGCTCCAGAGCCATCTCGCGTGCGTCTTCGCTGAAGTGGAGGAGGGTGGCTGACGCCGGCATGGAGCCAGTGCCGCGCCGGCCTCTGGCGGCTGCCTTGTCCTCGACGGTGTCAACGTCGGAGAGACCGCTGGTGACTCGCGTCATGTGATCCTTGAGTGACATTGCTTGAACCTCGAGTTAGAGCTTCACCTGGAGAGGCGTTTCCTTCACGATTTGGCCCCACTTCCGCGTGCGCGTCAGGAAGTCGATCTGTGCCGCCAGTTGATCGAAGGCAACTCGCGCACGCTCGTAGGTCTTTTTGGATCCGACGTACTTCTGGATGTCGTAGACGGTAGCAAGGGTTGTCCCGCCTACCGACACGGCGGAGCTGAGCGGCAATTCAGCGTTTAACAGGTTCTCACCGTAGGCAGCGCGCATCACATCGAGATTGAACTTCGTGTACTGCTTGGTGTGATCCACTTTCGACGGAACGATACCAATCCAGGCGAACGTCTTCGGAGCCGCGGCGGTTTTCTCCGCGCTCCGCGCAAGCTGCGTGAACATGCTCCAGAACCGCGTCGAGCTCATCAGATCCAGTCCTTCTGCGGGTAGCGGCATCAGCAGGGCATCGGCCGCCCAGAAAGCGTTCATCGTCACATAGCTCAGAGCAGGCGGCGTGTCGATGATGATGTAGTCGTATTCCTGGCGAATCCCCTTGCTGAGGGCGCGATCCAGAACCTCGAGAAATCTGAAGGTTGGCTCCTGCCTCACGTTCATTTGCCGCATGGGAAGGTAGAACTCGGCGTTGAACAGGGAGGGCGAGCCGGCGACCAGGTCGATTCCCGTCCAATACGTTTCCTGAATCGACTCCTGCAACGTGTCGCGATGGCCTGCGTCACTCAACGGCCTCGCGAGCGGCAACATCGTCTGTTCGTCGTCGACCGCCATCCGATCGACGTCCAGCAGCGAGGTCATTGAGCCCTGAGGATCCAAGTCGATCGCCAGAACCTTGTACCCCATCAAGCTCAGAGCCTGGGCAATGGACGTCGACGCGACCGTCTTCCCGACACCGCCTTTGAAGTTTCCGATGGTCAGGGTGCACGCCATCGAACCCGGGGGTCGCTTGAAGTATGTGTCACTGACAGCGCGAACCCAGTCGACCGCCTCCGCCTGCGTGAAGATGCGCTTCTTGCCGGCAGTCCCGCCATTTGGGGCAGGCTGTGCGCCATCGGTGAGATTGAGACTTGCAGCCTTGTCGAGCAACCGCGCCATCGCGGAGTTCGATTTGCCGCAAAGAAGAGCGAGCTGCGTCGCGTTGAAGAGAAGGGACGGCTTGCGACCGCTTGGAGCGTACGAGTTCGTTCGGACCTTCTCGACAACTCGGTCAGCCCGCTCCTCCATCGCCTCGATGTAGCTAAGGTCGATCGGTGGGAAAGCCGACTCCGGTGCCGGATCTGTGCGTGCGAGCATGTCTATCCTTGCGGTGGCGAATTGGCATCGTAGGGCCATTTCTCAACCGACACAAGGAATCCGCACCACACTCCAAACTTATCGCCGTCGAGTGGCTCCGAACCCCGGGCATCCCACCCGGTCTCACCTCAAAACCGAGTGACCAGGCCCCGCTTCGTCCCCGCTTTAACCACTGGCCATCCCATAGAACCTCACCACCGAAGGAAGCTGTTTGGCTTTCGAGGACGTCAATCGGTACAGGTTTGCCCGGGACGTCGGCACGCGGAACGGCACCACGTGCGCCGCTCAAACGCCTTGCATTTTGCCGACACGAGATAGGTGAGGGCAGATGGGATGGCCTAGTCAATCCCCAGGGATCTCACCCATCCGTACCAAGTCCACCCACCGATCCAGCCGTTTGCTCCCATCAGCGCTCACCGATGGCTCCCATGGAAGGTCACATAACGTCACAACCGGACTCACCCAAGCGAACGTAACTCGTTGATCCGGTGTTGAAATGCGGTCAGGCAAAGCTCTTCGAGTTGTATTTAAGCGCCCTTCTAAAGAGAGCTACAAGAAGAACGGACCGGTGAGGGGAAAACAACAGCAGGCTCACCCCGCTTCTCAGGTACAGGTGAATTTGCGATGATGCCTCACTCACCTGACATGGTTACGACCGACCTCTTCGAGACCACACCCCCCGCGCAGCAAGTGCGGACCGTGGTGACGTTTGCACCAGAGGTGACGACTGTGCCGGCCGAACAGTTCGAGTTCGATGAAGTGCTGCGTAACGCGAATGCCAAGCGGAGCCAGCGCAAGCCCGTCGAAGTCGTTCACATGTTCAACAAGAAGGGCGAGATCAACTTCCTGTTGAAGAAAGCCTGGTTGCTGCTCCACGACTATTCACTTCAGCAAGGTCTCCTGCAGGATCCCGAGAAGAGACGGTTCAGAGTGCTGTTGCGTCAGTTGTGCCGCGACATCGCGTTCGATAGCAACAACCACGAGCACCTGAAGCGCACGTTGACGGGCGCAATCGAGACGTCGGTCAGCTGGGGTCCAAGCGCTCGAAGCAAGAAGGGCGAGCGGAGTGAATGGGAAGCAACGGCATTGCTCGCTGACTGCAAGTTTGTCGTCGTTTCCGGCCACCTATACATCGACTGGTCCTATTCCGACGTTTTGCTCGCACAACTGCGGCGCGAGGGCGCCTACTTTCGGTTGGCGCTCTCAGCAGTTCGAAAGGCGCGTTCCCTGTCGGCCCTGAATCTCTATCTTTTGTGCGAACGATTCCGGACCAACCATAACGGACTGTCGCACAAGTACACACCCATCGAGGCTTACGAAGCACTTTCCGGAAACGAGCTCAGGACGGATGCGGAACGGGCTCGTTTTCAGTACAAATACTTCAAGCGCGACACACTTGGGCCCGCCGTCGCTGAGGTGAATTCATACGAGGCCGGCTTGAAGGTCGAAGTGCGCGAAGTGAAAGTGGGGCGGTCGATCACCTGGGTACAGTTCATGGTGCGGGAGGACAACAAGCAGCTTCTCTCGTCAGGCATCAAGGTCGCCATCGAAGCTCGTCTCGTCCGCCTCGGCATCAGCGACGAGGTCGCTCGAGACGCCTGTCGCTTCAACTCCGTCGAAGCTCTCGAAGCGGCCACACAGCGCCTTGAAGAGCGACTCTCGAAGCCTCCCGCGGTGGTCAACACGGAAGCGTATTTTCGAACCGTCCTTGACCTTGCGCGAAAGGGCGAGATCTCGACCTCGACGGATAGCTTGCCTTCGGTTGAAGCGCGACCCACTGCAAGTGGCAACGGACAGACGTATTCGGAAGTACTCGAAAGCGTCAAAGCTTCCTACATGACATCGCCGGAAGCCGCGAAGGCCTATTTCAAGAGCTTGCCCACCGTCGAGCGCGAAGAGCTCCTCGATCGCTTCAAGGTCGAGGTGGTAGACGGTTCCAGCAATGCGTCGCTCATGAAGCTGTTCGCGACCAAGCGTGCGGCGCCGGCGCTGGTCGCTGTGTATCTCTATCCCTGGATACTAAAGCGTGGCTTCACTTACGAGCCAGTCGAGCTCGAGGTGATGCAGTACGGCGTTTCGGCCGGGTTGCTCAAAACCGGGGTCGACCCGCGGTCCCAGGCGTGACCGGCGATTCGCGGTGACGGTGATTGACGCTGCCCGGGCGGCCAAGGCTGGCACGGCCGGGCCGGAGATCGCGTACTTGCGCGATGCGTTGAAGAAGCAATACGTTGGGGAAGGGGAGGGCGGCAAGCCGCCCTCGAAACCTATGACAAGAGTCGCACCAGGGACTTGATGATCGAGAAATCCAACCAGCAGGTATCCGAAGGCCCTTACTTCTGTCAGGTCGACACCCACCGGGCAACGAAGGACTATCTGGGCAGGGGCCGCTGCGTTCGCCTCTTTGCGGTTGAGCGCCACGAGTTCTCCGATTCGGCGCTGGCTGATGGCGTGAAGACATTCACGATCGACATTGACTACTGGAAGTTTTGCACGCTAGTGCTGTCGCTGAAAAGCTGGAGAGAAGTTCACGCCCAGCAATGCGCCGAGATTGACGCCCGGGACGATGACGCGGACATCATGTCCAGGTGGTACCGCCTCGAGATGGACTTCAAGGCACGAAACGCCGGCTACGTGTATGAAACGTTCTCGGAAGGTGCCCCCCGCCATTTCGGCATCGCGAGCTTCGAAATGCTCGGGTCTGGGCCAACTGTTCCCGCAACACCCAGACTGCATCGCGGCAAGCCTTCGTTGTCTCGCAGCGGACTCACGCTCCTGTCGAGACTTCCCAGGGCGGACCAGAGCTTTACCCAACGACACGGAAGCAACCCATTCTTCTTCGACTCGTTCCATGTGGGCCAGGGAATGTGCTCATTGGTTCACGACCGACACTCCGGTGTGCTCCTCGACGTTGGAGCCGGCAAGCCTGTTACTCGAAGTGCGTACCTTGCAAAGACTTTGCAAAACGACCTAGGAGCCCGTCGGACTTGAGCCGCGCGGATCGGCGAGACGGGCTCCTAGACCGCGTCGACGTGGGGTGGGGCGCCGAGAGCATTGGCCGCATCCTGCGCATAGCCGCGGGACGGCGCTCCTCGCGGGCCTGAGGCGAAAGCAGTCGAAACGTTCCCCTGCTTTGCGAGGACATATCGCGCGCTTCATCGCAATCTTGGAAATATCTTCGATCGGGTCAGCGAGAAGGTCAGGGACTCGAAGTGAAACCAGCCGCTGACCATTCTTGATTTGCACAATGCGCCACTTGGGCAGCGAACGGCGCTGTCGCAATCGGTATGGCGAATTCTCCCGACTGATCGCGACCAAGATCGAGTGACGGCCGCGGGTCCAGGCCTAGGGTTTGTCCGGTGAGGCAAGCCAGGGATGCATGACGAGGATTTGCCGAATGTCGATAGCGGCCGATTCAATGCGGTCATAGGCTCCCGGATGGCGGCCCAGAAAAGCTGCCACCACGAGCCATGTCCTCTCCCCGCGCTGAACCCGACCTGATCCTTCGCAACGCCGACATCCACACCATGGACGCGCGGCGGCCACGCGCGGCGGCGCTGGCAATCCGAGATGGTCGGATCAATGCTGTCGGCAGCGACGCCGAGATGAGTGCCTTGGCGGGGCCGGCGAGCCGGGTCGTCGATCTGCGCGGTCGAATGGTGCTGCCCGGTCTCGTCGACGTCCACAGTCATTTCGTCTGGGCGGGCCGCGCAGAGCTCTACGAGGTTCGCTTCGCGCCTACGTTGAGTCTCGACCAGATCCTCGACCAAGTGGCAACGGCAGCGGCGAAGGAGGCCGCTGACGGCTGGGTTGTCGGCGGCATCTGGGGAAGCCCGTTGCTCGACAGCCTCAATAGCAGCGAAGCACGGCATCGCCTTGACGTGGCGGCCGGCGGGCGGCCGGTGATGCTGCGCGACGATTCGCACCACAACCGCTGGGTGAGCAGCGCTGCACTTCGCATCGCCGGCATCGACGACGCGACGCCCGATCCGGTCAACGGCACGATCGTCAGGGATCCGAATACCGGGGCAGCGACGGGTCTCCTGCTCGAGTCGGCCGGCATCCTCGTCGAAGGGGTATTGGCCGAATCGCAGGCGCGCGAACCGCAACGCGACGTCGATGCCGCCCTGCACGCACTAAAGCGTTTCAACGCCTACGGCATCACCGCGACTCAGGAGTCGCTGAGCACGCGAACGGTAATGCAGGCGATCAGGGCACTCGACGATTCCGGCCGCATGACGGCATGGGTTGTCGGCAGCATGCCGGTGGTTGAGACGGCCATTGCGCACGGCGACTTCGGTGCGATGCTGTTCGATGATCGTGAGCGCTATCGAAGCCGGCACTTCCGCCCCGATGCGGGCAAGATTCTGCTCGACGGCGTACCGACGATGGCGCGGACGTCAGCGATGCTCGAGCCCTATCTGCCAGACGCGCGTCATGGGTGCTGCTTTCGCGGCGGGACGATGCTGACGGTACCGCAGCTTGCGCGTGCCCTTGCCGATTGCGAAGCGCGAGGCATCGCCGTGAAGATCCATTGCGCCGGTGACGCCGCCACGCGCGCGGCGCTCGACGCCGTGGAGGTGCTGCGCACCTTCAACGGCCCTGGACTGGCCCATCACATCGCCCACGCGAGCTTCATCGATCCGGTCGACGTGCCGCGCTTCGCCGAACTCAATGTCGTCGCCGACCTGTCACCGATGCTCTGGTTCCCGGGCGTCATCGTCGAGGCGATCCGCGCCGCGGTTCCGAAGGATCGCGTCGATCATTTCTGGCCGAATCGCGATCTGCATGAGGCCGGCGCCCTGCTCGCCGGAGGCTCCGATTGGCCGGTCGTTTCCGACCCTGATCCGTGGCTGGGAATGCAGGGGATGGTGACACGCCGCGATCCGACCGGGCGCTTCCCGGGCGCGCTCTGGCCTGAACAGGCACTCGATGTCGCGACCGTGCTTCGCATCTACACGATCAACGGTGCCCGCGCCCTCAACCTGGCCGACGAGATTGGTTCGCTCGAACCCGGCAAGTCGGCCGACCTGATCGTGATTGATCGGGATCTGATGGCGGTGCCTGCCGAGCAGATCGCCGGCACGCGCGTGCTCGCGACCTACTTCGAGGGCCGCCTCGTGCACGGGACCGAGCAGTGAGCGAACCCCTGTCCGCGCCGCTGCCCATCACCTTGCTGACCGGATTTCTGGGCAGCGGCAAGACGACGGTGCTCAACCGGCTGCTCGGTCGCCCCGAACTCTCCGACACCGCGGTCATCATCAACGAGTTCGGCGAGATCGGACTCGATCATCTTCTGGTCGAGAAGGTCAGCGAGAACTTGCGGGTCCTGAACAGCGGTTGCCTTTGCTGCACGGTGCGCGGCGATCTGGTCGACGCGCTGCGCGAACTCGACGAACGGCGCACGCGCGGCGAGGTCGCCCCGTTTTCGCGCGTCGTCGTCGAGACGACCGGCCTGGCCGATCCGGCGCCGGTCCTGCATACGCTCATGGCCGATCCTGCTATTGGCAGCGGGTATCGCCTCGCCGGCGTGGTGACCACGGTCGACGCGGTCAACGGTGCCGCGACGCTCGACCGCTACGCCGAGGCGGTGAAGCAGGTCGCCGTCGCCGACCGCCTGCTCCTGACCAAGTCCGATCTCGCCGATGCCCGAGACCTCGAGTCGCTGAGCGGGCGCCTGCGCGATCTGAACCCCGGCGCACCGATCCAGTGTGTCGTCGATGGCCGTGTCGACCCATCCGACGTTCTGGCCGCCGGTTGGTACGACCCGCTGCACAGGTCGTCGGACGTGCATGAGTGGATGAAGCGCGAAAGGCACGCGGCCGAGCACCGCGCGCACGAGCACGAATCGCCCGCCCACGGTCATCGGCATGACGCGAGCCGCCACGACGAGCACGTGCAGGCCCATTGCTTCGTCCTCGAGGAGGCCGTCGGCGAGGCCGCGTTCGCCCACTGGCTCGAGTTGATGGCATCGATGCGGGGCGAAAGACTGCTGCGCGTCAAGGGCCTCGTGCAGCTGGCCGATCGCCCGGGCGAGCCACTGGTGGTGCACGGCGTGCAGCATGTGTTCCACCCGGCGTATCGTCTGCCGCACTGGCCGTCGGACGATCACCGGACCCGGATCGTCTTCATCACGCGCGATCTGGACCGAGGCGAGATCGCGCGCACGTTTCACAAATTCGTCGGCGCTCGTCCGATGGATACTCTGGCCATCGCCTGATTGGAGACTTACCCATGAACGAGAAGACGCCCCCAGTTCACTCCGCAACTATCGATGTCGGTCGTCGTCGCTCGCTGGCGCTGGCGACCGCTGCGGTCGCCTTTCCGGGTCTCGCGCTCGCCCAATCGGGGCCGATCAAGATCGGCTACATCACCGCGCTGTCCGGGGTGCGAGCGCCTTTCGGCGTGGCCGACGAGTGGCACCTCGCCAGAATCCGGGCGATGCTGAAAAACGGCTTCGAATCGGGTGGCAAACGCTATCCGATCGAGATCGTGCTCAAGGACAACCAGTCGGACCCCAATCGCTCCCAGCAAGTGGCGAGCGACCTGGTGCTGCGCGACAAGGTCGATCTGATGCTCATCCAGGACGGCGACGCCGCCGCCCCTGCTGGACAGCTTTGCGACGTGCACGGCATCCCGATGGTCTCGACGATGATCCCGTGGCAATCTTTCATCTTCGGCCGTCAAGGCAAACCCGACGTTGGTTTTCCGTTTTCGTTCCACTTCATGTGGGGTGCCGAAGACATCGCCACCAACTACATCGCCATGTGGAATGCGATCAAGACCAACAAGATCGTTGGCACCATGTACGTCGACAACCCGGCGGGGCAAGCGTTTGCTGATCCGAAGCGGGGCATGCCGCCAGCGCTCGTTGCAGCTGGATACAAGGATGTCAACGCCGGTTTCTTCAAGATCGCCACCGACGATTTCTCGAATCAGGTGGAGCTCTTCAAGTCGAACAATGCGCAGATCACTTCGGGGTTCATGTTCGAGAACCACATCGCCACCTTCTGGAAGCAGGCGCAGCAGGGCGGCTACCACCCGGAGGCGGTGACTGTCGCGGCGGCGTTCTTGTTCCCGAGCTTCCTGAAGGCCTTGGGCGCGGCCGGAAACGGCATGTCGTCGGAGGTCTGGTGGACACCAGACTTTCCGTTCAAGTCCTCGCTGACCGGCCAGAGCGCCAAGGCATTTGCCGCCGACTGGGAGAAGTCGACCGGCAATCAGTGGACCCAGCCGCTCGGCTACGCCCACGCGCTCTTCGAGGTGGGCCTGGGCGCATTGCGCACCGCCTCGGATCCGCGCGACCACAAGTCCGTGCGCGAAGCGATCCGCTCCATGGAACTGGACACCATCGTCGGCCCGGTGCATTTCAAGAACAGCCCGATCAAGAGCGTGGCCAAGACGTCGCTGGTCGGCGGTCAATGGCGAAAGGCGCCTGCGGGCTCGCGCTTCCCGTTCGAGCTGAAGGTGGTTGCCAATCCCACGGCGAAAATCATACCGACCAACTCCGAGATGGTGCTGCTGTCGCAGCTGAAGTAGAAGCATGCTGCTCGCCGTCGATGGCCTGTGCAAGGCCTATGGCGAGATCGTCGTCGCCGACGAGGTGAGCTTCACGCTCGATCACGCCGAGTGTCTCGGCGTGATCGGACCGAACGGCGCTGGCAAGAGCTCGTTGTTCAACCTGATCACGGGCGTGGCCGTCCCCCAGCGGGGAAGCATTCGCCTCGCTGGGCGCGATCTGCGCGGCATCGCCTCACATCGTCGCGCGCGTCTGGGCATCGCCCGGGCGTTCCAGATTCCACAGCCGTTCCCGCATCTGAGCGTGTTCGAGAACGTGCTCGCCGCCGCATCGTTCGGCGCCGGCCTTCACGGAGACGAGGCGGCAGAAGCAGCGCTGGCTGCGCTGCGCCGCACCAGTCTCGAGAGGCACGTTCGCACGCTCGCTGGCGCGCTGCCGCTTCTGGATCGCAAGCGGCTCGAGATGGCCAAGGGCATCGCCAGTGCGCCCAAGGTGCTGCTGCTCGACGAGGTGGCCGGCGGCCTCACCGAACGAGAGGTACGCGAGATGGTCGAACTGGTGCGCGAACTGAAGACAAGCTATGCCGTGATGTGGATCGAGCACATTCCCCACGCGCTCAAGGCCGTTGCCGATCGAATCATGGTGCTGCACTTCGGCAAGAAGCTCCTCGATGCCGGCCCCCGGGAAGTCATCGACAGCGCTGTCGTGCGGGAGATCTACATGGGGATGCCCGCCGATGCCGTTGCTTGAGCTCAAGGACGTCGACGTCTTCTACGGCGACCTGCAGGCGACCTTCGGCGTCTCGTTCGCCCTCGACGAAAGCGAGGTGCTGGCGTTGATCGGCGCAAACGGTGCCGGCAAGTCGACCCTCCTGAACGCGATCGTCGGCGTCGCCGCTGCGCGTCGCGGCAGCATCCGTTTCGCCGACGAGTCCGTCCTCGGCCTCCCCATTGAACGCATCGCCGTGCGCGGCATCGCCCTGGTGCCCGAGGGACGCATGCTCTTCGCCTCGCTCAGCGTCGAGGAGAACCTGCAGATGGGCGGCATCTCCCGGCGCAAGGGCCCGTGGAACCTGGACGCCGTGTATTCGCTCTTCCCGATGCTGGCGGCGATGCGCAAGCGGCCCGCCACGCAACTTTCGGGAGGTCAGCAGCAGATGGTGTCGATCGGCCGCGCTCTCATGGCCAATCCACGCCTGCTGCTGTGCGACGAGCTCTCGCTCGGCCTGGCGCCGGTGGTCGTCGACGAGATCTACCGCGCCTTCGCGCGAATCCGCGAGCAGGGCCTGGCGATCGTCGTCGTCGAGCAGGACGTCAGACGCGCCTGCGCTGTCGCCGACCGCATGGTCTGCCTGCTCAAGGGCCGGGTCACCCTGGCCGGTTCGGTCGAAAGCGCCGACCACGAGCGCATCGCCGCAGCGTATTTCGGGGAGTGACGCCCATGGATTGGATTTCGACGGCCATCAACGGCGCGCTCCTCGGCGGCCTGTACGGTCTGTTCGGTCTCGGCCTGGCACTCGTCTTCGGCGTCATGCGCATCGTCAACCTCTCGCACGGCGAGTTCATCGTCATGGGCGCTTTCCTGGGCGTCTTCCTCGTCGCCGCGATGCCTCAGGTGCCGCCATGGTTGATGATCGTGCCGGTGGTCGTCGCGGGCTACGCAGCGGGCTGGCTGCTCCAGGCGGGTGTCGTCAATCTTGCCGTTCGCACGGGCGACCATCTGACGCCGCTTCTGCTGACTTTCGGCTTTTCGGTCGTCCTGCGCAACGGCATGGTCGAACTGTTCGGGGCCGATTCGCGGGCCATCGACGGCGGCCGACTGACCAGCGCTGGCTTCGACCTGTTCGGTCTTCACCTGGGCGTCTATCCACTGGTCGTGCTGGCGCTGTCGATCGTTCTTTTCGTCGGCGTTCAGCGGGTCGTTCGACACACTGAATTCGGCCGCGTGCTGCGCGCCACGGCCGATTCACCGCAAGTCGCCCGGCTGATGGGTGTTGCGCCGGAGCGCGTCTTTCGCCAGGTGATGGGACTGTCGATTGCATTCGCCGCGGGCGCCGGCTTCCTGCTCGCGATGCGCTCGTCGTTCACGCCGTTCTCGGGCGTTGAGCGCCTGCTGATCGCCTTCGAGGTCGTCATCATCGGAGGACTTGGTTCGTTCTGGGGCGCATTGCTGGGCGGCATCCTGCTCGGCATGGCGCAGCTGCTCGGCCAGAAGTACGACTCGAACGCCGGCGCGCTCTACGCCCACTTGCTCTTCGTCGTCTCGCTGGTACTTCTGCCCAGGGGCTTGGCGGGGG
>ODAK010004476.1_pt1 | contig 14304 bp, 15 predicted proteins | sample 1539591 | NCBI WGS metagenome assembly ODAK01 (sample SAMEA3539303, study PRJEB22396) | soil metagenome | biome: tundra; feature: field; material: soil | place: USA | collected 2010-05 | depth 0.15 m | reverse complement strand
GGGCACACTTGCGCGACAGTCTCGATCGCGATCACCGCGTCCATCAGCGAGCCGCCTTGGCCGCCATCCTCCTCTTTCATTGCGATGCCCATCAAACCCTGCCCGGCCATCAGTTTCGCGACGTCCCAAGGATGTTCTTCACGATGCGCGCGCGCAAGCGCTCCGGCGGCAAGATGCGTTTCAGCAAAACCGCGCACCGATTCGCGGAACATCTTCTGCTCTTCGTTCAGCTCGAAATCCATTGCCTGTGCTTTCCGTCGAATGAAATTGTGGCCGCGCTCAATCGGGGCGCATGCCGGTTGCTTTTACCACTTTGGCAAAGCGGGCGATCTGCGTCTTGATGTAGGCGGCGAATTCCTGCGGCGTGTCCCCGATGAGTTCCGCGCCCTGGCTGGAGGCGTGGTCTTTGTACTCGGGGTTCTTCGCCATTTTCACGATTTCGGCGTTGAGTCGCATGATGAGGGGTTTCGGCGTGTGCGCCGGCGCCAGGATACCGTTCCAGGCGCCGATGTCGAAGCCGGGCAATCCCGATTCGGCGACCGTCGGCACGTCGGGCAACGTCGGCGAGCGCTTGGGACTGCCGATCGCGAGCACGCGCAGCCGTCCGGCGCTGACGTGCGGGAGCGCTGACGGCATGGTGACAAAGCTCATCTGCACTTCGCCGGACAAGAGCGCGGTAAGTTGCGCCGCCGTGCCCTTATACGGAACCTGCACGATGTTGACGCCCGCCATCAGCTTCAGCAGTTCCGCGCCGAAATGGGCGGAGGCCCCGGTGGTCCCGGAGGCGTAATTAAGCTTGCCGGGCTGAGCCTTGGCAAGTTCGATCAGCTCTCTGACGCTTTTGACCGGCACCGACGGATTCACGAGCAGCAGGCTGTGCGTGAGCGCGACCAGACTGACCGGCGCGAAGTCCTTGATCGGATCGTACGGCAGTTTTGCGTGCAGGCTCGGCAACACCGAGTGGCTGGTATTGGTCATCAGTATCGTGTAGCCGTCGGGCGGCGCCTTGGCCAGCGTTTCCGAGGCGATGATGCCGCCGCCACCGGGCTTGTTGTCGAGCACGATAGTCTGGCCCATGCTCTCGGTAAGCGCGCGGCCGACCGAGCGCGCCAGGAGATCCGTGCTGCCAGCGGGCGCCGAGACCACGATCATCCGGATCGGTTTGTTCGGGTAGGGCTGCGCCTGCGCGCTTACGGCAAAGGCAGGCGTGAAACCACAGATAAACACAGATAAACACAGATGAAAAGCACGACCGACAGCATGTTCCGCTGAGCGCACGGAGGACACAGGGCTGGCGGTTACCGGAACTGGTGCGATTTTTTTGGTGTGCTCTGTGATGAAAATTTCTTGATCTTTATCCGTGTTCATCCGTGTTTATCTGTGGTTGCTATTGACTTTCAATTCAGTCGGGTCATGCCTCAGGCCTGCAGCAGCGGCCTGAGCTTGCGCGCGTCACTGAGTTTTTCGATGTTCCAGATCGCATCGCACAGCCTGCGCGCGCGCGCCATGCCGAGGACCGGCGCCAGCAGGTCGTAGCTCTTGGCGTCGACTTCGGCGCGCGTCATCGCGTTGTCGCTGGTGCCGCGCACGGCTTTGGTGTGGTGGCGCAACTCGCGCCCATCGCGCAGCCTGATTTCGACTATGCCCTGCCGGCTCGGCATCACTTTGGTCAGTGCATCGTCGCCGTAAAGCTCGATGCGGCTGCGCAACTCGAGCACCTTGCGATTTTGCATGCGCCTCAAGTCGTGCGACGACTTGAACGTGGCAGTGCCGTCGAGCAGCATCACGGCGCACATGTGCTGCATGCAGATGTCAGGCATGTTGCGGTTGTTGACCGTGTTGGCGCCCTGGTGCGCGACGCGCACCACCAATTTCTCGACGTCGTCGGCCTTGATGTGGTGCTCGCGGATCAAGTCGAGCAGCGAATCGAGCGGCGCCTGGATCGGCGAGCCGACCGACCAGCGCTTGATGTTGGTGTTCGTGATTTCGTAGGTCGTGCCGAGTTCGCGTGTGAGTTCAGCCGGATTCGGCGCGCGGCCGTAGGCAACGAAAAAGTTTCGCTCGCCCGAGAACACGTCATCCACGCCGGTGAATCCGTGCGCGACCATGGTTGCGGCCGCGACGCCGTTGCGGGCAGGCATTCCGCCGAAGTCGAACGCCTTCTCGATGTGCTCCTCGTCGCGCATCCAGCACGACACGCCCGAGGCCTGCTGCGCGGTGTATGAGAGCAGATGCCGCGTCTGGCCGGCGTTCAAACCGGCGAGCGCGCCCGCAGCGGCGGCAGCGCCGAACATCGGGCCGAAGCTGTGCGTCGAATGGCCGTCCTCGCGGAATTCGTAGGCGTTGAGCGAAAGATTGACCCGGCAACCGACGTCATAGCCGAGCGCGACTGCGCGCAGCAGCGCGGCGCCATTGAGTTGCTCGCGCTCGGCCATGGCGAGCGCGGCAGGCACGATGGCGCAGCCGGGGTGGCAGAGCGACGGCGCGTGCGAGTCGTCGGTCTCGTCGGCGTGCGCGAGCATGCCATTGGCGAGCGCGGCGTTGATGGCGGTGGTAACGCAGCGGGCGCCGATCACGCATGCTTCCTTCGCTCCGCCAAGCGTTTTCACGTACGAGATCGCCGTTCTGCCGGGCAGCAGGCGCGATCCAGAAACCATCGCCGCAAGCGTGTCAAGCACGTGATGCCTGGTTATCTCGGCGACCGCCGCCGGCAGCGGTTTGCGCAGCGCTGACGCGATGTAGACGCTCAGCTGCTGCATGACAGGTGAAATCGCAGGTGTGGGTTTTTGGGTCATGGCGTCAACTTTAGTGGTTCGTGGGTCGTGGGTCGTGGGTCGTGGTTGGTGATGATGGCACTTCCAAAAAATTCCTGATTGCTAATCGCGCTTCCCGACCTGGGCCGCGCGCGCGATTGCGCCGGCGTCCGGCAATTCGGCGACCGACCAGCTCAGCCGGATCAACTCGTCAATTTGCTTGCTGCCAAGTATCCCATCCGTCAGTCCGCGGAATTTCGCCTCCAGGTCTGCGTCGCTCATCGGTCGTTGCAACGAGCCAAGCGCGTGTTCAACGTGGCGGAAATGCGTCCTGCCGTCTTTGAGCCGGATGGAAACATGGGCCTCGAGTTTGCGCAGCTTGTCGTCCGGCACGGCGGTGACGCGGTCGCGCAGGGCGATCACTTGCGGATCGAGTACGCAGGCATCGCTGAACTGCGCCTCGCCGGCTGCGCCAAAAATCACGGCCACCGCCGCCGCATGATACACGCTGAATTTGCCTTCGAGGCCGGTTTGCGGCGTGGTTTTCGCCGTAAGCTCGAGCACGACCGGGCAGACCCTGAGCTCGATGCGTTCAATCGTCGCGGGATCTATATCGTGCTCTTTGCGCAACTGGATACATCCATCGATCGCTGCGTGCACCACCAGCCCGCACGCGTAAGGCTTGTACATGTTGGATGAAAGCTCGAAGCGTGCGCCCAACCCTTCGGTGATGACCGCGGGGTCGAACTTGGTGGACAGTACATGCGCGAAACCGCGCGGCGCCTCGATCGCGCGCTCCGAGCTGGTGAAGTTTCTGGCCGCGAGCAACGCCGCGGTGAGGCCGTTCTGCGCGGCGCGCCCGGGATGAAAGCTCTTGCACATCGATCCGAACATCTCGCGCAGGCCCGCGGACTGTGTTGCCGCAATGCCGAGCGCCCATGTCATCTGCTGCTCGTTCAATCCGAGCAGCTTGCCAGCGGCGGCAGCGGCGCCGAATACGCCGGCGGTGCCGGTGATGTGCCAGCCCACGTTGTAATGCTCGGGAAAGACCGACAGCCCGATGCGGCACTCCGCTTCGACCCCCAGCACGAATGCGTGCACAAGTTCTGCGCCGCTGATGTGCCGCCACTCGGCGAGCGCGAGTATGGCGGGCAGCACCGGAGCGCTCGGATGGACCGCTCGCGCGTGAGTATCGTCGAAGTCGAGCACGTGCATGCTGATACCGTTGATCAGCGCCGCATTCAGGATATCGAGGCGCTCGCAGCGGCCGAGAATGCCGGCTTGCGGCGGGCCGGAAAATTCGCGCAGCGCGGCGAGCGCGATTTCCACGGTTTCGTGGCGCGAACTGCCGATCGCACAGCCCACACCATTGAGCAGCGCGCGTGCGGCTTCGTGACGAACGGGTGCGGGAATATCGGCATATCTGGACGCAACCAGATAGCGGGCAAGCGTGCGGGTGACTCCGGTCATCGCGGTTCTACTCCGTGCGCACGCCGGCGGCCTGCACCGCTTTGGCCCATTTGACGAGCTCGGCCCTGATGAAGGCCCGGAACTCTTCCGGGATCGTGCTGAGTGGGTCCGCGCCCTGCGAACGCAGGAGCTCCCGAATGTTGGGCATCTGCCCGATCCTCCTGACCTCGCCATTCAACCGGTTGATGATTTCCCGCGGTGTTCCGGCCGGAGCGAACAGGCCGAACCAGGTGCTGACGTCAAACCCCGGTATGCCCGATTCGGCGACCGTCGGCAACTCGGGCACGGCGGCGCTGCGTTTGGCGCTACTGAGCGCAAGCGCGCGCAGCCGGCCGCTCTGCACGAACGGCAGCACCGAAAGCGTGTTGGCGAACATCAGCGATACCTGACCCGCGATGAGGTCGGTAACCGCCGGCGGCGTGCCCTTGTACGGGACGTGCACGACGTTGATCTTGGCCTGCATCCTGAAGACTTCCATCGCGAGGTGCGGACTGCCGCCGTTGCCGGTCGATGCATAGAACAACTGGCCCGGCTTTGACTTCGCGAGCGCGATCAATTCCTTGACATTGCGCACCGGCAGCGAAGGGTGCACGACCAGCACGAACGGTGCTGCGGCGACCGGCGTAATGGGCTCGAGGTCTTTTTCGATGTTGTAGGTAAGCTTGGGGTACAGCGTCTGGCTGATCACGATCGAGCTCGGCGCCAGCAGCAGCGTATAGCCGTCGGGTGCGGCGCGTGCTGCAATCTCCGCGCCGATGTGACCGGCAGCGCCGGAACGGTTATCGACAATGAATTGCTGTCCCAGCGCTTCGGCGAGCTTGGGCGTGAAAATGCGCGTCACGATGTCGACGCCGGCGCCCGGAGGAAACGGCACGATCACGCGCACCGGCTTCGACGGATAAGATTGCGCGCCCGCAATGGCTGCAATGAACGCGAATATGAAGACGAAAACAACGCGCGAAACGGCACGCACTTTTCCAATATCTCCTCGGGGATTTACGTATCAGCAGCGGGCGCGCCGCTTACGGCACGAAGCAATTCTAGCAGCAGCGCAGGGGCTGCACAACGCGCTGCGGTGCGCTTTTGCCTGAGCGCGCATCGCATCGATGGACGGAAGCGGCGTGGGATACGCTAAAATAGCGCATCTGCAACGTGGCCGTGAGCCGATGATGAAAAAGCCCCTGATCGGAATCGTAATGGGCAGCACGAGTGACTGGGAGGTGATGCAGCATGCCTGCCGCCAGCTCAAGGATTTTGGCGTTCCATATGAGGCGCGCGCGCTCTCGGCGCATCGCACCCCGGATTTGCTGATCGAATGGGTCGAAACCATGGCCAAGGGGGGAGTGCAATGTTTCATCGCGGGCGCGGGTGGCGCCGCGCATCTCGCCGGCGTGGTGGCGGCGAGGACGACATTGCCGGTGCTAGGCGTGCCGATGCCGTCGCGGCATCTGCAGGGACTCGATTCGCTGTTGTCGATCGTGCAGATGCCGAAAGGCATCCCGGTCGCCACTTTTGCGATCGGCGAGGCCGGTGCTGCAAATGCCGCGCTGTTCGCAGTCGCGATGCTGGCGCTGCACGATGCGGCTCTTGAAAAAAAATTGCACGTGTTCCGCGCCAGGCTGGGGGCAGCCGCAAAAGCAGCCAAGCTTCCCAACTTGTCCTGAGTCACGCATTGCATCAGCGGCTAGGAGTTTGTCGGACTTAGCCCCGACAAACTCCTGGATTCATCCAACTTAATCTCACGACTATCATGCCTAACCCGACTTTGTATGAATCAAGCCTGAGCAGCCTTAAATTCCTGCACCGCGGCAAGGTGCGCGATCTCTATGCCGTCGGCGACGACCAGCTGCTGGTGATCCAGACTGACCGCCTGTCCGCGTTCGACGTGATATTGCCGGACCCGATCCCCGGCAAGGGCCACGTGCTGACCACGATGTCCAATTTCTGGTTCGAGAAACTCGCGCACGTGATCCCGAATCACCTGACCGGAATCGCGCCGGAATCGGTGGTCGCGCCGGGTGAGCGCGACCAGGTCGCCGGGCGTGCAATGGTGGTGAAGCGCCTGAAACCGCTACTTTTCGAAGCGGTGGTGCGCGGCTATGTCATCGGCTCGGGATGGAGTGATTATCAGAAGGCCGGCGCGATCTGCGGCATCAAGCTTCCGGCGGGACTCAAGCAGGCGGAAAAGCTGCCGCAGCCGATTTTCACGCCAGCGAGCAAGGCGCCGGCCGGTCAGCACGACGAGAACATCACCTACGCCGAGGTGGAAAAAATCGTCGGCGCCACGCTAGCAGCACAGACCCGCGCTACCGCGATCAGACTTTATACCGAAGCCGCCGACTACGCGCGCAGCAAAGGCATCGTCATTGCCGATACCAAGTTCGAGTTCGGCACCGACGATAACGGCAGGCTTTATCTGATCGACGAAGCGCTTACGCCCGACTCGTCGCGCTTCTGGCCGGCCGACCAATACCGCACCGGTATCAGCCCGCCTTCGTTCGACAAGCAGTTCGTGCGCGACTGGCTCGAAACGCAGCCGTGGAACAAGCAGCATCCCGCGCCCAGGCTGCCGCCAGACGTGCTCGCCAAGACCAGCGAGAAGTATCGCGAAGCGCTGCGTTTGTTAACGGGAAAATAGCCTCCAAGTAGCGTTAAATCCGGACGCTGCGCGCCGGTTTAACTCAAAATGTTTGAACGGACGAACCGAGTCGCCGTTAAACACGCGGAAATCAAGGAGGAAGGTTGACGTCGTGGTGAACGGCGGGCCAGCACGATGATTGCAGATGGCACGACGCTTGCGGCCCGTCCGTTCCACTTATAGTTATGCCGCGCTGAGCTTAACCTTCTCAACATTGGCAAGACTAACGCGCTGTCGCGCATGCCAGAGATCGTAGTTGTACTGCATCGAGAGCCAGCTCTCAGGCGTTCGTCCAAGCGCCTTGGAAAGCCGAAGCGCCATCTCTGGGGTTACCGCACTCGAACCCTTAAGAACGCGGCTAAGTGTCGACGCGGCGACACCTAGCTTGAGGGCAAGCTCGCGGCCGCTCAGGCCGTTGGGCTCAAGATAAACCTGAGTTATAAACTCTCCCGGGTGAGGTGGATTGTGCATAGCCATCAGTGGTAATCCTCGTAGTCCAGAACGTAAGCATCGCCATCCCGGAATTCAAATGTCAGCCGCCAGCTTCCATTAACCCAGATGGACCAGCGGCCCTTTTCGCGTCCCTTCAATGGATGAAGGCGAAAGCCGGGGATGTTCATGTCCTCGATTCGTTGGGCCGTATCTAAGGCCGCAAGTTGCATTCTCAGTCGAGGGGCATGATGCGGCTGGATGCCAGCTACGGTTCCTGACTCAAAAAATCTCCGCAGCCCCTTGTGGCGGAATGTCTTGACCATGCGCCATCATACGCTGTTGCGCACCACGCAACAACTCGCCTCGACTTAGCGCGGCATAACGTTGCGCGTAAGCCGCAAACGAAGGCGGGCGAAGCTCGCCGGAGTTTGTCGGCTTCACGCGCGGGTTGGGCAGCATTTGCTCTATTCCCCGGGCGTCCGATTTTATGGGACGAGCGAGGTTCGCAAACTCTCCATATCTTGGAGCGCTTGAAACCCAAGAAGCGACATGGTTGCAGCACATTCACCAATACCAAACCATAGAAACTGGAGACTCTCTAGGCGACTGCATGACGAAATCACGACTTTGAATGCTTGCGGCTCGGTATGCGCGTATGTCTTCCACGATCCAATACTTGGGTGCACGAAATCACAGAGCTGGCTGTAGATTACCCTAACCTGTCCCTGCGTCGGCGTTGGCTTGCCATGCCGTTGGGCTGGCTCGGTCAGCTTTTTGAGCAGAGTTTCCTCTAGCGCATCAATGAACGTCATGACGCTTGGCGGGCTATCTTGGTCTATGTCGGGTTTTCTATCTCTTTGACTCTGGGTGCGCAGAAACGTTTCCCGCTCTTCGCGAGACTCCTTCCCTATAGTGGCCTGCCATACTTTCCACGCGAACCTCTGTCCGTACAGAGCACGATTGACTTGCTTCAGAAGCGCAGGTATCTCCGCTGCGGATTTTCGGAATCTGGCCTCATAGTACGTAGCCGCACCGGCAGTCTCCAGTGCCGCGCGTACTGACTGGGCAACCGATAGTGTTCGCTGGTTGGACAGCGATTCAACTATTTCTGTCAGATGGGCGCCGAGGCGAATGCCTAACAAGTGACGTGTGATAGCAAGCTTATGCTGGACGATCATACGGTCATCATTCAGGTCTTCGCCCCGTATTTGAAAGTCTCTGCTCGGCGCACCAAACTGTTCGACAAAGAGGCCTAAAGTTGTTTCGAGCGTCGTGAGTGACTTCGCGAGAGCGGGATTGTCAAACGTAAGCCTTGCAGCCAGTTCGCGGTTCACGATTACAGCGCGCAGGTCCGAGTCAGACGGCGAATTGTTTCTCATGGCAGCTTCAAGTAATCGGTTTTCGGAGATCTGCAAATGCGGATTTAGGGAAGCGAATTCGAAAGGACGACCTTCCGCTCCTGGCCGGTCGCTACCAACCATGCCGCCCAACGTTCGCGATGACCGGCGACTGACGCGCGCAGGGCGACGGGTACCGACCAGCAACGCTGGTCGGGCGTCCAGTCGATCGCGTGGTTAGACGTCACCCCGCCGATAAGAGGTAAGGTTTGATTGTCCATTGAGGTCACAGGTCTCGTTTAAGGCAGTGAGTCACGTATAGGAAAGTCTGGAATCCAGAACGGCTCCAGAGTGTGCAACGGTCTCTTGGGAATGGACTCCAGGAACTCCCTCGCCTTGGAAGTGAGATGACAACCCATCGCGAAGGCGACCGGCAATTCCGTCATGTGCGGAAGCAGTACCGCGAGGCGGTGACGAGTCCCGATTAAGTCGGTCCTCCTGCCTATTGCACTTACCACAGGGATGTAGAAGCCGATCGTTCCGTTTGCGAGAGTGTGAAACCAATCAGATCTGTAAGTGAATTCGACGTTTTTTACTACCCGGCAGCGAAAGTCATCTTGATCGAAGTGGGAGTAGAAGACGTCTCGCGTAATCCAGTGCGGCTGGTCAGAATCCCTATTAGTAAGTGCGACGACTTGCATGCGGAAGCGAGTGAGTTTGACGTCTAACTTTGAAGTGGACGGCCGAAAAGCCGTCTTATAAGGTGGCATTCTGCGCTGCGAGCTGTACACCTTCAAGCAAGTCAACACGTTATGTCGGGAAAGGCATTATTGAAACCTGTCTTTCGGATGACGAAATGGGTTACACCGACCACTCTCAACCGCCGCGCGCGGTCGGGATCGCGATGCAACGAACGCCTGGTGGTGCGAAGAGATAAACTACCGCGTGTTGAACGGCAACAATCTCGTCCGTTCGAACACGCAAAGTTAAACCGGCGCGCAGCGTCTGGACTTAACGCTACTTGGCGGTTAATTTGAATGGTTGATGATCGAGATATCGACAAAGCCGTCGCGATCCTCAAGCGCGGCGGGCTGGTCGCGTTTCCGACGGAGACTGTCTACGGACTCGGCGCCGATGCAGGCAATCCCGCGGCGCTCAAGAAGCTATACGCCGCCAAGGGCCGGCCCACCGGCCATCCAGTGATAGTGCATCTCGCGGACGTGTCGCAAGTCTCACGATGGGCGCGCGATGTGCCGCCGGCGGCAGCGAAGCTTGGGGCAAAATTCTGGCCGGGGCCGTTGACGCTGATCATGCGTCGCGCCCCGGACGTGAGCGATGCGGTGACCGGCGGCCAGGACACGGTCGGCCTGCGCATTCCATCGCACCCAATCGCGCATGCCCTGTTGACGAAATTCGGCGGCGGCGTTGCGGCCCCGTCGGCCAACCGCTTCGGACGCGTCAGCGCAACGACCGCCCAGCACGTAAAGCAGGAATTCGGCGCCAGCGTCGAGCTGGTGCTTGACGGCGGGCCAAGCGACGTCGGCATCGAATCGACGATCGTCGATGTCACGGGAAAACGGCCGGTGCTTTTGCGGCCCGGACATATCTCCGCACGCGAAATCGAACAGACGGTCGGTGTGCCGCTCGCCACGCCTCATACCGATTCGCCGCGCGCGCCCGGCACGCTCGCCGCGCATTACGCGCCGAAAACCCCGCTGCTGGTGACGGAGGCCGATCTGCTGCTCGAACTCGCGGCGAGCCTCACGCGCCAGGGCAAGCGCGTCGCGGTGCTTGCGCGCAGCACGCTGCAGCCGCTGCTCCCTGGGCTGACATGGATTTCTGCGCCGCATGACGCACCAGCGTATGCGCACCATGTCTACGCCCATCTGCGCGCCCTCGACACGGCCGGGTGTGACGCGATATTGGTGGAGAAACTGCCGCAGCAACCGGAATGGGCCGCGGTCAATGACCGGCTTGGTCGCGCTGCTGCGGGGTCTCGGCCGCCTTCAGCGTCTTGATGTCGCTGACAACCACGCGGTTGCGATAGACGAACGCAACCTACACTCAAGAAATCGCTTGCATCGTGCGGTTGAGGGACTATTTCAGGCGCTGATCGAGAAATTGTCTTACTTGTCTGACCAGTTCGCTCTCATGGCCGACGAAGTAATGGTCGGCGCCCGCAACCTCGATCTGCGCCGAGCCCTTGAGAGTCCTGAGCACATTGGCGCGCGCTTCAGATTGTTTCAGCACTTGCGGAAGGTCGCGCTCGCCGTAAATATCGAGCACCGGCACTCGCAATTTGCCGGGGTCGGCAAACTCGCCGCTGCTGATACCGACGGAGACCCAGACGTCGATCCCGTTGTCGGGCGTGCCGGTCAGAAAGAAGTTGCTCATGCGCGAGCCCATGCTGTGGGCGGCCAGCGCGATCTTGCGATGGCCCTTGCTTTTAAGAAACGCAACCGCAGCCTGCAATCGTTCTGCGGCTTCAGGAAACAGCGGCAGGTATTCTTCAGCTTGGGCGGTTGCCGCCAGCACCGGCATTTGCACCGACAGCGTGGCGTAACCCTGATCGGCAAGCCCACTGCGCAGCGCGCCGATCAGCGCCCAGTCGGGATGCACGCCGAGGCCGTGAACCGTGATTACTGCGGCGCGCGGCTGCGCGGCTTCAGTGTAAATCGCGAGAAATTTGTGCCCCGATTTCTGCGCCAGATAGACCGCATCACCGACCACCAGTCCCGGCGTGATCTCGTCGGCCCAGCGCTTTTCGCGCGCGTAATCGGCCTGCGCGAAGCACGCCGCGCTGGCGAACAGCATCACGAGAGCGGCGAGCGATCGCATGGTAGACCAAGAACTAAATCGCAAAGGCGCCAAGGTTATTAATCAGTCGCGCTCATTGGGGTGTGATGCCTGCCGCGCGCACGACCCCGGTCCATTTCGCGGTTTCGGATTTGAGATAGGCGCTGAACTCGGCCGGCGTGTCCGTGATCGTCTCGACGCCCTGGGCCTCGAGCCTGCGCTTGGCGTCGTCCTGCGCGAGCACCTTGAGCGTCGTGCGGTGCAATTGGTCGACGATAGCACGCGGAGTGCGGGCCGGCACCAGCAGCCCGTACCAGGTGCTGTAATCGTACCCCGGCACGCCCGCTTCCATCAGAGTCTGGATATCCGGTGTGGCGCTCGAGCGCTTGGCGCTGGTGACACCGAGCGCGCGCAGGCGACCGCTCTTCACGTGCGGCAAGGCGGACGCAAAAGTGGACACCATCATGTGAACTTGTCCGCCCATCACGTCGGTGAGCGCCGGCCCGGTGCCTTTATACGGCACGTGCAGCAGCTTGATCTTGAGTATCTGCTCCAGCATCACGCCGGCGAGGTGGGTGCCGCTGCCTACGCCCGCCGAAGCGTACGCGATCTGGCCGGGCTTCGCGCGCGCAAGCGCGGCGAACTCCCCGATTGTCGTCGCGGCAAGCCCCGGGAAGATCACCACGATATTGGGTTGCACGGCAACCAGCGTAACCGGCGCGAGATCCGTAAGCGCGTCGTAAGGCAGCTTGCGGTAAAGCGCCGGATTGAATGCGAGGCTGATGTTGCCGAGCAGCAGCGTGTAGCCGTCCGGCGGCGCCTTGGCAGCGATGTCGGTTCCGAGAGAACTGCCAGCACCGCCGCGATTGTCCACCACCACGGGTTGACCCAGCGCTTCGTGCAGTAACTGGGCGACGATGCGCCCGATGATGTCGGTGCCGCCGCCTGGCGCAAACGGCACCACGAACCGGATGGGTTTGGTCGGATAGTCGGTATCTTTGCCAGTGGTCTGCGCATTTGCACCGGCCACAAGGGTACAGCACGCGACAGCGGTAATCCACAGCAGCTTCATGCGTTTCCTCCTCTGCCACCCGCCAGCAACTGGCGTAGTTTGCGCCACCCCAGAGAGATCATCGGCCAGAACAGCATGATAAGCGCCAGGGTCGTGATGGTTCCGACGAGCGGGTTGGACCAGAAGACCGCCATACTTCCCTTGGAGCCGAGCATGGTCTGGCGGAACGCATTTTCCGCGCGGTCGCCCAGCACCAGCGACAGCACCAGGGGGGCCAGAGGATAGTCCAGTTTCTTCAGCACGTATCCGATCACGCCGAACAGCACCATGAACCAGATGTCGAGCATGGCGCTGTGCACGCTGTAGGCGCCAATTGCACACAACACGATGATGACGGGGGCGATGATGGAAAACGGGATGCGCAGGATGGCCGCAAACAGCGGCACTGTCGTCAGCACGATGATCAGTCCGGCGACGTTGGACAGGTACATGCTGGCGATCAGGCCCCACACGAAATCCTTCTGCTCGACGAAGAGCAGCGGCCCCGGCTGCAGGCCCCAGATCATCAGTCCGCCCAGCAACACCGCTGCGGTGGCAGAGCCGGGTATCCCCAGCGCCAGCATCGGCAGCAGCGCGCTGACGCCGGAAGCGTGGGCGGCGGTTTCCGGGGCAATCACGCCTTCCAGCTGCCCACTGCCAAACTTGTCGCCGTCCGGGGAAAAGCGCTTGGCAATGCCGTAACCCATGAAAGAAGCTGCGGTGGCGCCACCAGGCGTGATCCCCATCCAGCAGCCGATGACCGAGCTGCGAACGAGCGTCAGCCAGTACTTGGGCAATTTTTTCCAGGTTTCCAGCACGACCTTCGGGTTGATCTTGGCGCTTTTGCCATCGAACGCCAGACCCTCTTCCATGCTGATGAGGATTTCTCCGACGCCGAACAGGCCTATCACCACGATCAGGAAGTCGACACCCCGCAGCAACTCCGACCAGCCGAAGGTCATGCGCAGCTCCCCGCTTACGGTATCCATACCGATCGCGGCCAGGCCAAAGCCCAGCATCATGGAGATGATGGCTTTGAACGGATCCTTGCCCGTGCCGACGAAGCTGCAGAAGGTGAGCAGATAGACGGCGAAAAATTCCGGTGGGCCGAATTTCAACGCGAATTTCGCCACCAGCGGCGCCAGAAATGTGATCAGCAGCACGGCCACCAAGGCGCCGATGAACGATCCGGTGAATGCCGAAGTGAGCGCCTCGCCGGCGCGCCCTTGCTGGGCCAGGGGGTAGCCGTCGAAAGTTGTGGCCACCGAATGCGTCTCGCCGGGGATGTTGAACAAGATCGAAGTAATGGCCCCGGCGAACAGCGTTCCCCAATAGATGCAGGACAGCATGATGATGGCCGAGGTGGGCTCCATGGTGAAGGTGAGCGGCAACAGGATGGCTACGCCGTTGGGCCCCCCCAGGCCGGGCAGCACGCCGATGATGATCCCCAGCACGATGCCGATTGCCATCATGCCGATGTTGTACCAGGTGAGCGCGATTGCAAACCCGTGGAACAGTGAGCCGAGTTCATCCACTTGCCATCCTCCTTCTACTACTTCGGTAGGCGCGGCTCAGTAGCCGAATAGGGCTTCGAGCGGCCCTTTGGGCAGCGGCACCATGAACTGCACTTCAAACATCCAGAACAGCGTCACGTTTACGCCGATGCTGATCACCAGGGTTTTCAGCCAGTTGTACTTGTCCATCACCCGCATGAACGCGGCGACAAACAGGGTGGACGCGACATAGATACCGACCAGTTGGATGGCCAACACATAGACCAGGGTCGGAACCAGCACCAGCAGCACCAGCTTGAAGCGCTTCCACGTC
>ODAK010004475.1_pt1 | contig 14304 bp, 10 predicted proteins | sample 1539591 | NCBI WGS metagenome assembly ODAK01 (sample SAMEA3539303, study PRJEB22396) | soil metagenome | biome: tundra; feature: field; material: soil | place: USA | collected 2010-05 | depth 0.15 m | reverse complement strand
CTCCCAGTCGCCGTTTGCTCCGCGCGATGCCAGCAATTCCGCGTGCCGGGTCCTGTGCCCCGCCAGCTCCGATTGCGTCGTCGAGAGTTGATGGTTGAGGTCCCCAAGCTTCTCATCGATGACGTTGATCTTGGAAGCATCGTTCACGCCATGAGCCGCCTGATACGCCGCGACCGCGGCTTCGAGTGAGTCTGATTGCGCGCGAAGTTCCGCGATTTTGCCTGTCAAGATGGTGACCGCCTGATCCGGCGCTGCGCGGGATCGATTCTCGCCCGCCGCGAGATAGTAATTCACGATTTTGTTGGCGACGGCAGATGCCTCCGCGGGATCTTTGGAGGTATACGCGACAGAAATTACGTGCGAGCCAGCCTCCTGGAAAACGCGCAAATGCCGCTCGAGTTCCTCGATGGCCGACGCGTTCTTACCCTGAACGGATAAATCGGGAATTGACCCTGAACCACGATACTCGATGGCACTGACTGTCGGATCCGCGGCCAATTGTGCGATCACATTTGCCAGTAGATCGTGCGAAGTCAGGGCAGTGACTTGGGTCTGGATCGTCGCTTGATCCGGGCCTGCCGCTCCATTCGAGAGCCGATCATCCATGCGCGCGGCTCGCGATTCCTCGACGATCAGCTGAGCCTTGGCCGTGTAGCGCGGTCCCAGGAACAACGCCAAGGCCCCGACCGCGAGCATGCCGCCGATCGCGATCGATGCGACCAGACGCCAACGCCGGCGCATAACGTCCAAGAAATTCTTGAACCGCACCTCGCCGTCCTGGTCCGCGAAGCGCCCCGTTCCTGGTATGAAAGACGCAATTTCGCCGGGCAACAACACCCGAGTCACCGAAGTCCCTCGATCATTCATATTGATCACGCTTGTATCCTGTTTTTATTCACGCTGCCCTCGCGACGATGGCCCGGGCGACGATGGAGGGGGCGCCATTCTGGGACGCCCGCCACGCCTGAAACATCAAGATCGCCCAAAGTTCGATGCCATGGTCGCACTGTCCCGCGAGATGCTCGCGCCAGATCGGGGCTATGCGTTGCTGATCCAGTACCCCGTCATTCACACGGCGCGCTGTCGAGAAAACGTCTTCCGCCCACGGTCGAAGTGGGCCGGCGAGCCAAGCGCCGATGGGAACGTTGAAGCCAGCCTTCGGGCGTTCGAACAAGGTGTCCGGCACATAACGGCGCAGCACCTGGCGAAGCAGACATTTCGAAACGGAGCCTCGCACCTTCGTATACGCCGGCAAGCGCAAGGCGAATTCGACGACGCGGTGATCGAGCAGCGGGCACCGCGCCTCCAGACCGACAGCCATGCTCGCACCATTGACTTTCACCAGCACATCGCCCGGCAGGTACCGGGCCATGTCGCGGTACATCAGGCGGCCCGGCAAATCGGCGGCGAAGGCGTTTGTCCGATCGAGCACCGGCCGGTTGGTCGTGACTGCGGGATGGTTAGTCACGGACAACAGATTTTCGTACAGCGAGGCTTCGTCGCGCGCCGACACCAGCGCTGCAAGTTTCTCCAGGTCACGACTCGCCAAAGACCGCCTGATCGCGTCCAGAAAGGGCACCGCGCGCAGTAAACGCCCACCGGAGCCGGCGTGAATGAGTCGTAACGCCGCGCCGCTTGCCAAACGCAACGCGCGTGGCAATTCAAATATCACGCCAAGACGCGAGGCCATGATATGTCGACGATAGCCGCCAAAGGTTTCGTCTCCGCCATCGCCGGACAGCGCTACCTTGACATGCCGCCGTGCGAGCCGTGCGACCAGGAAGGTCGGGATTTGCGATTCATCGGCAAATGGCTCGCCCCAAATCGACGGCAGGTCCGGGATGATGCCCCGCACCTCGGTGGCAGAGAGGCGCAACGTGGTGTGATCAGTGCCAAGATGACGCGCCACGCGTTCCGCGTGACCGGCCTCATCATAGCCGGCTTCCTCGAAACCGATCGTGAACGTGCGGACCGGTCTTGCCGATTGCGCCTGCATCAGCGCAACCACGGTCGTGCTGTCGATACCGCCGGACAGCAAGGCACCCAACGGCACGTCCGCAATCATGCGCTGCCCGACCGCCGTGCGCAGCAAACTTTCCAATTGTTCGACCAGTTCAGCGTCGTTATTCCGCAGCGGATTCGCCTGACCGGCATTTGCCATCTCTTCCAGTGACCACCAGGGCTTAACCAGCGACCGGAGATGCTCGGCGCTATTAGCGGCCAGATCATCCGCAGACACGGTGAGCAGGGTTCCTGGCGGCAGTTTGAACACGCCCTGCCATATGCACATGTGGTCTGGGATCCAGCCATACCGCAGCAGCATGGTGACGGCAGCGAGATCGATCTCAGCGTCGAACCCGGGAAAAGCGCGTAGCGCCCGAAGCTCGGAGGCGAACACCAACGCGCCTTTGATCATCGTGACATACAGCGGTTTCTTGCCCAGGCGGTCGCGCACTAGGTGCAGTTCGCGTTCAGCACGATCCCATAGTGCGATTGCGAACATCCCGGCGAAGCGGCGTAGCGCAGGCTCAATCCCGAAACATTGGAACGCCGACAGCATCACCTCCGTGTCCCCACTGCCCCGAAAACCGGCGCCCCGAGCCTCAAGTTCGGCGCGAAGCTCGAGGAAATTATAAATTTCACCATTGAAGGTCGCGACAAGTCCGCCGTCCCGCCCGTGCATCGGCTGCCGCCTGGCGTCGGACAAATCGACGATTGCGAGACGCCGATGGCCGAGGGCGATGCCGGCGGCTCGGTCGAGCCAAACACCTTCGCCATCCGGCCCACGATGCCGCAGCGTGTCCAGCATCGTCGGCAAAGCATCGAGACCTGCAGGGCTCGACCTGAAGGCCGAAAGGAATATCCCCGCAATTCCGCACATCCCCTTAACTCCAACGCATCAGGATGGGCATGAATGGGTGGAAAACGCTGAAATGATCGGCTCTAGTGATCGCGCTCATGCGGATAACTAACCGGTGACAACGTCCCGCGTCGTCGCGCCGGAGGACGGGCAAAGCGACGGCGCAGGAGCGAGCAAGCGGCGGTAGACGTCGAGAGTATGCTCGGCCACCCTGTCTAATCCGAACTGGTTGCGCACGACTTCCGCGGCGCGCGCACCCATCGCGCGGCTAGCTGCTCGATCGGAGAGCAAGTCGATAATCGCTGCCGCTAAATCACGCGGCGCACGAGGCTTGACGAGCCGGCCACTCCAGCCATCGCGCACGACGTCTTCGCAGCCTGGCATTTGGGTCGCGATCAGCGGCAGTCCGGCGAGGCCCGCCTCGAGCAACGCGCGAGGCACGCCTTCGCGGTATTCGGTCGGGTAGACGAAGACATCTGCCATGCGCAAGAGTGCCGGAACATCGTTGCGCGGTCCGGTCGCGAGCACATACGGCGCATGACGCTCGATCTCGGCGCTACTCACCGCGAGAAAGCCTTCGCTTTCCCGCGGACCAACGAGGACGAAGCGCACGCCCGGCCGCACCTTGTGCACAAGCGAGGCGGCTTCCAGCAGGGCCGGGATGCCCTTTTGCCGCGTCATCCGGGTGACCGTGATTACAACCTCGGCGTCTCCCAGCCCAAGCGCCTCACGAAGTCGCCCCGGCGCCTGTCCGTCCCGGATCGCCCGATCGAAACCATCGAGATCGACGCCTTCGCCTTCGATCAGATAAGCGCGGTCCCGCGCGACCATGCGATTGTTCTCGAAATACGCCTTATCGTGGCGATTCTCAAAAAAGGTCGCATCACTCCACCGGGCCGCGCGGCGATGCAGCGCGCGGTACACCGGTCGCAGCATCAGCGCCAGCGATGAGCGCGACGAGAAGATCCAGCCCATGCCAGTGATGGTGCGGACGACACGGAGGCTGGGAAAATCTCGCGCCGCCAAAGGAACGAAAATGCTGGCCTTGGTATCGAAACTCTGCACGATGTCTGGCCGGACCTGCCGAAACACGTGCTGAAGCTCCTGGATAGTGTCGAGGTCCGCGGCGGGACTGATGAACCGTTTGAAATGGATCGGGCAGTAATCCAGGCCGGTAACAGCGAAAGGCGCCGGGTCTCCGGTACCACTCGCGGTGATTCGCCATCCACGGCGACGAATCTCAAGCATCTTTGGGATTCGAAGGTGGTGATCCTCCCCGCCCACGTGCAGCACATGCGGGCAGCTGGGCGCGGCTGTCATCGCCAGGTCACTGCGCAGGACGGCATCGCCGTGGCAGCGTTGGACTCACGGAGTCTTTCTCCAACCAACGTCCCCGACGCATCGCCGTGTCGTAAAATGTGCCGCGTCATAAAATGCCGCCTAATGAAATGCATGTGATGAAATTTCCTTCCCGCTACCTGATGTTATAGCGTGCCACGAATACTTCGCCATAGTCCCTCGTGAAAAGGGTGGTAGATGCCGGCGCAGCGACATCGCCCTCTGCGCCAAAGGATTCAAGTCGATTTAGATCGAAGGATCTATTGATGGCCGGCGCAATTCGTGGATTTCGCGCTCTTCGCCTTTGCTCACAGCTCCCGGATGATCGTCGGCGGTTGACGACATGCGGGGTAATTCAACGTCGGCAGGCGACGACACGTTGTCGTGCCTGTGCCCTCATAGTTAACTATACTCACACCAAGGGCAAACCCGTCGTACGGCCGGGACGCAAAGCTTTCGGTGGGCGGCGGAAAGCGAAGTATCCGCAGATGGCGCGTATCGCAATCGGGAGACGAAGTCCGGATGGCTATGGCATTCAAAGCGGGCACCCGTGCGGGGTCATTTATTCTCGCAGCGCTCCTCGGCATCGCGTTGAGCGCATGCAATCAAGGCCAAGCAGACTCTGCCGGCACGAACAGCGGTTCGAGTTCGACGACGGCGGCCGCCGTGCCCACAATCGCCGGGACGCCGAGCACGTCAGTCGCCGCTGGCACCGCCTACAGTTTTCAGCCTGCTGCCAGTAGCGCGAGCGGCGGCAAGCTCACCTTCAGCATCCAGAACATGCCGTCGTGGGCCACATTCAGCCAGGCGACCGGCTTGTTAGCGGGCACACCGAGCGCGGCCGATGTCAGGGTCTATTCGAATATCATCATCGGTGTCAGCGACGGTGGCGCGACGGCGGCGCTGGCCGCGTTCTCCATTAGCGTAACGCAGAGCGTGACGCCAATTGCACCGGTAAACGGCGCGTGCGGCTCTTCGAATGGCGTGGCGGTCAGCTCGGCGCCGACAACGGGTCTGTGCGGCACCGGTACGGCATCCGCGGTCGGCGGTTCCGGTCCCTGGTCGTGGAGTTGCGCCGGTAGCAACGGCGGCAGCACCGCGCAGTGCTCGGCTCCCCTGCACACTGCATCCATTGGGCCTATCACCAGCCTTCACTATGCCCCCGGTGCCAACTTCGATTCGAATGGCAACTATCTACCCGGCGCGGACGGATTCAACCTGGCAGATATCAGCAATGTCGGCACGCTCAACTCGCTGCCGACTGGCGTCCTTGGACTTGCGTGGGTCGGCCTGTGCAACGGGGTTGATTCCACCTTCACCGCAGCCATTCAACCGTTCATCGGCAATCCGAAATTGTTCGGCTTCTATCTCATGGACGAGCCGGACCCAACGGGCCAATATGCGCCGCTCTGTACAGCCGCCAATTTAATGGCCGAATCCGATTGGATACATGCGCATTTACCGGGAGCCAAGACATTCATTGTCATGATGAACCTGGGAACGCCGACCAGCCCGACCTATGCCAACACCTATAATCCGTCCAACACGCACATCGACCTGTTCGGTCTCGATCCTTACCCCGTGCGGCCCCAGTTCACCGGCGGTGTCGATTATCAAGTGATTGGTGCCGGCGCGAGCGCCGCCAAGGCCGCCGGGATACCCGCCAGCGGCATCGTACCGGTCTATCAAGCCTTTGGTGGCGGAGGGTACACTTCCTACACTCTTCCGACTCCGGCTCAAGAGCAGCAGATTCTCTCCACCTGGGCTTCGGTTGTCCCAAACCCCGCGTTCGATTATGCCTATAGCTGGGGTGTGCAGCATGGGGATCAGTCGCTCTCCACCACGCCCGATTTGCAGCCGATCTTTCTGCAGCACAATGCCAACCATTAGTCGGCATCGTCCATCATCCAAATCCACGGCTTCTATTTCGTCGTCCAGTAACCCCCGGTGAACGTCTGGCGAAGCGAGGAACTCGCGGCGCTCGCACCGATCATCAGCGTCAGGAACTTCTGCAGATCGCTCGCGGGCGCGTTCGCGACATAAACTACATCCTCGCCATGCACTGGAAATCGGCTTGCGTAAAAGAAGCCCGCAGGGTTGTTCAGGTCGATGAGGTAGACTGTCGCCACGACAGAGGGCGATGCTGGGGCACCCGCGCTTTCCGATGCGGAGAGATTCACGGCGCTAGGCGGTTCCAGGCGATAGACAAATATCGCACGCGGATTCGCAAGACCGTCGTTCAGACCTCCGGCCCGCCCTAAAGCGTCCATCAGAGTCAGATCACTGTCCTGAAATGGGAGCCGCCGGTCGACGGGACCGAGGCTGTTACCGTAGCCGATGGCACCCATCGCCACGAAATACCGCTGCTCATGCGACACATAAATCGTGTCCCCGGGACTTAGCCATCTGTTCAACCCAGGATTCCCCATGATATCGCTGAGCCGCATCCGCCAGTTTTGGCCATCGCGCTGCAAGGTCACCACCGACTCGTAGGCTGGAAATTTTGGCCCTTCTGCCGTGGCGATCGCGCCGAGGAGTGAAATCCCAGCCGGATCCAACGCGAAGCTGGTCGCTTTGCCGACATCGCCCAATACGTTGACCCGGTCAGCGCGACGATCGGCGATGGTCACTATCACCTGCGGTTCCAGGGCGCGCGCGGACAGCAGCGTCTGTATCTTTGTCCCCAGCTCGGCGGGCAGCAGCCCGGCTGCCTTGACCTGTCCCACGTAAGGCACGGTGATATTGCCATTGCGATCGACCTGTTGGTCCGGCAAGGTCACGTAGTTGCCCGGACGCGTACCGGCCTGCCGCGGCAAAAACAGCCCGCCGCTGTCGGATTCAAAAATCGTTAAACCCAGGATATCGCCGATACCGATTTCGCCGTGATACACCGCGTGTTCGCCATGATCGACCGGTGCCGGCGCGATTTGAGTCATGCGCTTCAGCACGCCATCATTCACCTCCACGATGGCGTACTTCACGCTTGAATCGGGGCCGGTTCCGCGCACGATCTGGCTGGCGCCATCTACGATGGCACCACGCGTGGGCCCGCTTTCCGATAAAAAAGAGCCCGGCGTGCAGCCCGCGAGCAGAAGCGCCATCAGTATCAGTCCATGGCGGACGCGCCATTGAGGCGGCTGTCTGTGCCACATCCCGTTTGCCTCATCGGGTCCGGAACGTGCCCCCAGCCTGCGAAGCGTACTTTGCAATTGCCCTCCCTTCAGGCTTTTGTCTGTCATGACGCCTCACGCATGATGGCCCCACCCATGTGCCTATCATAGGGGCAGAAGCCGGTTCAAATTCAGGGTCTAAATCCAAGGGTGGAGCGTGTAGTTCATATGATCGCTTTGATTCAAGGCGATACTTCAGTCATGTTGCAACATGTTTGTAATATGTATTACGAAGGGATCGCATGCAGGCAGGACAATGTATTTCCGCACGCGTGAACAGGGATCAATGGATTCAACCGCGGGGGTCCTCCTCAATGGGCGTCGGCCAAGGACAAGGTAGAAACAATGAAAGTCGTAATTCAAGCTGGTGGCAAAGGCATGCGTCTAAGGCCCTACACCACCGTGTTGCCGAAGCCGCTGCTACCGGTCGGTTCCAAGCCTGTACTGGAACTCTTGCTGCGCTGGGTGCGCCGCAATGGAAGCCGTAATGTCTATATCACGACCGGATACCTCGGGCATTTGATTCGCGCCTTTTGCGGTGACGGACACCAGTGGGATCTGCGCATCACTTATTCCGAGGAACGTGAGCCGCTTGGCACGATCGGCGCCCTGAATTTGTTGAGAAAGGAGCTTGAAGAGCCGTTCCTGGTCATCAATGGAGACGTACTCACCGATCTGAATATCGGCGCGTTTGTGCGCTCTCACCGCGCCTCGGGTTCGGCACTTTCCGTCGCCACCATGCAACGCTCGATACGGATGGATTTTGGCGTGATAGAAGTCGAAAAGGGCAGGATTTCTCACTTCCGCGAGAAACCACGTCTCAGTCATCTTGTGAGCATGGGTATCTACTATATGGAGCCGGAGATACTGCAGCATATTCCGAGCGGTATTCCTTTCGGCTTTGACGATCTTGTGTTCCGGATGCTGGAGGTCAAGGCGCCGGTCAATACATTCCAGCACAATGGATTCTGGCTTGATGTCGGCCGGATCGAGGACTTTCAAAAAGCTCAGGACATGGACTGGGACGACGAAGCGCCGGCTTTCGACGAAGCGCCGGCCTTCGACGAAGCGCCGGCCATTGAAGTTGCGCCAAACTTCAATGGGTCCTCAGGTCGGTTTCACGCGGCGGCTGCCGAGTAGCAGTGCCTTGTTGTTTTCGTCCTGAGTCTTTCCGGGATTCGCATGTTACTCGTGTCAGAACCCATCTTGGGGGAAGATGAAAAAGCAGCCCTCTGCGCAGTGATCGACAGCAATTGGATCACCATGGGCTCACGAGTCCAAGCCTTTGAAAAGGCATTCGCGACCGCACATGGAATGACCGAAGGCGTGGCCGTCAATTCCTGCACGGCCGGCCTGCATCTCGCGCTCGCGGTTCTTGGCGTCGGTCCGGGGGATGAGGTGCTGGTTCCATCGTTGAGTTTTGTCGCCACCGCGAACGCGGTGGTCTACTGCGGTGCGACGCCGGTGTTCGTGGACATCGGCTCGCCGGAGGTACCGCTGATGTCCGTTGAGGACGCCGCCACGCGCTGCACCGAACGGACGAAGGCCGTGATCGTCATGCACTATGCCGGTTATCTCGTGGATGCCGATGAGTGGCGCGAATTCGCCGACAAACGCGGCCTCTTTCTGATCGAGGATTCCGCGCACGCCGTTGGCGCAGCGCGCTCGCGGATCTTCGGCGACATTGCCGTTTTCAGCTTCTTCGGCAACAAGAATATGACCACCGCCGAGGGTGGGATGATTCTCGGCGCGAACGAAAAAATGATGGACGAGTTTCGACGGGGTCGCGGGCACGGGATGACGACCAGCACGGTGCAGCGCTTGAACGGGCAGGGAACCTACGATGTGACCATGCTGGGCTTCAACTACCGGATGACCGAACTAAGCGCGGCGCTTGGCCTGGTCCAGCTGGAAAAATTGTCGGGCTGGAACGCGCGCAGGAAAACCCTGTCCTTGCAGTACAGGGAGTTGCTGACCGGGAGCGGCATCGGGGTGCCGTTCGCGACGCAAAGCCTGTCCACCCATCATATTTTCCCGGTTCTGCTGCCCGAATCCGCCGACCGCGGGCTCGTCATCGCCGCCCTGCGCCAAGAAGGCATTCAAACATCGTTCCATTATCCGCCGATTCACCTCTTATCCTGGTATCTCGATCGCAATCCGGGCGTACGCCTGCCGGTGACCGAGATGTTTGCTTCGCGGGAATTGACTCTTCCATTGCATCCGAAGATGGAGGATGCGCAGGTCGAACATGTCACGCGCGCCTTGCGGCGCACTCTCGCTCACTCGGCCGAGCCGTCATGACAAACGCACAGCCACGGGCCCTTTCACGGCAAGCGGGCCGTTGGGTTGCGGTAGATCGGATCGTGGCACTCATGATGCTCATTCTCATCATGCCGTTGGCGATCGCGATCGCGATCGCGATCGTGATCGACTCTGGTTTCCCGGTCTTTTTTTCGCAGGAGCGCCTCGGCCAGCATGGACAGCGATTCCGGATGCTGAAATTCCGGAAATTCCCGTCGACCGTGAGAGAGAATACCGGGCCGCTGACATTGGCCGATGATTCCCGGTTCACGCGGGTTGGAAAATTCCTGGCGAATGCCAAGCTCGACGAACTGCCGCAACTCTGGAACGTGATCCGGGGCCATATGGTGATCGTCGGCCCGCGGCCGGAGGTACCGAATTTCGAGGCATGCTTCGAAGGTCCTTTCCACAAGGTGCTGGATTATCGCCCCGGGATTTTCGGTCCGAGCCAGGCGGCGTTCCGCGCAGAAGGCGCACTTTATGCCCCCGATCAAGATCCCCTGGATTTCTATCGATCGGTCCTGTTTCCGGCCAAGGCCGCCCTGGACCTGGCGTACTATCCGTCGCGAACCGTTGCCGGGGATATCAAATGGGTGTTGCGCTGCATTCGCGCGGTGTGCGGATCGGGTCATAAGATGCCCGTGGGCCTTGCGCAGAATTCCGGTGCACTCGCGCCAACGGAAGCGGCGCCAAGGAACAACGCAACTGCGTAACAGAATTTCCGGGACTCGATCATGGAGCACATAGCAAGCGCAACCCAGAGTCCCGGCTATCGCGGACGCAGGGTGCTGGTGACGGGCGCTGATGGGTTCATTGGCTCGCATCTCGTCGAAGCGTTGGTCGCGGACGGCGCGCGAGTCACCGCGCTTTCCTTATATAACTCCTTCGATTCCTTTGGCTGGCTCGACGACCTGACCGAGCAGACGCTCGCGTCGATAACGCGGATTCGTGCCGACATTCGCGACGCGGCATTCATGCGGCGGGTTATGGATGGGCAGGAGGTCGTTTTTCACCTGGCGGCGTTGATCGCGATTCCGCATTCCTATGCCGCGCCCCAGTCTTACGTTGAGACGAACATCCTGGGAACGCTCAATGTGCTGGAAGCGGCACGTGAAAATCACGTCAGCCGCGTCGTGCACACATCGACCAGCGAGGTTTATGGCAGTGCTCTCACGCTGCCGATCTCGGAACAGCATCCGTTGCAGGGGCAATCGCCGTATTCCGCTTCGAAAATCGGCGCCGATATGATGGCCGAATCCTTTGTACGATCGTTCGCTATGCCGGTGGTCATTCTACGCCCGTTCAATTCGTACGGCCCACGCCAGAGCGAACGCGCAATCATCCCGACATTGATTCGGCAATTCCTTGATCCGAATTGCCAAGTGTTGAAGGTGGGCGACACCACGACGGTGCGCGACTTCACATTCGTCACCGACACCGCGGCAGCCTTCATGGCCGCCGGTGACGGCACCAACGTCGAATTTGGTCGCCCCTATAACGCCGGCTCGGGCAAAATGATTTCGGTGGCCGATCTGATCGATGTGCTCGCGGATTTGATTGGGACCCCCAAACCCGTTTCTCGCGAGCCAGAACGTATGCGGCCGGGAGCCTCTGAGGTCAGGGCCTTGCAAGCGGATAGCCGCCGTTTGTTCGGGGACACTGGATGGCAGCCGCGATCGAACCTGAGGCAGGGCTTGGCGCGCACCGTGGACTGGTGGCGGAACCGGCTCGCGCATGGGCGCGTGAGACGTGAAAGTACCTTCATGTCGTAACTAATGATCGTGTTCGCAAAAAATGGCAGGCTTATCTCCAACCAGGGTCCCGGTCAGTGAATCGAGGTGCCTCATGATGGACGGGATTCTGGCGCTCGGACTGCTGTTCACGACAGCCACTCAATTGCGTCTGCAGGGCATATCGGTCGGACCAGGGGAGTTGGGTCTGCTGGTTTGGATCGCCGGAATGGTTTTCAAAACTCTGGCTTCTGGCAAGCCGTTTCTCACACGCGCGGTATCCGCCCTGCTGGGCTTCTGGGGGGCATTCGCACTGGCCCTGAGCCTCGGCATGATCACTGCGATGGCCACCGGGGAGGCATTCGAGCCGAACCTGGTTCTGCACGACGTGATGGCCTACGGACTGACCGCCGCGGTGAGTTGTATTTGCGCTGCCACCCCGTCGCGCTTACGTCGCGTCGGCTGGCTACTGGTGACCGGCGGCGCGGTGTCGGTGTCGCTACAGTATGTGAACGGGATCGGATTATTCCACATCCCCGGGGTCGATCCCTGGTACTGGGAACGGTTTCGCGGCTGGTCCGACAATCCGAATCAGCTCTCCTTCCTTTGCCTGATGATCGTGCTGCTGGCTTGGCATCTGGCCGACACGGCCGCGAGCCTCGGCACTCGGCTCGCCGCCATTCTGCTGATGATCCCGCCGCTCGTGGCCGGCCGGATGTCCCAGAGTGACACGTTCACGCTCGCATTGGCCGTAGCGCTGCCCGTCTGGATCGCCCTCAAGTTGATCGTCTGCGTACGCAACGACCGGCTCCAGTTATCGCTGCGTGCCTCGATCGCGCGGCTCATTTTGGCGGCGGCACCGGTACTGTTGCTGTGCGTCGCCCCCCTGGTCCTGTCCAGGGCCGGGGATGTCAAGGGGTTCATGGTCGGGTTTGCCAAGAATGGCGGGGCCGAAGCGGCAGACGAGGCGAATTTGCGGATGACACTGTGGCGTCAGGCGATCGAGCGCGGCTTCGAATCGGGGATGCTCGGTCTTGGCCCGGGGCCGCATTTGGAGATCCCGCCTGCGATCGTCGCGGGACGTGTCAGCGAGGGCACCCAGCCCGCAAATCTCGATCATCCCAGCCAGAACGGTACGGCGAACTTCGAGGCGCACAACACGGTCCTCGATTTGTTCACGCAGGGGGGATTGCTGGCCGCGGCGAGCTTCCTCTGGCTTCTGCTGCGAGCTGCAAAGTGCGTCTACCGGGCGCAATCGGCGGGGCTCATGGCTCTGGTGGCCGGCGCGGCGATCTTCATGATGACCGGCAATATCGTTCGCCAGCCGATCTTCTGGTTCGCCATCGCCTTGTGCCTGACCGCGCAGATTGCTCGGTCCGAGCCACGCCGGCCAGCCCGGCCCACTTAGCGCGGCGAGATGCATCTCATCTCCATTTCCTCAATGAAGAGGAACTACCTACAGAAACTATTGACGATTGCTTTGTGGGCTGGACTCAATTTGCTTATATGCGCTGGCCAAAGCTGCAGGTTCAACTTTCACTTCACGCATCAGCTACCGCATCGGCACTAGTTGTCTTTTCGCCGGCTGATTCGGATTTTGTATGTGTTGAGCCAGTTTCACATATTAACGACGGAATCAATGCCCATGCCCGCGGAGTGCAGGGCACCGGCATCCAAATGCTTGCTCCAGGTCGCTGCCTCGAAATGGAGACCACAATACGGGTCGAAATCGGTGAATCATCGCAGCTGATTTTGTAGCGTGTTCCGCCTACCCCAAGAAAAATGGGTCTCTAAGGCTCGGCGAAACATGGCGACCATCGAATGGCAGGCAGGGTAATGCCTGTGGACCGGTCTTTGCGCATTGAACACTGTCTCTTCGTTCAAGAACTCAGATCGTCGTCGATGCGGCGATCGGTCGAATATCCAAATGTGGCGATACGATGTTGCGCACGTACTTGTTTGAGACCGCCGGTGTACTGCTAACGCGCGTCCAGAAATGGTGCGCGCTTAAAGCCTGGGGAATCGGCCTTTGCAAGCGCTCCGGAATGAAAAAGGCGCGAATTGCCGTCGCCCGTAAATTGGCAGTAATCCTCCTCCGCATGTGGCGTGATGGGACGCAGTTTCATTGGACAGCAGCACCAACCGTAAGCTGACAGTAAGCCCGAACTGGAGCCCTTAGATGTTTCTACCGGTCCGACGGTGCTGACGAGATCGACCTATTTTGTGTGACCAGCGTGAGTGCGCTGAGCGCGCTTTCAACATTGATCGGTCAACGCCACCTGACACCATGATGCGGAGGCCCACGGCCTACCGCGGAGAGAACAGTGAAACCGGTGGCAGCACAAGAGCGCTTGCATTTGGGTCCGGAATTGGAGAACAGAATAGGTCGAAATCGGAAACCCAGACTCAAGACTCAGTTCTTCAGCTCCATGGGGCAGCAGCTTATGCCGCCTGCCAGGTAGCCCTCCCATTGCGGACACGAGCCCACCAAGTCGCTAACAATGCGGCGCCACTCCGCGTCGAATGGTTCTCGGCAAACGGGCTTTCCCGCTCGCCGGTACCAGTAAGCCGCGTTCTCCTGATCGCCTTCCTTGCGATGCAAGTAGGCGTGCACCCAGGAAGCCTCGGGGCCTTCATCCTCCTGTGCCCTTCCATGCGCCTGCTTCCAATCGCCCTTGGCATCCCACCACAAGCCAGCGAGGGCCGGTGTGAGTTCCGCTGGGGGTTGAGAGGCCGTCACTGAGTTGTAGAAGTCATCGAAGGTCATGACTGAGCGACGTATCAATATCTGCATGGGCCTTTCCCTGCGGCAGAACCGCCAAATTATAACCCAGCTTTTTTTGCTCCAAGTTGAAAAACTCTCGGTATGTGTTCAGCGGAAAAATCGTAGCGCTTTAGAAAGCCT
>ODAK010004474.1_pt1 | contig 14307 bp, 11 predicted proteins | sample 1539591 | NCBI WGS metagenome assembly ODAK01 (sample SAMEA3539303, study PRJEB22396) | soil metagenome | biome: tundra; feature: field; material: soil | place: USA | collected 2010-05 | depth 0.15 m | reverse complement strand
GTGGCTGTCCTGCTGGCGGATCTGGCCACAGGAGGCCACCTTCTGACTCAATTTGTGGAGCAGGAAGAGTCGGCGATTGAAGAATGGTTGCCCTACATCAGTATCGGAGGCGGTCTTCGCAATCTCGTAATGCTCAGCGGGAGATTACCGCTTTGGCAGACGCTTCTTCCGCATGCCGCTGAAAGACTTTGGACCGGCCATGGCTTCGGAGCCTTCTGGACTCCCGATCGCTTTTCCGAAGTTTATGCGGCTGTCAGATGGTCGGCGGTTGTCGCCCACAATGGCTTTCTCGAAGAACTTCTCGCCACGGGATTAGTGGGCCTGCTCTTACTTCTCGCTTTCTGGACTTACGGCATGTACCTCTCCTGGCAACTTGGTCCCTCGGGATACCTTGTTTTTTCGTGGTTGGCACTGTTTCTGTACTTCAATGCGATGGCCACGATTATCGAAAGTTATTATCAGTTCCCGACCTTCGTCTCCTTTGCAGCCCTTGCCCTGGTTGCTTTCGAAACTTCGTGCCGCCGTTGTCAGAACTGCAGCGTAATGCTGCTGGAAGAGGACACAGCATCGGGCGAGCCCCTGCTCATCCATCCTTAGAAGCACCAGGCTTTTGCTTTTTTGTCATTGCATAGACCATGATTCGGATACCATCTCTTGACGGCTTGCGCGCCATCGCGATTCTGATGGTGCTCCTCTCTCATTCAGGGGATACCCCGGGTGCGCCCACTCATCACTTTTCCAGTTTTGGCTATTTCGGTGTCCGGATCTTTTTTGTCATTTCCGGTTTTCTGATAACGCGCCTGCTTGTAATGGAGCGTGAAACAACAGGCACCGTCTCTTTGAAGCAGTTTTATTACCGAAGGACACTTCGAATCTTTCCGGCTCTTTGGTTCTATCTTTTTGTCATCGCGGCACTGAATGCGCGAGGCCGGATAACGCTTCTGAGCCACGACCTTTTATCCGCGCTGACCTACACGGTGAATTATCACCAGGCACGCTCCTGGTTCGTCGGGCACCTATGGTCGCTGTCCGTCGAAGAACAGTTTTACCTCATATGGCCCCTTATCATCATTGCCCTGAGCCGCCGCCGCGCGGCGATGACGGCGATGACCGTGTCAGCGGTCGCTCCGGTCCTCCGGGCAATACTTCTGCTGCAGCGTCCCGACGCGGCGATTGGGGAGTGGTTTCCCACTGTGTGTGATGGTTTGGCAGCGGGCTGCGCGCTGGGCCTTCTTCCTGACGCCACTCTCAAGCGCTTTTTTTCTCCCTTCAACACGTCCTGGTTCGCCATCATTCCTGCGGTCGCGATCTGTGTAAACCTGATGCAGTATCATTCCAATCCGCGTTACGGGATACTCTTCGCCTCCCTCGGGCAGTCGGTTATGAATTGCTCGATCGCTTTGACGCTTGGCTGGCTGATCACATTTCCCGAGTCGCTTGCCGGCCGGGTTCTGAATTCGCCATTTCCCGTGTGGATCGGGACCATCAGCTACTCGCTGTATTTATGGCAGCAACCGTTTCTCAACCGGGACGTTCATACCTGGATGACCTCCTTTCCGCTGAATGTTGCGTTCGCCTTCTTAATGGCTATGATTTCGTACTATTTTGTTGAAAGACCGATTCTCCGATGTCGCAACCGGCTTGCCCACGGTCGTATCAGGGCAACCGCGGGTACAGCCCGCGCGTCGGCAGCGATTCCGGATCCGTCGCACCAAACGATATGACAGGCACGTCGTTTCACTCCAGAGAAGCAGAACAGGCCTTGCATCGGGGCATTGTTTCGGAGCCACCCACCGCTGAAGCAGCCTTGCAGAAACCTCTGTTGCTGATCGATTTTACTGCTGAAGGGCACCATGCATTGTACGTGCGCCACTTAGCACGTTTTGCCTTTACTAACCGGCTTAGCCGCTTCTGTTTTCTTGTCCCACGTGCGACGCGCGACCTTGTAACAGCCGGACTGTCCTCTGAGGAGGCAGACTTCTTTCTTTCACATCTTCGGCTACTCGAAGAAGACCCGGCATGGGCACGCCTGCAGAGCCAAACGAAGGTGGCCCGTGTATCCGAATGGCTGTATGTCGAATATCTCAACATCTACGAAAGCACCCAGTACCGGCTTCTGTTTCTGTATCTCGAAACTTCTATCTATCAGGCAGCCTTCTGCCCGCTGCCCCGATATGACACGTCAGGCTTGATGTTTCGACCAACTTTTTACCACCGCAGACAAGGGATGCTCTTGCCCGGTTTGTCAAGCCGTCTCATGTTCATGATCAAGTGGTTCGCGGCGTACATGTTAGTTCGGCGTCCCGGAATCAAGCGGGTATTCCTGCTCGACCCGCTTGCGGCCGAGTATTCGATGGCGTCGTGGCATTCCTGCAAAATGGAATGTGTTCCGGATCCCCTCGGTCCCGGAGTGTCTGATTTGCGGCCTCTGGGGTCAGCAGACAGAGTCACAGAACGGCCAATCACTATGCTGATAGCCGGAGCACTGCATCCCCGGAAGGGTATTCACGCAACTGTGAATGCGCTGGCCAGAAGCTCAGAAACTACCAGACGAAGTGTGCGTCTCATGCTTATCGGCAAACCGATGGAGAATTGCGAGAACTACGCGTTGGATAACGTGGAGCGCCTCAAGAATATGAATGTCGAGGTCGACTATGACTTCCGCTTTGTCAGCGATCTCGAGCTGGATCGATATATTGCGCAGTCTCACGTTGTACTGACTCCCTACCTGGGTTTTAAGAGCAGCAGCGGCATAGTGATTCGAGCGGCTCATTTCGGCAAACCGGTCGTCTCGACCGATGACGGACTGCTTGGATATCTCGTCAAGAAGCATCAGTTGGGTGAGACTCTTGACGCAGGAAATGAGACCAGTTTCGCTGCATGCCTCGATCGGATCGTTGCGACCGGACGCGTGCGGGGTTTTGATCCGGCGCGTGCGCGAGCCTTTGCCGACAGTTGCGACCCCGATGATTTTGCTGCCAGGCTTTTCAGTGCAGCCTGACAGGACAAAGATGATGCTTCCCCGAACTGTCGTGCTTACGAGGTTGTCATGAAGGTCTTATATGCGGCCAGCATGTACCCGCCTGCCATCGGCGGGTCGCAGGTTCACATGCACCATCTTGCGAAGACGATGAAGCGGGAGGGTCACGGAGTGGAAGTGGCTACCATGACCTCGCGGTATCGGACGGACTGGTTGCGCATGAGTACCATCGCGTGCGATCCCGAGCGGGCCTATGAATACGAAGGTATCCCGGTCTACCAGGTGGGCTTTGATGTTGCCACCAAATGCCGGATGCTTCCGTGGGTTTTGGGCTACTACGGCCTGATGACAACTTCGGTCCGGCATATATCTTCAGTGATCGCGGAGAAACTGGACGGCAACATATCGCGGCCCTCTTTGGTTCATGCGACGCGGGTTGGCCGCGAGTTCCTGGCACACGCGGCGTGCTCACGGGCCCGAAAATGGGGTGTGCCGTTCCTCTTAACGGCCAACCATCATCCACGCTGGAATAGCCCGTTGTACCGGGAGTATACCCGACTCTACCGAGACGCGGATGCGCTGTTCGCCCTGACGGATCACGAGCGTCAGAATCTTGCCCGGCTATCCGGGCGCTCTCCGGAGTCTATACACGTAACCGGGGTAGGGCCCATCCTTTCGGATTCGTTCTCCATCGAAGAGTTTCGGGAGAAATATAATATTCGGGGCCCCTACGTACTCTATCTGGGTCAGCAGTTTGCTTACAAGGGAGCCCTTGCCATGGCCCGTGCGGCGGAGACGGTCCTGCGCCGCTTTCCGGACATCAAGGTAGTATTTGTTGGACCTCATACCCCCGCGTCGCGCCGATACTTCCGAGATGTAACTGAGCCGCGGATCGTGAACACAGGTCAGGTTGACCTGGCGATGAAGACGGCAGCTCTTGCAGGTTGTGAACTCCTCTGCCTGCCCTCGACGCAGGAGAGTTTCGGCGGAGTCTTTGTGGAAGCATGGTCATTCAGGAAGGCTGTCATAGGCGGGCGAATTCCCCCCATAGCGGAGCTTATTTCGGAGGGGGAGGAGGGCTTGCTGACAAGCCAGTCACCGAGCGAGATTGCGGATAAAATCTGCACATTACTGGCCGATCAGAACGCCCGGACTCGAATGGGAGAAGCGGGTTGGCGTAAAGTCCAGGAGCGATACACCTGGGATAAACTTGCAAAACGAACAGAGGCAGTGTATCGTTCTCTGATCGCCTGACGCCGTCGGATTCCACGGACGGGCACCGAGTGTGGTCGGTCGGCGGATGGAAATGAAGGGAGCGTCGTTATCTGAAACTCACAACAGACAACCGGGGACTGTTTACAGCAGGCCTGGCTTAGCGTTTCGAAATAACATGGGTCTGGAGCTGGAACAGTGACCGGAGGGATCAAGTCAGTGGCGTTCGTCTCAGTGGGCGATGCTGACGATATACATTTCTGGTCTGGAATACCTTTTCACATGCTTCAGGCGCTGCGAAAGTCCAATATCCGCGTGGAACTGATAAGCCCTTTGCGCCGGACGTTCAGATACCGCTACAGCGTTCACAAACTTTTGAATCGCAATTTTCACATCGACCGGGAGTCCATTGCACTTCGTAGTTATCGGGATCAAATCCAGGAGGCGCTCGATCGGGTCGACGTTGACCTAATTTTTAGTGCAGGGTCTTCCATTCCTGTAGCGGGTCTCGATTCGAAGCACCAGCCGGTCATTTTCTGGACAGATGCCGTTTACAACAGCATGCCTTCCTACTATCCGGGCTTCGACGCTCATACAACGAATGCCCGGAACGCGCTGGTGCAGGAGCGAAACTCTCTGAAGAACGCTACAGTCGCTGTCTACAGTTCAGAATGGGCAGCGATGGAGGGCAGGAAGTATTATCCGGAGTACGCGCACAAGATCAGAGTCGTTCCGTTCGGGGCGAACCTTACGCAAGCTCCGCCGCGAATGGAACGGCCTTCGCCAAAACCCTGTACGTTGCTGTTCGTCGGCGTTGACTGGGAGCGTAAGGGGGGCGATATCGCGCTGGAGACGGCGAGGCTTCTCAACCGGATGTGTATCCCGACGAAGCTTAAAATCGTCGGATGCCGCCCGCCTGTGGAACTCCCCCCGTTTGCCGAATCCCTGGGTTTCATTTCCAAGAGCAACGAGCGGGGCAGAAAGGCCCTTCAGGCGTTATTCGAGGAAGCTTCATTCTTCCTGTTTCCGACTCGAGCTGAATGCAGTGCGATTGTTTTCTGCGAAGCAGCCGCCTATAGTCTTCCGGTCATCTCCACTTGGACCGGAGGAGTCGGTACCTATGTCAAGGAGGGTGTCAATGGCAACTTGTTACCCATCGATGCGCCGCCCCGTGCATATGCGGAACTGATACGCCGTATCATCGTGGACCAAACCGGCGTATATCGCCGGCTGTGCTGCGGCGCCAGAAGAGAGTATGAAGAGCGTCTGAATTGGGAAACTGGTGTCCGGGAGTGTCTGTCGCTTGTCTGACCCGACTATTCTCGATCCAGACTGGACCGAACGGAGCGAGGCGCCGGATTCCGGCTGTACACAGCCGGAATTCGGCGCCTCGCTGATGGCAGAGGACTCAGACTTTGAGTTTCTTAATTTGTAACCTGAGACGGGTGGGAATTCCCAACCAGGCTGTTGGCTCCGGTCAGCGTTGTGGTACTTGGAGTTGGATTCCCGAAATTCATCAGATGAAAACCAGCCGAACAACCACTGATGTTGTTGGAGGTTATCGTCCAGGCACTGGACCATTGCAGGAAAACGCCTGTAAATTGCCCCGCAACGGGATGAGCGTAACAGACAATTTTATTATTGGTTATCGAAGCAGCCGTACTGAATTGCGCTGGGTTGTCGCCCGTGAGATAGATGCCCGCCGCTTCCGAACCAAGAGCCACAGTTGAAGCCGCAAACACAACCGTGTTAGAGCTGACACTGGGACTGGAAACGCCAGCCATTAAAATTCCGTTTCCTACACGTTCTTTGGCGTTGCCGCTCATGAAGACCTGGTTTCCGAGGATAACTGAACCGGTGATGTTTGTGGGCAACGCGACTCCGTATACCATGATTCCGTTGACCGCACTCAGGATTGTATTATTGATAACCGAGCTGTAATCGTCGTCCGATCGGATTCCCCATTGGCCACCACCACTGATGTCGCCAGGCACCATCGTTGCATCGATGTCGTTGTCATGAATGGAAGACGGGAGCGGGCTGGTAATACCCGTATTTCCTACTCTGTCGAGATAAATTCCTTCGAAAGAAAAATGCCGAAGCACATTGCCGTGGACCAGAGCGTGTACGCCTTTGCCGAATACAAAGCCGTCTCCGCAACGTTTGGACACGCTCCCGGTCAATTTCCCCGAGCCGCATCCGTCGTAGACATTGCCGGTAATTTCCACATTCACAGCAATGCCGTTAGGGTAATTGTTGAACAGCCAGACGCCAACATTCGGGTCATTCATATTGGAGGAACCACTGTCACGACCATTGTCGAGAACGAAATTGTTATTCGTTATCAACAGGCCAGTGACACCGGACACAAGAATGCCTCGCGACACGTCTTCAAATGTACAGTGCCGTATTGTCCAGTTCAACAGATTTTGCGCTCCGCCTGCGAACTCGATTCCGCGGGTGTCCAGCGTGGTCAAAGGATGAGTATTTCGGAACGTAATTCCCTGTATGAGGCCGTTGGAGAGGTATCCCTGAATCAGGAGAGAAGCCTGGCCTTGAATTGCCGTGAGCAGTGTGGCGCCGTTTCCTACGATATTAATTGTCGCCGGGCTGCTGGTCCAGCTTCCCGCCTGCAGACTGGCGGTGGTCAGATATGTTCCGGAGTCGAGATAGACGGTTGTGTTACCCAACTGCAAAGCGCAGTTCAGGGCCTCCTGAATAGCGACCGTGTCATCGTGGACACCGTCTCCAACGGCGCCAAAATCCCTGGCCGTGACGAAGTATTGAGACAATCCCGTCAATTGCGACCCTGCCGGCACACTCGTGTCATTGGGGTTCGTGTCAGCCGCACATGCCCCGGTCGCAGCCTTTATGTGAGCAGGTGCCACCACCAGCGTTATTGCAGCCAGGGCCAGAAGCGCTCTCGTCGGGTGACTGCTGGCGCAGATCCACCTACGTCCAGACATTAGTGATTTAAGATACATATATATTGAATACTAGTACTATCAGTACCGTAATGTAAAGCACACAAGCAACTTGCCCCATAAAAAATGTTGCCATTATCCATAGATAGCGGTAAGAGTCCATAGTACTGCTGGATGTTAGCGTCTGTTAACGCACATCCTCATCCAGGTTGCTCCAGGCCTAATTTCGCATGCAAGTCATTAAAACATCACGGGTTACGCTGAACAAAAGCGTGATTCCGACCCTGTTTGTCTTTACGGGTGTCTGGATCGTGGGCCTTGTAATCGCCTCCCTGCAGCCAGTCAGATATCAGGTCGCCCGTTACGGAACACTGAGCCACCTGATTCTCCACGCTATCGCATTCGCCGTCCCGATTTTCATCCTGCAATCCGTTGTCGATCGGCGGACTTTGGTCTGGATGTCCGCGTCAGGGGCGTTGCTTCTGGCGATCGGCATCGAATTGGCGCAGCGGTCTCTGTATGGAAACCGCTTTGAATGGAGAGACCTTTTCGCCGACATTCTGGGAGTCGCGGTCGGGATGCTGGCGCGACCGCTGCCCAGAGAGAACCCCGTTAGCATTCTGCTTTAAATGCGACTACCCGAGGATCGGAGTTACGCCATGAAGAACGTGTGTATTGAAAACAAGGTGAACGGCAGAGTCGACGGCTGTCTTTTTCTGACGCGGATTAACCTCGCCTCCGGTGAAACAGTATCCTGCAGGTTAAGTCGATGAGTCAGGATCGCGGACACCCAAAGGTTACTGTGATCGTGCCGGCATACAACGCCGGTGCCACTTTAGGGGAAACGCTTCTCAGTATCCGAAGTCAGACCTACCGGAACCTTGAAATCATCGTGGTCGACGATGGGTCACAAGACGGCACTTATCGTATTGCCGAGCAACACGCAGCCGAGGACTCACGTATTCGCCTGCTGCGCCAGAAAAATGCGGGTGTTGCGCTGGCAAGGAACAAAGCGCTCGAACAGGCAACCGCGGATTTTGTTGCACCTGTCGATGCAGACGATCTTTGGCGGCCCGAGAAGATTGCCGAGCAACTTGCGCTGATTCGTGACACTGAGCGTGACATCGTTTTGGTTTACACCTGGTATGCCTCGATTGACAGTGCCAGCCGCATTCAATGGGTGCTCAAACCGACTCAGGAAGGTCAGGTTCTGAAAGCCCTGTGCCATGGAAACTTTGTGGGACATGCAAGCAGTCCATTAATGCGGACAAAAGATGTCATACGGGCAGGCGGGTACGATCCATCGCTGCGCGCCCGTGGTGGGCAGGGCTGCGAGGACTGGCAGCTTTATATCAGATTGGCCGAAATCGGTAACTTTGCCCTGGTAAAGTCTCCACTGACTGGCTACAGAGACGCCGCGCACAGTATGTCCAGTGACATCGCGCAGATGTTGCGCTCCTACGATCTCGTTATGTCCGCTTGCGGGCATCGACACCCTGAACTCAGGAACGAGTTGCACCTGGGGAAAAAGAACATAACTTTTCATTATCTGAGGAAAGCTTTGAATGCAGCAGAGTTCAGGCGGGCGTTCAGAACCTTCATTGAAACGTGCGGCACGAGTCCGCGATTAGCGTGCGGTGTGCTGGGAATGCTTGAACTACGGCACATCCTCAAACGGCTGAGTTTCCGGAAGAAATTCGACGCCAGCGATCCTCGTCCCCACTTCCTCGCTGAGGGCGTTCCTGCCGTGGAAGAATCGGGCAACCTGCCAACAAAGTTACCAGACCGGTCTTTACACGAATCTCTCGCACGACGCGCGCTGCGGTCAGAGGATGCGCAGGTCTGACCCTTACGGGAACTCTTTGGAATAATCCCCGGAGCATATACACAGCATGATTCAGCTTGGCAAAAAGCTAATACGACCTGCGGCAAGCGAGATTCGAATCCTGTTAGCCCTTACGGGTGACCATCGGTCGGGCCTGACAGGGTTAGTAGTGCTCGGCCTCGCCGCGTCTTTCGTCGATACGCTGGGTGTGAGCCTGGTTGTCTTTCTGCTCTATCGTGCCGTTCTCGGCAGGCAGTTCCCTGCGATGCCAGGTTTTCTCTCGATTATTTACCGGTGGACCGAGACGGTCGCAGGGCACAACCTGTACATGTTGGGTCTGGCAATCGGTGCGACGGTCTTGATTCGGCAGCTCTTCGTTGGCGCTTACGGAATCGTCGGAGCCAGGATCTGCAACGGCATTCACGATCGTCTTCGAACGCGCCTGTTCAGGCAGTATCTGACAATCGAGTGGCAACACATGGCTCGCCGTCCTTATGGCGAGCTCACTAATACGCTGCTGAATGAAACCTGGAGGGCCTCGCAGGCAATCGAACAATTCTCACGCATACTGATCAACGCGTCCGCTGTATTTGTCTATGTAGCCGTGCTGTCTTTCATATCCTGGCCTGTGGCCCTGGCAGGGCTGGGTACCGGCGTAATCATGATGGCGCTGACTCAGATGTTTCGAGGTCGTCTGCGGCTGCTCAGTCAAGACGCCACGCTGCTGCATGACCAGATGGCCGAGCGCATGGTTGGTGCGATGCAGGCGATGCGCACAATCCGGGCTTTTGGACTCGAAACGACCGAGATCAGGCGCTTCGCTGAAACTTCACACGCGGTGGCCGCGGTCTTCGTCCGTCTCGCCGCGGTCGACAATGCTTGCCGTCCTTTCCTCGAGATGGCTACTTTTTCATCCGTCCTGGCAGTGGTTTGGGTTTCCAACGCGGTTGGAAACCCGTCCGCGACAACGATTGCAATTTTGGCACTGCTGTTCCGACTGCAGCCGCAGGTACGCGAGATACAAGGGCACGTTATCTCGCTGCTGAGCGCTCACGCTTCGCTCGCTGTGCTGGCAGCGGAGCTAAAGTGTACGGACAAGCCGTATCCAGTGCAGGGTTTCAGGCCGGCTGCCGGATCTTTTCAGAGAGACATCACCCTCTCAACGGTGAGCTTCGTACATGCCGGCTCCATTCAGCCGGCTCTGGACCGGGTCAGCTTTACGATCAAACGAGGTATGACGGTGGCAATTACGGGGCCGAGCGGTTCCGGCAAAACTACTGTGGTCAACCTGCTTCTGAAGCTTTATGAACCGACGGGCGGGGTCATAACAGTGGATGACGTTCCACTGGCTGACATCGACCGTTCAGGCTGGTTGAAGCGGGTGGCGGTCACAGGCCAGGATATCGATCTTATGGAAGGCTCTATTCTGGACAACATCCGCATGGCTCATCCGCAAACGACAGTCGAAGAGGCGCGAGCGGCCCTGAGCATCGCCGGTATTCTGGATTTCGTTGAGCAGCTGCCCGACGGCCTGGGCACATACGTAGGTGAGAGAGGCCTGCGCCTGTCCGGAGGCCAGCGCCAAAGAATAAGCCTGGCAAGAGCTATTGCAGGTCAGCCGGACATCCTTGTACTTGACGAAGCGACTAATGCGATTGGTTCCATCATCGAAGACGGCATCCATTCGGCGCTTCGATCTATGTTTCCGTGGCTCACTATCATTATCGTGACTCACAGAAATCATCCCGTGGCGGAAGCAGATCTCGCGATTGTGCTCGATGGCGGCCGATTATGCCGCACATCCTCGTCAGACGCCGCAGCATTGCAACTCGAGCCCACACATTAAACCCCCTCCGCTGAGAACACTCGTGACGCCATGACAAACGCCAACAACAGAACTGAAACTAACGCTTTGCTCGTTGCTACCGGCTCAGCTTCCGCGCGCCGGACTGGATCTGATTCTGCTGACAAGGAGCGAGCGACACCTGCGGGCAGGAGCACAGTTTCAGTTGTGATCGTCTGCTACAACCAATCACAGTTCCTGGGGGAGGCTATCGCCAGTTGCCTTTCGCAAAGCTACCGATTTGACGAGATTCTTGTAGTCGATGATGGCTCTACGGACGAAACAGCCAGTGTAGCGCAGTCGTTCCCGGAGGTGCATTACATACGACAGACAAACCAAGGGCTGTCTGCTGCGCGGAACCGCGGCATCAGCGATTCGACTGGAGACTACATTTGCTTCCTGGACGCGGATGACCGTTTCCTCCCTGATGCCGTCAGTGCTGCCATGGCCTGTTTTGCCAGACACCCGGAGAGCGCCTTCGTCTACGGCACTTATCGTGATATCGACCGGAGGGGCGTGCCTATGTCGGACGCCAGGTTCTTTCGGGTTGGAGACGGACAACACTTTAAGGCTCTGCTCGAACGTATGAATTTCATTGCAATGCATGCGACGGTGATGTACCGGAGACACGTTCTCGAATCCGTCGGTGCGTTTGAACCAGCCCTCCCCAGATGTGAGGACTACGACTTATTCCTTCGCATCACGAAACGCTACCCAGTTAACGGGCATCGGGCACTCGTAGCCGAATACCGCCGGCACGACCGCAACATGAGCCTCGATCGCTTGTCGATGATGAAGACTGCCCTCCTCGTGGTGCGCAGGCAGAGACGCGGGCTTACACCAGAATTGACAAAGTCCGCCGGACAGGGCGCCAGACAGCTTCGAAACTACTACGGCGGGTTACTCGTCAACGAATGGGTTGCAGAGCGAAAAACCAAAGGCACCCATTTGTCTACGATGTGGCGCTTTGTAACCATCGCGTGCCGGTGTCCGGCACAGGCGCTCCCACTGTTAAAGGGGAAATGCATGAAGCTCCTTAACGGCAACAGAACGAGTTTTGGCAATCTCCGGAGAGTGTCTCCCTTTAGCCGGCAATTTGGATTCGACCGGGGCTTGCCCGTTGATCGGTATTACATCGAAAATTTCCTTATGCGAGAGTCCGCCAGCATTGCAGGCGTTGTCATGGAAATTGGCGATAACAGTTATACACGCCGCTTTGGTGGAGACAAAGTAACACGGAGCGAGGTCCTCGATATTAACGTGCACAATTTGGCGTGCACTATCGTCGCGGATCTAAGTAACGCCCCGCACATACCTTCTAATACTTTCGACTGCATTATCCTGACGCAGACGCTTCATATCATCTACGATCTGCGTGCCGCGATGTCAACGCTTTATCGGATTCTGAAGCCGGGCGGACGCTTGCTGCTCACCGCTCCGGGCATCAGCCAGATCTGCCGGGATCAGGCCGACGTGGAATGCGACTCATGGCGTTTCACTGCCTCATCAGTCAGGAGACTGGTAAGTGAAGTCTTCGGTGCGGGTGACGTTCAGGTCGAATCATGGGGGAACGTACTCGCGGCGACCGCCTTTCTCTACGGCCTTCCCACCTCCGAGCTCACGACGGAAGAACTGGACTACCCCGATTCTGACTATCAGCTCATATTGTCGGCCAAATACACAAAATGTTCCTGAGAGCGCAGAGGGCCGGCGTCCAGACGTAATGAACACGCTTATACGACACCCGGAATGATTTCTGCTGCACGACAGATCGGCCGAACGCTCCTGAAGCGCACGTTAAACCGTGTTACATCTCCGTTTCGTTCTGCCGGTATTATTCTGCTTTATCACCGGGTCACAACACTGCCGCTCGATCCGTGGTCGCTGGCGGTTACGCCCGAGCACTTCGATCAACATATGTCAGTGCTGCGCAAGTTCAGGCCGCGTCGGCTCAGGGACCTGGCGCTGCGCCCGACAAGACGATCTGTCGCGGTTACATTCGATGACGGCTACGCGGACAACCTGTCCGTAGCCAGACCAATTATGGAGAAGTATGATATTCCCGGCTCAGTGTTCGTCGTCACCGTATACATCGGCGGCATGCGTGAATTCTGGTGGGATGAGCTTGAGCAAATAGTCTTTCAGCCGCTCGGCCTTCCGGCTGTTATTAACATTCACATTGGACAGGTAACTGAGCGGCTTGAGACGTGGTCCCGGCAGGCGTTCTATATGAATGCGCACGCACTTCTGCAGCCGCTGGGAGACTGCGAGCGGCAGCGAGCGCTTCGGCTCATCGCCGCTCAAACCCGAATTACACCGCAATTACGTCCGTCCCACAGACAGCTCACTGCGTGCGAGGTGAGGGAACTCGCGCGTAACGACCTCATTGAAGTTGGAGCTCACACGGTGACTCACCCATGGCTTTCAGTCCGAAGCGTGGCGGAACAGGCCGGAGAAATTGTGGAAAGCAAACAGGCACTCGAGGAGTGGCTCGACCGGCCGGTCACCACATTTTCGTATCCATATGGCGGGCCACAACACTACTCGGCGATAACGAGCGAGCTTGTCCGGAATGGAGGATTCCACTTGGCGTGCACAACCAACCCTCATCACATGTCACGCCGCTGTAACCCCTACCAGCTACCACGAATAGTCATTCAGGATATGGACGGAGAGGGCATGGAACGCTTGCTGACTTCCATAATGTGAAGGTCTCAGGGGTTTCAGCTTGGCTAAAGCAACGCAGAGGCAGCCAATGACCTCGGGTCGATCAGGAGTTATTCCATCTCGGCGACTTCTCATGGTCGCGCGAACCCCGCCCGAACACGTGCGCTATGGTTCTGGCTTCAGCCGGACCGCGATATAGGATTTCGGGAACACCCAAAGCAGCCGCTCCACCCTGATCTCGCAGTCGTAAAACAGCCGACGCATTTCGGATCTTGTCAGGAGGCGGGTCGTGTCCACCATCGCCTCAATCTTTTCGAAGCCGGATTGCTCAATCCATCCCCAGAGGGTGCACCATCTGGCGATTCTCTTTTGAACCTTGCGCGGCAGCCAGTGGATGAACGGAGCCATATAGTGGGGCTCGATCGGATACTCGTAAGCGGGAGTCTGAACCCATAGCGCGCCTCCAACCCGGCGGATCTCGGACGCGAACTGCTGCTGGCGCTCCCACGATCCTACATGCTCAATCACGCTGTTGGAAAACGCAATATCGTAACTCCTGTCAGGCATAGTGAGCGAACAAGCATCCCCGATGAGCGTCCTGATGTTGTGATTCGTTGCCCGCTCTCGGTCCCACCAGAAACATTCCGTCAGATTGAGCGTGTCTATGCGATCCACGGACGGTGGATGGGATTCCCAGAAGTCTGGATACCCTCCGACGTCAAGGAGGGCGTCAGAGGTTTTGGGTCGCAGCGTCCGGAGGAAAAGAGCAAATCGGCGATTGCGCCATAGCTTAAAAATTTAGTAACAGTTCAGGTGGTCGAAGCTGTTTTGAGCAGCGAAGCTACCGCTTTGGCTT
>ODAK010004473.1_pt1 | contig 14309 bp, 16 predicted proteins | sample 1539591 | NCBI WGS metagenome assembly ODAK01 (sample SAMEA3539303, study PRJEB22396) | soil metagenome | biome: tundra; feature: field; material: soil | place: USA | collected 2010-05 | depth 0.15 m | reverse complement strand
TTTGTTTTCTGGCTCGCCACGCTATTCCCTGGTGATCTTGAATTCGCCCGCGACGGCGCCCTGTTTCCAGGAGCCCGCAATGGCGCGGTGATAGGACAGGACATTCTCGAGGCGGCCTTCAACTGCGATATGAATGGGCTTGCCGGTCTTATCCTTGGCATCGGCTTCGAAACGGACGGTCCAGGTGGAAGGATCGAACTGCACATTCTTCAATGGAGCGGAGTCGGGCCCGGGGTTGAGCTGCCCGGTGACCTGTTTGCCGTCCCAATCGAGCACGAACACTATTTCCGTCCGGTCGCCGGTGGCCGCGCCCCAGCTGCCCGACCAGGTTCCGGTCAGCGGATGCCCCTGCTGCGCCTGCGCAACCGGGCCCGGCCGTACCGAAAGGCAGATCAGCGCCGCCCATACCATCCACATTGCTCGTCTGCGCATCGGCTCCGTCTCTCCTCAGCGACTGTGAAATCGCCGCAAAAACTCCTCATCATGTATATCGTTCCTGCATGCACGGATGCAAGCCCTCCCGATTGTGCCTTGACCGCCCCTCAGTCGTCCCCATAGAATATTCATTCATGAAACATTGCTTGACGCACGCCCTCCTCGTAATTTCACTGGCAGGGCTGCCTTACCTCGCAGCGCAGGCGCCGGCGGGAGGACGCGGTGCCGCACCCGCTCCGCCGCCGCAGAATATCGACGTCGCAACGGCAAAGAAAATGGTGGCTGCCGCGGAAGCCGCCGCTATAGCGGCCAACGCCAAAGTCGCTATTTCGGTGGTAGACGCAAATGGCGATCTGGTCTATTTCGAACGCATGGATGGAGCCGCGCCCCGCGCCGTTACCAGCGCACAGGGGAAAGCCCGCGCCGCGATACTTTTCGGCATGCCGACCAAAGCGGTGCAGGATATGGTGGCCGCGGGCAAGCCGGTTTCGGCAGTGGTTACGCCGCCGGTGGCCGGTGCCTGGGAAATCACGGCAGGGCAGGGCGGACTGCCGATCATCCTCAATGGCAAGACGGCAGCCGCGATCGGCGTGGGCGGGTCGCTCCCGGCCAATGACGAAAAGTTCGCGCAGGCCGGGATCGACGCCATGATGAGCAAGTAGTTAAGGCTGGTGTTCGTGGCCTGCGGCCGGAGGCTCAGCGGCCTGCTTGTCGCCCATCGGCATTGGCATCTGGTGGCCTTTCATCATGCCGCCCATGTCGTGGGATTCGGCGAGCGCCGCCGCGATTTGCTGGATCTGCTTATCGTTCAGCCTGAGTTCTTTCTTTTTCGCGGTCAACTTCGCGACCACATCGGTCGCGGGGCCGTCCTTCATGGCTCCCATTTTCATTTCCGCCATCATCCCTGCCAGCATGATCGCCGCCACAGGAAGAATTAGTCGAATCATCAGTTCACCTCTCGTTAGTGAGTGGCAATTCTGGTGCCGCGGGTAAGGCCCTCTGTTTTCCGTCAAGTGCCATGCGCCATGCATCCAGGGATTCCAGGTGTTACCGTATTCATCAGCCCCCGTAGGCCAACACGAAAGGCTGACCTGCATGCGACGTATCTGCGTATTGTTGTTTTGTCTTGCTCTGCCGGCTGCCGCCCAGCAAATCGACTGGAACCGCGTCAATGAAGAGGCGCTGCGCCACTATCAGGCGCTGGTGCAGATCGACTCCACCATCAGCGAAGCCGGCGTGGCCGATTACGTGAAAAAGGTGCTCGAAGCCGAGGGCATCGCGGTCACGATTGTGGCTAAAGATCCGGCGCACCCTAACCTGATCGCACGACTCAAGGGCAACGGCTCGAAGAAGCCGCTCCTGATCATGGGCCACAGCGATACGGTGAAGATCGATCCCTCCAAATGGACCTTCCCGCCCTTCAGCGCCGCCCGCGACGGCGGTTACATCTATGGCCGCGGCACGCTGGACGACAAGAGCGACCTCTTCGCGGCCCTAATGACTACGGTGCTGCTCAAACGCACCGGAGCTAAACTCGACCGCGACATCATCTTCGTCTCCGAAGCCGGTGAAGAGAGCAATACGGCGGTGGGCATCGATTACCTCACCACGGAACACTGGCCTGAGATCGACGCGGAAGCCTGCCTTGCCGAAAGCGGCGGGGTGCAGCGGCGCGGCGGAATGGCGCGTTTCGCCAGTGTCCAGACAGCCGAGAAGCATCCGGCCGGCGCTATGCTCGTCTCCAAAGGTCCCTCGGGGCACGCGTCCCGGCCGCTGCGCGGCAACGCCGTCGCTCATCTCGCCGCGGCAGTGGAAAAAATCGCCGCGTGGGATCCGCCCATGCGGCTCAACGACACGACCCGCACTTACTTCGAGAAGCTCGGGCCGCTTTCCGATCCTGCGGACGCGGTGCGCTTACACAATCTGCTCGATCCGAAGAAATCCGCCGCCGTCCGCGAATATCTTGCCATCAACGAGCCGAACTTCTACTCCATGCTGCATACGTCGATCTCGCCCACCATCATCCAGGGCGGCTTTCAGGTCAACGTGATTCCCTCAGAGGCCACAGCAACGCTGGATATCCGCGCCCTGCCTGATGAAAACATGCCGGCTTTCTACGACATGATGCGCAAGATCATCAACGACCCTTCGGTTGAACTCGTCCCCAGCACCGCCAACGCCCGTCCGCTGGCTCCGGCAGCCAGCATCACGTCGGATGTGTACAAAGCCATCGAAGCGTCCTACCGGACGGTCTACAACGTACCCACGCTGCCGATGATGCAGACGGGCGCCACCGACATGGCCTTCCTCCGCGCGAAGGGAATGCAGTGTTATGGGATCGGCGCCATGACTGACGTGGAGGACGGGCCTAAAGGCTTCGGAGCGCACAGCGACCAGGAACGTATTCTGGAAGAGGCCGCGTACAAACATCTGCAGTTCATGTGGACTGCTGTCACCAGCATCGCCGGCGCGAAGTTTTAATCGTTACTGCGGGCGCGGGGCGGGCTGAATTTCGGCGATGAGCTTCTGGTAGTCCTTGTCGTCGATGCCCCGCGAACCGGCGCGCAGTCCGGCCAGGACGCGACGGGCGAGGCGGCGCTGGTCGGAATCGCCTGAGGCCTGCGCCTGTTCAAAGAGCTTGATCACGCGGTTGCGCAGGTCTTTGATGCCGCCCGTGGGTGAGCCGACGTAGTTGCGTACGGCATCGTAGAGCTCGCGTGTGGTGTTCTCTTCGGTCTGGAGAATTTTGCCGTCGGCTTTGGCTGCCTCTTCGACGTCCTTGTGTTTCTTGAGTTCGTTGGCCTGCGCTTCGATGGCGGAGACGTCGGCGAGTTTTCCGAAATCGATCACGATGGCGTTGAGGGCCCGGTAACGCGCGAAGTCGCTCTTCATCGAATTCGCTTCGGCGAGACGTTTATCCAGAATGGTTTTGACGAAGGCGGGATTGCGCGGGCTGATGTCGGCCTTCATAGCCTCGAGCTCCATCCACTCAATGGCTCTCATGGCGAGCTCGCTCGAGAGCCACGTATGGGTGCCTTCGAAGATCTCCACGTGATGGGGCGAGGTGAGCAGGTTGTCGAAAGAACGCATTTCGAGGTAGTTGAAATCCTCCGTGCCGGCGGTACCGTAGACGGGGAAATTCAGCATGCTTTCCGGCTCGCTGGGATCAGGGAAACCGGCGCTGGAAGCGATCACGCCCGCGATATTGCCGGATTCCATCGCCACCTTCATGGCCACGCGCGCGCCGCCGGACTGGCCGGTGGTGTACATATGGTGCCAGTCGATTTTAAAACGCTTCAGGACGTCGGTCGCCATAGTGTCGGCGGCAGTCATGCTGACATCCCACGAGCCATTGCGCGAATTGTTGGACCCGGCCACGATGTAGCCGTACTTCTCGGCGGCGGCCTGAAAGCGCTCCACGCCCTGCCGTCCGCGCGCGCCGGCATCGAAGGCGAGGATGAGTTTCCATTCGTGGTCGGGCTTGTAATTGGAAGGTACGTAGACGGCGTAGCTTTGCGAGTCGTCGGCGGCGCAGGTGACATCCACAATTTGCCCTGCGGGAATTTCGGCGGCCCCCTGCGCACAGGTGGCAGACAGCGCCGCGGCCAGGGGCAGCGCCAGGAAGAACAGGCGTCTCTTCATGCGGGTCATTATTTCACTTTATGGTTTCTGCAGGTGGGTATCTCTCGCGGGTGCCCGCAATAGTGAGGGTCCGCAGGCGCTGTGGCATAATCCGAATTATGCTGTTGTCCATACGCGGGCGGGAGTTTACATGCGCCCTCGCGCTGATAATTTCTGTCGGCACTGCATTCGCAACCATGGTGCCGAGCCTTTCCTTCGAGCAATTAACCGATCAGTCGGAAATGGTAGTAGCTGGGGATGTGATGCGCACGTGGTCGGATTGGGATGCGGCCCATCAGTTCATCTGGACACACCACGAAATCGCCGTGACCAGCGCCTACAAAGGTGCGGCGGCGAAGACTATCGTGGTGAGCGAGCCGGGCGGCGTGGTGGGCGATCGCGGCATGAGCATCGCAGGCACCGTTTCCTATGCGCCGGGCGAAAACGTGGTGGTGTTTCTGCAGCGGATGCCGAATGGATATCTGCGCACCACGGGATGGGCGCAGGGGAAGTATGTGGTGGATAAAGCGGGGCTGGTGCACGGAGCCGGGGCGTCGGGCGGGCTTGAGATCGTGAATCCGGATGGCCCGGGGCAGCGTACACCAGCGGCGGCGGCAACTCCGCTGCGGACGCTGGAAGGCATCACGGCAACGCAGTTCCGCATCCGCGTGGAAGCACGTGTGCGCGGCGCCAAACAATGAAGGCCGCACTCGCCCTAACGCTGGCGTGTGCCTGTCTCTGTTTCGGGGACATCCGGCTTTTCACATCAGTGCAGGGCGATCCTTCACCGGCGCCGCTTTTCCGCACGGACAATACGGCCATTGGGTATTTTCTCAACCAGGGCATGACGGCGAACCTGCAAAGCTCGCTCTCCGGTTCGAACGTCACGGTGATCAGCACGGGCAGCGATCCTGTGGCGGCGGTGCGGGCGGCGATGGCGACATGGAATGCGGTCGCCACGGCGAACGTTCATTTTGTGCCGCTGCAGTCGACTGCTACCGGAATCAACGCCGCCGACGACACGAACGTGATTGCCGTTGCTTCCACGGCGGATCAGTTGAGCGCGCTGGGAGGCGCAAACGGGGCGCTGGCGGTGACGTTCAATTCGTACAGTCCGCAGAATCAGCAGATCAATGGCGTGCAGGTCACTAAGGGCGCGATTTTCGATTCCGACATCGTCGTCAATCCGTCTTATGCGTTTTCCACGGACGGGTCCACGCCGATCGATCTGCAGTCGGTGATCACGCATGAGCTGGGGCATGCGCTGGGCGCCAACCATGCGACGCTGGTCGGCACACTAATGTACTGGAGAACGAGTAACCAGCGCTTCCTTTCCTCCGATGAAGTGACGCTGGTGAGTACAGCCTATCCGGCACCGGGCGACGGGCTTGGGCTGGGCACACTCACGGGTACTGTAACGGCGGGCGGGCAGGCAGTGGCGTACGGCATGGTTTCGATGATCGATCTCGGCACGGGAGTCTCCGCGGGTACGCTGACGGGTGCGGACGGAACTTACTCGGTGCTGATCCCGGCGGGCAATTATCAGTTACTTGTCGAGCCTCTCGGGGGCAACATCTACCTGACCGCGGCGCAGACGGCGCAGGCAGCTGCCATTGCTTTTCAGCCGACGCTGGCACCGGGGCTTGCGGCGCTTACCGCCGGGGCGACGGTTACATCGGACGTTGCAGTCACAACCGGGTCTTCAGCGCTTTCCGCTCCGCTGGTCGCCGTGACCGGAGTGAACGGGCGAGTGGGAACCGGATTCCCGGGCGGCCCGGCGATAGTTCAATCGGGTCAGTCGGTGGACCTGGTGCTGGCGGGCGCCGGATACGATGCCACGCTCAACCCCGGGAGTTTTCAGGTTTTCGGGCCGGGCATGAGTGTGGGAGCGGTTCGGGTGGATCGGACTACGACGTTCAACGGAGTGCCGATCCTGCGGGTGACGCTGGCGGTGGCGTCGAGCGCGAGCCAGTTTCTGGCCACGGTTTTCATCTCGAATGGCACGTCGGCATACTCGCTGACCGGGGCGCTGGTAGTCACGCCGCCCGCGCCCGCCTTCACATCGAAAAGCGTGGTAAGCGCAGCCAGCTATGTGGGCGTGAACGGCGACGGCGCGGTTTCGCCGGGTGGCATTTACAGCCTGTATGCGGCGCCGAACAGCAGCAATCTGGGGCCTGCGACGCCGGTCAACAATGGCGGCTTCGACCCTTATGGGCTACTGTCGACGAATCTGGCTGGCGTCAGTGTGACGTTCGATGGCGTGCCCGCGCCGCTTTTCTTTGTGGCCGGAGGGCAGATCAACTTTCAGGCGCCGTTCTCGCTGGCCGGGAAGAAGACTACGCAGGTGGTGGTGCACTATCTGGGCAGCACTAACAGCGCGGTGACGGTGCCGGTGGTCGCGGCCCAGCCGGCGTTTTTTACGGGCACCCCGTTGGGGACCGATTCACGCGTGGTGAATCAGGACGGTGTGACGCTGAACACCGCGCAGACGCCGGAGGCGGCGGGCAATTACGTAACGATTTACGGAACAGGCGTAGGCAACCTGAGCGCGTGCGCGAATGCTACCGGAGCGGGCGCACCGGGCGGCTGCACGGCGGCGGAGACGGTCACAGTCGGCGGCCAGCCAGCGGCCGGCAACTTCTACTTCGCCGGGTGGACACCCACTTCCGTGGGGCTGGCGCAGTGGACCGTACAAATACCAGCCAACGCGGCGTCAGGCGCCCAGACGGTGGTGGCAACCGATACGGCGACCAGCGCCGTCACACCCAAAGGTACGATTTACGTAAAATGAAAGCCGGTCCGCCGCTGTCAGATGGCGCGCCATTACGGTACGCAGCGTTCCACTTTTGTGAAAGCATCTCTCGTTTGGTGGTTTTTGACGGGTATCCTCGCCGTGCCTGTGGCGCGCGCCGCGGAGAACGTGGACGTACGCATTTACTCGGAGTTTCAGCGCTTCGACCCGTTCGGCAATCCACTTGCTCAGGACAGGGAGACTGCGCCGCGCGAGATTCTTTCTCCGGCAGTGGCGCGGAACGGGCATCTTTCGGTGCACGTGGTGGTGACGGCTCCCGAGGGGGCGAATTTTTTCGTCTATACCGGTTCGAATCCGCCGGATATTCTGGAACTGAAATTATATCGGGAATATTTCAGTCGTTGTGGAGACGGCTATTGTCCGGATTGGCTTACAGAACAAAAATCGGCGAGTTTCGCTTCAATCCCGGAGTTGTTTCGGGACCCTGCACATCCGGCAATGAACAGGCAGACGACGCGTTCGTGGCTGCTGGATATTTGGGCGAGACCGGATACGCCGCCGCGCCGGGTAAGAGTGGAAGCGCTGATCAAAACGGGAACGTGGATTGTGGCTCCTATGGAAGTGCGTATTTTGGCGCCGGTGGTGCCGGCAGTGACTCTCGATGTTACAGGCCCCGATGTTACAGGGGTTGATACAAAACGAGCGCCGCGTGTCACCTTATCTCAGGCAGCGGTCATCGAAGCCGAGGATATTGCAAAGGTGGAGGAGCCCTCCAGTGCGACGGCCGCGCGGCAGTTATTGCGTTACCTCGCGGGGCTTGTGCCGGAAATGCCGCCCAGGATTTTGCGGGTGCGCGACGTGATTCAGCGAAATGCGGCAGAGGATATGCTGCTGGCCAAAGCTCTGGAGGCGCGAAACCCGCGACTTGGAGCCACGGTCGGCTTTCCCGAGCTGAATCTATTGGCATGGTGGCCGTTTCTGCGACCGGCTATGGGCGCTGAGTGGTATCTGAGGGTTCGGGATTTTCTTTACCGTTTTGAATCATGAGAGACGTCGGGATAATAAGGGGTAAGGTTTCATTCGGTCAAAACACGAATTTACATCGATTGACCAATGTTAACTGTACAGTTGATCCATTCCGTGCTAAGAATGAGGTGTAGCAAACGGCGGAGTGCGGATTGTCGGGCCAGCCTCGCAGGCAGAGTCCGCTGTTGTTTTCCCAAAGCTAGTCAAAAAGTAAGACGCCCAGACTCCCCGTCTAGTATCGGGCCCAATGAAATATTTGTATCCAGGAGTTTTCTATCCGCATGGACTCCGACCGAAAGTACCGGCAAAACGGTTACTTAGACACAAGCAACTCATCCAGCAACGGTAACAGTTCGAACGGATTTGGAGGACGCCCTAAGCCGTCCGGCCCCCGTCCGCCTATCGATATTACCGGGCCGCGGCTCCCGCGGCTGGTGCAGGCAGTAACAGCCTCGCGTTGCTATAGCTGTTCCACCACGCTTCCTCCGGGCACCGATTTTACTGCCCCGTGCCCCAAGTGTGGAGCGCAACTGCACTGCTGCAAACAGTGCGCCCACTTTGAGCCCTCCACGCGCTTTCAGTGCATGAAACCGGTACCGCTGCGTATTCCGGTGAAGGATCAGGCCAACGATTGTGCCCTGTTTTCGGGGCGCGTCACCGTGGCCCGGGAATCCACTTCGTCACCCGCAGGCCGGCCACCCGCTCCCGGCATCAATACCCCGCCGCCCCGTAGTGCCAGCGACGCGAGGGACGCTTTCGACCGGCTCTTCAAGAAATAGCCCTAAGCGTTAATCAGCTCTCCACTCGTTCGGCTTTGCGCTCACCGGCTTGACACTCGACACCCCAGAGTGCTAATTAAGAGCACAGAGAGAACAGCGTCCGCCCGCATCCCTCTTTTACGCCCGCAGAACGCGTTTCTCGTCATTTTATTCAAGGAAAACACTTATGGCTGCCAAACAGATTCTCTATCACGAAGGGTCCCGCCAGGCGCTGCTGCGCGGGGTTAACCAGCTCGCCGGCGCGGTAAAAGTCACGCTAGGGCCCAAGGGACGGAACGTGGTCCTCGGCAAGAAATTCGGTTCACCGGTGATCACCAAGGACGGGGTCACGGTCGCGAAGGAGATCGATCTCGAAGATCCGCTGGAGAATCTCGGGGCGCAGATGGTGAAGGAAGTGGCGTCGAAGACGTCCGATGTGGCCGGCGACGGCACCACCACCGCAACCGTGCTGGCGCAGGCGATTTTCCGCGACGGCGTGAAGTCGGTAGCAGCGGGCGCGAATCCCATGGCGATCAAGCGTGGCATCGATAAAGCCGTAGCGGCGGTGGTGGAAGACATCAAGCGGCAGGCCAAGCCGGTGTCGGGTGACGAAATGATTGCGCAGATCGGCTCGATTTCCGCCAACGGGGACCGCGAAATCGGCGAGATTTTCGCGCAGGCCATGAAGAAGGTTGGCAAGGACGGCGTCATCACCATCGAGGAATCGAAATCGATGCACACCGAACTGGAATCGGTGGACGGGATGCAGTTCGACCGCGGCTACCTTTCTCCTTACTTCTCCACCGATACCGAGCGCATGGAAGCGATACTCGACGAGCCGCTCATCCTGATCTTCGAGAAGAAGATTGCGGCGCTGCGCGACATTGTGCCGCTGCTCGAACAGGTTGCCCGCGCCGGGAAACCGATTCTGGTGATTGCCGAAGAAGTGGAAGGCGAGGCGTTGGCGGCGCTGGTGGTCAACCAGCTGCGAGGCGTGCTGAAGGCCTGCGCGGTGAAAGCTCCAGGCTTCGGCGACCGCCGCAAGGCCATGCTGGAAGATATCGCGATCCTGACCGGTGGCAAGGCCATCTTCGAAGAGTCCGGCATGAAGCTGGAGAGTCTGCGCCTCGAAGATCTGGGCACGGCCAAGCGCGTCACGGTGACGAAAGACTACACGACGATTGTGGATGGCGCCGGTTCACGGGTGGCGATTGAAGGCCGAATTAAGCAACTGCGCACGCAGATTGGCGAAACCAGTTCCGAATACGACCGCGAGAAACTGCAGGAGCGGCTGGCGAAGATTGCCGGCGGCGTGGCGGTGATCAAAGTCGGCGGCGCTTCCGAGATCGAACTCCAGGAAAAGAAGGCGCGCGTAGACGACGCCATGCATGCCACGAAGGCAGCGGTGGAAGAAGGGATCGTTGCCGGCGGCGGCGTGGCTCTGCTGCGGGCTGCGCAGAAGCTGAGCGAACTCAATGCGGAAGGCGACGAGAAGATTGGCGTGGATATCATCCGGCGCGCCTGTGAAGAGCCGCTGCGTCAGATTCTGGCCAACGCCGGCATCGAAGGCGCCATGATTGTGGCGAAACTGCGGGCGGACCCGAATCCGAACATGGGCTTCAACGCCGAGACCGAAGAGTATCAGGACCTGGTGGAATCGGGCGTGATCGATCCGGCCAAAGTGGTGCGCTCCGCACTGCAGAACGCAGCTTCGATTGCATCCACCATGCTGACCACGGAAGCCATGATCTGCGAGTGGTCGGAGAAGCAACTGGAAGCGATGGAAGGCGGTTCGTCTCCGTACGAGGAGAATACTTCTTCGTCTTCTTCTTCAAAGTACGATCCGCTGGCTGGCTACTCGGCGCGCGACCGGCGTTTGCTGGGCGTAGGTTCGGGACCCGTCTAAGTTGTTTTAGCCGCCGCCAGCCGCACGCGCAGTGCGGCTGTAGCGGCGCGATGGCAGAGCAGGCAGAGCGTCCGCATATTGGACAGATCGCACTGGCCGCCGCCCTCGGCTACCGGTACGAGGTGGTCGGCATCCCAGAGCGATTTGCGGCTGCCTTCCCGCAGCTTCCACTGGCGCAGAAACACGCGCCGCGCGGCGTAATCCAGCTTCCGCATGTCGCGCCGCACAATCATGGTGTCGGTGCCGCACTGTGCGCAGATGCCGCGGTCGCGCTCGAAGACCTTTTCACGCAGGTAGGCCGGATCGGTGCGCAGGCGCCACTGGTGAACGCAGGCGTCGGAGCAGAAGCTGCGTCGTCCCTTCGGCGTTTCGGCCGTGCACCACCGGCACAACGGGCGGCCCGCCGGACTGCGTTCGATTTCGTGGTGCGAAATGCGGCCACCGGCCTTAGTGCGAGTGAGTTTGGTCTCGCCGGTCATGTCCTAACGCACCCGAGGTGATCCGAAGCTGAAGTTGGATTCGGTGACCTGCAGACGATCCGTCACCGTTGCGGCGGCGACGAAGCCCGGCGCGTAGGGTGTGCCGAAGCGAAGGTCGACCAGCATCACGCGCGTCGATTTGTCCGGCAACGGCTCAGTGACCCAGATGGGGTATTGGACGAATTCGAGGAAGCGCTGGAACGGCAGGGTGACGAGAGCCGCGTCCACGGCAGGGGTTCGTTCAGCTTTGTAAAACGTGGTGCCGTCTTCGGGACGGAACTCGTTGCGCAGGTCGACGGGCAACATCACATACGAGTTGCTGAGTTCGGCGATACCGGTCCATGCCAGCGGATTGGCTTGTGGAAAGGCTCCGGTGCGCCGGGGCGCGAGGCCGCTGTATTGGCGGGAGTCCACTTCGGCCACTGCGCGATCATGCAGCACGCTGCGGCCGTAATCGTAGGAAAAGAGCAGCAGCAGCGCGGTAATGGCCCAGCCCCCGCCAACTTCGCGCTGACGCTCGCCGATCTCCGAACCCACCAGGCGTCCGAGGGCGGGCGCGGCAAGTCCGAGGAAAAGGATGCCCCAGATCAGCAGGTCCACCACCGGCGTGATGTCCCAGTGGAACCAGTGCCCGGAGAAGGGCAGCAGCAGGCGGACGCCATAAACATTGGTGAGGTCGAGGAGGAGATGCGAGGCCACGGCGGCAAGCGCGATGAGAAACGCAGGGAGCCACCGGACCGGCTTTCGTCCCAACCCGCGGACGATAGCGACTGTCAGCAGCGCCATCACCGGCATGGCGATGAGGGAATGCGTGATGTTGCGGTGCCAATGGATGTAAGAGGCCGAGCCGCCGAACCAGCAGACCACGTCGAAATCCGGTGCATTGGCGGCAAGCATCATGATGGCCGTGCCGCGTGGGGTGGCGTGCCGGAAACCGGCACGGGCGAGAAACAGGCCGACCATAGTGTGCGTCAGGTTATCCAACCTGTGAGCTTAGCGCGCTACCCTGAGGCTGCGGGGTAAGGAGCATAGTGAAAAAAGGAATCCTGAAGCAGATCAACCGTTCTCCGGGAGGCTTGCCGAAACGCGCCGTGGCGGGACCGGTAATGCTGAACACGCTCGGCATAGAGCGCGACCTGCATCGGAACACGCTGGTGCATGGCGGTCCGAACAAGGCTGTGCTGATGGCTTCGGCAGAATTTCTGGACAAACTCGCCGACCGCGGCTTCCCGGTGTTCTATGGGGCAATCGGAGAGAATCTGACAGTAAGCGGGCTCGACCCGCATCTGTGGCGCGCGGGACAACGGTGGCGCATCGGCGACGATGCGACGATCGAATTGACGACGCTGCGGACTCCCTGCTCGAACCTGCACGTATACGGAGTGAAGATCAAGGCGGAGCTTTACGATGAGCAATGCAAGGCGGTTGATGTCAGCGCTCCGCACTGGGGGCACGGCGGAATTTATGCGCGTGTGATTCGCGAGGGACTGCTCTCGGCGGGCGCGCCGGTGGTGCTGGAATCCGACGTGGCTTGAGATTATCTGGCTAGAGCTAAGGTCATACGGCCGCCCTCGGAAAGGACTATACTTCGCTACCAGAGTCTTGGAGGACAATCCGTGAACCTGAATAAGCTGAAGATCGGGTTCTCAAGTTTAGTTCTGTCGCTACTCTTGTTGGGTGTAGCCGGCTTCGGCCCAAGGGCGCAGGCACAATCCGCAGGCACATTCAGTGCAACCGGCAACATGAGTACGCCCCGCTTTCGTCACACAGCCACCTTGCTTCCCAATGGCAAGGTCCTGATTGCGGGGGGAGGCTCGGCGACCCTGGAGTTGTATGACCCATCCACGGGGGCCTTTACAGCGACCGGAGCGATGACGGCGTCGACGGATGTCGTCTCGGCCACCCTGCTTCCGGACGGCAGGGTCCTGCTCATCGAATCTCGAAATGCGGAGCTGTACGACCCTTCCACTGGGACCGTCACGGCGACCGGCAGCATGATCGACGGACAAGGCGGCCAGGCCACGCTGCTCACGAATGGAAAAGTGCTGATGACCGGCCTAGGAGTGTGTCGGGATGAAAAAGCTGACGCGGATCTGTTGAGAATTGGAAATCCAGCTCGGGGCCCCAAGCGGGCGAGCTTTTCGGCAGGTGAGGCGGCGCAGGCGGCTTATCGAATAACTGAGCGCTCCGGTTTGCCTGCCGGTGAGGACTGTTTTAAGCGGTCAGGCCGTCTGAGGACGATAGCCGGAACGAAACAGCTGGAGCAGATTGTGCGTGGCACAGATCAGCTTCCATTCCGCGCTGGCTTTGGCCAGTCCGCGTAACAGAAAAGACCGGATCCCCCGCGCGGCTTTAATCTGCCCGAAGACTGGCTCCACAATCGCCTTGCGCATTTTATACAGGGCCTGACCGGCTTCGGTTTTCAGTCTCTGCTTCATTTTTTCTTTGGCAGAATCAGCTTCGCCCGAAGGCACGGAAAGATCGCCGGGTTCCATCACGTCGGGTGGTTGCCCCTCGCTGTGCTTCTGTTTTCCAATGGCCACATACAACTCGATGCCGCTGACCCGTTCATCGGTTACCTGGCTCTCGCTGAAGTAGCCCGTGTCGGCGGTAGCGGCCCGCGGCTTGGCGCCCATATTTTGTGCCACCCGCTCCAGCATGGGAGCCAGTTGCTGCTTGTCGTTACTTTCCTGCGTGATCTCGGCGGCCACGATGATTTGGTGTGCGCTGTCCACTGCGATCTGCGCATTGTACGCCTTGGCCTGAGGCGAAGACTAACGGTGACCTTATCCTGGACAAGGCTGACCATTGCGACTTCGCTTGTGGTCAAAGCTTCCCTTGCGCCCGCCATCCGGCATGATCCGGCTCTCCGGATCGGTGAAGTTGCGTTGCGCCGTTGGCTCCGGCCGGGCCTGTTCCGGGTCCGGCACCTGAGGCGGACGCCCGCCGAACTTCTTGCCGCGCGCCTGTTCTTTCTTCCGGCGCTCCTCAAGCTTTTCTTCGGCAGCTTTCTTTGCCGCCTCAGCATGCTCCCGCGCCTCCTGTTCCAGCGCGGCTTTGGCTTCCGCGATCTTCTTCAGACGGCTTTCTCTCCGCGCCATCTCGCCGGTCAGATCGTCGCCCCGGTTTCCTTTGCCATACAGAGCGTCCTCGGCGGCATCGGTTGCCTCCGCCTGCGCCAGCAGCTTTTCCACTTCCGCCCTCAGTTGTTTCTCTTTTTCCTCCATGCGGTTGTAGCTCATGGCGTAATTGATTAGCGGCACAGGGCAGGCAGGAGGTCTGGTTGCGAGAGATTTTCCTGGATATTTGAATCAGGAGAGTGCATCCTGGGT
>ODAK010004472.1_pt1 | contig 14310 bp, 12 predicted proteins | sample 1539591 | NCBI WGS metagenome assembly ODAK01 (sample SAMEA3539303, study PRJEB22396) | soil metagenome | biome: tundra; feature: field; material: soil | place: USA | collected 2010-05 | depth 0.15 m | reverse complement strand
GTTGAATGGCTCTGCAGCCGCGATAGAGTCACAGAGACCGTCCAGGTCGCACGGCGCCTTTGCTTCCTTGTCGAAGGTCAGATCATAGGACTTCGTTCGACCGATTTCATAGATGCGAGGGTGCTGAGTCCATTGAAGACCGTGAGGCTTCGTGTCCTCGGAATCGGCCGGCGCGGACCCGTCCGCGTCGGATGAAGCTGCGGCCGGCGGACACGGGTCGGCGAACGATGATGCGGCGGCCGATGACTCGGTTGCGGGTAGCCATTGGTGCACGGCCAGTACGGTGGCGAAGTAAGTCGCCGACTGGTAGGTGTCCCGAAACGGCGGAATCCCATCCTGTAAGCAAGGACGCAGGGCAAGCCCGAGGCTGGAGGCGACGAGCAATTGCTGCGTCCACTGCAGGCTCTGCTGGTCGAGCAGGCGCCCATCGAGATCGGTCGTAAAGAATGTGGCGCGGGGAAAAGAACTGCGCAGCGCCTGCAGGATCAACAGTTTGTCGTAGACGTCGCTACCCAAGATGCCGATCGCCTTGATGTGATGCGGCAGCTCGTCCACTCCTTTCCCGCCCGAGGCAAGTGACGTAGCCAGACGCCGCAGGTAGTCGAGTTGGCCCTGGCCCGAGGCGGCTTCCGATACCGACGGCTGCTGAGTCGACTGAGGAGTCACGGCGGCCGAGCTGGTCGCGTGCGCGGTGGATGCGGAACCGGTGGTGGCGGGCGCCGCAGGAGCAAGCCCATCCAGCCCTCGCAAATACGTGAAGCACAACGGATGCGGCGAATCGGTTTCCGGCACTCCGCCCGGGGAAATGGCAGTCGGCGGCTGTGCGCAGCCGCCAAAATAGTCGCCCATCTGGCGTCCATAGAGCGTATCGCGCTCGGCGATCAATGCGATCTCACCCGAATCCTTCACACCACGGTAGCGCAACTCTTGGCGCAGCAGGTTCGAAAGCAGTCTATCCGTCGCAACACTGCGATACAGTTGCACGAGATGATGCGAACAATGATGGAATCGCTCAGCCAGCGATTCGCCTTCGTCCAAGCTGCCCACCAAGTTCTCGTCCGGTGCCGTTGCGCGCGGAGAGAAGATGGCCATCGGACGCAGGTCTTCCGGCGACGGCGACGTTATGCACTTCTTGTCAGTCCGGCTGTACAGGTCCTCGCTCATCTCACGCAGACCGTCGGAATCGACCGGTCCCAAGACGTCGGTGGCGACCGTCGACGCTGACGCCGGCGTCCCGGACGGCAAGGCCATCAGCGAGTTGACAATTCTCGTCAGTGTCCGGAGCGGCCCCTCACGGAATCCATCCTGGTCCAACCACAGCAGCAACACCTGCGGCGCCGGCATGGTCTTCATGCTGGTCGACAGGTCTCGCTGATTTTTTTCGGTCGGCGACTCCCTCGGCGGTTCCCATTGCAGCCATTCATAGGCGGCGAAGTCGCGGCCGTGCGCGGGGTCCGAATAAAAATCGGCGAGCGATATGTAACCGATATGTTCGCTGTTGTCCGGGACGAAGTTGGCTCGATACAAACCCGCGAGGACCGCATACCGGGTTCGACGTCGCGTCTCGACGTCCTCGGCGTAGGGTGCGCCAGGCACCATGGCAGCCAGCACGAGTACGCGACCACCACCCATGACAACGGAGCACACTTCGGCATGCAGCTCGGCAATGGTGTGCCGGCCCGGCGAGCCCGCACCATCGCCCTCGCATTGGGCCGACGCCTGTGCTGAATGGCCCGGGTGGTGCGACGCCGGCTCGGATGACAACGGCTTCGGCACAGCGGGAGCGGCTTCATCGAGCTCATGCGCATCCCGGGCTATCGCAACCGCGGCCAGCGGGTCCTCCCACAGTCGGGCCTCGACGTCTTGATCGTCCGCGGGCACGTGACGGTAGAAATTGGCTGTAGGATCCCGCGGGCGAGGATCCTGGAACGGTTTCTGGTGCAGCGCGAACGCGCCGGCCAGGCTTAAGACCAGCGCGATCCAAACCGCCGGCGGTAATGTGACAGGGCTATTCGCGTCTTTAGCAGCCATCGGTACGCCTCCATGCGTCAACCGCGGGTTCACTCACTCATCAGTCATAGCGCATCGATACAGGTATCGCAAGCGCGTCGCTGAACGTGCATCGACAGAAAACTCCCCACGCCGCATTCGAAGATGCTGGTCTATCAAACGTACGCGCCACGATTCGGCTGTCGAAGCCAGCGGGCATCTGATTCGCAATCTGGCTCGCGCCAAACTTGATTAGCACTGGCTGACAGCACTGGCTGACAGCACTGGCTTCAACACACGAGAGTCGACCTTGTATCGAGGTTTGTATGACGGCGCTAATTTTTTCAGAGACTTGCAATCATTTATTCATATCGTGTGGCACCGGAATAGGCAAAACCATCTAACGCACTTTCAAACGCACTTCTGATTTTTCATGCGCTTCTTATTTTTCAGTAGTAATAATATGTTCACGAGCGCAATAATATCTTCGCTGCTATTTTTTAAAGCACAGCTCGGAAATTAACGTTGGAGGGACCCACGTCATGCCGATTACTCCTACCTACCCTGGCATCTACATCCAGGAAGCACCGAGTTCCACTCATACCATCGTCGCGGCACCGACCAATATCGCGGTCTTCATTGGGTACACCCACCCGCTGAAAACACCGCCATCGGTATTCGGCACCGCCGTCCAGATTTTTGGCTTCATGGACTATCAGCGCCAATTCGGCGGGTTCGTGCGCAGCGCCGCCTTCGCTACATCGTCGGGTCTTAACGCCGCCAAAGTTTACGACACGGCCACCGGTAACGCAGTGGGTGACATGGCCCAGGCCGTGAATCAGTTCTTTCTCAACGGCGGCACCACCGCTTACATCGTGTCGACCAACGGCAGCGAGAACGGCATTGTGAATCCCGTCCTACCGTCAGCCGGTGCCCAGTTGCAGGTCGGCGGCCTCACGTTCACGACGCAAGAAGTGACCGATGAGTTCTATTCGATGACTTTGCAAATCGTGCCCAGCAACCCGACCGGATCACCGCCCGAATACTCCATGGCCGACGTCATCGTGACCTATGCACCTGCCGGTCCCACGCCGCCGGGAGGCGGGCCGGTCCCCGGCACGGTCACCGAAACCTATCGTCGCGTCACGCTCACCACGTATGAATCGGATGGCATCACGCCGGATCCCAACTTCATCGAGACGCGAATCGGTAATTCCACCAACCCGAACCCCGTTTCCGCGCTCATCACGGTCGACGTGACCTCGTCCCCGCCGCCGACGGCATTCGTCGCCGTTCTGCCGCGCTTGTTCGGACCCACGCTCGAGGGTGACGGTCACACCAAGATACCGTTCACGGCGAATTCCCCGTACTACTACCCAAGCGACTACACGGCGGTGCTTCAAGAGGACACCAATCTCGACAAGGTCCCGGTGATGAATCTCATGGTGCTTCCGGGTATTTTCGACCCGGCGGTGCTCGGCACCGCCATCGCGTTCTGCGAACGCAAGCTGGCGTTCTTGGTCATGGATCCGCCCGTGAACAGCTGTACCGTTTTCCCGACGTTGACCCAGCAGACCATACAGAGCGTCGCGAATGGTCCCGATCTGCAACGCAGCAAGAACGCCGCACTGTACTTTCCGTACTTGCAATCGCCGGATCCACTAACCGGCAGCTCGACCAATCCCGTCACGGGTCTGACGAGTGAGATCCCGCCGGCACCGACCGTCGCGGGCCTGTTCGCTGCCACCGACGTGTCGAGGGGAGTTTGGAAGGCTCCGGCCGGTTTTCAGACGGTGACCGACAACACCACCGGAGTCGTGGCGCGCGGCGACATGACCGATCAACGCCAGGGCATCCTCAATCCGATCAGCGTGAATTGCTTGCGCGATTTCCCGAACATCGGAACAGTGGTGTTCGGCTCCCGCACGCTCGCCTCGACATATGACCAGCAATGGACCTACGTGCCGGTACGGCGCATGGCGTTGTTTCTCGAACAGACGTTGCTGGCGAACTTGAAGTGGGTGATCTTCGAACCGAATGCGGAGCCGCTCTGGACAGCCATTACCATGAGCATCCAGGCGTTCATGCTGGGACTCTTCAAACAGGGCGCGTTCCAGGGAAAGACGCCGAGCGACGCCTTCCTGGTCCAATGCAACAGTCAGACTACAACGCAAGCGGACATCGACAGCGGAATCGTCAACATCGTGGTCGGATTTGCGCCGTTGAGTCCCGCCGAATTCGTGATCATCACCATCGCGCAACTGGCCGGTCAGACGCAAACCAGCTGATCCACGTCCGCTTAAGCTAAGGAGAGCATACGTGCCTATCTTCACGGTCAACACGAATCGATATGACCCCTACAAGTCATATCGCTTCCTGGTCTACTTTGGTTCCAGCACCGCTGCGGTTGCCGCCGTCAGCAAAATCACCGCGCTGAAACGCTCCTCCGACGTGATCGATTACAAGGAAGGCGGTTTCAACATCATTCTCAAAGGTCTGGGCCGAACCAAGTATGAGCCGATCACGCTGGAACGGGGCGTGACGCAAGATCTTGACTTCATCACCTGGGCCGACGCCGCACAACGGCTCGACCAAGGTCATCCGACGACATCTCTCCTCAACTTGCGCAAGGAAGTCCGGCTGCAGCTGCTCAACGAGGAGGGCCAAGCCGTACACGGCTATATCGTGCATCGGTGCTGGGTCTCGGAATATCAGGCGCTGCCCGATCTCGATGCCGGTGCGAACGCCATCGCGCTCGAGCACGTCAAACTGGAGAACGAGGGCTGGGAAGTCGATACCACCATTGTCGAGGTCAAGGAGACCTAAGGTGCAGGCCGCCGGCGAGTCGATCCTCCGCTCATCGGTTCTGTCGGCACGCTTCGTTCTGCCGGTCAGCGGCATGGGCGTGAGGCTCCGCCCGACCACCGGCGCCGAGGAGATCCTGCTGGCCGATCCCACCGTCGACGATGCTGTGCTGGCGCTCGCGTTGGTCGAGAAACTGGCTTGGTCCGAGACGCAAGTCGACTGGGTGCAGCTGACCGTAACGGATATCGACACGCTGATCATGCGGCTGCGACAGGTGGCCGTGGGCCCGCGCGTGAGCGCAAGTTTGACGTGCAGTGTCCCGGGCTGCGGCAGCCGCGTCGAATTCTCCTTCTTGATCGACGCCTATCTTGACCATCAGCGGCCGGCATCGCTGCCGCAACACCGCCGCGGGTGGTCGGTGGCGAACTGTGCTGCCGAGCCTGGCTGGTACCAATTGCAGGGGCCGAGGGACACCGCGGCGCGTTTTCGTCTCCCCGTGCTGGCGGACCAGATGGCGGTTGCCGGCGTCGCCGATGCGCACCTCGCGTTGGCCACTCGGTGCATCAAGGCAGCGGAATCATCGGCGCGGCTGCGGGCACGCGTGGAAGCCGTGATGGCAACTCTCGCCCCGCCGCTCGCCGGGCTGCTGCACGGGCGTTGCCCGGATTGCGGCTCGCAGATCGCCGCGCACTTCGAAGCACGCGCTTTCTGCCTGAAGGAATTGCGCGATCGTGCGCGGTTCATCTACGACGATATCGATGCGCTCGCCGAGCGCTACCATTGGTCGGAGCGTGCGATTCTCGCTTTACCGCAAGCGCGGCGCGCCAATTACGCCGAGCGCGCACGTCTCGCGCGGCAGGGCTGAGCCGTCATGAAACGCCCGTCCTATCTTCAGCATATTGCGCCCCCAGCGGCAGCGCGGCGACGCACTGATGCACCGCTGCTCGTCCCCAGCCCGTTGCTGTTTCGGCCAAGCGCGTCGGAACCGCGATTCATCGAGACCGATACCGTGGCGCCGCAGCCCGTGACGCGCGGCACGCCCGCGTCGAGATCCGCGGCGGACGCCACCGGCGCAGCACGTCGAATCCGGTCGGGCAATGCACTTTATTCGGCTCCAACGCGCGGCACTGAAGCAGCGACACCCACGATTATGCCGCCAGGCGTAGACACACCATCACGGGTCGCGCCACATGAAAGCGTGACGCCGCCGCGCGATCGCCGTGGAGCTGACGAGCGCGCGTCGCTGCCGGTACCGGCTCGTGGCGCGGAGTTGGCGACGCCGCGAATCCCGCCGCTCGGCGCATCGACGCCCCGCGGGCCGCCGGCAGCTCGCCGGGCGAATCCATCGGCGGCACCCGCGGTGATGCCGACGGGCGCGCCAAGTCGAGATTCACAGTCCGCCGCGACCTTCACAGCGCCGCGGTCAGCGCCGTCGCAACGGGCTGAACCGCCTCCACCGATCGCATCGCCCACCGGCAGGAAGGAGTTACGGTACCCCGAAGATCTCAGCGATCGGCGGACGAACTTGATGCAGGCGGCGCCCGCGCCGGTGCCTATGCTGGCGCCCGCCCCCGGTGCACCCGCGCCGGCATCCACGTTGCCACGCGCGCCGCGCGGGACCGCAAACTCATTGGCGGGTGCGCAAAGAACGCTGCACATCGGAACGCTCGAGGTGCGTGTGATCGGATCGCCGCCGCCCACAGCGCCCGCGCCTCCAGGCCCCGGACGCGCAGCGCGGCGCAGTGCAGCCCCGCGGACCGCCATCGGTCGCGGCTTCGGGGTATTCGGACTGGGTCAGAGTTGACATGCCGGACTCCGCGCCCGCCATCAAGATCGATCGCCTGCTGCTCGAGTTGCCGGGGGGCTCCGCGGATTACGGCAAACAAGTTGCAGCGCTGGTTGCCGCCGGACTTGCCGCCGCCGGTACGATTCCGCAGGCAGGCGACCTGCCCACGTTGCGCGTCGCCGTCAGGGCCGATGCACCCGCCGACCCGATCAGCCTGGTCGCCGAAACGCTGCGCGCGCTTGCGCGCGAACCCTAGGGCCGGTCATGGTCGGTTCGGTACTCAAAGGCGCGCTCATTTCCTTTCAACCGGCGGGCGGTCTCGGCCTGCCGTCGCTGCCCAATGTCATCATCTTCCAGATCAATCCCGAATCGATCACTCACGCCTGGACCGAGGCCGCAGCGCCGCAGCCGCCGTCGGATCCCAAGGTCAAGTACAGTCCGCTGGCGGTGACCGGCGTTCCCGGTGAGAGCTTTTCATTCACGTTGATGCTCGATTCCGATGAGCAAATCGCCGACGGATCCACCGATCCCCTCGGCGCCCAATCGGCGACCATCAGCGGGGCGTACACCCGGCTCGCCGCGATCGAGTTGCTTCAGTATCCGTTGAACCCGCCCTCGGCCGGCTTGGTGGGCCAAGTATCGGCAGCCACCAGTGCCGCCGGACTTGGCACGAGCGCCGCAGCGAGCCAGGCCACCAGCGTGCCGGAATCGCAGGTGCCCGTGGTGCTGTTCGTGTGGGGCGCGTTCCGCATCGTGCCGGTGCGTGTCACGGCCTTGTCGGTGGCCGAAAAACTCTACGACTCATTGCTGAACCCCACGCACGTCGAGGCGCAGATCACTCTCACCGTCCTCACGCCCGACGAACTGGCCGCGGTGCAGGGTCCGATGGCCGGCATTGCACAGGCGGCCTATTCCTACACGCAAGGGGTTCGCCAGACGCAGGCGCTCGCCAATCTGGGCGAATCGGCGGCCAGCATTCTCGGCATGCTGCCAACGGCTCTCTAATTCACAAGGAGATACGGCGTGTTTTTTCCTGGAAGCCGCTACAGCTCGATGGTCCCTTACAGCGTGACGCGGCCCGACGGCAGCACGGTCCAGGCGACGCGCTTGCCGGCACCGGGCATGCAGGCGGTGTTGGGATATTACCGCCGCCAGAAGGGCGACCGCCTCGATCAGATTGCCGGTCGCTTCCTCGCCGATGCCACCGAATTCTGGCATGTCTGCGATGCCAACGGATCGATGGTTCCGGACGCGCTGGCAGCACGCGATTTGATCGGAATTCCCATCGACGCCCAGCCGGTGAGCTAGATGAGCAGCTCCTATCAACTGCTGATGAGCGGCCAGCCTGAGGATCCGACGCTGCATCAATTGATCGCCTCGATCGACGTCGAGGAGAGCATGGACATGCCGGCCGCCATTCAGATTACGCTGCCGGTCTCGCGCACCAGCGCCGGCGACATCAATTACATTTCCGATCCGCGATTCGCGCCGCTCGCCTCGATTGCAGTGGTTGCCTCCGCCGGCGGCAGCGGCGCGCAAGGGGTCGCGGCCGGCGCCGTCGGAGCGGTCGCCGCCGCCGTCGGCGGCGGCTCGGCGCCGAGCGCCGCGCAATGCATATTCGATGGCTACCTGCTGTCGCAGAAACTGCATCTGGAAACCGGCATCACCAATTCGACCCTCACGATCTGGGGTCAAGACGCGTGCTGGTTGATGAACCAGACCGAGAAAGTGCGCGAGTGGGTCGACGTGACCGATTCCGACGTTGCCGCATCGATTTTCGGGGAATATGGCATCACGCCGTCGGGCGACAATTCGCAGGACGATTCGCCCTCGCACACCGAAGACACGCACAGTTTGATGCAGCGGGGTTCGGACATTGCCTTTCTGCGATTCTTGGCACGCCGCAGCGGCAAGGTGTGCCGCGTCGCGTGCGCCGACAAGCCCGGTGCACGCACCGGTTACTTTGCCATTCCGAATCTCGCCGGTTCACCCGCGATCAACCTGTCGCTCAATAGTCCGTCCGACTGGACGGTGAATGCCATCGAGCTCGAGTGGGATGTGACACGCCCGACGGCGGTGACGGCCCGCAGCGAATTGTTCAGCGACGCGGACTCGGACGGCGCGATCGGCGACACCTCCGATTCGGGGCTCGCCGCGCTGGGCGATCGCACCCTCGCCGCCTTCACGGGACAGCCGATGACGGTGTTGCTTGCTGCGTCCGTGGACAGCGCCGGCGAACTCACACTGCGCGCTCAGGGGGTGCTGCGCGAGGCCGGCTGGTTCGTGCGTTGCGAGGGCGAAGCCGACGTCGAACGACTCGGTGCGGTGCTGCGCGCCGGCATGCTGGTGAACTTGGTTGGCGTCGGCGCACTGCATTCAGGCACCTGGATCGTTTGGACCGTTCGACACAAACTGACCTTGGACAAACACACGATGAATTTCACGCTGCTGCGCAATGCCATCGACAATGCGGCGAGCGGCGGCTCCGGCGGATTGTCGGCTTTGGTGGGGGCATCGTGAGCGGCCCGGTTCCCGCTCCCGGCGGTGCCCGGCACGATCATTCACTGCTCGACGTGCTCGATCGCCTCCGCAACCGCTTCTTCGGTAAATATCGCGGCGTAGTCACCGATGTCGATGCGCAGACGCTGCGCATCAAGGCGACCGTACCGTCGGTACTCGCCAGCCAACCCACTGGCTGGGCGCGGGCGTGCGTGCCGTTCGCCGGACCCAGCATGGGCATCGCGTTTTTGCCCGATGTCGGATCGGGCGTCTGGATCGAGTTCGAGGGCGGCGATGTCTCGCTGCCCATCTGGGTGGGTTGTTACTGGCACGACGGCGACCAGCCGAGCGACGCCACCACCAGCGTGCGCGCGATCGTGACCAAGGCCGGTCAGAAAATCCTGTTCGATGTCGACGGCGGCACCGTCACCGTCGAGGACCAAAACGGCAACACCATCACTCTGAACTCCGACGGGTTGTCGTTGCAGGGCGGCGGGCAGAGTGTTGCGCTCGCCAGCAGCGGCGTGAATGTCAATCAGGGCTCGCTGGAGGTGACCTGACCATGCCCGCTCTCCTCACGACCGAGTCGGTCATGATGTGTCCTCACGGCGGCACCGTGCAGCCCTCCTCGACGAATACCAGCGTGTTGGCGGCCGGGGCGCCGCTGCTGCGCTCGAGCGATGTGTTCATCATCGCCGGTTGCCCGTTCATTTTAGGCCTGGTGCCGCATCCGTGCGTGACCGTCAACTGGGTGCAGCCGGCGACCGCCAGCAGCGCCATCAGTAATCCCACCCTGACCGAAGCCAGCGTCGGCCTGTGCGTGGCGCCCGATCAGTCGGTGCAAGGTCCGGTGATGATCGTCTCGACCCAAGCCTCGGTGCAGGGAGAGTAACGCATGAATCGCACGGACTACGCCTACCCGTTTCGGATTGACGCCAGCTCGGGACAGGGGGCGCAGTCGCCCTACGCCACGCATGTCGACGAAATGATCCGGCAAGTCCTGCTCACCGCGCCGGGGGAACGGGCGGATCTACCGGAATTCGGTTGCGGATTGCGTCAGCTGTTATTTGCGCCCAACTCCAACGCGCTGCTGGCGACGACTCAACTGATGGTCCAGCGCAGCCTGAATCAATGGCTCGGCGACCAAATCAACCTGCAACAGGTCTCCGTCACGCCGGGGCCGGGCGGGGATTATTCTCAGATTCTGGTGCAGGTGGCCTACCTGCTGCTCGAGACCCAGACGTCGCAGACGACGCAAGTGGTGGTGAGCTGACATGACCAGTCACGACCGCCGCGCCGCTGTCTTGAGTTCGACCCACTTCAACGGCATCGACTTCGTTGCCATCGCAAACACCGCGCAGACGACGCTGCAGGTGCATTTCCTGAATGCTGTCGACGTCCAGGGCAGCCTCAGCGGTGTACCCACCATCAGCGGTGGTGAAACCCTAGCCACGGTGACCGTGCTGCCGATTGCGGCCGGCGACTGGGGCTGGGACGACGGTCACGCGGTGCTGACGCTGCGGGTTGCGGCGCCCGGCGATTTCTCGACGTACACGCTCACCATTCCGAGTTCGGTGCTCGATCCATTCTTCGCAAGCGTGCCGTTCTCGTTCAAGGCCGGTTGCCCATCGGATCTCGACTGCCAACCCGTGACGCCGCCATGTCCGCCGCCGCCGGGCACGGCGCCGCCGATCGATTACCTGTCGAAGGACTTTCTCAGCTTCCGGCAGGCATTGCTGGATTTCTCGACGCTGCGGTATCCGACTTGGCAGGAACGCTCGGAAGCGGACTTCGGGGTGATGTTCCTCGAATCGCTGAGCGCGATCGCCGATGAACTCAGCTATACCCAGGATCGCGTAGCCGGCGAAGCGAGTTTGCTCACCGCCACTCAGCGTCGTTCGGTTCAGCGCCACGCCCGGCTCGTGGACTACGAGCCGCTGCCGGCGCAGGCAGCATCAACGGTACTGCAATTCGATGTCGATGCAGGCGTCACGTCCATCCCACATGGGCTCGCGGTGACCGCACCCGGCCCGGACGGCACACCGATGACGTTCGAAACCGGACTCGGGCTACGCGACACGTCATCGCCCGCAGCGGCCCGTTCGCTGTGGAATCGCTCGCAGGGAATTGCTGCCTATTGGTTGGACGACAGCGTCGAATGCCTGCCGGTGGGGGCGACCCAAATGTATGTGGCGGGGCACGGCTACCAATTCGTGGCCGGTCAGGCGCTGCTGATCGAAACCACTGCGGAAAATTCCGCCGCGGCGCCACTGCGGCAAGTGGTTCATCTGCTGCAGGCGGGAGATCCCGCCGGCAGTTGGGCGAGCGAGATCTGCGACCCGCTGTTTCCGCTTCCCGCCAGCACCGGCGGAGCACCTTACTTCACCTGCTCGACCTCGCCGCCACAGGCGATGGAGCCCGCCGCAATCTCACTGATTTCATGGGAGCCCGCGGACGCGTTGCTCGCCGCGCGCGATCTGTCGCAAACGACCGTCATCGGCAACATCACCAGCGCGACGCAAGGCCGCACCGTCACCGAGCAGTTCTTGATCGGTCCGACCCCGCCGGGCATTGCCAACGCCATGCCGAGCGCCATCGAGCGCACCGGACCGCGGCCGCTCCTTGATCCGGGCGTGTGCGGCGATCCGCCCGTCATCCGACTCTATACGCTGGCCAATGCGCCGTTGACCTGGTTGCCCAATTCGGCAATCGATCCGTCGCGACGGCCGTTGCCCGAGATTCTCGTCAACCAAACGCAGGCCCTGAGTGCCGGCGGGGGCTCGGTCGCTTGGTCGTGGTATCGCCGGCTGCTGCTGGCGGGGCAATTCGATTCCGCATTCACCATCGATCCTGCGGCCTATCGCACCATCGCACAAAACTCCGATGGCAGCGTGCAGAGCGACTACGACAGCGACGCGGGAGACACGATTCGCTTCGGCGACGCCGTTTTTGGCGCCAACCCGGATATCGGCATGCAGTTCACGGTCACCTATCGTTACGGCGCCGGTGCTTCGGGAAACGTGGCCGCCGCGGCGATCTGCCAGCTCGCCCCGGCCACCACGGCGGCCGGTTTCCAGGCCGTGATGAATCCTTGCGCCGCCACGGGCGGCACCGACGCGCAGCCGCTTCAGTCGGTGCAACGGCTCGCCCCGCAGGCATTTCGCACCACGCAAAAGCGCGCGGTCGTGGCCGACGATTACGCGGCGGCCGCGGAGACGGAGTCCTTCGTAAAGCGCGCCGGCACGCAGTTTCGCTGGACGGGCAGCTGGCTCACCACGTTCACCACGGCCGAGCCGGTCGCGAGCGAGCAGCTCGCGATCGATGATCGCATCGATCTCATTACGCTGCTCAATCGCTACCGCATGGCGGGCACGGAGAGCTATGTTCCGGACCCGGACTATGTGTCGATCGACCTCATCGTCGAGGTCTGCGCGCAGCCCAACGCCTTCGCCGCCGGCGTGCAACAGAGCATCGTGGCAGCGCTTTCACCCACCGGTCCGAATGGCGCGAATGCGTTTTTTGCGGTCAGCCGCTTCGCGTTCGGCCAGTCACTCGAGCGCAGTCAACTCGAGGCTGCCATCCAAGCGATTCCCGGTGTGGCCGGCGTGACCTGCATCGAGTACCGGCTGCGCGACCTCGTCGCCGGATTCGAGGACATGGGCGATACCGTGCCGGTGGGCTCAAGCCAGATCATCCGCTGCGACAATGATCCGAGCCGACCCAACAACGGCTCACTCGCCGTCATCGTGAGCGGCGGCCGATGAGCTGCACCACGGCGCCATCCGACAGCGTCTGCCCTTGCGGAACCCCGACGTTCCCGCTGGTGATCTGCAATTCGCCAAGTCTGTCGTCCATCCCTTATCGGGTCGGCGACTTTCTCGCATTCCGTTACGCGCTGCTGCAGCCGCAGGGTGGTGAGATCGCACTCACCGACTGGCGCCCCGGGGCGCAGGGCGATCTCGCCGTGCAGATGATCGAATGGTGGGCGTATCTCGCGGACATTCTGACTTTTTACAATGAGCGCATTGCGAACGAAGACTACCTCGGCACCGCCCAGTTGCCGGAGAGCGTCAATCATCTGGTTCAATTGCTCGGTTATCGGCCGCGGCCCGCGCTGGGAGCGCGCGGCACGTTGGCGGGATTATTGACGCCGAGCGCGCGCGTGCCGGTCACGCTGCCGCGCGGACTGCAGGTGCAAAGCAAGCCGGGGCCTGGCCAACAGCCGCAGATCTTCGAGCTCGATTCGCAGGCCACGCTGCAGGCGCCGGATGTCATCAGCGCCGTCGTGCCCGTAACCACGCCGCTACTAGGATCGAACTCCGATGGCTCTAACTACGTGTGGCTCTCGGGCAAGGTCAGCGGGATCAAACAGGGCGACCGGTTGCTCCTCATCAATGCGCAGGCGCTGACCACGCAGACAATTCAAGACTATGCGTGGCTCACGGTGAGCGGAACTGCGTCGCAAAGCGACCCGCTCGGCAATCCCGTCACGCAGGTGAATTTCAAGCCGGTCATCAGCACAATCGCCTCGGGCGCGCCGGCAAGCCAATACACGCTGCTGCGCGGCAGCCAATCGTCACCGCTGTGGAGCTACCCACTCAGCCCGCCGGTCATCAGTACCGCGAACGGTGGTACGACCATCGAGCTGGCCAGCATCGCCCGCGCATTGGTGCCGGGAAGCCTTCTCATGTTGGATGTGAGCAGCGCCGCGGGCAGCGCAGCCATCGCCGCGGCGCAGTCGACGATCGGCACCACCGCCAAAGCAGCGGCGGCGGCACTAGCGGCCGTCGCAGCCGCCGAGCTCGCGGTCGCACGAGCGAACTGGTTTGATATAGGCGTGGCGGAATTCGTCCTGTTTGCCGCCGAAGCGGCTGCCGCCTCGGCGGTAGCCGCCGCTGCGCAAGCGGTTGCGGAAGCCGCCTCGGCGTCGGCCTTCGTCGCCACGCCGCAGATCGTGCTGACGAATTCCGAGGTCGTCTGGTATGCCAATGGAAACGGCCCCAGCCCTCCCCCGGCCAGCAGCCCGCCCAATTCGGTCCCAGCAATCGCGATTCCACACGCCCAGATCACTGTCGCAAGTTTGTCCGATAGCGCACTGTGGAACGCGAACGCCGCGCAAGTCACGGTGCGCTGGGGCTGGACCGCGCTCGGTGCTCTCGCCCCAGTGTTGACGGCGGCCGCCCTCACCTACACCGGTGGCACGACGGCGCTCGTCCCCGCGTCCGGCGAGC
>ODAK010004471.1_pt1 | contig 14313 bp, 10 predicted proteins | sample 1539591 | NCBI WGS metagenome assembly ODAK01 (sample SAMEA3539303, study PRJEB22396) | soil metagenome | biome: tundra; feature: field; material: soil | place: USA | collected 2010-05 | depth 0.15 m | reverse complement strand
ACCGGCACGCCCTTGCTCTTGAGAGCCGCAATCGTTTCGTCGATACGTTTCGAGTAAACCTCCGCCCATTTGTCGCTGCGAAATTCGATAATGCCGTTGACACTTTTGCCGCGCTGCGGCTCGGGCGCAATGACCGCCGGCTGATCCTGGTCGTCGGACTGATCCTTGTTCGGCGGGCTTTGGCTGGCATTTTTTTTGTCCTGCTCGTCCTTGGCGTTCTTGTCGGCCTCTTTGACCAGATCGCGCTCGCGGATGTTCTGGCGGTCGCTGACGCCGAGCATCATGATCACGTAATTGGGCTTCTCCTTCGTGAGGATATCCCGCGCGACGTGCCACCAGTCGAGATCGCCTTTCGCCTCGTAACGCAACAGCCCGGAATGAATTTTGTTCTTACGGACGATGCCGATTTCCGGGGAGTCCGAAAACGCGTCCTCCAGTCCATAGGCGAGCCAATCGGCCATGCTGTCGCCCATCACCACGATCGACGTCGTGGGCGCGGGTGCATTCGCATCCGGCTTGTGCGGGCTCGGTGCATGCGAGGAATCAGACTGATATTGAATTTGCGGTTGCTGCGGCGGGTTCTCGCCCGGATTGGACCGCGAGTTGAAGCCTCCTCCTCCGCCGAAGAACCCCCCGAAGAAGCCTCCTTGTTGACGCTGGCGGCTCAGAAAGGGATAGCGGTCATCGGCGCGCTGGGCCTGGGCGGGCAGCGTGAGCGCGATTTCGATCGCGGCGACGCTGGCGCATTCGGCCGCGGCCAGAATGACCGCCCCGATGAGCCAGTGCGAAAGCCGGATTTTGCCAAACATGCCGATCGCCCAAGACCTTAATCTACAAGGGAAAAGGCCAGCCGCGAAGAGGGCCTTCGCCCGGAATGGGTCAATAGCGCGCAAAAAATGTCAACTCGAAGGTGGCCGGGTGGTTATCCGGCAGGCTCAACGGCCGCGCAGCTGGTCGAGGACGCCCGCCGAGGCAAAGCCATCGGGAACTCGCCCGATTCTGGTCTGGAAATCGCGGATCGCGGCCCTGGTCCTGGCGCCGAGGTGCCCGTCCGGCTCGCCGACGTCGTAGCCGTGCCGTTCCAGCAATTGCTGCAACTCCAGCCGCTCGCCGCGCGACAGTACCCGCTCGTAGCGCGGCCAGTTTTGCACGAATGACGGAGCCCCGCGCAGGCGGTCGGCCAGGTGGCCGATCGCCAGCGCATAGGCCTCGGCCGGATTGTATTTCATGATGACGCGGAAATTTGCCAGCATCAGGAAGCCAGGCCCCTGCACGCCGGCTGGGATCAGCAGGAATGCGCGGTCGTCCGGACGCGGGAACGGCTTATTGCCGGGGCGCGTAATCCCGTAGCGCTCCCAGTCACGGATCGGTATCGACCGCGCATGGTCGGCGAGCAGAAAATTGAAGTTCGCCGGCACCACGACTTCGTAACCCCAGGTCTGCCCGGTGACCCAGCCGTCCTTCTTCAGATTGTTGGCGGTCGAAGCGATGACGTCGGGCACCGAGTCGACCACGTCGCGGCGGCCGTCGTGGTCGAAATCAACCGCATAGCGCTTGAACGCGGTCGGCATGAACTGGGTTGGGCCGAAGGCGCCGGCCCATGAGCCGACCAGCCGGTCGGGCTTGACGTCGCCGCGCTGGAGGATTTCCAGCGCCGATAGGAATTCCTCGCGGAAATAGTTCTGCCGGCGGCCGATGCAGGCGAGCGTGGCAGTGGAGCGGACCACCGGACGGTCGCCGCCGAGCGTGCCGTAATTGGTCTCCACGCCCCAGATCGCGGCGATGACGTAGCGGTCGACGCCGTAGGCGCGCTCCACCGCGTCGAAGGTCGCGCGGTAGCGCTGCAGTAGCGCGCGGCCCTGCTCGATGCGCACATCGTTCACCAAGAGATCGAGATAGTCCCAGAACGACTTGGTGAATTCCGGCTGCCCGTCGAGCAGATCCATGATGCGCAGGTCCGGCGTCAGCGCCGCGGTGTAGGCCGCATAGACGTTGCGCGAAATGCCGCGCCGGGCCGCCAGCGGCCACAGGCGCTCGATGCAGCCACGGAAATTCGCCGCCGCCGCGCGGATCGCCGCGGCGGTCATGCGGGGATCGCCGGATGAGCCCGATTCACCGCTCCAGTCTGGCCCGCCTGCCGGCGAAGCGACGGCAGCTGGCGGGATCGTCCCGGTCACGCCGGAATAGCGGTCGTCGCGCGTCTGCGCCATGGCGGCGGCGCCGGCGGCCACCATCAGGACCGCGGCCAGAAGATAGCGGTGGATCAATCGCATTTTGCCGATGCCGCTTCTCTTTTTATCGCCCCTCGGTGCCCCTTATGGGTGCCCCGATATCGTTTCGACGGTGTTAATGGTCTAGCATCCGGAACCCATCTGGACCCACGCCCGCCGCCATGCTTTCTGCTCGCCTGAACGAATCATCGCCCCGGCAACCAAGATTAAGTCCCGCATGACCCGCATCCGCAAAGCCATATTCCCGGTCGCAGGCCTGGGAACCCGCTTCCTGCCGGCGACCAAGGCCATGCCGAAGGAAATGCTCCCCGTGGTGGACCGGCCGTTGATCCAGCACGTCGTGGACGAAGCGCGCCAGGCCGGCATCGAGCATTTCATCTTCGTCACCGGCCGGCACAAGGCGGTGATCGAGGACCATTTCGATCGCCAGTTCGAGCTTGAGCTCACCCTGGTCGAGCGCGGCAAAAAGGCGGACCTCGCGCTATTATCGCAGGATTTGCCGGAGCCGGGCACCTTCAGCTTCACCCGCCAACAGTCGCCGCTCGGCCTCGGCCACGCGATCTGGTGCGCGCGCGAACTGGTCGGCCATGAGCCCTTCGCACTGCTGTTGCCCGACGTGTTGGTGCAGAACGCGCAAGGTTGCCTGGCCCAGATGATCGATGCCGCCAAAGGCCTCGACGACAACGCCAATATCATCGCGGTGGAGGAAGTGCCGGCCGACCGCATCCATATGTATGGCGTGGTCGGCGTCGGTCAGCCCAAGGGCAAGGCCTTCGCGATCACCAAAATGGTCGAAAAGCCGAAACCGGCCGAAGCGCCGTCCAACCTTTCCATCACCGGGCGCTACATCCTGCAGCCGCAGATCTTCGATCTTTTGGAAAAGCAGGTGGCCGGCACCGGCGGCGAAATCCAGCTCACCGACGCCATGGTGGCGCTGGCGCGCACGCAGCCGTTTTACGGTCTGAAATTCGAGGGCCGCAGCTTCGACTGCGGCTCCAAGATCGGATTTCTCTCCGCCAACGTGGCCTATGCGCTCGAGCGCCCGGATATCGCCCCGGCGTTTCGCAGCGAGCTGCGCCGATTGCTCGGCGAGAAATAGCGCATGATCCCGAAAAGTGGGAACCGGTTTTCGGAAAAGATCATGCGTCAAAATATGCCCACGTTCAGCGCTGGAACCGGATCCCGAGCAGGAAGACGCTCGAGGTATAGTCGGTGCCGGCCACATTCGAATGCAGCCAGTTCTGCTGGAACTCGCCCTTGATCTGGACCGAGCGGTTGAGCTTGTAGGTTAAGCCCACGCCCGCCGAATAGCGTTTGTCCTCGCGGTCCATACCGACATAGTCGTCGAGCCCGAAGCCGATCTTGATCGTGCCGATCAGCCAGCGGCGAAACGAATGATCAACCTGCAACCCAATGTCGCGAGAGAGCTGACCGGAGACGCCGGGGACGGTCGATTCGCCGACCGATGACGCGGCGGAAAGCTTGGCGGTGGTCAGCGCGCTGGCGGTCCAGATCAACGACCCATTGACGATCAGGCCTTTGATCTGTTCGAGGCGCGGGTCCTCGTAGTTGCGCCGCGTATAGCCGACGCCGACGTCGCCGGTGAGCTGGCGCGTTAATTCGAAGGTGGTGCCGATGGTGCCGGTGAGACCCTTGGAATCGCGCTGATAGTTCGAGATATCGGCGTTGAGATCGTGCACGCGGGTATCGGCGCGGACCTCCACGTACGGCTTCACGCCGGGCGTCATTTCGTAGCCGCCGCGCAGCGTGCCGGTATATTGATTGTATTGGCGATCGGCGTTGCTGGCGGTGCTGCCGTCGGTCAGCGTCGAGTTCTGGTAGACGGTGCGCTCGACATCGCCCTTGATGCCCAATTCGAAGCGGTTGAACTGATGCGTGACACCGCCGCTACCGCCGAAGGTGGTGAAGACCGGAAGCTTGGCGAGGCCGGGTTGCAGGTTCGGGCTGCCGGGATTGTCGGTCGAGACCAGCAAGCGGGTGCCGAGATCGATGCGCGTGTCCCGGGTCACGTCGATGCGGCCGTCCACCTTGCCATTGAAGTTTGGCCGGCTCAGCGTCGGCGTGGCGTCGGGGCTGTAGCCGGTGTAGCTGCCGCGCAGGTCGGCCTTGAGCTCGTGGCGCGACCAGTTCGACCGCATCTGCAGTTCCGGCGCGACGCTGTAGAGCGAGGCGCCCCCGCCACCGGGCGCATGCGCGGGATTGGTGTCGTAGCCGCCGATCAACTCGATCGCCGGGAACAGCGTGAAGGCGCCGGTTTGCACGCCGAGCGGCGCATAAGGATCCTCGGGCTCGCTATGCGCCTTGCGCTTCGGCGGCAGCTTGCGGATCGGCCCCAGCTCGACCGGCGGCGCGCCAGGCGCTTGCGCATAAGCCCCGCCGGCGGAATCAGTCGCCGGTTTCTGATAGCGTGAAACGGGCGTCGGCGTCGGCAATCCGGGCGTGATCGCCTGCGCACTCACCGGCGACTTGGCTTTCGCTTTGCCCTTGGCTTTTTTGCGGCTGTTCGTGGAATCGAACCCGGTATCGCCGGCGCCTGACGCGGGCGGCGTGAAAGTGGCGGGCGGTCCCAATTGCACTAGCCCCGGCCGCGTGAATTTCTGGAAGCGCGGCGGTTGGCGCGGATCGGTTTGCAGATTCGGCGCCAGCGGATCGGGGAAAGCGGCGGTCTGCGCCACCGCGTCCGCGCTCCACAGCGCCACGCAGGCGGCCATGAGCAGGCGTGCGCCGCGCGGCGTGACCGGAGTTAAGGGACGTAAACGCGGCACGGCTGTCTCTGCCCTCCTGCCCACGGCTGAACGCCGGGCGGGCGCGCCTTTTCAAAAGGAGCGCTCGCCCGCCGGTCCGCGGACTTTGGTTAACGGAAGTTAAAACCGTATGGTTAACGGGGGGTTGATAGGTCCTGGGGCAGGGCCGGAGGGCTTAAATCCAGCCCTTGAGCTCGCGCAGCACCACGTCGCGGATCACCGCCATGCCGGGGCCTGAGTCATTGAGGCACGGGATGGCCGCGAAATTCTCGCCCCCCGCGTGCTTGAAGATTTCGGCATTCTCCATGGCGATCTCTTCCAGCGTCTCCAGGCAATCGGCTGCAAAGCCGGGCATGATGACGGCGATCTTCTTCACGCCGCGCTCGGCCAGCGATTTCATGGTGGCGTCGGTATAGGGCTTGATCCATTCCGCGGTGCCGAAGCGCGACTGGAAGGTCATGATCAGCCCGTCCTCGTCGAGCTTGAGCTTTTTACGCAGCAGCGCGGTGGTCGCGCTGCAATGGTGATAATAGGGATCGCCCTTGGCGACATAGTCCTCCGGCATGCCGTGGAACGAGACAACGATCAGTTCGGGTTTGAAGGGAAGGTTCGCCAGCGCCGCATTGAGCGAATTGGTGAGCGCGTCGATATAGACCGGCTCGGCGTAATAGGGCGCGGCCACGCGCAAGCTGGGCTGCAAGCGCATCCTTGCGAGCGCGCGGAAGGCTTCGTCGCAGACGGTCGCCGTGGTCGCCGCCGCGTATTGCGGATAGAGCGGCACGAGCAAGATGCGCTCGCAATCCTGCGCGGCGAGCGCCTCCAGCCGCGAGCTGATCGACGGATTGCCGTAGCGCATCGCCCAATCGACGCGGATGCGCTTGTCGATTTTGCCGAGCATCTCCTCGAGCTTGTCGGACTGCGAGCGCGTCACGGTCTTGAGCGGCGATTCATTGCGCTGCTTGTTCCAGATCTTGTCGTAATCGCGGCCCTTACGGCCGGGGCGCACCGTCAGGATGATGAGGTTGAGCACCAGCCACCACTTGATGCGGTTTTCCTCGATGACGCGGCGGTCGGAGAGAAACTCCTTCAAGTAGCGGCGCATCGACCAGTAATCGGTGGCGTCGGGCGTGCCGAGATTGACCAGCAGCACGCCGATGCGGCCGCCCGACATTGGGGCTGTGGCCGGGCTCATGACTTGCGCTCGTCGGCGATCACCTTGCCGTCGTTCGGCAGCGCGCCCGGCGCGACCAGCTTGACCGCGCCTTTGAGCTTGGTGACCGACTGCAGCGTGGCGGCGACCGTGGCCTCAAGCGCGGCATCGGGCGCGGCGCATTCCGCCATCAGCGTCATGCTGTCCTGTTCGCCCTCGCGGCCGACCACCAAACGCAACCGCACCAGCTGCGGATGCCGAGCGGCGACCTCGGCGATCTGCTTGGGATGCACGAACATACCTTTCACTTTCGCCGTCTGATCGGCGCGCCCCATCCAGCCCTTGATGCGCGCATTGCTGCGCCCGCAGGGCGAGACGCCCGGCAGCAGCGCGGACAGATCGCCGGTGCCGAGCCGGATCATCGGGTAGTCCGGATTGAACGAGGTGACCACCACCTCGCCCACGTCGCCTTCGGCGACCGGGTCGCCGGTGCCGGGCCGCACGATTTCCACGATCACCGATTCATTCACGATCATGCCTTCACGTGCCTCGCTCTCGTAGGCGATCACGCCGAGCTCCGCGGTGGCATAGCATTGCAGCACGGCAACGCCACGCTTGCCCAACTCATCGCGCAGTGACGCCGGCAGCGCCGCGCCGGACACCAGCGCGCGCTTGATCGACGCGGTGTCCTTGCCGGTTTTCTCGGCGGTGTCGAGCAGGATTTTCAGGAAATCCGGCGTGCCGACATAGCCGGACGGCCGGTAGTGCGCGATCGCCTCGAGCTGCTGCTCGGTATTGCCGACGCCGCCCGGAATGACCGCGCAGGCGAGCGCGTGCAGGCCCGCCTCCAGAATGAAACCGCCCGGCGTGAGGTGATAGGCGAAGGAATTGTGCACGATGTCGCCGGCGCGGAAGCCGGCGGCGAACAGCGCGCGCGCCGAGCCCCACCAGTCTTTGCCCTCGCCTTCCGGCTCGAAGATCGGCCCCGGCGACATTAAAAGACGCCGCGCCTTGCCCGGCGCGGTCACGTTGAGGCCGCCGAACGGCGGGTTTTCCTTTTGCAAGGCCGCGACATCCGCTTTGCGCAGCACCGGCAGCTTGGCCAGCGAGGCGCGCGAATTCACGGACTTCGGATCGATGCCCTTGAGATGCTTGGCCCAGCCCGGCGCAGTCATGGCGCGCGCGACGATCCCGGGCAGCGCTGCGGCCTGCTCGTGCTCGCGCACCGCCGGGTCGCGGGTTTCCAGGGCGTCGTAATGGTCGGGCATAGCTTACGCCAGCCAGCGCTTGCGCCGGCGGTAATGCTTGCCGTCGCGGAAGGATTTGCGCCGGCCTCCGGAAATGCCGAGGTAGAATTCCTTCACGTCCTCGTTCTCGGCCAGCGACTTGGCGTCGCCGTCCATCACCACGCGGCCGTTTTCGAGAATGTAGCCGTAGCGCGCGAAGCGCAGCGCCATGTGGGTGTTCTGCTCGGCCAGCAGGAACGAAACGCCTTCCTTCTCGTTGAGATTTTTGACGATCTCGAAAATCTCCTCGACGATCTGCGGCGCCAGCCCCATCGACGGCTCGTCGAGCAGGATCATCTTCGGGCGCGACATCAGCGCGCGGCCGATGGCGCACATCTGCTGCTCGCCGCCCGAAGTGTAGCCGGCGAGCGAATTCTTGCGCTCGGCAAGCTTGGAGAAATATGAATAGACCAGATCCATATCGCGCTTGATCGCCGCGTTGCCGTCGGCCCTCGTGAAGGCGCCGGTCAGCAGGTTCTCCTCGAGGGTCAGATGCGCAAAGCAGTGGCGGCCTTCCATCACCTGGATGCAGCCGCGCCGCACCAGCTCGTTCGGCGACAGGTTCTGCACCTCGCCGCCGTCGAAAATTATCGAGCCCTTGGTGACGTCGCCGCGCTCGGCATGCAGCAGATTGGAGATCGCCTTCAGCGTGGTGGTCTTGCCGGCACCGTTGGCGCCGAGCAGCGCCACGATGCCGCCTTTCGGCACGTCGAGCGACACGCCCTTAAGCACCAGGATGATCTGGTCGTAGATGACTTCGATATTGTTGACGGAGAGGATTTTATCGGCCGCAGGCGCGGACGACTTACTTTCCGTTTGCACCGCGACAGCCATGCGTGCTCCAAAGAAAACTCTCCCCGCGTCGCCGCGGGGAGAGGATTTTTCCGCTTAAGACGCCTTGTCGCAAGCCTCGGTGCGCTTCGGCCAGTTGCCGTTCTTGTCGGTGTAGTCCTTGGCGGCCGCCGACAGCAGCGGGCTGACCTTGTCGGCCATCGGCTTGATGTCGCCGCTGGCCTTCACCCACTTCGAGCCGTCCCACTCCTGCATGAAGGTGGCGAAATGGCCGTTGTGGTCGGCGCAGGACAATTTGACCGGACCGGCGAAGCCAGTCAGGCCGATTTCCTTGAACCGCGCTTCCGTCACGTTCAGCGTTTCAAGACCACGGCGCATGTCTTCGCCCGTGATGTTCTTCTTGCCGGTCAGCTTCTGCGCGTTGCGGATGCCTTCGGCAATCAGCATCGAGTTGTAGACGCCGCGATTGTAGAGAACCCGGCCGAGATGACCCTTGTCGGTCTGGGTCAGGCTCTTGTCGGTGACGTATTTCTTGATGTCCTGGATCGCCGGGAAGTTATCGCCGACGGCGTGAAAGTTGAGCGACTTGAGGCCCTTCGACACCGGACCCGCGGCGCCGGCATCATCCTCGTTCATCCACCAGATGGAGATGAACTTATCCATCGGATAGTTGACCTTGGCGGCTTCCTTGACCGCGGTCGGCTGCATCGCGCCCCAGCCGTACATCACCATGTATTCGGGCTTGTCGCGGCGGACGTTGAGCCACTGCGACGACTGGTTCTGCATCTCGGTGGCGGGAACCGGATAGAGCTTCAGCGTGAAGCCGTAATCCTTCGACAATTGCTCGAGCAGCGGGATCGGCTCCTTGCCGTAGCCGGCATCAAGATAAATGAAGCCGAGCGTCTTGCCCTTGAGCTTGTCGAGGCCGCCTTCTTTGGCGCCGATGTAGGACAGGATCATCGACATGCCGTCCCAATAGGTGGCCGGCGGATTGAAGATCCAGGGGAAGGTTTCGCCAATCGCCGACGCCGACAGGCCATAGGCCATCGACAGCACCGGGATCTTGTCGACCGAGGCGCGCGGGATCAGCGGCAGCGTGATGCCGGTGGACCACGGGTTGACCACGACCGGCTTCTTGTCTTTCACCGCCTCGTAACATTCGAGGCCTTTCTTGGTGTCGTAACCGGTTTCGCATTCCTCGATCGCCAGCTTGACGCCGCCGATGCCGCCGTCGCGCTGGTTCAGCATTTCGAGATAGTCGTGCATGCCCTCGGCGATGTAGATGCCGGAGCCCGAGAACGGGCCGGTGCGATAGGTGAACAGCGGCACATAGATGTCTTCGGCAAAGGCCGGCGGGGCATTGCCCGTCATCGCGGCTGCGATGGCCAGTGCGCCTACGAGAATCGACGATTTCATACGCATGTTTTACCTCCCTGTTGACGCGCCTTTTCGGCGCCCTTGGTCGCTAGTTTGAACTCTTAATAGGGGAATGGCCAGACCCTCAGTTTTTGTTTTGTTATCTGCCACAGCCGCGCCAGACCGAGCGGCTCGATGATCAGGAACAGAATGATGAGCGCGCCGACGCTCATGAACGTCAGATGTTCAACGGTGGCCGGCAGGATATTGATGCCGAGACCGTGCAACGCGGCTTTCAGCATGATCGGAAACCCATAAATCAGCGCGGCGCCGAAGAACGAACCGGTCAGACTGCCCAGGCCGCCGATGATGACCATGAACAGAATGGTGAAGGACTGGTCGATGTTGAACACGCCGGGTTCGGCGCTGCCGTACCAGAAGAACACCATGAGCGCGCCGGAGACGCCGCAGTAATAGGACGAAATGGCGAAGGCGAGCAGCTTGGTGCGGTACAGCGGAATGCCGATCAACTCGGCCGCGAGGTCCATGTCGCGCACCGCCATCCACATCCGCCCGATGCGGCCATGCACCAGGTTCGACGCGAACCAGGTCAGCACCGTCACGATGACCAGGATCACCAGATAGCGGAATTGCGGCGTCGCGTTGGGGCCAGTGATGGGATACGAAAGCAGCGTCCGTGTCGGCACTTCGATGGCGCCGGAGGTGTTGTAGTTGGTCAACCACTGCACGCGGATGAACGACCAGTCGAGGAAGAACTGCGCGGCCAGCGTCGCCACCGTGAGGTAGAAGCCCTTGATACGCAGCGATGGCAGCCCGAACAAAATCCCCAGCGCAGTTGAGAACAGCCCAGAGACGAAAATCCAGACCACAATGTTGACGTTCGGATAGATGGTGGTGAGCTTGTAGCAGGCAAAGGCGCCGACGCCCATGAAGCCGCCGGTGCCGAGCGACAACAAGCCAGTATAGCCGGTCAGGATGTTGAGCCCCATTGCAGCAAGCGACAGGATCAGCAGCGGTATCATCACGACGCTCAGGAAAAAATCCGAGGCGGCGAGCGGGATCAGGACGAAAGCGCCGAGCAGAATAATCGCCAGGCCGATGCGATCCTGCAGAATCGGAAATACAGCCTGGTCGGCCTGATACGTGGTCTTGAATTGCCCGGCTTCGCGGTAAAACATTTCAAATCCGCTCGATGAGCTTTTCACCGAACAGGCCCTGCGGCCGGAACAGCAGGAAAACGAGGGCGATCACATAAGCCAGCCAGCTTTCAATGCCGCTGCCGAGCAGCGGCCCCCAGTAGAATTCACCGATCTTTTCGCCGATGCCGATGATTAGCCCGCCGATGATGGCGCCGGGGATCGAGGTGAAGCCGCCGAGGATCAGTACCGGCAGCGCCTTCAACGCGATGATCTGCAGCGAGAACGACACCTCGGAGCGCGCCCCCCACATGATGCCGGTGACCAGGGCGACGATGCCGGCGGCAAACCACACCACCACCCAGATCTGCTCCAGCGAAATGCCGACCGACAGCGCCGCCTTATGGCTATCGGCGACGGCGCGTAGCGCACGGCCGATCCGGGTCTTTTGGAAGAACACCGCGAGCACAACGACCATCAGCGATACGATCACCGCGGCGGCGATGTCGATCTTCTGCAGGCTGACGAAGCCACCGAACATCTTGATGTCGTAGGCCCCGCTCGGCAGATACAGCTCGGACGCGATCATCTTTTTCGGATTGCCGCCGAACACCAGTTCGCCAAACCCGATCAGGAAGTACGTCAGGCCGAACGTCGCCATGAACAAGATGATGTCCGGCTGATTGACCAGCGGCCGCAGCATCAGCCGTTCGACCAAGAATGCCAGACCGAACATCACAGCGATGGTGAGGCCGAGCGCGACGAAGGCCGGGATGCCAAGTTCATACAGGCCGACCAAAGTGAGCGCCGCGAACACCACCATGATGCCTTGTGCGAAATTGAATACGCCGGAAGCCTTGAAGATCAGCACGAAGCCGAGCGCGATCAGCGAATAGAGCACGCCAGAGACCAGCCCTTCCCACAACGTCTGCACCAGCAGATCGGGCGCGCTGCCCATCTGCACGAAGGGGTCGATGAGAATTTGGTAGAGGATGTGCATTACATCACTTTCCTCAATGCGCCACGCCGAGATAGGCGTCGATCACAGCCTGATTGCTCTTCACCTCGTCGGGCGTGCCGTCGGCGATCTTGATGCCGTGATCGAGCACCACGACGCGATCGGACAAATCCATCACCACGCCCATGTCGTGCTCGATCAGCGCGATCGTGGTGCCGTAGTAATTATTGACGTCGAGAACGAAGCGCGACATGTCCTCCTTCTCTTCAAGGTTCATGCCGGCCATCGGCTCGTCCAGCAGCAGCAAATCCGGCTCCATGGCGAGCGCGCGGCCGAGCTCGACGCGTTTCTGCAAGCCGTAGGGCAGCCGGCCCACCGGCGTGCGGCGGATTTCCTGGATCTTGAGGAAATCGATGATCTCCTCGACCCGGCGGCGATGCTCGACCTCTTCCGCCATCGCAGGCCCGAAGCGCAGCAATTGCCAGAACAGATTCGTTTTCATCTTCAACGTGCGCCCGGCCATGATGTTGTCGAGCGAGGTCATGCCGCGAAACAGCGCGACGTTCTGGAAGGTGCGCGCGATGCCGCCATGCGCGGCATCGTGCGGGCGCATCTTCGAGCGGGTCTTGCCCTTGAAGGTGATGGCGCCATGTTGCGGCTGATAGAAACCGTTGATGATGTTGAGCATCGAGGTCTTGCCGGCGCCGTTCGGCCCGATGATGGCGCGGATTTCTCCTTTGCGGATATCGAATGAGACATCGCTCACCGCCTTCACGCCGCCGAACGACAGCGAGACGTTATCCACCGACAGCAGCACCTCGCCGGCCGCAACCTCGGGTCCGCCGGGGGCTCTCATGCCGCCTTCCCCATCACGGTGGGCGCCGGCGCGATAGCCATATCGCGGATTTTCACCCGTGCGCTGATGACGCCCTTGCGGCCGTCCTCGAAGGTGACCTCGGTCGAGATGTCGGCTTCCTTGGATCCGTCATAGAGCGCCTTGATCAGGGCTGCGTAACGCTCGGCGATGAAGCCGCGGCGGACCTTCTGGGTGCGCGTGAGTTCGCCGTCGTCGGCGTCGAGTTCCTTGTGCAAGATGAGGAAGCGCTTGATCTGCGCGCCCGCCAACAATTTGTCCTCGGCCAATGAGCGGTTCGCCTCGGCGACATGTTTTTCGATCATGTCGTAGACCAATGGATGCCCGGCGAGTTCCTGATAGGAGCCATAGACGACATTGTTGCGCTCGGCCCAGCTTCCCACTGCGGTGAGGTCGATGTTGAGCATCACGCAAACGAAATCGCGCTTGTCGCCGAAGGCCACCACCTCGCGAATATTGGGATAGAACTTGAGTTTGTTCTCGATGTATTTTGGCGGAAACAGCGTGCCGTCGTTGAGGCGGCCGACATCCTTGGCGCGGTCGATGATCTTCAGGTGCCCGGTCTTCTCGTCGAAAAAGCCGGCATCGCCGGTCATCACATAGCCGTCCGGCGTCATCGCCTCGGCGGTCTTGGCAGCGTCCTTGAAATAACCTGAGAACATGCCCGGCGACTTGAACAGCACCTCGCCGTTGTCGGCGATGCGGATGTCCACGTTCGGGCAGGCCGGACCCACGGTGTCCGAATAGATCTCCCCGTCCGGCTGCGCGGTGATGTAGAGGAAGGCTTCGGTCTGCCCGTAAAGCTGCTTCAGGTTGAGGCCGATCGAGCGATAGAACGCGAACAGGTCGGGGCCGACGGCTTCGCCCGCGGTGTAGGCCACGCGCACGCGCGAAAAGCCGAGCACGTTCTTGAGCGGGCCATAGAGTAATATGTTGCCCAGCGAATAGAGCAGCCGGCCGGTCAGCGGCACCGATTGCCCGTTGAGGATACGCTCGCCATAGCGCCGCGCCACGCCGATGAAATAGTGGAACAGCTTGCGTTTAATAAAGCCGGCGTCCTCCATGCGGATCATCACACGCGTGAGCAGGAGTTCAAGGGTACGCGGCGGAGCAAAATAAAAGCTCGGCCCGATCTCGCGCAGATCCTGCATAGCGGTATCGGCGCTTTCCGGACAGGCCATGCAGAAGCCGGCTACCAGGCCTTGCGCGTAATTGAGATAGTGATCGCCAACCCAGGCGATCGGCAGATAGGCGAGCGCCACGTCGTTCTCGGTCAGCTTGTCGAAAGCGACCGTGTCGGCCGCCGCATGAATCGAGCGTTCGCCGGTGAGCACCACGCCCTTGGAGGTGCCGGTGGTGCCCGAGGTGTAAAGGATAATGGACGGATCGGAGCCCTTGCCGGCGGCGATCTCGGCATCGAGCCAGGCGCCGACCGCCGGATCGGCGAGCACCTTTCTCCCGTCCTCGATGACGTCGTCCATGGAACGCAGGCGGGCGTGGTCGTAGTCGCGAAGCCCGCGCGTCTCGTCGTAGACCATGTACTCGAGCTTCGGCAGACGCGCCATCACCGACTGGATCTTGTCGATCTGCTCCTGGTCCTCGACCGCGGCGTAGCGCGTTTCGGCGTGGGCGAGCACGAAGCAAAGCTCCTCGGCCACCGCGTCCGAATAGACCGGTACCGGGATGGCACCGAGCATCTGGGCCGCCATCACCGACCAATAGAGCTTCGGCCGGTTGGCGCCGA
>ODAK010004469.1_pt1 | contig 14318 bp, 14 predicted proteins | sample 1539591 | NCBI WGS metagenome assembly ODAK01 (sample SAMEA3539303, study PRJEB22396) | soil metagenome | biome: tundra; feature: field; material: soil | place: USA | collected 2010-05 | depth 0.15 m | reverse complement strand
CCATCACCCGCTTGAACGCGTTGCTGAAGGCGCTCTCGGATTCGTAGCCGAGCGACAGGGCGATGGCGGAGACCGGATCGTTGGAATTTTCTAACCTGTCTCCCGCGAGCAGCATGCGCCATCGGGTCAGGTAGTCGATCGGCGAGGACCCCACCGTCTGTTTGAACTTCTGGGCGAAGCTCGATCGCGACATGCCCGCGCGCGCCGCCAGCGCCCGCAAGGTCCACCGGCGCGCCGGATCCTGGTGCATGGCGTCGATCGCGGCGCTCATCTGCGGGTCCGACAGGGCGAACAGCCAGCCCACGCCGCCGCTCAACCCTTCCGCCAGATGGATGCGTAGCGCCTGGATCAGCACCAGCTGCGCCAGGTGCTGGGCCACCAGCGCGCCGCCCGGCTGCGGATCGCGCAGCTCCTGCATGATCCGCTCCAGCGACCAACGCAGCGCCGCCCGGTCGGCGTCCTTGCGGAGATGGACGATGGGCGGCAGCACGCTGAGCAGGATGCCGGCGTGCGGGCCGGCGAAGTCGAACCAGCCGCCGACGCCAAAGCAGTCTCCGCCGCCGTTCAACGTGGCGACGGCCCCGTCGGCCCCGGCGGAAACAAAGGTCTCGGCGTCGACAGGCGCCAGATCCAGGTCGCTGGCGAGGCGAAAGGGCCGGCCTCGCGGCAACAGCAGGCAGTCCCCCGCCTCCACGCGCACCGGATTGGCGAGGCCCTCCATGGCCAGCCAGCCCTGGCCGGAGACCACGGCGTAGCATTTGACGCCCTCGTGGGCGGGAAACTGGATCGACCACGGCGCCCTCAAGTCGAAGCCGCGCACCATGGTGTTGCGGGGCTTCAGCAGGGACAGCACGTCTGACAGCGGATCCATGGGCGTCCTGGACGATGGCGACAAAGAAGCGGACGATATCGCATAGATCGTCCCCATTCCACCGTCTATCGTCGTCCTCGATCTCAATGAAGGACGGTTTGAATGCGTGTTTTCGTCACCGGCGCGACCGGCTTTATCGGCTCCGCCGTCGTTCAGAACCTGATCGGGGATGGCCACCAGGTGGTCGGCCTGGCGCGCAGCGACGAGGCCGCCGCCGCGCTGGCGGCGCTGGACGTCGAGGCGCACCGCGGCGACATCACCGATCCCGACAGTCTGGTCCCGGCCGCACGCGCCAGCGACGGGGTCATCCACACCGCCTTCGTTCACGACTTCTCGAATTTCGCGGCCAACGTCGAGATTGACCGGCTGGCTGTCGCGGCGCTGGTCGGCGCGCTCACCGGCTCCGGCAAGCCCATGGTGATCGCGTCCGGCACCCTGATGGTCTCGCACGCCCGCCCGGCCACGGAACTGGACCCGCCGCTCAGCCTCGACATGCCGCGCGCCGCGTCCGAGGCGATGCTGCTGGCGCCCGACAACGGCTTGCGCGGCAGCATCGTGCGGCTGGCCCCCGCCGTCCACGACCTGACGCGGGCGGGCCTGGTGAGCATGCTGGTCGACCTGGCGCGCGCCAAGGGCGTCTCGGCCTATGTCGGCGAGGGCGAGAACCTGTGGCCAGCGGTCCATCGCCTCGACGCCGCGCGGCTGTTCAACCTGGCTCTGGAGCGCGCCAAGCCCGGAACCCGCCTGCACGCGGCGGCCGAGGAGATCTCCTCGCGGGCGATCGCCGACGCGATCGGCGAGGCGCTGGGCGTTCCGGTCCGCGGCATCGCGCCGGAGAACGCCCCGGCGCACTTCGAAACGATCGCGGCCTTCGTCGGCTTGGACAACCCGACCTCCAGCGCCCTGACGCGCGAGACCTTCGGCTGGCGACCGGAGGGCAACGGCCTGCTCGCGGACATTCGCGAGAGCCGGGGTTTTCAATGACCTCGTCACCGTCCCTCGCAGGGAAATCCGTGGTCGTTATCGGCGCCGCCTCCGGCGTCGGCTAGCGCCCGCCGCCCGGGATCACTTCGAAGATCAGGCCGGCGGCATTGGCGAGGATGAAGTCGCCGTCGCATTGCATCCAGGTGTAGCCGCGCGGCGGCTTGCGCAGGTGGAACTGCTCATAGTCAACGATCGCCACCGCTCCGGCGCTGGGCGGCAGGACCTGGCCCGGCGACCAGCGGCCGTAGCTCGGCTTGTACGGGCGGTCGGAACCGCCTGGCCTTGGCGGCGGCGCGGTCGGACGGGGGGCGAGCTGGGCGAGGTTCGCGCCTTGATCGCCGGCGGCCGGGTCCTGGGCGAAGCCGGCGAACGGCCAAAGCAGCCCGCCGACCACTGCTGCCGCCAGCCACGCGGATCGACCGTTTCGGAGGCCGGCAGAATTCAAATCCGCGCTCCCATGGCGAGACCTATGCGCAGGCGCCTCTGAACCTGGACTGAACACGTCTTGCCGGCGCATTTCGTCTTGCTCCGCGCCCTGCGACGCCGCCATGTTCTACCCTTAACGCCCAAGGGAGCCCGTTCCGTCATGAGCCAGCCCATCGAAGTGCATTATTGGCCGACGCCGAACGGCCATAAGGTCACCATCGCGCTGGAAGAGATGGGCCTGGCCTACACCATCGTCCCGGTGAACATCGGCCGCGGCGACCAGTTCAAGCCCGACTTCCTGGCCATCAGCCCCAATAACCGCATGCCGGCCATAGTCGATCCGGACGGGCCGGGGGCTAAGCCGATCGCCATCTTCGAATCCGGCGCCATCCTGCAGTACCTCGGCCGCAAGACCGGCCAGTTCTACCCCGCCGACGAACGCGCCAAGGTGAAGGTGGACGAGTGGGTGCACTGGCAGATGGCCAACCTCGGCCCCAATGCCGGCCAGCGCAATCACTTCCGCAACTACGCGCCGGGCTTCATTCTGGACCAGCGCCAGGTGGCCTATGGCGCCATCCGTTATTCGAACGAGGTCAGCCGGCTGTACGGGGTTTTGGACACCCAGCTGAAGGGCCGCGACTTCATCACCGGCGACTACTCCATCGCCGACATGATAAGTTGGCCCTGGATCTTCGCCCGCGACGGGCCAGGGCATCATGATCGACGACTTTCCGCACATCAAAGCTTGGCATGCCCGCATCGGCGAGCGCCCGGCTGTACAGCGCGCCCTTGAGGCGGCGAACCAGGTTCGCACCGGTGGCGGCCTGCAGGCCGGCGGCCGCGACGCGGAAGAGGCGCGTAAGGTCCTGTTCGGCCAGCGCGCCCGCGTCTAAGTCCAGACTAGACCCGCTGGCTGGCGTGTAACCTCAAGTGAAGGATGGATAACGCCGGGCTTAACCATATGTTTATCCGGGGGGTTCTCTCATCGTACCTAGGGCAAGAACGCCTTTCGTCGTGACGGCGAATTCGCCCTTTGAACATTGGGGGTTCAATCATGTTGGCACTTCGGGAAGAGCCCGTCGCGCCCGAACCGGCAGGGCACGATCTGCCGCTGCCAGGGCCAGACTCGTCGGGGGACGAGCTGTTCAAGATGGGGCTGTTGTATTCGACCGGTCAGGGCGGCGCGCCGCTCGACTATGTCTCGGCCCATATGCTGTTCAATCTGGCGGCCATGCGCGGTTCGCTCGAGGCGAAGATCTACCGCAAGGAGATCAGCCAGGAGATGGCCTCGGCCGATGTCGCCGAAGCCCAGCGCGCCGCCCGCGAATGGCTCTCGCACGGCTGAGCTATTTGACGCCCGTCAGCAGGGCGGCGCCGGCGGTGTAGTCGAAGCCGAGCTGCACCGGCGAGAGGTCGCGGAAATACTGCTGAACGAAGAGCCCGGCTTCGCTGACGCTGCTGCGCGGCACATAGACGACATCGAACCGCCGTAAGGGCACGAGGTCGACCGCCGGATTGCCCGATCCAGCCCGCAGATCCACTGTCCGCAGCATGGCGCGCCCGTCGGGCCCGCGGCGGATGATCACCACCTGGCTGCGTCTGGCCGAGGTCTTGAAGCTGCCGGCCATGATCACCGCCTGCAGCGCGTTGATGTCGCCGGGCATGTCGTAGACGCCGGGCTTGTCCACCTCGCCGCCGACAAACACCTTCAACGGCGCGGCGCGCACCGTCAGCGTCACCTCCGGCCGCAGCAATTGACTGGCATAGGCGTGGGAGATCAGCCGTTCAGAATCCTGGAGGGTGCGGTCGGCGACCATGATCGGGCCGGCCAGGGCGAGGTTGAGCCGCCCGTCGGGCTGCACGGTCAGGGTCTTGTTCAATTCCGGGGCGGAGGCGACAGCCAGATCGACCTCGTCGCCCGGATAGAGCCGGTAGGGCGGCTCGGCGTTGGTCCAGGTCGCATAGCCGATATTGGAGAAGTCGGCGCTCGGCCGCGGAGCCGGGGTGAACATGTCCGGGCCGCCGCTCTCGCAGGCCCCGGCGCCCAGGGCCAGGCTGATGACGGCGACGCGAACGGCGAGCGGCAGGGACATCTGGGCTTCCAGCGGGAAAAACAACCTTCAAGTCGATGGTTAACGGAAATGGGTAACCAAGCGTTAATCGCGCGAGGCGAGGGTCGATCCCAGGCTTTGGTTTTGGGATTCTCATGTCGGAAAGCGCTTGGGCGCCAGGTAGCGAGACGGCAGCGCCATTCCGCCGGCCGGCGGAGCTGCGCACCCGGCCGCGCTATGAGCCCGGCGATTTCGTGGCCCTGCTCTGGCGCGAGCGCTTCCTGATGCTGGGTGTCTTCCTGGTCATACTGGCGCTGGGCCTGGCCTTCGCCTTTTCGCTGAAAACCCTCTACGCCGCCCAGTCGAGCCTCTTGGTGCGGCTCAGTCAGGAATATGTCTACGAGCCCAATGCCGGCGACGCCGCCCGCGGCGCGGTGCCAGAACCCGACCAGGTGCTGTCGTCCGAGGTCGAGATCCTGTCCAGCGCCCAGGTCAAGGAGCGCGTGCTGGACCGCATCGGCCTGGCGCGGGTCTTTCCGGCGCTGGGCCGTGGCTATGACGAGGCGACGCCCGACCAGAGGCGCGAAAAGATCGGCAAGGCCGTGGCGGCGATGGAAAAGAGCCTGAAGGTGGTGACCGCGCCCGGCGCGCCGATCGTGCGGCTGAGCTACGAGCATCCCGATCCACAGATGGCGGCCCTGGTGCTCAACACCCTGCTCGACGAATACCTGATCTATCGCCGCTCGATCCTGCTCGACCCGACCGCGCCGCTGGAGGCGCAGCGCAAGGCCTTCGAGGCCAGGCTGGCGGAGGCCGACGAGGCCTACGAGTCCTTCCTCACCTCCAACAATATCGGCGACTTCGAGTCGGAGAAGACCTCGCTGGCCCAGCTGCAGGCCAGCCTGCAGCAACAGAAATACGCCGCCGACACCCAGCTGCAGGACCGTGAGGGCCGGCTGGGCGCGCTCGCCGCCCAACAGACCCAGCTGCCGGCGGAGATCGGCCTCTATCGCGACATCGACCACACCGCCCAGGACAAGCTCTCGCAGCTGAAGGTGCAGCGCGAGGATCTGCTGGCCCGCTATCGACCCGATTCCCAGCCGGTACACGACCTGGATGTGCAGATCGCCGAACTGCAACGGGCCGTTGGCAATGGCAGCGTCCAGGGCGAGGGCTCCAGGCGGGTCGGGGTCAATCCGGTGCTGCAGACCGTGCAGAGCGACACCATCCAGCTCACCGCGGAGGTGGCGGCGCTGAAGTCTTCGTCCGACACCCTGGCCGGCCAGATCCAGCAGGTCACCGACCGCCAGCTGCGGCTGGGCCAGCTCGAACCGCGCTATGACGATCTGGCCCGCAATCGCGACGTGCTGACCAACAATGTCCGCGACTTCACCGTCAAGGAGCAGGAAACCCAGGCCGCCGACGCCATCGCGCGGCAGAGCAACGACAATATCGCCATCGTGCAGCGCGCCGTGACCCCGACCCAGGGCAAGAGCCTGAAGCGGCCGGTCGCCATCCTCAGCCTGTTGATCGCCGCCTTCACCGCCCTTTGCGCCGGCCTGGCGCGCGGTTTCGCACGGCCCGGCTTCGCCACCTCGGCCAGCGCCGGCCGCACACTGGACCTGCCGGTGCTGGCCACCGCGACCCTGAAACCCGCGGGCGTTCGCTGAGGGGCGAGGGGCCGGGCGACGGCCGGGTTGTATGCTAAGGATTGGGCCGCCAAAGGCGCGCGGCGATTCGGGTGATGGTCGATCTAACCTCTGAAATGGCTCAGCTATGGACGACGCTCGGCGCGCCGTCGGTCGGGCCGGTGCGCGCCATCCAGTTCGTCGCCGCGCGGACCGGGGAGGGCGCCTCGACCGTGGCGCGGGAGTTCGCCCATTTCGCCGCCCGCCGGGCCCGCCGCGCCGTCTGGCTGGTCGATCTCGATCTGATGAACGCCCCGCAGCACCGCGCCATCGCCGCCGATCCGGGCCGCTACGGGGTCATCGGCCGGCAAAGCGCCGCTTCGCCGGACGGATCGTCCTTCTTCACCGTGCAGCCGCCGACCCGGGCGCCGGACGGCCGGCCCTGGCCCGACGCCCGCTTCCTGGTCGCCCATCCGGTCGGCGGGCCCAAGCTCTGGGTGACCCGGTTCCGGCGCGAGGCGCTGCAGCCCGAACAGACGCCGCACATATTGGCGACGGGCGACTATTGGCGCGCGCTGCGGCGCTTCGCCGAGCTGGTGGTGGTCGATGCGCCGGCGCTGGACCAGGCGACCACGGCGCTGACCGTCGCGCCGCAGATGGACTTCACGGTCCTGGTGGTGGCGGCGGATTCCGGCGATGCGGCGGCGCCCGCGGCGCTGAAGGAGGCGATCCTGAACGCCGGCGGCCGGGTGGCGGGCCTGGTGTTCAACCGCGCCGCCGCCGAGCCGCCCAACTTCCTCAAGGCCATCATTCCGTGACCACCCAGCTTGCTGGGGCGCCGCCGCGACAGACGGCCGCCGCGCACGCCACGACAACGCTGGACGTCGTGGCCTGGCTGGCCACGATCGGCATGCTGCTGCTCTACAGCCAGGCCTGGCTGGCGCCGGTGTTCGGCGACACGGTGGATGTACAGGAAGGCCCCCTGGTCAGGGCGCTCTATATCCCGGCCTATCTGGTCGGCCTCTTCCTGGTGGGCCTGAAACCCGGCGCCTCGCTGGCCGGGCTGATCCGCCAGCCCTTCCTGATCGCCATTCTTTGTATCGCCGCGGCGTCGACCTTCTGGTCGGTGTCGCCGGACCAGACCTCGCGGCGCGCGGTCGCCGTGGTTCTCACCACCCTCTGCGGCGTCGCCATGGGCGCGCGCTGGCGTTGGCCGGCGCTGGCCGAGACCTTCGCGGTCGTTTTCGGCATCCTGACCGTCGGCTCGCTGCTGGTCGGCCTGTTTGTTCCCTCCATCGGCCGGATGAGCAACACCTTCCCAGGGTCCTGGCGCGGCCTTTGGCTGGAGAAGAACATCTTCGGCGGGGAGATGGCCTTCGCGCTCTTGCTGTTCGCCGCGGCCGGGGTTCTGCGCCCGGAGCGACGGCGGCTCTGGTTCGGCCTGGCCCTGGTCGCCTTCGCCATGATCTTCGCCTCGACCTCCAAGACCTCGCTGGTCGCGGTGACCCTGGGTTTCGCGGTCTTCTGTCTGGTGTTGGTGGTGCGCCGTGGCGGCAGCCTCGCCGTTGTCGCCAGTTGGGGGGCGGTGGTGGCGCTGATCGCGGTCACAGCGACCGTACTGCTCGCGCCCGACATCTTCCTGAACCTCCTGGGCAAGGATGCCACCCTGACCGGCCGCACCAAGATCTGGGCGGCAGTCATGCGGCAGATTCAGCAACGTCCCTGGTTCGGATGGGGCTACGGCGCGGTGTGGAGCGAGGACACCGGCTGGGGTCCCCTGGCCTGGATCGTCAAACAGGCCGGCTTCACCCCCCAGCACGCCCACAACAGCTGGCTGGAACAGTGGCTGGGCATGGGATTATGGGGCCTTGGCGCCTGGAGCCTCTACTATCTGATGACCATGGTCCGGGCGATCGCGGCCATGGTCCGCTCCAACGGCGCTCTGGTCGCCCTGCCGTTCCTGGTCGTCTACACCATGACTTCGCTCACCGAGAGCGTCGCGGTCAGCTATAACGACATGCGCTGGGTGATCTTCGTGGCCTTTTCCATCCGGCTCGTCTTGCCGGACCGCGAGCGGTCAACCCGCCAGACGCAGCACGCCTTCCGCAACGGTGACGATCTCGGCCCTGCGGGTCAGCGCGTGGTCGATCAGCCGGCTTAAGGTCCCCGGCGTGCAGCCGAAGGGCGAAGGGGCGGCGACCACGTCGTGTGTATAGACGATCAGCCAGGCGCGGCGTTGGACGGCGCGGTCGATCCAGTCGCGGACAAGAACCTCGCCCTCCGGCCCCTCGATCCCCACCGCCGGGGCCTGGTTCAGGTCGGTCCCGGCCTCGATCAGGCCGTGGTGCAGGCCGCGCAACAGGGCGTAGCGGCCGCCAAGGGCCTGCTTCGCCGCCAGGCTGACGTCGCCATAGGGATAGGCGAAGGTGGTCGCCGGCGCCGCGCCCCAGGCGCTCAGCGCGGCGGTGTTGCGCTCGACATCGGCCTCGATGGTCGCCCGGTCGGCCTGGCCGCAGTCGAGGTGCGAATAGGTGTGGCAGGCGATCTCGTGGCCGGCCGCGGCGGCCTGCATCAGATCCTCGCGCACCGCATTCAGGCCCATGGGTCCGGTTCGGCCGGACAGCTCGGCGGCGACGAAATAGGTCCCCCGCAGGCCATGCGATTCCAGCGCGGCGCGGCCCTCGGTGACGGCGGTGGCGGGGGCGTCGTCGAAGCTGAACGAGACCATGGCCCGCCCAGGCCCGCGCCTGGCCGGCCGTCGCTCGGCCAGGCGCACCAGGCGGCGGCGCAGCTTGCCCTTCAGCGAACGGTCGGCGCTATAGGCCGCGATCTCGCTCATCAGACCGCTTCGGCATAGAGGGCGGCGCGGTAGAGCTTCATGGCGAAGGCGCGCGCGGCCAGCGGCGCGGCCTCGGTCAGGGCGAAGGACTTCAGCACCGGCCGCCAGGCGGCGCGCAGCGGCACCCGCTTCAGCATCCGCGCGGCGCGGTAGCTGGGATAGCGCTCGACCACCGTCTTATGGCCGGCGACCACCCGGGCGAAGTTGCCGGCCGACTGCTCGTACTTGGCGGCCATGGTCGCGGCGGGGTCCAGCCCCAGATGGGTCGCTGTATTGTCGATGTGGGTGATCCAGTGGTTGCGCGCGACGCGCATCGCCCACTCCACATCCTCCCAGCCCCAGCCGGCGAAGCCTTCGTCGAAGGCATGGGCGGCGAAGACGTCGCGGCGGACCAGCAGGTTGGAGGTGAAGACGTGCTTTTCCGGGTGATCGCGGCGGACCTCGACGCTGGCGCAGTCCGAGGCCAGGGCCATGTGCCGGTGCAGGGCGTGCTCGGCCTTGTCCGGCGCCTGGTCCAGCGAGAAGCCGCCGAAGGCCACGGCGGGCGCATGCGCCGCGATCAGCTCCAGATAGGTCTTGAGGAAGTCCGGGTTGTCGGGCGCCATGTCGGCGTCCAGGAACAGCAGCCAGCCGCCGCGCGCGAACCGGGCCAGGCGATTGCGGCCCTTGGCGCGGCCGAGATTGACCCGCGACGAGACCAGCCGGCCGGGCAGGGCCATGCCGCGCAGGGCCTCGCTGACGCGATTGGTCAGCGCCTCGTTATTGGTGCCGTCGTCGAAGGCGATGAGCTCGATCTTCTTGCCCTTGGCGGTCTTGCCGAGCATCCGGATCAGCGCCGTCGGATCGTCGCGCAGGAAGGGGATCAGCACCGAGAGCACCGGCGCGCCATCCGCCCAGGCGGCGTTCTGGAACATCTTTTCGGGATAGATGGTCATGCGGTTCGGGCCTTCAGGCCGCGCGCCAGGCTGAGGCCCCGGCTGCGCGCGCCGGATATGTCGAGGCCAAGCGCCAGCGCGCCATAGACCGCCGCGCCGACCGCGGCCTTGGCGAAGAGTTCGAGGACACCGCCGGTGCTCGGGACCAGGCTGACGACCAGCGCCATGGCCGCCGAGGCCAGCAGGGCCTGGCCGAGGGTCGCCCAGGGCAGGGGCAGGGCGATGGCGCGGCGGCCGAGCGCGAAGGAGGCGACCGCGCCAAGCGCATAGCTGGCCAAGGTCGCCCACATGGCGCCGTCGAGGCCGAAGCGGGGGATGAGAACCAAGGTCAGGATCAGATTGCTCACCGCTGGAATGGTCATGGCGGCCAGCAAGAGCCGCGTGCGGCGACCGAGCGTAAAGGCGGTATGGAAATAATAGGTTGTCATGCCGCCGAAAAAGCCGCTGCCGGCGATCCAGGGCGTCACGTGGGCCGCGCCCATCCTGAGCGCCGGGCCGATCATCACCTCGGCGAGCGGGCGCGAGACCAGGGCCAGGCCGACGGCGGCGGGCAGGGCCAGCGCGATCATGAACGACGACTGTTCGCGCGCCACCGCGTCCAACGCCGCCTTGCCGCCGCGCTCCAGCGCCGCGACGGCGGCCGGCCCGCCGGCCATGCCCAGCCAGATGAACATCACATCCAGGGTGCGGTTCGCCAGGCTATAGCCGGCGTGATAGACGCCGACGCTGCTCTCGCCCAGATAGGCGGCCAACACGAAGCGGTCGGTGGTGGCGATGACCAGGGCCAGGATCAGCGACAGCGAAACCGGCACGCCATAGGCCAGGTAGCGCTCGGCCAGCCCGCGCTCGAAATGGCCGCCACGCAGGCCTTTCAGCTCAACCGGCAGCGCCCAGATCAGACAGATGGCCGCAGCCGCGCCGACGCCGGCCAAGGGGGCCGCGCCGCCAAGGCCGGCCCAGGCCAGGCCCGCGCCGGCCGCGAAACCCACGCTGGTCATGAAGATGTCGAGCACAGCTGCGCCGCGCACGTCGCCGGCCGCGCGCCGCCGCTCCTGGCCGAGCTTGGCCAGGCTGCGGATCGGGATGCTGACCAGGCCGACGCCGATGGCCATCTTCAGTTCGACCGGCATCGGCCAGAGCCAGAGCACGAGGCCGACCGGAACGGCGAGGGCCAGGGCCAGCCCGGCGAAGCTGCGATAGAGGGTGGTGAAATGATTGGGCAGGGCCTGGGCCTCAGCCTCCGCCGCATAGAAGCGGGCCATGGCCGCCTCAAGCCAGGTGAAGCTCAGCGTATAGACCAGGCTCATCACCGAGAAGGCCAGGGCATAGACGCCGTACTGGGCCGGTGGCAGCAGGCGGGTGAAGACGACCAGGCCGAGAAGTCCGGTCACGCCCTGAACGATGTTGACCGGCAGGTAGCCGATCACCCCACGCCAGAACACCGCTCAAGCCTCGCCTACCGCGCCGCCCGGCGGTCGCCGAGCAGGCAGGGCAGGGTCATGGCCATGATGAACATGTCCAACCAGAAGGACTGGCGCTCGATATATTCGATATCCAGGGCCACCCGGCGCTTGACCCGCTCGGGCGTATCGACCGGCCCGCGCGAGCCCTTGATGGCCGCCCAGCCGGTCATGCCGGGCTTCATGCGATGGCGATGGGCGTATTCGGCGACCAGGCGGGCGGATTCGACCTCGCCGGTCTTCATGGTCGGCGAATGCGGACGCGGCCCCACCAGCGACATCTCGCCGGCGAGCACGTTGATGATCTGCGGCAGTTCGTCGAGGCTGGTCTTGCGGATGAAGCCGCCGACGCGGGTGACGCGCGGATCGCCGGTGAAGACCTGCCGCTCGGAGCGCTCGTCGCGCAGGTCGTGGCGCATGGAGCGGAACTTCCAGACGACGATCTCTTCGTTGTTGAAGCCCTGCCGGCGTTGGCGAAACAAGACCGGGCCGGGGCTGTCCAGGCGGATGGCCAGGGCGACGCCCGCCATGATCGGCACGGCCAGCACCAGGGCCAGGCCGCCAATGACCAGGTCCTGAGCGCGCTTGATCAGGGCGCGGCGGTCGTCGATGCGGGCGCCGGAGATCTGCGCCAGCGGAATGTCGGCCAGGCGCTCGAGCACGGCGTTCGGCCCGGCCTCGCCGCCGAGGTCGACAATGAGGGTGATTTCGTTCGGCAGCACACGCAGCCGCTCGACCAGGCCGCGCACCCGCGCCTGGGCGGTCGAGGTGACGGTGATCACCACCCGGTCGACATAGGGCATGATGCGGTGGCCGATCAGGGCGGTGGTGTCGCCCAGCATGGGCACGCCCTTGATGTCGTCGGGCGCGCGGCCGCGGCGGTCGTCGAAGACGCCGAGCACCGCGACCTCGCGGCTGGCCAGGGCGTTTTCGATCAGGCGCTCGGCATTGGCCGTCGCCCCGACCACCACGACATTGGGGGTGAGCCGGCCGGATTGGCGCAGCCGGCGAACGCTGATCCACCACCAGACATGCAGCAGATAGAGGCTGGCGAAGGCGAGGCAGAACCAGAGCCCTTCCGCCTGCCAGACGCCGACCGCCGAGCCGGTTACGGCCAGGGCGGCGCCCAGCAGGGCCGCGGTCAGCGCAAAGGCGCCGGTGACGCGGCCGAGCTGCAATACCAGCGACTCGCGCGAGCGAAAGCCGTGGGCGCCGGCGGCCTGCAGGCTGAGCATGAGCAGGACGGCTCCCAGCGCGAAGGGGACCACCGTGGCGACGGGGCTCACCCAGATACCGGCTGGATTGGCCAGGCCGCAGGCCAGCCAGCTCAGGATGAGGATCACGCCGGCATCGACGCCGGTGAAGGTCTTGGCCAGCACCTCGCCCTTGAGCCGCGAGCGGGTCGAAATGAGACGGCCGGGACGCAATGGCCCACGACGATCCACCGGCCGGCGGATGGCCGCCGGCATGGGGCGAACAACAGGCTCGTCCGTCGCCGGGGCTTCGGCGAAGGGCTCGTCCGGTTCGGGAAGTGAATTAAAAGCGTGTGGCATGGTCTCGGACTGGCGGGAACCAGCATCAAACATGCCAGTTGCGGATGAGCCGCGCGTTAACGCCGCAAGGCGTTCAGGCCGTCAGCACACTCTGGCCTGAAATGGATCGGAAAGCGGCCCGAGGATGGGCGGGGTTGGTTAGAGCGCGGACGCCACGGAATTGAACTTCGTGCCCAAGGCCGTACCGACGCGGCCGAGGGCCCCGATGATGAAGACCGCGACGAGGGCGACAATCAGGCCATACTCGATGGCCGTTGCGCCGGTTTCGTCAGCGACGAAGCGATGAATGAAGCGATCCATGGAACGACCTTCGCCTTCGAATCTTAATATCCAGTAACCGGCGATTTCAATACCTTAAGATTAACCGAAATTAGTTATACAAGGCCTGCAATAATCTACAGTTTTAGCTCGAACTCGAAAGGCATTACCAACAACGGCGAACCGCCGGCATGGTTGCGTTAGCGGCGCGTTGCTCCCTCGTCGCTCCTCCGCTAAGAGACGGCCTCTTCAGGTGGGTGAGGTGGCCGAGAGGCTTAAGGCGACGGTTTGCTAAATCGTTGTACGGTTTATAGCCGTACCGTGGGTTCGAATCCCACCCTCACCGCCACCCTACGCCGCCCGGAGGGCGGCTTCGGGCGGCAGGCCACTTTGTGGACTGACGATCGAAGCGGCGCGTAGGGTGTCGCCCGAAGTTCCGCGGGAGCGCAGGAAGAGGCTCACTCCACCTTTTGCGGTCCGTCGGCCGCCTGGTCGATCAGGTGCGGTTCGTCGTGGGGCACGACGAACTGGTAGAGGTTGTGGGTCAGCCACTTCTCCAGGTGCGACGGGTGGGTCATCACCGCGTCAGCCTTGGGCGCGAAGGCCGCCAGGTTCACATCGACGCCCCGGCTCCTGAGGTTTTCGCTCATCCACCCGGCCACGGCCTGCTCGCACTCGGCGTCCTCGACCACGACCCGCCAGCCGACGCCGCCCAGGGCGCCGTGCGAGCCGAAGAAGGTCTCGGCCGGCCGATGGTCGCCGTCGCCGCGCCAGGTCAGTCCAACATTGCCGAACAGCGGCCGGATCGGGTTCTGGAAGCCGCCGATCAGGCCGATATGCCCCTCGTATTTCTCGACGAAATCCTCAGCGAGGCTGCGCCGGGCGTGGCGGCTGAAGCGCACATTGGCCGGGATGACGTTCCCGCCCGGGAACTCGTGCCGGGCGACGGCATCGAACAGGAACAGGGCTTCGACCTCGATCCGATCGTGCTCCAGCATCTCGCAGGCCATGATTGCGGCCGAGCCTCCTCGACTGTAGCCAGCCAGCATCAGGCGCCGCCTGGGGTCCTCGTCGTGCGCGGCCTTCAGCCAACGGTAGACTGATTTCGCCTCGTCCTTGACCTCCTGGCCGAAGACGCTCGGGCCTCGAAGATAGAAGCTGCGTGAACCCAGCTGATCGCCCAGCTGATGGCAGAACGAGGGCTCCATAATCTCGTCATAGGCTGGCCCTTTTGGGCCTGTGCCATTGACCAAGGCCAAGCGTATCTCGGTCATGAGGAGTACCAGTCACCTCGCGGGTCGCCCGTGATCCAG
>ODAK010004468.1_pt1 | contig 14321 bp, 12 predicted proteins | sample 1539591 | NCBI WGS metagenome assembly ODAK01 (sample SAMEA3539303, study PRJEB22396) | soil metagenome | biome: tundra; feature: field; material: soil | place: USA | collected 2010-05 | depth 0.15 m | reverse complement strand
GTCTTCGTTTTCCTCCGGCCTGCTGATGAACCGCAACGGCTGGGAGATGCTCAACCACGCCGCCTTGCCAGTCCTCGCCGTGATCGGCGCGGCGATCGCCTGGCTCGCGCTGCGGCGGCGGCCCGCGGTCGCGCTCTGAGCCTTATGCCAACAAGCACCGTTTTCGTGAAGGGGTAGCCATGCCAGTGGATCCGCAAATGCAGGCGGTGATCGAGCGGGTAGCCAAGTCCGCTTTGCCGCCGTTCTACACGGTGAGCGCAGACGAGGCGCGCCGGCTGTACAAGGAGACGCGCGCGGTCCTGAGCCCGCCCGTACCCGAGGTGTATGCGGTGCGCGACTTCGCCGCGAGCGGCCCCGCGGGGCCGATTCCGTTGCGGCTGTATCGCGGCCTGGGCGCGGCGGCGGGCGCGCCGCTGCCGCTGCTCGTGTATTTCCATGGCGGCGGCTGGACCATAGGCGATCTGGATACGCACGACATCGTCTGCCGCACCCTCGCCAACAAGGCGCGCTGCGCGGTCATTGCGGTCGATTACCGCATGGGGCCGGAGCACAAGTTTCCGGCGGCGGTGGAAGACTGCATCGCCGCGACGCGCTGGGTGGCGGAACGGGCGGCCGCGCTCGGCGTCGATGCTGCGCGCATTGCGGTGGGCGGGGACAGCGCCGGCGGCAACCTCGCTGCGGTGGTGGCCATCACCCTGCGCGACGCGCTCGGGCCTGCGCTGGTGTTCCAGGCGCTGGTGTACCCGGCGACCGACCAGCGCATGGATTCGGCTTCGCACGCCAGGTTCGGGGAGGGCTATCTGCTCACCCGCGACAACATGCTCTGGTTTCGCGACAATTACCTTTCGCCCGCGGACTACGACGACTGGCGCGCTTCCCCGCTGCGTGCCGCGGATCTCGCGCGCCTGCCGCCCGCGCACATCATCACCGCCGGCTACGACCCGCTGGTGGACGAGGGCCGCGCCTATTCAGACCGGCTGGTCGCCGCCGGGGTGCCGGTGCTGTACGAATGCTTCGAGGGCATGGCGCACGGCTTTCTCACCATGGGGGGCGTGGTCGCCGCCGCGAACCACGCTTTGTACCGTCTCGGGCAGAGCTTGGCGCAGGCGTTCGGGCAAGAGCGTGCCTAAAGCGGGTCGCCGCTCGCAGGCTGCTTGAATTGATGCGCGCGCTGCATCGCGCTTTCGATTTTCTCGGGCAGCACGCCACGTTGTTCCTTGCCGGCGGCGTGCTGCTCGGCCTGCTGGTGCCGCCGCTCGCCGCGCTCGCCCGCCCGATGCTGATCCCCGGCTTGCTGATTCCGCTGATCATCGCGCTGGTGCGGCTCGACTGGAGCGCGCTCGGGGCCTATGCACGGCGCCCCGGCCTGGTGGCGCTGATCACCGCCGGGCTGCTGCTCGGCTCGCCGGTGCTGATGTGGCTCGCGCTGAAGGCGTTCAGCCTGCCGCAAGCCCTGGTGCAGGGGCTGACGCTGATGGCCGCGGCCTCGCCCATCGTCTCCTGCGCGGCGATCAGCCTGATCCTCGGACTGGACGCGGCTCTCGCGGTGGTTGTCATCGTCGCCACCACCGCGCTGATTCCCTTGTCCCTGCCGCTGGTGGCGCTGTGGCTGCTCGGCCTCGAGATCGACATCGATCTCCCCACGTTCATGCTGCGCCTCGTGCTGATGGTGGGCGGCGCCTTTGCGGCGGCGCTGGCGCTGCGGCGCATGGTGCCGCGGCAAAAGCTGGAAGCGAATGCGCGCATGCTCGACGGCGCCTCGGTGGCGACGCTGGTGATGTTCGCGCTCGCCATCATGGACGGCGTCACGGCGGTGGCGCTCTCAAGGCCCGGCTACGTGGTGCTGGTCACCCTCTCCGCCTTCTGCGCCAACATCGTGCTGCAGTGCCTGGGCACCTTCGCCGCGCTCAGGCTGGGCATGCGCTCGGCAATTACCGTCGGCCTCATGACCGGCAACTGCAACATGGGCCTGGTGATGGTGGCGCTCGCCGACAAGGCCGATTTCGACGTCATCGTGTTCTTCGCCATGGCGCAGATACCCATGTATATGCTGCCGGCGCTGCTTGGACCGGTCTACAGGCGCCTGCTCGCCGCGCCCCACCGCTGAGCACACGCGCATTCCAATCGCGCTACAATTCCTGCTCTCCCGTCATCGAGACCTTCATGGACGTCAAACATCCGGAGCTCGGCATAGAGCGCCAGAAGACCGCGCCGTCAATGCGGCGCAGCGGCGATTGTTCCGGGATATTGCATTGTTTGACGGCGGTGAAAGCGGCCAATTCCATCGATGCCATGGCGGTCGCCGGCTGTCCGGGAGCTCCGTCTCGACGCGAGGAAGCAATCTGTCCGAAACCGGCGAAACGAGCGGCTCCAAGGGAATCTGCGCGCGCGTGCTGCGCAAGGAGGACGCATGACAGGAGGGCGCACAACTGATGCGCTGCCGTGGCTGCACGTGTACACCCGAGGCTGCACGTGTACGCTTATGCAATCAGCTTCGGGTGAGCCGTCTGCGAATAGCGTTGTGAGAAGATCGGCTTTCTTCCTGAGCGTAGGCGAAGGACTCGAGAATTGCGTCAAAGAACCGAAACGATGATCAAGTTGTGCCGATTGCCCTGTATTTCGGCTCTGATTGCAGTTACGCTGCTCGCCCATGCGCAGACCTACCCGAGCAGGCCGATCAGGATGCTGGTCCCTTTTCCTGCAGGCGGATCGACCGACCTCGCGGCGCGTGCGCTGGGACAGAAACTGTCGGAGGCATTGAATACGCCGGTGGTGGTGGAGAACCGCCCTGGCGCGAGCGGCAACATCGGCGCCGAGGCCGCGGCGCGGGCGAACCCTGACGGATACACGCTGTTCATGGCGCCAGCCGCGTTTGCCACGAACCCGGCTTTCTTTCCCAACCTGTCCTGGGATCCGATCAGGGATTTCGCTCCGATATCGATGGTGGCGATGGTGCCAATCGTCGCGGTGGTGTATCCGGGCCTGCCGGTGAACAACGTGCGCGAACTAATCGCCTATGCCAAGAACAACCCGGGCAAACTCAATATGGCCTCGCCGGGCGGCGCCACATTGGCCCGCCTATCTGGAGAAATGTTCCGCACGGCTACCGGGGTCGATTGGGTCACGGTGCACTACAAGGGCGGACAGCCGGCGATGACCGCCATGCTGACCGGCGAGGCACAGGTCATGTTCGCCGGTATCTCCGACGTGTTTGCCCAGGTAAAGGCAGGCAAACTGCGCGCGCTTGCGGTGGGAACGCTCAAGCGCTCGGCGGTGGTGCCGGAGTTACCGACCTTGAACGAATCGGGACTGCCCGGATACGACGTTTCCATCTGGCAGGCGTTGGTGGCGCCGGCAGGCACGCCCAAAGAGATCATCGCGGGGCTCAACGCCGAGACCGTGAGGATTATGGCGATGCCAGAGGTGAAGGAGCGTTTTCTCTCCTTCGGCACCGATGCGACCAGCAGTACGCCGGAGCAGCTCGGTCAGTTCCTGCGCGACGAGGTGGCGAAGATCCGCAAAGTGACGAAGGACGTCGGCGCGACGATGGATTGATGCATTCTTCAGCAGTTTTCAGAGATCTTCTGCGCATACCGCGCCACGCGGGGTGACGCGGCGCGGGTAGCGGACATCGGGGGCGGAAATAAAGGAGCGCGCAATTGGGAAAAGGTAAAGGCATACGGGAAGTCGCATTCGTCAACTGTACCGGCGGCGGCCAGGTGGTGGTGGCGAAGAACGTCGCCTACGTGGGCAACATGCGCAGTCCGGATGGCACGACCATCCTGGATGTCAGCGATCCCCGGAATCCGCGCGAGATCTCGCGCCTGGGCATGGTGCCCGGAGCGCATTCCCACAAGGTGCGGGTGGAAAACGGCCTCATGCTGGTGAACCGCGAGTTCGTCTCGCCGCAGTTGTCGCCGAGCAATTTTCGCGGCGGTCTCGGCATCTACGACGTGTCGACGCCGCAACAGCCGAAACTCATTTGCGAATGGACCACGCCGGGGAAGGGCGTGCATCGCTTCGATTTCGACGGCCGGTTCGCGTATATCTCAGCGACCGAGGAGGGATATGTCGGCCACATCATGAAGATTCTCGACCTGGCATCGCCGGCCAAGCCGGAAGAGGTCGGACGCTGGTGGATTCCGGGACAATGGACCGCAGGGGGCGAAACGCAGACGTGGAAGGGCGCGGATCACCGCATCCATCATCCGTTGCGGCTGGGGAACCGGCTCTATACGAGTTGCTGGCTTGCGGGCTTGCGCATCCTGGACATCGAAGACATGTCAAAGCCCAAGGTGGTATCGGCGCTGTCCTGGAGCCCGCCGTTTCCCTGGCCTACGCACACCGCGCTGGCGGTGCCGTTCCCGGTACGCGGCCGGCGCTTGATGATCGTTTCCGACGAGGACGTCGCGCGCACGGACGACCAGCCCCCTTCGTTTCTCTGGATGGTCGACATCACTGACGAAAAACATCCAGTGCCGTTCGGCAGCTTTCAGGTCGAAGCCGAGGACGGCTCTGCGCGCCCCACGTTCACCGGCTGCCACCAACCGTGCGAAAAAATCACCGGCACCGAAATCCCCGTCGCCTGGTTTGCGCACGGATTGCGCGTCATCGATTTCTCCAATCCCCACACGCCGCGGGAAGTCGCCTGGTACGAGCCGACGCCCACCGGCGGCATACCGCGCATCCAAAGCAACGACGTAACGGTCGACGACCGGGGCCTGATCTACTTGCTCGATCGCGTGCACGGGCTGCACATCCTCGAGCGCATTTGATCCAGTTCTTTCCCGATGCTGCTCAGGCATCGCCCCCGAGGTAGGCATTGATTACTGATTCGTTTCGAGACAATTCGCCGGCCGGTCCCTCCAGCACTACGGCGCCGTTCTCCAGAACATAGGCTCGATCCGCCAGGGCGAGCGCTTTGCGCGCATTTTGCTCCACCAGCAATATGCCGATCTCGGCACTGCGAAGATCGGCGAGTTTCTGAAAAATTTCCTCCACGATTTTCGGGGCGAGTCCGAGCGACGGCTCGTCGAGCATCAGCAGCTTGGGTTCGGCCGCCAGCGCCCGTCCGAGCGCGAGCATCTGCTGCTGCCCGCCGCTCAAAGTCGAGGCGCGCTGGTGCTGGCGCTCCGCCAGAATCGGAAACAACGCGTATATGCGCTCCAGTGCCCGATTTACCGCCGCGCGCGGGCGCAGATAGGCGCCGGCGCGCAGATTGTCCTCGACGCTCAGGTTCGCAAAGACGCGGCGGCCCTCCGGAACCAGCCGAATCCCGGCCGCAGCGATAAGATGCGGCGCGACGCCGGACAGCACCTGGCCCATGAAATCTACCCGGCCGCGCCGCGCCGGCAGCGACCCCATGATCGTGCGCAGCAGGGTGGATTTTCCGGCCCCATTGGCACCGACAATGGCGACAATTTCCCCGGGTTCGACGCCCAGAGACACATCGGTCAACACCTGGATGTCGCCGTACCCTGCGCAAACTGCATCGATGCGCAGCATGTCAGCTCTCGACACCCAGATAGGCATCGATGACCTCCTGATTGGCGCGCACCTCCGCGGGCGTTCCGGAGGCGATCAATTTGCCAAAACTCAGGACCAGAATGCGCGAGCACAGGCGCATCACTAGTTGCATGTCGTGCTCCACCAGCAGAATCGTGTACCCGCGCGCCCGCAACGCGTCGAGCATGGTTCGCAATTCCTCTGTTTCCGTATCGTTGAGGCCCGCCGCCGGCTCATCGAGCAGAAGCAGCTTGGGCGAGGTCGCCAGCGCGCGCGCGATCTCGAGGCGCCGCTGCCCGCCGTAGGGCAGATGCACCGCCAGCTCGTCGTGACGCTGCGCGAGACCGACCGCGGCCAGCGTTTCCATCGCCTGGCGGCGGCGCTCGATCTCCGCGCCGGTGGCGAAGGGGGAAAACTGCACCAGCGCGCCGCTCGCGTGACAGGTCTGGGCGACCAGCACATGCTCGAACACGGTCAGGCTCCGGAACAGGCGAATGTTCTGAAAGGTGCGGGCGATGCCGCGCCTGGCGATCCCGGTGGGGCCTCTTCCCGAAATCCGCTCGCCGCAAAAAAACACGTCCCCGCCGCTCAAGGGGTGAACGCCGCTTACCAGGTTGAACGCCGTGGTCTTGCCCGCGCCATTCGGGCCGATCAGCCCGACGAGTTCTCCCGGCGTGATCGAAAACGAGACGTTGTCCACGGCGAGCACGCCACCGAAGCTTTTGCTGACGTCGCGCAGTTCGAGCAGCGGGCTCATGCGCGCCGGCCGAATCGGCGCCGCAGGCTCTTCAGCATGGCGCGGGTAAGCAGGCCCTCCGGACGCAGCGCCATTAAAGTCACGAGGATGACGCCATAGGCCGACATGCGCCAATCGGTTAGAAAGCGGAGCCACTCGGGAAGAAGCGTGAACAAGATGGCGCCGATAATCGCCCCCCAGACCGTCTGCACGCCGCCGAGGATCACGAACAAAACGGCATTCGCGGACATGAGAAAATTGAAATTGCCGCTTTCGATGTAAAGCGCGTAATGCGCAAACAGCGCTCCCGCCACGCCCGCGATCAGCGCGCCCCAGGCGAACGAGAGCAGGCGCACGGCGACCACGTTGATTCCGATCGAACGGGCGGCTTCGTCGTCGTCGCGCACCGCATCGGAAGCGCGTCCCGCGCGCGACTTGCCGTAGGCCAGAAACAGGAGCAGGAACACGCCGACGAAGCCGTAGATCATCTCCAGAGAAGCCCCGAACATGCCGCGCATGCCGTAGGCGCCGCCAGTCGGCTCGAAATTCTGGAAGAAGGTGCGCACAATCTCGCCAAAGGCGAGCGTGCCCATCACGAAGTAGATTCCCTGCAAGCGCAGCATCGGCAGGCCGACGAGCAGTCCGACCACAGCGGCAGCCAGGGCGCCGGCGGCGAGCGCGGGAAACAGCCACCAGCCCAGATTGACGGTGAGATAGGACGAGAGGTAGGCCCCGATGGCCATGAAACCGGCATTGCCCAGGGAAAGCCGGTCGGTGGCGAGAATCGCATAGGCGGAAAGCGCGAGCAGGATGTTGATCCCCATCGACGCCAGCACGCCTTCATAATAGATGTTCATGTGCCGGTCAGTGTCTTGTGTCGCCAGTGGCGCATCTGCTAGCGGCCGGATTGCGCCGGGAACAAGCCCTCGGGCTTGAAAATCAGAAACGCGAAAAAGATGGAGAAAATCACCAGATCGCGGTAGCCGGCGGAGAAATATGCGTCATTCAGCGTTTCGATCAGACCGAGCGTGAGTCCGCCGATCATCGCGCCGCGCAGGTTGCCCATACCGCCGATCACCATGGCCACCATGCCGATCAGTCCCTGCCGCAGTCCGGTATGTGGCGTGACTTGCGAATAGACCAGGGTAGTCAGCACGCCTGCCACGCCGGCGAGCGCGCCGGAGGCGAAAAACGTAGTCATGGTGACGCGGGACGGATGCATGCCTTGCTGCGCAGCGGTTTCAGGATCGTCCGATGTGGCTCGCACCGCGATGACCCAGCGCGTCTTGCGCACGAGCAGGTCGATCCCGACCATCAGGCCCAGCGCGGTGGCGAGGATGACAATATGGATCGCCGAAACCGTAACCGTGCCGAAAGTGAGCTGGAACGAGGCGCTGGCATCGGGAAAGCGCGACGGATCCGAACCGAAAAACTGGGTCGCGAGGTTCTGCAGGAGTATGCCGAACGCGATGGTCGAGAGCATCGGCGACAAAAAGCTTGCATTGCGCAGCGGATAAAAACAGCTGCGCTCGATCGCGACCCCGGTCAGGCCGGACACGATGAAAGCTGCGGCGACGCACAGCGCCAGCGGCGCGCCCGCCTGCGCCGCCGCGATGCCGGTGAACGCGCCGACCATGAACAACTCGCCGTGCGCGATGTTGAGCTTGTTCAGCACACCCAGCACCAGCGTATATCCGATAGCGATCAGCGCGTAGGTGCTACCCAGAGTGATGCCATTGACGAGCTGCTGTCCGAGCACGTCCCGGCCATTCGCGATTTGCGCGCCTTAGCGCGCCGGTACCATGCGCCAGCGGCCGTCCTTGGCTTCCATCACCTGGACGTCCTTCACGCCGTCGCCGTCGTCGTTGAAGCCTTTGCTTGCAACGCCCTTGAAATCGCGCAGCTTGCCGAAGTAGTCCTTGAAGCGATCGCGGTCAGCTTCGAGCGTTTCCGGGCGGTTTTGCACGCCGCCCTTCAAGATCGCCTCGGCGATCATGAACACCGCGTCATAGGCGTTGGCGACATAATAGTCCGGCGTCTGGGTAAAAGCGCCCGGATACATGGTCTTGGCGCGAGCGGCGTAAGCGGCCTTGAGCTCCCGGCTTCCGGCATCGTCCAGGCTTTCGTTCCAGGTGCTGCCGGCCAAGGTGCCATCCACGGCCTTGCCGCCGCGCTCGGGCAGGTTGCCTTCCATCAGCGGCGCCGCGCCGAAGAAAGGCTGGGTCATGCCTTGCTTGCGCGCTTCGAGGATGATGTTGAGCGCATCCGGTCCGAGCGCGCCCAGGCCGACTGCGTCCGGGTTGAGCGACTTCAAACGCGTGATTTGCGCAGTGAACTGCGAATCGCCGTTCTGGAAGGTCACCGGATCCTTGCCGGTGATCACCTCGATGCCGTTGGCGGCGAGAACCGCGGGCATTACACCCATGCCGAGCGAGCGCGCGACTGCGTCCTTGGTGTCGCTGATGATGGCGACGCGCTTGAGGTTGTGGCGCTGCTTGGCTGCCTTGACCACCGCGGCCGTTTCGACGTCCACGCCGAGGGTATTGCGGAAGGCATAGGGCCGGTTGGCCTTGGCCACGCCGGGCTTGGAGGAGGCCACCGCCACTTGCACGATCTTCAGCCGGTTGCCGAGTGGGAAGGTCGCTTCCGCCGTACCGCTGTAATGCGGGCCGACGATGGCGAGCACCTTGTCGTCACCGACAACCTTGCGCACTGCGGAAATCGATTCCTGCGGATTGCTGCCTTCGTCGGCGAAGTACAGTTTGATCGGCACGCCGCCAACGCCGCCCCTGGCGTTAATGACGTCCGCGGCTGCCTGGGCGCCGATCGCCTCGCGCTTGCCGGTATCGGCAGCCTGCCCGGTTACCGGAGTCACCACGCCAATGCGGATTTCGCTGCCGGCGATCTTTTGCGCCGACGCGGCCCCGGCAAACGCCAGGGCGAGCGCGCCGAGCAACAAGGAAATTCTCCTGCCGTGGCTGTTCATTTCGCCTCTCTCCAGATTGGATTGAAAAACCGTGCTTGCCTTATGAACTTGCCTGCGCTGCCGGAAATTTCCGTTCCATTATCGCGTCCTTTGCAGACCGACGTTGCCCATGTCCTGGACGCCATCTGTGGTCACGATCGCGAGGAAGTCTGCGTAGCCCTTCTTCTTGATCCCGAGCTTGTATTTCCGGTCCTTCTCCAAGCCCTTTATCCAGAAATCACCGAACTCATCCGAAAGAACGCTGACGGATCCGTCCTCGAAGAGATCAACCGCCGTGATCGCCGCGCCCGAAATTACCTCGTCGCTGACCGTGTCAATTACGCTACCCGCGATCCACGGCTTTGGCAGGCCCTTCCAAAGGACCCGCGGCGCCGCCTGGTACTCGGGACGATAGATTTCCGGCGCCTCGCCTTGTTCGGCCTTGCTAAAGACACTGTCTGCCTCGTTACCGAAGACGATGGCGTCGTGCGGACAGATTTCGGCGCATCTTGGCAGGGAACCTTCTTCGACCCGGTGCGCGCAGCCGGTGCACTTCTGCGCAATGCCAAGTTCCCGGTTCATGTAGATGACGTCGTAAGGACACGCCTCCTGGCAGAGCCCGCAAGCCGTGCATGCCTCAGGGTCTATCCATACCAGACCGTCATCCCTTGTCTTGATGGCGTGCTCGGGGCACGCCTTGACGCAGGGGGCATTCGCGCAATGCTGGCAAAGCAGGGGCAGATAGGACATCCTGACCCTGGGTATCCGGCCCCTTTCCACGGCTTGGACGCGGATCCAGAAATGGCCGGTGTCCGGCTGCGGTTTCGTCCACGGCGAATAACCGCTTCCCACATGCTCGTCTTTGCACGCGATGATGCACAGGCTGCAGCCGCTGCACTTGTCTACATCGATGAGAAATTGTTTCTTGCCCATTGCGCGATCAACCCGATATTGCCGGCTCGTGGCCCGCGCCCGCCACGATGTCCGACAAGTCTATTCTTGTCGCCTCCGCCAGATAACCGGTGACGTTCATTTCCGGTATGTTGATCTGCCCGCCGGTCGCGTATTTTTCCAAAGGCGAAGGCGCGATCAGGTTGATGCATCCGCCCCTGTCGATGGGCTTTCCCTTGAGCACTGCGAGGTCGATCTTGGCACCATGCTCGATACCCAGGGCGCCCGGAATAATTCTTTGCGTCACCACGGCTCCCGCCAGCACCGCGCCCCGCTCATTGTGAATCATGATGACATCGCCATTCGCGATGCCCCTGGCGCCGGCGTCGCTTGGATGGATCCAGCACGGTTCGTACATATAACCGTCCGGCCCGCGGACTTTGCCTATCTCCCTGATCCAGTCGATATCGTCCCCCTGTACGTGGAACCTGAATCTCGGGTGATTCGACATCACCAACAGCGGGTACGCCTTCGCCTTGGGCGAGCCCTGCAGCTCGGCATGCGGCATCCACTTCGCCAGCGGCGGCCTTTCCGCATTGTCGGGATCAAGCGCCGCGATCCTGGAGGAGACGAATTCTATCTTTCCCGACGGCGTTTCCAGCCCGCCGCCGTCCGACCAGAACCAGTGGAGCCCGCCATCGTTCGGGCCGTAACCATGTTCCTTCTTGATTGCCACCCATTCGTCCCAGGTCGGGCAATCGTAGACGACGGATTTCTTCTGCTTGAACTCGTCCCAGGTAATTCCGAGTTTCGTCGATGCCAGCGTTCCCTCGTACGCCGATTTCAACCATTCCTCAGCGGGAGGAAACACTTCGTCCAATCCGAACCGCTGCGCGATCATCCTGTGTATCTCGTAGTCGCTCTTCGATTCGCCCACCGGCTCGATCGCCTGCTCCTGGTAGAACATGGCCAGCAGATCGCTTCGTTGCACCGCGATCAGATCGGGATGCTCGAAGTTCGTCTGCGCCGGCAGTATCAGATCCGAGAACGGGATGTCGTTCTCCATCCACGGATGAATCCCGACGACAAAATCGACTTTCGGATTTCGCAGCGCCTCCAGCCACTTGTAGCCGTAACCCCAGCTTCCCGGCTGGCTGCCGTTCTCGTTCCACACCATGCGGATGCCCGGATGATTGTCGTTCGGCGGAAAGCGGTAGCTCTTGAACTGGTCCTCCGTCTTCGCCAGTGCGGCGGTCGTGCCTCTCCATTCGATCGAGGGATGCGTGATCGCCTCGGTCGCAAGGGTCCTCGGGATGAACACCGGCGACTTCGGTCCCTTCCCGATCGCATACTCGATCATCGGACTCAGCGCGATCCCGTGCTTGTCGACCTCGGGATAGCGGGGCACCTGCGCCAATGATTTCTTGTAGAAGGACGGGGCTCCCGTCCTCAGGAACTGCCGGCCCGGGCGGCCTATTCCCTGCATCGCCAACACATAGGCCTCAAGTCTTGTGGCCAGGTGCGACAGATTCCCTCTGATCTTCGGACCTCCGAAGTACACAGACAGGCTCGTCTTCTTGCCCGCCCATTCCCTGGCGAGCGCCCGAATCGTGCGCGACGGCACACCCGTTATCTGCTCCGCCCATGCAGGTGTCTTCGCGACGCCGTCGTCTTCGCCCATCACGTGGCGCTCGAATTCCTCGAAGCCGATCGTATGCGTTCTAACATAGTCCTTGTCGTACAGTCCCTCGACCATCCATACATGCGCCAGTGCGAGATACAGCGCCGCATCCGTATTCGGCTTCAGCGGAATCCATTTGTCCGCGTTCACGCCCGCCGCGTAATTCAGGTCCGGCGAGATGGCGATAATCTTGATGCCGGCTTTCTTCAGCCATTTGGGCATCTCCAGCGCGATCGATCCCGACATGCCCAAGCCCGTCGCCTCTGGATCGTTGCCCGAGAAGATCACCATTTCCGCATGCTCGAGCACGTCGTCCCACACTGCATCCTGATAAGGCTCTCCCAGGGTGCCATCGAATCCCCAGACGTGCTTGGCTCCCCAGTAATATCCTTCCCAGCTGTCCGGGTTCCGCACCTGCTGGGTCCACCATCCCCAATCCTTGCGCTCGCGGCCCATGTCAAACAGATAGTGGCCCCAGAAATGCAGGGATTGCAGGTAACCACTTTGCCCGTGGCCGTCCGCCTGAACCAGAACCGGCTCCATCGACCCGTATTTTTCGCGGATCCGGTTTAGCTGACCGACGATGATGTCGAGCGCCCGGTCCCAGCTGATCCGGGAATAGCCGCTGCTACCGCGCTTCCCCGGATTCGGGTTGTCAGGGCTCCAGTCATCCCGCAACAGGGGATATCTGACTCTCGTCGCGGAGTGGACTCTCTGCTTCCACGCATAGGCCAAAGGCATCTGCACTTCTTTTCTGGGCCGCGTAAACACACCCCGCGAGGTCTTGATCTCGTAGAGCCTGACGTCGTCGGGAATTTGGAAGGGAAGGGATCTGACGATCTTGGAGCCGTCTATATGACACACGATGGGAAAAGTTGACCTGGCAAGGCCGGTCGCGGGGTGAGATACGTAGACGACCCTGTGCCTTTGAAGGTCAGACATAATTCACACCCAGGAAGGATAGGAAATGCAACGGTGCAACTCAAATCAAATCAAGTCAAATTATCTCTCAAGCTGGCGGCCCCAGTCAATTAAGAACTCTGCGTATGAGACCTTCGATTGATTGCCGCTGCGAGGCGGGAGATACCGCCGCGGGCGCCGCTGACTTTTCCATTCTTGCGATCGATGCCTGGCTTGACCGCGGGGGGGTGCGTGGGTAGCATCGCGAACGCTCCGAGTATCCGCGTCGATCCTTGACGGCGCTTGCGCTAGTCGATATCTTCGTTCCGGTCTCATTCCGAATGTTTTTCGATTTCACCAGGAGATACACCGCATGAAACTGCCAAAAGCGCCGTTGCGCGAAGTCATTACCATCGACGGCACCAACGTCGAACTGGAAGTGAAAGACAATCCGGTCGAGAACCTCGGCGTGCTGAAGGCCAAAGAGCTGTTCCATTACCTGAATATCTTCGACCCCAAATACCAGCCGTCGAACTACAACAAGGCCGACGGTTCGCCTCTGCGTCTGTTCGATTCGCCGCCGGTCAAGATCGAGGTTTCCAAGCGCTCCAAGGAGGACATGGGATTCTGGCACCGCAACGTCGATTACAACGAAGTCATTATCTGCGTGCGCGGCGCGCTGCGCTGGGAGACCGAGATGGGCGCCGTAATTCTGAAGGAAGGCGAAATGATCGTCATACCGAAGGGGATCACGCACCGCTCGATGCTGTGCGAGGAGTCCCTCGCGGAAAACGTGCTGGTCGAGTTGAAGTGCCGCGACAAGCTGAATTACGTCGGCGACAACAAATGACCATACGCGGCTAACTTACAAGCGAGCACAACAGCGATGAGCACACTGCAGCAGGCCGATCTCCTGGTACGCGGCATCGACTGGCTGATCACCGTCGATGCGAAGCGGCGCGTGATTCGCGATGCCGCGATCGTCGTCAATGGGGGGAAATTTGCCGCCATCGGCAAGAGCGCCGAGATCGACAAGATCTGGCGCGCGCACCGGGTGATGGAAGCAAAGGGCATGGTGATTACCCCCGGCTTCGTCGACAACCATCTGCACTCCTCGTTCCAGATGTCGCGCGGCCTTGCCGATGAAGCCAGTGCCCAGTCCTTCCTCTTCGATCACATGTACCCCTACGAGGGGGCGATGACCGAGGAGGATGTGTATGTGAGCGCGTCCCTCGCCGCGATCGAGCTGCTGCGGCACGGCGTCACCTGCTTCACCGATCCGGGCAACTACCATCCGGATTCCACCGTCAGGGCGATCGCCGCCACGGGCATGCGCATGGTCGTGGCGCGCTCGAGCTTCGACAAGACCAAGTCGGTGCTGGGGCTGCTGCCCGCCAGCATGATCGAGACCACCGGGCATTGCCTTGCCAGCACGGAGGAACTGTTCGACAAGTACCTGGGCAAGCACCAGGGCCGGCTTTCGGTCAGCGCCTCGTTTCGCGGCCTGAACAACGCTTCCGACGAACTGATCCTCGGATTGAAGGGGATCGCCGACAAGCATCATGCCACGCTGCAGACCCATGCCTGCTTCTCCTACTCCACCCACGATTCGAGCGTGGCGCAGAGCGGAATGCCCGAGATCG
>ODAK010004467.1_pt1 | contig 14323 bp, 9 predicted proteins | sample 1539591 | NCBI WGS metagenome assembly ODAK01 (sample SAMEA3539303, study PRJEB22396) | soil metagenome | biome: tundra; feature: field; material: soil | place: USA | collected 2010-05 | depth 0.15 m | reverse complement strand
AGGTCCGGGTGCACAGCGACGCCGAGACCAACGATCTCGTCGTCTACACGACGAACAACTACTATGCGCTCGATCCGTCGCTCTGGGAGGCGATCGCCAAGGGGCAGCTCGATGACGCGGGCGGCCTCTCCGTCGGCCATCTCGTCGGCGCGGCGCTCACGTTCACGGTGCGCGGCGCGGATGCTGCCGGCACGACGTCGGCGGTGAGCAACTCCGCGAAGATCTTCATCGCGCCCGCGATCGCCGACGGAGCGCTCGTCTACTGGACGACCGCCAACTTCGACAACAACGCGACCAATACGACGCTGCAGGGCTTCCACGTCGGCGACGAGGGCACGACGACGGCGCTGGCATCGTCGCAGGTCGCCCAGACGGTGCGCGGTGAGCCCGCCGACGGCGGCAACCTGACTCCGCAGTTCCAGCAGGTCTTCTGCATCGGCTGCCATTCGGCGACTCCGGACGGGCAATACGTCTCGTTCACGGCGCAGTGGCCGTGGCCGATCGCCCTCGCGAGCATCCAGGCCGGTAGCGCCGGAGCCAGGCCGCCCTGGCTGTCGAACGGAGCCGTGCAGAACCTCAGCCCGGACATGAAAGATCAATACTCCACGTATTACGCGCCGCCGGCGGTCAATCAGGTCATGCTCGGCGTCTCCGCGTTCTCGCCTGCGCACTACCAGACGGGCGACCGCATCCTCGTGTCGTCGATCGGCGCGTCGTGGAACTCGACGTCCCTGACCGATCCTGGCGCCGCCACGGGGGTCGTCTCGCAGCTCGCATGGTTCGACCTCGAGTGGAACAACGCCGTGACGAGCGCGGGCGGCATCGTCGACGCCGGCTTGCCTGTCGCGACGCCGTGCAACACGACGGCCGGCGCCCAGCAAAGCTGCGTTCCGGCCCCGCAATCGACGAACGGCGGCTGGGGCATCATCCAGCGCACCGGGGACTCGAACAGCGCGGGCTCGCCGAGCTGGAGCCACGACGTCGACGGCCAGACCGACTTCATCGCGTACTCGTCGACGAACGTGGGTACCAAGGACGGGAGGATGGACTGCACGACGGCGAAAGTGTGCACATCCGACGTCTACGTCGTTCCTTACGGCGGGCGTGCCGGCAGCGCAGGCGGGGTGGGCGGCACGGCGAAGGCGCTCGCCGGCGCCTCGGACGCGCAATACAACGAGTATTATCCGGCGTGGTCGCCGGACGACCGATTCATCGCCTATAACCGCGTGCCGGCCGGCACGGGCATGTACGACCAGCCGAAGGCCGAGGTCTACGTCGTGCCCTTCGCAGGTGGCCAGGGAGGGACGCCGGTCGCCGTGACCGAGCCGTTTCCCCCGCCGGCGTGCACGAACCCGTTCCCTGCGGGCGTCGAGAACACGCTGCCGAAGTGGGCCCCGAACCCCGTCGCGCCGGGCGCCGACGGCGGCGGTGCACCCGTGCCGCAGGTCGACGCCGACGGGAACACGTTTTACTGGATCACGTTCTCGTCAATCCGAAGCCCGCTCGCGGAGCTCAACGCGTCGACGAACAAACCGAAGCAGCAGCTCTACGTGGTAGGCCTCGTCGTCGACAAGCAAGGCGCGGTCCACCCGTATGCGCCGATCTATCTCTGGAATCAGAGCTACACCGTGAATAACCTCATTCCGGCCTGGGGCGAGTTCTCCGTTCCCCCGGGTGAAGTGCCTCCCCCGCCGCCCCCGCCGCCGAAGTGAGGCCACGTCACGGAGCGAACGCTACGACGGCATGGCGAGCGTCGCGTCAGCCGACGCGCCCGCGGATTTCTCCCCGGGCCTGGTAAAGGTCCCAGAACTTGTTCGCGATCGTCGCGCCTTCGAGGCTCGCCTGACCCTGGTCCCAGGCGGTGCCCTTGACGGTGCCGGCGACCATGACCTCGCCGACGTAGACGCCGTCTCCCTTCAGCGCCGCCGAGAGCAGGCCGACGAGCTTGTGCTTCGCGGCGTTGGCGAGCGCGAGGCCCATGAACTTCGAGCTGGCGGCAAACCCGTCGATCTGGGGGTTGATCTCGCCGAACGCGCCGTTCGTGACGAGGACAGCTCCCTCTTTCGTCTTCTTCAGGTCGGGGAGCGCCTCCTGGACTGCGGCGACGAGCCCTACGACGGCGACGTCGAAGACGCCCCGGATGGCGTCGGGACCCGCGGCCAGCAGGTCTCCCGCCTCGGCGCCGCCGTAGGCGTTCCAGTGGATGACCGTGATCGGTCCAAGGGCCGCGCGCGCCTTGCCGATGGCCGCCCGGATGGAGGCCGGGTCGCTCGCGTCGGCCGCGAACGCGGCGGCCTCGATGCCCTTTCCCTTCAGCAGCTTGACGCCCGAGGCGAGCCTCTCTTCGTTTCGCGCCACGAGCGCGACGGAGAAGCCCGACGAGCCGAACCGTTCAGCGACGGCCGTCGAGATGCCCGGCCCGAATCCCACGACGACGATGGTCTTTCCCATGGCGTCCTCCGATGACCCGGAGAACGCCGGCGTTGCGCTCCCTCAACCCCCCGCCGTACCCAGCGTCACCACGACCGTCGAGGCGCCGGGCGTCACGGTGACTGTGCCGGAGGCGGCGTCGTACGTTCCCCCCTGCACGGCCGAAGCGCCGGCGCTCCGGAACGAGGGGAGCTGCAGCAGCACCGCTCCGCGGGGCCACGTGCCCGAGAGCGAGAACGTGACCACGCGCTGCGACCCGGCCCCGCGCGTGGCGATCGAGACGCCGTAGGTCGAGCGCGCGCAGCTGCTCGCCGACCCGGCATACGACGACGTCAGGTTCGACGCCGCGATCGTCTGTCCGTCCGCGATCCATGCGTCCGGAATGCCCCGGCCGACGTACACGGGGCGCGTGAACTCGAACGACGCGCCCGTCTTGGTCGCCGCGAGCCCTTCGGCGACGACCGAGCGCAAGAGCGCGAGCGTCTGGCCCGCCAGGGGCCACGCGTAGGGGCACGCCCCGAACTCGACGGGCGCATGGTCGCCGACCCAGGGGTCGTTCGGGTCGGGCGCGTACTTGCTCGCTTCCCACCAGGCGTTCGGCCCGCCGGTGGTCATCGCGATCTGCCACGCGTAGCTCGTGATGGGCAGATCGCGGTACCGCGCTCCGAAGAGAGCGCCTTCGGCGTATCCCGTGTTGTCGGCCGTGCTGTAGCTGGTCGCGTTGTACCCGCCCATCGTGGGGTACGGCAGCGTGCCCGCTAGCCTCCCGAAGCCCCACGCGTAGAGGGCGTCGACCTGCGCCGGGTTGCCGACGATCCCCGTCGGACTGCCGCCCATCAAGAAGGTGTCCCAGGCGTCCTGCCCGTAGAAGACGGGCGACGCCCAGTTGGCGTCGCTCGGCGTGCCGCAGCGGTCGGCGCTCGTGGGCACGTTGACCTCGCAAGGCAAGTACGAGAACCCGTTGAGCCGCTGGTTCGTCGCAAGCGCCGTGTTGGTCGCGTTCATCAGCGTGGTGAGCTGGCCATCGGCCCACGTGGCCTCCGCCGCGTTGCCGAGCGCGGTCGCGATGTACCTGTACGCGGCCAGCCCGACGAACGCGGAGTAGTCGTCGAAGAGCCACGTGCCCATCGAGTCGTTGTCGTTCGACGCGCCGAGGTAGCCGGCGCCCGCGAGCTGGCCGGAGATCTCGTGCATCATCGTGTAGAGGCTCGGACCCCAGGCGCTCGCGCCGGACGCGTCGTCGTGGAAGTACTTCCCGACGAACGCGACGTCGCCGGTCTTGGCCAGGTAGATCGCCCAGGGCCAGGGCGTCTTCCAGACTCCGTCCCAGTACCAGTTGGCGCCGTACTCTGGATAATTCGTCGCTTCGGACACCCGCGCCGTGAGGAGGAGATTCGGCCCGTCCTGAAAGTCTCCGAGCGTGAAGCGATTGGCGAGAATCCCGGGCACGTCGTGGTTGAGCAAGCTGTCGTAGTTGTTCGCCGCGCTGAACGCGGCGGCGCCGCTCTGCACGACGCGCGTGTAGACGAAGGCCGCCTTGAACGCATCGGAGAGGGCGGTGCCCGGGTTCGCGAGCCCTCCCGTATCGGGGAGCGCCACGTCGGGGAGCCGGAGCGCCGGCGCGACGCTCAGGCGGCTCGACCAGTAGGCCTTCATCTGGGCGTAGGCCACGTCGTAGGTCGGCGCGCTGCCCGTCAACGAAGACGCCGCGGGGAGCGGGGCTCCCGCGCCGAAGTCGTCGACGGCCACGACGTAGTCGTGGTTCGCGGTCTGCCCCGCCGCGACCGCGTCCGGCACGCTGCCCAGCGAAGCGAGGCCCGCGGCGGGCTGAGGGTCGACGGTCACCGTCGACGTCCCGCGGTTGGTGACGGCCACGCGGCTGTAGACGAGCTCCAACGCGTGCGCGCCGACGACGACCTTGTCTGCAAAGTTCGTGATCGACACCGACACGCTGCTGCTCGCGAAGGCCGTGGTCAGCGCCGGGAGATAGCCGTCGGCCATGGTCCACTCCACGGTCGCCGCCGGATGGGGGTACGCGCCGTAGACACCGAACGAGAACATCGTGCCGCAGTAGCGGGTGCTCCCTTGCGTGTACGTCCCGGCGACGCCGCGCGCGAAGAACGAGCCGCTCAGGTAGGCGAACGGCGCGTAGAGATTGCCCTCCCAGCCGAGGACCGATTGGTTCTTGAGGGCCGGCCCGCCGTCGGGCATCGGCCCGAAGGGATCGCCGGGGACCGCGAAGTTGGTTCCCCAGTCGGCGCCGAGGCTGCCGCCGCACGCGTTGCCCGCGAGGGTCGCGCTGCGCGTCGGCAGGCTAGGCACGGCCGCGAACGTCGTCTCGCCGGGTCCGGAGGCGCCGGCGACGCCGCCCGCCGTGCACGCGGCGCCCCCTTCGCTTTCCGAACTGCCATCGGCGTCGAGCGGTGGCGCTGACGCCGGAGTCGCTTACGGCGCCGCCGCTCGCGTCGGAGTCGCCGTCGCCCGACGACGAGCCTCCGGGGCCGACGCCTCCCGGGTCGTCCGTCGAGGTCGAGTCGTGGGAGCAACCGACGACGACCAGGACGGCGACCGTGACGTGCGCTCGCGTTCGCTCGAAGAACCGCATCGTCTCTCGTGACCACTAGGCCCGCCTGGACGGATTCGCCTTTCGACGCCGCCATCCGAGGAGGGCGAGGCCGCCGACGAGGAGCGCCGCCGCCGGCCCGCGCGGAGACGGATCGCCGCCCGCGCGGCACGCGCAGCCACCCGACGGGGAGGTCCCGGTCTGCCCCGTGCCGCCGTTGGCGCCGTGACCGCCGCCCGCGTCCACGAGCGGGGTGCCCCCGTCGTCGCCGGGGGCACCGCCGCTCGACCCGCCCCCGGCGTCTCCGTTCGATGGTGTCTCCCCGCCCTGACCCCCGGCGTCTCCGGCGCTCGTTCCGGCGTCCGCGCTGACCGTTCCCCCCACCCCCGGGGTGAAGCTCACCGGCGTCTTCGACTGGACCCCGACCGCCGACACGTAGAGCTCGTACGTGCCTTGCGGCAGATTCTTCGGAGTCGTGAACTGGCACGTCTCGGGGGCCGGGCCCTTGCTCGGCATCATGTTGCTGAACGCGAACGACCGGCAGTAGTAGACGTTCCCCGCTTCGTCTGTGAGCCAGACGATCGGGTAGTTCTCCGCGTTGGTCATGTCGTCGCCTTCGTCGGAGCCGTTCACGAGGCCGCTGATCTGCGTGCCCGTCAGCGTGTAGCTGCCGTCGGAGCCGAGGACGACGGACGTCACGGTCGGCCGCCACGCGTCTTCGGGCGGCGTGGCGGGCGTGTAGATCCAGTTTTGCGTGGCCGCCGTGACCATCACCTGGCCGTTGGGCAGGTTCACGTATCCGATGGGGTAGGGATTGCCCATGTCGGGCGGCGGCGTCGCCGTCGACACCGTGTTCGTCGTGGGGTCGAACTGCTGGAGCACGACGCCGGGGCCGTACGTCTTCGTGACGAGCCCGCCCCACACCTGTCCGTTGGGCAGCGTGTCCGAGAACTCGTCTTCGGCTTCGTCGCCGTTGAGCATCTTGGGCCCGAGGACCCACGTTCCTGGATCCGCCGGGCTGGCGCCGGGCGTGTAAATGTAGCTTTGCCCGGCGAGCCCGTAGACGAAGACGCGCCCGTCGAACATCTGCGAGATGCCGCCCGTGTCGCCCGTGTTGAAGCCGCTCGGTACGGGGCCGGTGCGTATCCACGTGCTCGTCGCGGGGTTGTAGATGGCCGCGCCGTCGCTCTGGTACCCCACCGCGAGGACGCCGCCGTTTTGCAGCGACGCCCAGGCGTTCTCGTCGCCCGACTTCAGAACGCTCGGCGACGACACGGTCCACTTGTTGGTCGTGGGGTCGTAGATCTGGATCTCGTTTCCGGAGCGCGTGCTGTCGAGGATGCGGCCGTCGGCGAGCGTCGCGCTGCCGGTGTCGCCGATGTCGTAAGGAGCCGTCGCCTCCGGCGTCCAGGTGTTGGCGACCGGGTCGTAGATTTCCGTCGTCGGGCACAGCGCCGTGGTGCAGTCGGGGCCGTCGATGTACTCGCCCCCGGCCTGGAAGAAGCGCCCGTCTTTCAAGACGTGCTGCTGCGCGCCGCCGCGCGCGTGAGCGCTGCTGGCCACGGCCTTCCACGTTCCGTTGGCGTAGCTCCCCTTGGCGTCGGGCGTCAGGACGACCCAGTTGTTGAGGGCCTGCCCGTGCGACAGCACGGTGCCGTCGGTGAGAAGCCAGAGCCCGAAGGCCTGACCGACGCCCGGATTCTTGGGCGCGGCCGTCCACGTGCCGCTCGCCGCAGGCGCTGCGCTCGCGCTGTGGGCCACCGAAGCGAGCGAGAGGCTCGCAGCCAACGCACCGAGAACCCGAAGATGGACGCGCCGCATGGTGCTGAGCAATGTGACGTCGCGTTCGATCCGAGGACCATCTTTCTCGGCCCCAGGAAGGGCGGCGCGGGCGGGTGGCCCTCGCGGTCATCCCTTTTGGCCCCGCTGGCTAGTCGCCGGGCCGCCCCGGTTTCGTTCTAGCGGCGTGACCTCAGAGGCCGCGCTCCTTGGCGACCCACGCCGGGTCCGCGCATAGGGTGCACGCGGTGCCGACGAACATCGCCGCGAGGGTCTGATCGGCCGCGAGCTTCCACCTCAGCCAGCCGATGATGGCGCGGGCAAACGCAGTTCGCTGCGTGTCGTCTCCGATGCCGTCGTACGTGCTGAGGTGCGACGCGCCCTTGAGCATGCCGTAGAAGACGGGGACGGTCGCGTTCTCGAAATCGTATTCGCAGTTGGGATTGGCGACGTCGCCGGTCGTGAGCCCAGCGCCGGTCGGCGTGTCGCCGCAGACGAAGAGCGCGGGGTGCCGCAGGTTCGCGAGATCGGTATGGGGAGACATCGTGCCGCCCGACAGGTGGACGGTCGTGCTCAGGCGCGGATCCGAGGCCACGTCGAAGGCCGCGATGGACCCCGCCGAGTGCCCGCCCGCCGCGATCCTCGACGCGTCGAGGTGCCCGTCGAGGACGCTCCCCTGCGCCGCGTTCTGGGCGACGAGCCAGTCGATGGCGTCGGTCATCTGCTGCGCGTTCGGCGTACCGTTGTATTCGACGATCACGAATCCATTGGACGCGACCGTCGTGAGGAGCGTCGTGTAGTTGCTGGGCGAAGCGAGGGCGCCGTTGCCCCATACGAGAGAAGGGTGCTTGTACCCGTCGGTGGCGATCGAAGTCGGGTAGTAGAGGGCGTAGTTGTTGCCGGGCCCCGTCGACATCTGCGCCGTCACCTTGAAGGGCCCCGTCTGGCCCGGATCCGTAACGGGCGGGAAGATGCCGGTCGCAAGGCCTGCGCTCCCGTCGGCGCCGAGCGCCGACGCGTCCGTCCGGTCGACGGCGCCTCCGGCTTCGGCGCTCCCGGCGTCGTCGGAGCCCGGGTCGCCGCCACTACCCGACGACGAGGACGACGGCGACGGTGAGTCGCCCGCGCTGCCGCCCGCATCGAGAGTCGCGGCCCGTTTGGCCGGAGCTGCCGGCGCTCCGGGAGGCGTCGAGCTCGATCCGCCGCATGCGAGCGCGAGCAGGGTGGCGAGCGCGATCGGGGTCAGTTTGAACGAAGGGAGCAAGGGTCGACTCCAGGGTTTCGTCACGGGCCGGCGAACGCGAGATCGTATTCACTGCGCCAGAACGCGCACTCGGCTTTTCGGAAGTCGTCGAGGGTCTCCCATCCGGCGTCGAGCTGGAGACGCTCGTCGTTGTCGCTGGCGTCGGGCGCGAACGCCGGCCATGTCGCGGGAGCCCCGGCGCCGTTGGGATCGCCCGACGCGGCGAAGCGCGCCCAGAACGCGTTCATGGCGTCGCTGACCGCCTGCGTTGCGGGCGTGGGGTCGACCGGGTGGCCGAAGACGTGGCTGATCTCCGAGGCGTGGGAGACCTTGAAGAGCCCCGGGTCGATCGCCCACGGGACATTGAAGTTGTACATGTACGTGTGAAGGCCCGCCTTCGCCGCGCGCCGCGCGGTGTCGTGCGTTCCGCAAACGAGGCTCGAGTCGCCGACCGCGCGCGCGATCGCCGCGTTGTAGTCGTTGCCGAAATTCGATGCGGGATACACGGCGGCGACCTTGTCCGCTTCGGCGCCGAAGCTCTGCTGCAGCGCGGTCATGTAGTCCGACGCGGTCGACAGCGTCGGGGCCGTGAGACGAAAGAGCGTCCCCTCGTCGTTGTTGCTGCCGAGGATGTACGGCACGTGGGCGATCTTCCCCTGGTCGTAGAGCGTTCGTGCCTGATCCGGGAGAAAGTTTCCGGGACCGTCGACCACGACGCCGAAGGTGAAGGGCGCCGTCGACGCGAGACCGCTCTCGGGATCGGGCTGGCCCGCGGCCGCCAGGATGTCGGCCACCGAGTGGCCGCGAAGGCAGGCGAGGGGGTCGGCCGCCGCGTCGCACGTCAGGGCCTTGGTGAAGGCGTTGAGGCCGGTGGCCGCCTGCGCGGACGTCGGGTCCTTGCCTCCGCTGATCGAGACCGTGCACCCTCCGCTCTCGCTGATGGCCCGGGCGAAGAGGCCGGTGTCGAGCGGCGAGGCCACGTGGTAGCAGACGTCCGACGATCCGGCCGACTCGCCGAAGATGGTCACGTTGGTCTTGTCGCCGCCGAACGCGGCGATGTTGTCTTGAACCCACTGCATGACCATGCGCTGGTCGAGCAGGCCTTGATTGCCGACGGGCGAGTGCTCCGACGCGAGCGCCGGGTGCGCAAAGAAGCCGAAGGGGCCGAGGCGGTAGTTGGCCGTCACGACGACCACGCCTCGCTTGGCCGCGAAGAACTGCCCATCGTACCAGAGCTCTTGCGTCGTCGGGACGAGGTCTGCCGCGGAGCCGGCGAAGTTGCCGCCTCCGTGAATCCAGATCATCACGGGCGCCTTCGATGGGGCCGGGTCTGGAGCCCACACGTTGAGGTAGAGGCAATCTTCGTCCGTGCTCTGCGGCCCCTGCGAGCTCGCGCTCTGCGGGCACGGCGTCGCAAAGGCGGCCTCGTGCCGCGCGGCGGTCCATGGGTCGTTCTTGACCGGCGCCTTCCATCGGAGATCGCCCGTCGGCGGCTTCGCGTAAGGGATCTTCAGGAACCGGCGGCTGCCTCCGACGAGGTCGCCCTGCACGGGGCCGTCCTGGAGCGTCACGTGCAGGCCGTCCCCCGCGTCCGGCGGGCTGGAATTTTCCGCGCTCGACCCGCTGCTGCAGCCGGTCGCGAGTGTCGCGAGGGTCGCGCACAGCGTCATCGCGAGCACGAGGGTGTTTGCCTTGGCCTCGCGAAACGCCTGATGAAACCACTGCTTGTGAAACCACTCCTGAAACCACCTCTTGTGAAACCAAAGCGTCATGGGCCTTCCACGGTAGGTGTCTGCCACGGACGGCGCTTCTCGGTTACGGCATCGCGCGCCAATAGATGTACACTTCGAGTCAAGGGTTGAAGGATGCATCCCCGAACCGACGGCCACACTCTCCCCGCTGCGAACGCCGATCAGCTGGTCCAGCTCGTCAAGCGGTGGGGCGTCACCGCCGAGGAGCTCCTCTCGGGCTCCGGTCTATCCGAGACCGACGCGCAAGATCCCCGGCTCAGGATCTCGCTCCATGGTTTCAGCGCTCTCGCCGAGCGCGCTCGAGCCCTCACCGGCGAGCCGGGGCTGGGGTTCTATCTCGGCCTGCAGAAGCGCATCTCTATGTACGGGTACCTGGGCTTCGCCGCGATGAGCGCCGCCTCCCTCGGCGAGGCCCTCGAGCTCTTCGTCCGCTTCCTGCCGACGCTCACGACGTCCCTTAGCTTCGAGTTGACGGTCGAGCGCGGCGTCGCGTCGATCACCGTCCGCGAGTTCGCCGACCTGGGGAGCGCCCACGACATGGCCCTCACCAGCCTCGTCGTCGGGATGCGCGAGATCGGGAAGATGCTCACGGGCCGCGAGCTCAAGGGCGAGCGCGCCGAGGTGGCCCTCCCCGAGCCGCCGTACTTTCATCGATTCGCGCATCTCTTGCCTGCGACGCAGTTCGACCAGCCGGTGACGCGGCTCCTCTTCGACGCGTCGTACCTCGGGCTGCCGCTCGCGCAGGCGAACCGCGCCGCGCTGCAGCTCGCGCGCGAGCACTGCGAGCGCGCGCTCGACGCGCTCGGCTACGAGAGCGATCTCGTCGAGCGGACGCGGCGTGCGGTCTCGAGCGGCGGCGGGGAGGGCTTTCGTTCGCTCGCGCACGTGGCCAAGACGCTCCGCGTCTCCCGCCGGACGCTCGCGCGAAGGCTGGCCGCGCAGGGCGTCTCGTACTCCTCTCTCCTCGATCGCGAGCGTCGCGAGAGGGCTCTCCTGCTGCTTCAATCCGGGAGGGTGTCGCTCGAGGACATCGCCGACCAGCTCGGGTACTCCACGCTCTCGAGCTTCGCGCGGGCGTTCCACCGGTGGACGAGCACGACCCCCGCGGCGTGGCGTCGCGCCAGGGCTTCGGAGGCGATGCGCCCGCGCGCCCTTCCCGCGATCCACGAAGCGCGAGCGTCGCGCGCGGTCGGTTAGCCAGACACCGTCGCTACACTTTTCCTGCGGAGCCGGGCGCCGGTGTCGAAACGGTCTCTGACCCTCGGTCGACGCTTGCGCTCCCCGCATTCGTTGGTACGACCAACGAACAAGCTCTGGGCGACAACCGGTGTGACCTCATGAACGTGAGTTGTTCGGCGAGGCTCTTGCGGCCGTTCCTCGATTTCGCGTCCGCCGACGAGGCATACGGCGATCTCGTGCCGCAGCACTTCCGGTCCGTTCATCCCGACGCCCGCGTCTCGCTCGAGGCGGTCCACGCGATGCTCGAGCGAGGCCTCGAGCGCACGCGCGACGAAGCCTTCGGACTCAAGCTCGGGCGCTGCATGTGCCTGGGCGCCGGCGGGATCTTCGACTACGGCATGCAGTCTGCTGCCACGGTGCGCGACGCCGCGGCGTTCGCGGAGCGCTACTCGGGCCTCCTGTCGGATCCGCTCCACATCGGCTTCGAGATCGTGGGCACCCGCGCGGCCATTCGCCTGGAGTGCGAAACGGACTGGCCCCGGGCGGCCGCCGACTTCGCGTCGAGCGCCTGGTACAAGCTTCACGTCGCGGGTCGAGTGCCCTCCGCGGCGCACATCGAGTGCTGGTTCGCTCATCCGCGCCCGGCCGACCTGCGCGACTACGAGCGCGCGTTCGACGGGGCGGTGCTGCGGTTCGACGCGCCGTTCCGCGGGTTCGCGTTCGACAAGGCCTACGAGCGCGCCCCCCTGCCGGGCGCTGACCCGGCGCTCCATTCGATGCTCCGTTCGCGTCTCGACTCTTTGCTGGGCCAGATGGCGAGGTCGCGTGCGATGACGACGGCCGTCCGCGGGCTCGTCGTGCAAGAGATCACCGGGGAGAACGCCCAGGGCGACAGCGCCCTGGCCGAGCGCGTCGCGGCCACCCTCCACATGAGCCGGCGCACGCTGAGCCGCAAGCTCGAACACGAAGGCACGAGCTTCTTCGCGGTCGTCGACGCCGTCCGGCGCGACACGGCGCTCGGGTACGTGCTCGACCGCCGTCTGGAGCTGACCGAAGTGGCGTTCTTGCTCGGATTCTCCCACGTGGAGTCGTTTCATCGGGCCTTCAAGCGGTGGACGGGAGAGACGCCGGTGACGTACCGGAGGGCGAGCGTCGGGCGCCTCGCCGCGCAGCTCTGATCGCGGTCGGCTACCGCGACACCCTGGGCTCGCCGATCTTCTTCAGCATCTTCATCAGCGCCGCGCGCTCGGCCGCGGACAGCCTCGCGAAGACGCGACGCTCGTGGCGCTCGATGTGGCCGAGCATCACCTTGAGCGTGGCCTTGCCCTTCGCCGTGAGCCGGAGCGAATTGCGGCGCCGGTCGTCCTCGGACCGCACGCGGGCGACGAGACCCCGGTCCGCGAGCCGATCCAGGCTGATCGCCAACGTCGATTTGTCGACGCCAATGCCCTTGCAAAGCTGCTGCTGCGTCATGTCGGGGTTGTGCTCGATGACCGCGAGAATGCCGACCTGGCTCGGCGCGAGCTGCGGGGACGGCGCGTCGCGCTGGAAGTCTTCGTAGACGGCGAGCTGCGCCCTCCTCAGGCGGTAGCCGAGGAGCCTCGCGAGCGGCCCGAGGTTCAGCCCTCGACGGTCGTCGGCGGTCGTCGGCTCGCTTGCCGCGCGTGCGGAGTCCGCCCCCTCGCGTTCCGGGCTCACGTCGCGCCGCATCTCACGCGGCCTTCGCTTTGGCATCGGGTCGGGAGAGTGTCTTGGAACGCGACGGATCCGGAAGCCTTTTCAGTAGATCCCTTCGAAGAAGCGCCACGCGACCGAGGGCGTGTTCAGGTTCGTGCTGTTCTCGTAGATGATGTGCCCGTCGATCGCGGCGTTCGCGCTCCCATGCAGCGTGCCGGCGGCCACCGTGCAAAAGACGACCCTCACGCCGCCCGCGCACATGTTCCAGATCTGGCAGGTCGTGGGCTTCACCGCCGGCGTGATTGTGTTGCAGGGCACGAGCGTCGTCGCGTTGTCGTCCGGGTTCTTGAGGCATACCGGGTCCGTGGTGGTCGAGTCGAAGGTCTTCCACGCGGTCGGCCCGCTCATGCACGTGTCGACCTTCGCGAGGTTCGTGACGGACGACTGGCTGTCGCTGAAGGCAAAGTCGGGCATGTCGTCGAACTGGATGTCGTTCAGGGGCTTCGATAGCGTGTTGCACTCGCTCCCGCCGAGGACGCCCCCCGAGTTGGGCGAGATGCCGGAGAACACGTCCGGGCTCATGCAGCCGGTCGCGTAGCTGAGCTCCGCGCCGTTGGAGATCCCCGTCATGTAGACCCGCTTCGGATCGATGTTGGCCACCTGTTTGATCGCGCCGACGATCTGGACCATGAACATCGGGTCGCTCGTGGTGTCCCACGTGTTCCCGCTCGTCGCCGACGACGGGGTCACGAGCACGAACCCGCCGCCGGGAGCTTCGGCCTCGAGCCGCCAGCCCGAGCCGGGGCCATTCCAGCACGTCGTTCCCGTACAGAACGCCGGCTTGCCGAGCAGCTGCGAGGGCGCCGTCTGGGTCGCGCCGTGCGCGTCGATGACGAGCGCGGTCGGCTCGCACACGTTGAGGTTCTTCGGCGCATAGAGCAGGTACTGCCGCGAGCCGAGCATGCAGGTCTTGGAGTCGCCGGGGGCAAGAGGCGCCGAGCAGTCCATGCTGGGCGTGACCACCTTCGTGCACGGCGCCCCCGCGTCGCTCGAGGGGCGCCCGGCGTCGGCGTGTCCTGGCGCGCCGCCGTCTCCGGCGCCGTTCGTTCCGGGTGCGCCGGAGCTGCTCGCCGTCGGAGCGCCGCTCGAACCGCCCGGACCGGTGCCATCGCCGCTGCCCGAGGAGCCCGGCGACGCGCCGCCGCTGCTCGACGCCGCCGGGCCCGACCCCGCAGGCCCCGACCCCGCGTCGTCCGTTGCCGTCGCCGTCGAGCCGCAGCCCATCACCAGAGCCGTCAGCCCGGCAACGCAGCTCACGGCCAACCACCGGACGCAGCCGGGAACTCGCACGTGCGGCGTCGTGAAGCCCATGATCCGCGCCTCCCTGGCGTCGCCTACCGTGCCACGCGCAGACACACGCCGTTTAGCCTCGAGGGTCACAAGCGCTAGCCCGGTGAGACGCGGCTCGCACGACGGCGTCTCATGACCCTCGCCCCGCGATTCCGTGAGTGGGCGGAGGGCGCGCGGGTGCTACTAGTTTGCCGTGCAAACCAATCGACGAGGGGTCGCGGCGGTCGCGCGCGACCATGGACTCTTGGCGCTGGCGATCCTCGCGCTGGCGGCTTGCGGCAGCGGCGCTCCGACCGGGGCCTCGAGGTCGGGTGCGTCGGATGGCGGTCAGGGCGGCGCGGGCTCCTCCGG
>ODAK010004466.1_pt1 | contig 14325 bp, 10 predicted proteins | sample 1539591 | NCBI WGS metagenome assembly ODAK01 (sample SAMEA3539303, study PRJEB22396) | soil metagenome | biome: tundra; feature: field; material: soil | place: USA | collected 2010-05 | depth 0.15 m | reverse complement strand
TAACTCCTTTACTCATCAATATGATACGGACGGGAGGTCAATATTGAGAGGGCTGAACCTTAGAGTCCAAACTGAACAGGCCGGCAAGAAGGTCAAGTGCGCCGCGTGCGGCAAGACGACGCCGGTTCCCGTCACCAAAGCAAGCGGCCTCTCGACCGCGGCGAAAAGCGGTTCGTGGGCGCGCACGGCTGTCAGCGCCGGCATCGTATCAGCGTTGGTGTTAGCGTGCGTAATCGTCCTATGCACTTGGATGATGGGCGGCAATCAAGGGCCATACGAAAATCCACTCCAGCCCGCAGCGCAAAAGGTGAGAACTCTGGAAACGGACAGCATAGATGCTCGTAATTACCCAATGATCATCGACAAGGATCTGTGGATCCTGAAGGACCTGCCCAATCTGAAAAAACTGAATCTGGACCACACCGAGATTACCGACGAAGGAATGAAGGAGATTGGCCGCATTCCCAGTCTGTTGGCGCTGTCTTTGACCGATACGCGCGTGAGCGATGCGGGCCTGGCGGAGCTCAAGAATGTGATCGGTTTGGAGGATCTGCGCCTCGATAAATTGGCCGTTGGCGACGTCGGTCTGGCCTCTCTCGGCGCGTTTCCGCAACTGCGGAGGCTGTCGCTTTATCAAACCAAGGTTACGGACGCGGGCCTTATTCACTTGCAAAAGTTGTTTTTTCTAGAGAACCTCAGCCTTGACGAAACTCAGATAACGGATGTCGGGCTTTCCCATCTGGGCGAACTTCAGAATCTTCGCTATGTGTCTCTATGGCGAACGAACGTGACCGAGGCCGGGGTTCAGAAATTGCGCCAGGCCTTGCCCAAGCTCAAAATCAACAAATAGAACGCCTAGCAAGCCACGATTCCGGTTCAGCAAGGAGTTAAATGCATGAAGAGGATCATTCCGCGAGGCGTCGGTATAATTTCGTTGTGCGCGATCTTTATGTTGGATACGGCTTGCAGAAAGCCTGCGGACGACGCTCAGGTCCAGAAACCGGCAGCGGAGGAAGGTCAGGTCCAGCCCACGGTCAAAGAAGATCCTCCCGTCCAAGCAGCGCCGAAGAATGTCCAAAACCTCCAGGCCGATGCCTTTGACATTCGAAAAATTCCCCAAGCCGGCGACGGAGACCTGCTCGTGCTCAAGGAGATGCCGAACCTCCGAAAGATCGTTCTGGATAAGGCACCCATCACCGACGAGGGGATGCTCGTTGTCGGCCAGCTCACGGCGGTCAATTACCTAGCCCTGTGCGAGACCCAGGTGACCGACAAGGGCCTGGGTTTGCTCAGGAATTTATCTGGGCTAGAGGTGCTCCGCCTGGACAAGTTGCGCATTACCGACGCCGGCCTGGAACACGTCAAGGCGTTCCCGAAGCTCAAGCACCTTTCTTTATGGCGGACCGCCATCACCGACGCCGGGCTCGTGCATCTGAAAAACCTGAGTTTCCTGGAACACCTCAGTCTGGATGAAACCCTGGTTTCTGATGAAGGGATAAAGCAACTGTACGGTTTGCCTCGTCTGAAATACCTATCGAAGTGGAGAACCAAGGTCAGCGACGCCGGTGTGAAGGCGTTCAAGGCAAAAATGCCCCAGGTAAAAGTGAACCCGGGGTAAGCCGAGGGGCGTCGGATCGTTTCAGGAAAGCGGGCCGCGCCTTCTGGGCCGGAAATCTCTCTTATGGTTGTTGCCATCGGTAAACGGTCGGTCCCTGGTTGGCGCACACGTGTATGGGCGCAAGGGACAGCCTCCGGTACGCGATGACGTACGGGATCCCGCCGGCTTCGAGAACCCGTTGGGGCAGTTCGTCTGGGCTGGTCCGAACCAGCGCATAGCAGGTCCGGTCCGCATAGAACATCGTAGTCAGGTGCTCGTACCCTTTCCTTTCCTCGAAGAAGAGGACGGCATTGGCGGGCAGATGTTGACGCGTAAACTCGCCCACCTCCACGCAAAAGGGCTCGTTCATATCGCGGCTCGTAATCTTCCAGGACGCGATCACCGTTTGGGTGACAAGCCAGACGAGGACGCACACGGAAAACCAAACGGCGACGATTCGCGGGTAACGGCCCATCGCGCCGCCCGCGTGGTGGCGCCGTTTGTCCGTGAGCAGCCAGGCTACGAAGGAGAGGCCGACAAACGCCAGCGCTCCGGCCACATGGTAGAGCACCCACCTGGCCTGCAACATGAGCGTGCCGAATTCGCGCGAATTCGGGGAGCCATAGCCGGGATTCCTGATGACCGGGGTGATGGCGATGCTCATGATCATGATGCCCACGAGGGCCGCGAGCGACCAGCGCTCGCCACGCCATGCTTGGGAAATAAAGTAACCCAGCAGCAACAACAACGGCGGCATCGCGATCAGCGTCGCCGACGGTGTTTTGGTCATTGCGAAAAGGTGCGGCAGCACGACGCCTATTCCCCAGGCGTACATCAGCCACAACCCGGTGTGTCTCTGCGAAAATGCTCGGCCGACAAGAATGATTCCTGCCACAAGGATCGGCGTATAGAAGACGCCGTAGATGCCGATCATGTAGTCGAAGACGACGCGGTCCCACGGGGCGGCCCAGCCCTCGATGTTGCTGTCCAGATGCATCCAGACCTGCAACTCTTCTTGCCAAAATTCGTCGGGGTATAGCGTCACGCAATAGGTCAGCCACGGCGCAATGGTTAAAAACGTGATGCCGAGCATGGCGAGAATGCGGAGCGGCCCAATTTTGCACTCTTCACGTTTGCCTAAATGGCATATCGGCAGAAGCCAGGCGGTCAGTGCGACGCCCAGAATGATGCCGGACAGGTAGCTTTTCGAGAGAAAAGCGAGCCCCTGAGCCAGCCCGGCGAAAAGAAGGTCACGCCACGAGCCGGTGCGCAGCGAACGCAGGAGGAAGTACATCCCGACCTCGATCCAGAACAACAGCGCCACGTCGAAATGATCGGCGAACTGGTAACCCTGCACGAGGATCACAAGAAACGGGTTCACGGCTTGAAGCGCGGCAGCAAGGAGAGCCGTCCGGCGGTCGAATAAGTTCTTCCCGATGAGATACGTGAACCAGGCCGCCCCCGTGCCGAGAATCGCGGAAGGCAAGCGCAGAGCGAACGTGTTGACTCCGAACACCGCGAAGCTCAGCGCGATCTGCCAAAGGGGGAGGATCGGTTTGTGCAGCCAGACGTGGTTCTCGCCCCACTTTTTCATGTCATAAGGCAGGTAGGGAGCGTCCACGAGCGTCGGCTTGAGAGGATGTTTCAGGACGTTCCGGGCGACCACCGCGTGGAATACCTCGTCCCAACGTGTAAGGGCCGTGTGGTCCAGGTTATGGAGCTTGAGGACAAATGTGGACCAAAGAATCAGCGTCAGGAGAAACGGCGGAAGCAGCAACTGCCCGATTGGTTTCGGCGCGACGACGCTTTCCGTTTCCTCGGCGCCTGAGAATTCGGCCGGAGCGGGCGCAAGCATGATTTGCCCGCAACGGGGACATTTGACCTTTTTGCCGATTAGCGCCGCTTTGATCTTGAGTTCTTTCGCGCACGCGAAGCATGGAAAGAACACCGCCGCCGGAGTTGCGGATTCGATCTTTGGGCCGCGGCTGGGAACGTGCGACGACATGCGACGAGTTTCTCCGGGCAGCCGGGTGGCATTTGGGACCGGCCAATAAATAACTTCACGATTTCTTTGGTCTCGGCGCAGCCTTCATGGTTCATCCACCGTGGTACCCGCGGCGCGGCGCCTGCGCAAGTAGATCACCACACCCACTGCGATGGCCAACAAGGTGGTGACCGCGAAACCGAAGAAGAGCGCCGCCGCCAACCAGGAGCGCGCTCGCGGGTTGGCTTCTTGTTTCGGGGGCGGCACGGGCGCATTGGGCTGGCCTGTCGCTCCGATGCGTATCTTCAGATCCACCAGGAGGACGTCCATGCCCGCCGGGCTGCTGTTGGTGCAGACCGCGAAGCGCACGATCTCCAGGTCGTCCGCGGTGAATTCTCCGTGGTGGATTTCACGGAACACGTTGGCCGGTTCGTCGGCCACGAGATAGCGGAGCATCGAACCTTCGCGGATCATTTTCAGCTGCCCCGAACGCGACTCGGTCGGCTCGGACTTCCCATTATTGTCATTCGGCGAGTCCTTGAGCCGGCATTCGACGACATAAGTATTCCCTTCTTGGGCTGACAGGAAGCGGCCGAACCTGGCAAACTTCTTGTAATTATTCTGGTCAACGAGATTGAAGGCGATGCCGACACCGGGGCCGCTTGACGGTTTATCGACGGATAGAATCTGATAGGCGCCGGTAATTTCAAAGTCGCCCGAGACGGGGAACTTCAACCGGACCCCGACCGGCTGATCCGACTTGAACGTCTTGGGCAGCATGATCCGCAGTCCCCCGTCTTCGGGTTTCGTCCAGGCATCGTGCTTCGGCGGGATGATCTTCCATTCGTCGGACAACGCCTTGCGGTTGCGGAAATCCTGATGGATCACCTTGGCAGCGGGTGGCTGAGCACGCAGGACGACGCGAGGTGGTGTCAATAAGACAGCCAACGCCACGAGCACCACGACAGTCGCAATCCCTCGGCCTGGGCTGCAACGAACGTCAAACGGGCCACGATGGTTGTCCGCAGAGAATTTGCTCATGATTTCTCCGGCACGAGCACCGCTTTGCCGCACGCGGAGCACTTGATCTTCTTGCCGGCCAACTCCGGCGTGGCCTTCAGTCGTTTGCCGCACGCGGAACATCGGAAAACAACCGGCGACGCGGCCGTTTCGGGGTTCGCCTGCTCCCCCTTTATCGAAGAGGGGGCACTCGTCTGGGCGACCGGGCGGCGCTGACGCACGAAGAGCCACGCTCCCAAAGCGAGCCCTAGAAATGTCAGGAGCACCCCGCCAAGGACCAGTCCCGCCAGTAACCACGGTCTTGGTTTGGCGGGCGGCCCCTCCTCAATCGGAACCGCCACCGGCGCCGCGATCAAGGCAGCTCCGGGCAGGTCCGGAAGCGAATCCGCGCGGATGCGGAAATCGGTGACGCGAACGTCCAATGCGGCCTGAGGGCCACCAGTGGACATCGTAATATACACCGACTTCAAGAGCAAGGCGCTAAAGGGATACTCCTTGAGAAAGATGAATTCGCCGTTGGCGCCCTCAGACGCATAGCAGGCAACAACGGACTCGGTGCGCACCAGGCGGAGGCGTCCGGTTTTTGCCGCGGTCGGCAAATAGCGAGGCTTCGGCGTGGCGCCCGGCCCGTACTTCGCCATGAAAAAATACGTTACAAACTGGGTCACTCCGTTGTTGTCTATTCTTCGGGATAGCGACACTTCATTCTTTTCCGGCGTGTCCAGATATGCGCCCAGAGACACTCTCGTGCCATATTTTTTGCCCGCGTCGATTGGGTCCGGCTCTTTGAGAATCTCGAAGCTCATGGTGATTTCAAAATCACCTTTCACCGGAGAAACGAGCGCCAGGCCGGTGCCCTGGCGCTGGTCCGGATGGCCTGGAGGCAAAGTGATCCGCAAGCCGCCGGGCTCATATTTTACGTGCTCCTGGGCGTCAGGACCCTTGAACACGAGGGCTTCCGTGTTGTCCGGTTTTCCCTTGAACGACTGGTAATACTCCTGAGCGTAATTTTTTTTCGGAGTGGCCTTGTCATCTTGGTAGGCAGCCACGCTTATTCTTGAAACCAGCGTGGCCATTGTGACGAGTAGGGGGATCCAAACCTTGGCTTTACCCATGACCATCGGCGTGGTGGTTTGCATCAGAAGCGGCGGCGGCGATGGGTGGAGCATAGCCTTCTTCTCTCAACAAGGACGAATCAGGTAATAATACCCAAATGGACCAGAGGAGTTTGCTTTTCGATATCGTCGCTCGCTTACGATCTATCAGAAACCGTGGCTGGGATCAACGCGCAGCGTCATTCATGGCATGGTACGAAACGGCAGGGCTGAATCCAACCGCCCAGGTCGGCCATCAATGATCCGTCGGCCATGTCGAGGCAAAAGAGTCGCTGCCCAACCTTCATGGTTCATCGACCTTGGCGCCCGGAACGAGCACCGGCTTGCCGCAGTGGGGGCATCTTACTTTCTTGCCCACCAACTCCGCCCTGGCCCTGAGATTCTTGCCGCACGCGGAGCATTGGATGGAAATCGGCGCTGTTGCCATCTCGCCATCGCCGTCCGGTGGGAGGCGGGTCTGCTCGTCCTTCGTTGCCGGGGGTTCCGGTGTCTTGTCAGCGCGGCGGCGCTTCCGTGCGAGGAGCCAAGCGGCCGCGGCGAAGGAGAGGATCACGCCGAGAGCGCCGATCAGGCCCGCGGCCCACCAGCCCTTCGTCTCAGTCTTCGGCGCCGTCGGCAGAGGCGTGTCAGCCTGGCCGGCGCTGCGAATCCGCAGATCGATCAAACGCACGTCCACGTTACATGGCTGTCGGCCGTTCAAGGCAAAGAGCCGGACATGCTCAATATCGTCGGCGCCGAAATCCTTTTCGTGGACCTCGACGAAGTCGTCCCCCACGGCGCCAGGCGCCCAAAGGAAGTGAAGCGTCGCGCCCGTGCGCTTGAGACGCATGCGGAGCACGTCCACCGTGCATGAGACCGAACCATGTTTCCAATCGGGGTTTTTCTTGTCCAATGTCGGCAGATATCCTGTCCATAGAAGGGAGTGTTTGCCCTTAGGCCCCACGACACGACGGAGTTGCTCCTCTTGTTTGGCGGTATCCACGGAGAGCCCGACTCCTGCGCCAACGCCGCCGCGAGGCGGTTCCAGATCGAGGACCTCCACGGTGGCCGTCACCTCAAAATCCCCTCGGATTATCGTGGAGGTTTTGACGCCGACTCCCCCGTAGGGATGCACGTACGTTTTGGGAAGCGTGATCCGCAGCCCTTGAGGCTCGAATTGGAGGAGCTTGTCGTCCTTGACTTGATACGGCGTCAATTCAGGAGGAAGGGGCCGACCGCGAAAGTCGTGATAAAACTCGGGCGTCGGTTCCTCCGCTCCCCTGACGGCGGTGGTGAACTCGAAGGGCCAAAGCCATAGTCCAAATCCCGTAAGCAGCAAGGCCATCCAGAGGTATTCCGAAACGAGATTGGCTCGAAGTTTTGTCATGGGCCTGATACTCCCGCAATGGATGATTCATGCCTGCGAATTGTATGGCAACATTGGCGATCGCACCAGCGAAATCTGACTGCTTGCCATCAGCGATCGCGGCATGCGTCGGCATGAAAAAAGCAAGATCGCTGTTGAATTTGCCAAGATCGAGTGCGAGAATCGTGGACATGTCGGCACGCTTTGAAGCCGCGGACCTGTCGGCTTTCCGCAGCGGCGATTTGTTCCCGAATGCGACCAAGCCGCAAATACGAAATCCGAATATCGAAATCCGAAACAAGATCGAAATCCTAAAGCAAGAAAACTCGAAACGGGAAAAGATTTGTCGGCTTGATTGTTTCTCCTTCGGATTTCGAACTTGTTTCGGATTTCAGATTTCGATTTTCGGATTTATCTCCGCGGCTTGCGTAGATGTTCATTGGAAAGAAATTAAGCGCTTATATCGCGAGACGCAGATGATGGATGAACAGACACAGTTCAAGCCTGGGAGACACGAAGGCCCATGCCGATTGCGCTCCTCGTCTGTTCTCCTCTTTGCCTCGCTCATTTTAATAGTGAGTCATGTCGGGGCCACTTGGGGACAGGATGCCAAGAAGGTCTATCCGCAGGAGTATTCCCAGTCGTTCAAGGGGAAGCCGGGGAGCGCTCAAGATTTTGCGCTCGAGGGGCCAGACGCGGAGCGGTTCGTGAAGTTCGAGCCGGAAGGGGTTCGCATCACCCTACCTGCCGGCCATGAGGGAGTACAACCGGAGGTCGGGCTGGCGACGCAGTTAGTCTTGAAGGGGGACTTCGAGGTCACGATCCGTTACGAGATTCTAACGGAGCCGACCGGCGTCGAAGCGGACCTCGTCCACACGCGGTTGACGTTGGGCGTGCTCCTCACGCCGCCCCACAGCGACGTTGGCACGCTTTCACGCCGGGTACAGCGGAACGGCGGCCCCCAGTTTCTCTCCTGGATTCGTGTGTGGAACGAGACGGCCGGAAAATCGGCGGATCAGTCACACATTGCGCCGGCCAAATCCAATAGGGATCGGCTCCGCATGGCCCGCGCGGGAACCACGCTAACCTACCTTGCGGCCGAAGGCGACGGCGAGGACTTCCGCGTTCTGGTGCAACGCCCCTTCGCCACGGACGACGTTGTAATAGTACGTATCGTCGCCTCTGCCACGGGTCCCAAATCGGCGTTCGATGTGCGCGTCACCGATCTGCAAATTCGCGCCGACGCCATCCCGAAGCCGCCCATGGCGCCGACGCCGCCCAAGGTCGCGGCCAACCTACCGCCGCCGACGAAGGAGTATGCGCAAGAGTACTTCCAGTCGTTCAAGGGAGGCACCGCGCGGCCGCCGGGATGGGAATTCGATGGACCGGACGCCGAAGATTGTGTCCGCTTCGAGCCGACGGGTCTGCACCTCAAAGTGCCGCCAGGTGTATCCCGCAATGCGGCGCCAAGGGGCGTGAAGACCGGCTTCGGCGTGAAGGGAGACTGCGAAATCACGCTAAGTTTCGAGGTGCTTGCCGAACCGTCGCAAGCCGATGCGGGCGCTCCGGTCGGAACACGTCTCAGCCTTGGCGTGGCCAAGGAAATGCCGCGAGGTGATGTAACGTCGGTGTCGCGGTCGCTTTCCGCCAAGTCAGGATTGGCCTTCGTTGGATACTCGCTTGTCCGGAAGGAGGGGATCGCTAAACCGGTCCAGCAGTCGAGCAACACGAAGGCAGGCAAGGCTCAGACTGGCCGACTTCGTTTGGTTCGCTCCGGGACCGAAGTTTACTATGGCGGTTCCGATGGGATCGATGGAGAATTCGTCTTTTTCAGGAAGTATCCATTTGGAGGGGGGGATCTGCGCGAAATTCGTCTGCTGGCCGGAACAGGGACCGACAAGGCGATGCTTGATGTGCGCATTACCGACTTCCGGATCCGTGCCGACGCGATTCCCAATGCGCCGGCGAGCTCGCCTGCACCCGGTGTGCCGGTGCTCGTCGGGCAGATCGCCCCGCCAGCGCTGCAAACATCGGGCAAGGGTTGGCTGGCAATCGCGCTCGCCGGCGGGCTCGCCGTCACGCTCCTGGCTGCCGTCGCCCTTGGAGCGGCCCTTTACCTGCGCCGGCGCACCCCCCCCGCCGTGGTCAGCAAGCCGGCCGGATTCCTTACGCTCGCTTGCCCCGTATGTGGCAAAAAGCTCAAGGTCAAGGCGGAGCTCGCCGGCAAAAAGGTCAAGTGCTCGCAGTGCGGCAAGGCAGTGCTCGTTGAAACGGACGAAGCATGAGCTTGGTCGGATTTTTCTCGTTTACCCGTAAACACTCGATTCTGGCCGCTCTCGGAAGACGTGGCGATGAATGATGATAAACTGACATCCCTTGCGGGAGTTATCGCTTTAACCAAACCCGGTCAGCGTCGTCGGAATTGGGAGCCGATCGGCCGGGAAGGTCAAGGGGGTATGTGATGATCGAGAATCCTGCCGCCGCACGAATCCAATGGGAATCCTGGCTCGTCGTCAGCGTCTCCGTGATCTACCTATCGGGCCCAGCGGTGGAGCGGGCGTTGGGTCAAGGTGGAGGTGTTAACAAATATGTCAACGAGTTCCATCACGACTTCCGAAGCCGTCCGTTGCCGCCGGAGTTGAGCGAGTTTCAAGTCACGGAGGAGGCGGTTGTCAAGGTGGAGCCGGCCGGGCTTCGCGTCACTTTGCCGAAGACCTGGATTCACCCGTTTGGAGGCGTTGGCGTAAAGACGGCGTTCGGGATCGTGGGCGATTTTGAGATCACGACCGCCTACGAGATTCTCCAGGCAGAGACGCCGCCCAGCGGGTATGGAGTCGGCGTGGGCCTACGCGTCTACAAGGCGGAACCGTCTAAGGAGCTTGCGAACGTGGCGTATGTCGTGCGCTCCGCCGCCCAACCATTGATGTTGTGGAGTCGATTGATTGAGGCGCCAGGAGAAAAGACAAAGTACCCCGAAGGCACGACGCCGTGGCCGGACAGCATCGGCCGGCTGCGCCTCAAACGGACAGGAACCACCTTGTCGTTTTTGGCAGCACCGGGACTGGTGGGTGAGGATTACCAGGAGATTCACGCGGCAGAATTCGGCGGCAACGATATCCGAGCCGTCGCGCTGATCGGATTTACTGGCCGGCAATCATGTACCCTCGACGCGCGCTTTCTCGACTTGCGTATCAAGAGCAGCGGCCCCACGGTGGCCCCGGCCGTTGGCCAGCAAGGAGCCCCGCCGCAAAACCCCGGATCGCGAGGCTGGGTGTCGGCGCTCGTGCTCCTCGGCCTGGGATCGACATTTGTCTTCGTTCTCGGCCTAGGCGCCTGGGTCTACTTGCGGCAACGGCGCGCAGCGGAGGAAAAGCCGAAGCCACCGTCGGCGCAAACCAAGGGAACCAAGAAATGATCGACCCTCAAGTGCCCGCAATGCCACAAGGTTCTGGCCGTGCCCAAGATCGAAGCGTTCGAGGCGGATCAGGAACCGTCGTAACTTGAGGTACGACCCCAGCAGAGGAAAATGATTGTACCAATTGGATGTAGCCGGGCACTATACTGGTAGTCGTCGGCCCCGGTCCCCCAACGGTAGGGTAGGCGAATGTCCCCGTCGTTAAAGCATGAGGATGCATCGGAAGCGCCGACGCCGCCGGTGGCGTTTTCCTGTTCGGAGTGCGGAAAGAACCTAAAGGCCCGCGCTTCGCTCATCGACAAAAAGGTCAGGTGTCCCCAGTGCGGGCATGCGGTGCGTGTGCCAAGGCCGGAACCTGAGCTCGAACTGATCGAGGTGGTGCCGGAGCCGATCCCGCCCAAGCGTTTTCCTATCCTCGCGATGATGTTGGTGACGGCCGTCATCTTCGGCTGCGCTATCTGGGCGAACGTGTCGTTCGCGGTGACGAACCGGGCGAACTTTCAGAATTTTCCGCCGTTCAAAAAGTATTTCAACGCGAACGACAACCATCACCTGGGGGCGGAGTATTACAACATCGCCAAGGCCATGGTCGCGGGGCGCGGGTTTGCCGATCCATTTAGCGAGCCTACCGGGCCGACCGCGTGGATGCCGCCGGTACTTCCGACGATCCTGGCGGCACTCCTTTGGATGAGCGGCGGCGACAAGGACATCGTCATGGCGGTCATCATCTTCTTGCAGGTTTACACATTGGTCGGCGCGGGTCTTTTAGTCTTGCTGCTGGTTCGCAAGACGACGACGCGCATCTGGGCGGGCGTGGCGGCGCTGGCCTTTGTAATCGCGGTGCTTTGTGATTTCCATCTGTGGTTTCAGTCCACGCACGATTACTGGCTGATCCTCGCTGCGGTAGAGTTGCTGATCGCGGGGTTCGTTTGGTATCGGCCGCTGTCTTCGTGGCAGCGTGCGACTACGTGGGGCGTTTTCGGCGGACTGTGTGCCCTCGCGAATCCGATCGTCGCGCTCTGCTGGGCCGTCCTGTCGCTGACAACGATGGTGCGCGAGCGCGTCTGGTACCGGCTCGGCATCGCCGCCTTGATCTCGATGCTCACGATTTCTCCGTGGATCGTCCGCAATTACCTGATGTTCGGCCGACTGATTCCGGTGAAATCGAATCTCGCCTATGAGCTTTGGCAGTCGCAGCGTAAGAACGAAGACGGCATGTTGAAAGGGGGCTCATTCAGCGATCATCCTTATGCCTCCCCCCACGGCGTGCAACGGCGGGAATACAAGAGAATGAAGGAGATGCCGTTCCTCGATGAGAAGAAAGAGCTGTTTCTGCAGATGGTGCGAGAGGATCCGCTGGAGTATGCGGACCGCGTTGCCGCCCGGTTTTTCGGAGCCACGCTCTGGTATACCCCCTTCAGCCGCGGCGATTTGCGCGACCGCCCGTGGGTCGTCTGGACTTACCGCGTGGTCCATCCGCTCCCGTTCCTGACCGCGCTGGCGTTACTCTTTTCGGCATTCCTTCGGCCGTTGGCGTGGGCCCAGGTGGTCGTGATTGGAATCTATTTTCTTTACCTGATGCCCTATATCGGCGTGACTTATTATGAGCGCTATGCGGTCCCTCTGCTGGCGGTGAAGGTTCTGCTGGTGATCTGGGCGGCGGATCGACTGCTTTGCTTGTTGTTTCGCGACAAGCCGTTGATGGAGTTCGCGACAGGAGAAGGCAATGAATCAATGTCCTAAACCCCCACGTTCAAGCGCTTGCGGCTTCACGCTCATCGAGCTGTTGGTCGTTATCGCCATCATCAGTATTCTCATCGCCCTTCTGGTGCCCGCGGTCCAGCGAACGCGCGCTGCCGCCAGCCGGTTACAGTGCGAGAACAACCTCAAGCAGATTGGCATCGGGCTGCTTGCCTTCGAGAGCGCCTTCAAAGTCTTCCCGACCAACGGCGGCTGGGACGGCAAGCAGACCATCCCCTCCACCGGCGGCGGTCCCTGGTTTACGCCGGAGACCTTCGACTATACGACCAATCAAGGGTACAAGTTCGGCGTCGGCGACCCCGCGCTGACGCCGCAAAATCAGACCGGCAGCTGGGCGTTCTGCATCCTCCCCAACGTCGATCAGCAACCGATGTTCGAGCAGCAAGAGTGGACCAGGCCGATGCCGCTCTATACCTGCCCCGCGCGCCGGCCGGCGGACGCCAAGCCCAGCGTCCCGCAGGACAGTCTGGGCATCTACACCACGGGCGGCTGGGCCTGGGGCCGCACCGATTACGGCGCGAACCAGATTCTCAGCGAAAGCCGCTACAATCCAACGACGCCGATCACTTGTTGGACCGCACAGCAAATCACAGACGGCATGTCGAACACCATCCTCGTCGGCGAGAAGGCCTACGACGCTCACGCTCAAGCGCCGAATTGGTACTACGACGAACCGTTCTTCACCGGCGGCTCCAAGGGGACCTGCCGCGACGCCAATGGGCTGAACCGCGACGCCCCCGGCATCAACTACAAAGACAACTGGGGCTCCAACCATATCGACGGCGTCCTCTTCCTGTTCGCCGACGGCAGCGTTCGCGTCTTTCCGTTTGCCACCGATCCCAGCATCGTCGATGCTTTCCTCACGCCCACAGGCGGCGAGGTGGTGATCACCCCATGAGACCCACTCCGTTCCTACCACTCCTGGTCACATTTGCTCTCCTCGCGGCCGCGCTGACCGCCCACGCCGGGCCGATGAAAGCCGTCCTCGACTGTTCCGAGCAAAAGGGCAAGCTGCTCGATTTGCATTTCACTCGCTACCCCCAGAAGCCGCAGACGATCTTCCGCCAGGATGACCTGCCCGGTGTCCGATTTTGGCTCCCCCCCGAAGCCAAGGACATCGGCCAAACGATGCTTTACTCCAAGTTTGTCGTCGCCGGGAATTTCGAGATTTCGATGACCTACGACGGTTACTCGGTCGAACCGCCCAAGAGCGGCTACGGCGTAAGCGTTGGCATCGCGGTCGATACGGAAAACGCGGACGGAAAACCTGGCATCCGCGTGTCGTTGGCCCGGGGTAGCTTTGTCGGCCGAGGAGACGGGTACGCGGTCACCGTCGGAACCCTGAAGACGAAGAAAGGTGAACGTGGGATCGATTACAAGGAAACCAACTTCGAGACCGATCGGTCCAAGAAGGGCAAGATTGCCCTCAAACGGGTGCGCGACAAGCTCATTTGCTTGACCGGCGACCCGGCCGCCCCGATCGACGACCTCAACGAAATTGCCAAGATCAAATTCACCGACTCCACCGTCAAGAAAGTGCGCATCTACGCCGACCAGGGCGGCTCGCCGACCCAACTGGATGTGTACGTCAGCGACCTGCTCGTCCGGGCCGAGGAGATCACCTACCAAATCCCGGCACGCGATCAACCCGGCTGGTTCTGGTGGCTAATCGGCGGGATCACGTTCCTCATCGCCAGCGTTATCGCCACGATCGTTTACCGAAGGCGAGGCAACCAAAGCTGACGGCGTTAAACAAAAACGATAACATGGCTGCCAGCATTGCGATGATGTTGGCCATCGTGCGCCGGCCCGACAACGAACCAGCACCCCTGCGACCGACACGGTGTCGGATCCGATGCCACGGCTCCATCAGTACTACTGTAACTTGCGGAGGTAAACATGATCGGTCAAACTCGGGCGTTCCGTGCCCCGGAGTCGCCGAGCTATCTGCTCGATGTCAAGGCGCCGAAAAATGTCGTAAGCCATGTTTCCTTGTCTTTTTGTTTCGTCGTCTGCCTTTTCGTGATGACCGGACCCGTGGCCGCACAGGCCCCGCAGAAGAAGTATGCTCAGGAGTATCGTCATTTG
>ODAK010004465.1_pt1 | contig 14325 bp, 13 predicted proteins | sample 1539591 | NCBI WGS metagenome assembly ODAK01 (sample SAMEA3539303, study PRJEB22396) | soil metagenome | biome: tundra; feature: field; material: soil | place: USA | collected 2010-05 | depth 0.15 m | reverse complement strand
GGCTGCGCAAAGCTGCGTTGCGAACCGTCCGGTAAAGTAATAACTGGCATATTTTTCTTTTCTATTTTTCTATTCTGGAAAATACAAATACAAATACAAAGTGCGGCGATGCCGCACTCGAAATACTGTTAGCCGCGATCTGATTCGAACCAACGACCTTATCAAGGGCGTAATCCAACCATAATCAAGGATACCGTTTAAGACCGCGCATTATAGTGTCCTTAGCAGGATTTACAATTCATTGTAATAAGGCCAACGCATTATGTGCGAGGCTGGATGATTGAACCGAAAGAGTGAGATGGTAACTTGCTTAGAACAGCACGCGCTGGTGACACCACGCTTGCGACGATTAGTTGTGGTCTGCGTGCAGGGCGGCAGTGCTTTCGCCCATGCTGAAACCGATTTCCAGAATCTTCGGCGAATTCCTGCCGAAGACTCAGATCGAACGGCTGCGTGGAATATGGAATGCCGAATTGCGGCAAGAGCTTGCCATAGGCGCGCCTCTTTCTTCACGATCTCCAATTAGAAATAATCTCATCTCAGTCATGGCTAAACCGATGGGGATGATAGAGCTACGCATACATCGCCAGACAACGCACGCAAGCGGGATGAGTGGCTGGTCTTATTGGATATCTTTCTCCACAACGCCCGCAGGAAGCGCGCTCGGCAGGTACGCGCGACCGACGAAGCTGCGCGGGTGACCGCCCGATTCGATCACCAGGTCTGACTCGTGTTGGCTGACCAGCCGATGACCGGCGTGGACCCGCTTGGCCTGGCGAGCGGTCATCGTGTCGAAATGCGGCCCCAGGAGTTGCCGAAGATCGGGTACGAAGGACCCGGACCAGGCAACGGCGAACACCACGCCTGACTTGGAAACATACTGCCGAACCAGCGTGCCGGTAGGCAAGATTGTCTCATGCACGGTGTAGCTGCCGGTCGATGACAGGGTCAGGCGAGCTGCATGTTTTACGTTCATGTGCGCCCGGTCCGCCTCGACGCTGGCGCTATCGCCACCAAGGGACGCGTGGGCCGCGGCGACATGGCATATTGCAGCCAGCGTGACGAAGAGTCGCAGCGCGACGTTCGCGGTTGTCATTTTTGGTGGCTTGACCATCGTCGAAATAGGCGTGTGGAAATGCATATTATCCTCTGAGTTTAAAGATACAGTAAACCTGATGTTTCTCCAGCGTCCCTGCTCGCAGGACAGCGTCGCGAGGCTACCGATAATGCGGTGAATTATTGGTAAGCCCAAAACGGTCCGGCTGGAACTCCTGTTGGTGGGCTCATACCCGAGATGGCCGTAAATACCGGTCGACCGAAAAAGAAGGGCAGGCCCCAATCAAACCAGCCGTTTTGGCCATATGGTCCGCCGATATTTGCCGCAACGATGCTTGGGCCAAGCGGATCGACACCGACTATGCTGAAGTTCACCGAGCCGCTATTACCTCCGCTTGCCGCAGTATTGGTCGCACTTAGAGGCAATGGTAATGGCGGGCAGTAAGCCCATGTCGTACCCCTGCACATGGTAATACTGTCGTTAAAAAACAGAGCATTCGAGCCACTGTCAATATAACTTGTGTTCGGACCATTGTATGTGGTACTGAAGTTGCCGTACGAATCGGTTGCATACACGGTTGCTCCGCCTAGCTTGTTGTTCGTCTGTGTGCCGATGCCAAAAATAAGAGAGCCGGCGAGACTGGTCGTCGCACCAACGGCCGAAACCGCAGGTAAATCAATCAGAACACCATTGTTGTCCTTTACTAAAGTCACTGGATTCTGCTGGAAGAGGGCCACAGGATTTTGGACGACCTGCGCGGAAGTCACATTAGAATTTGTACAGCCGGTTGAGGTGCAAGTGTAATAGGCGGCCGGCACAGTCCACAAGAGGCAGACATCACAGTCATTTGCGAAAAGTCCGACACCAAGTATTCCATTGGCGCCAAGCAGGGCCGGGGTATTTTCATTGATGCCACCAGTGCTTGAGCAATCGGTGGGAACTGTAGTTGTTCCCCCAGGTTGGTCCGCTATTACCTGGATAGGAACGGATGGAGCAACCTCGCCTCCGAGGTAGATATCCGCAGAACGCACTGAGCCCCAGGTAAAGCCGTCCGCAAAAGTCATGCATTCTCCGATCGCTGGACCGCCTGGGTTTGTTGCCACCGCTGGCAAGTTCAAGTTGGCATATAGTGCAGAATTCAGAAGTCGCAGCCCGGATGAACCCGTATCCACCAGCACGTGGTCTATCGTTTGGCAGGCGGCCGTTGCTCCATACGTCCCCGGGGTACAGACCGTGACCGAGACGTAGGCGACATTGATTTCACTTGCCGTCGTCGGTACCGGACCCGCATCAATCACGATGGGCACAACATTCCCGAGCGCTGGTGGGGCCGGTGGGGTGGGTATCTGTATCAGCGGGCCGGGTCCTTTCCGACTCAGGCTCTGATTGGGGGTCCTAGTACCGCCACCACCACCGCACGCTACCATCAGAACGGCGACCATGATCATCGCAACCAGCGTCTGGGGGCCAACGGAGAATTCATGTTTGAAATTCATGCTAATGCTTTTTCGATATTGTGTTTGGATTATGAATTGACAACGGTGCAAAATTTCGTGGTGCGGTAATGAAGAACTTCGCGACAGGCCACGAAGAATGTGTTGCCATTGGCCGTGCACGGCGGCGACGGCAATGGTTCGGGGGACTTTGGGCTCGAGCCGTAAACGATCCATGTCTGCATCGGTTTGGCCATGACTAAGATGCGATTATTTCTAATGGATTATTTAGGTTGAAGCACATATTGGCTGCCGCGCCTTTCATTTAATGATCGGGCAGTTAGATACAACAATACAACGATGGTTCTTTAATAACGCATCTTTTTTACAATATTTTACAAAAACAGTATGAATGCGGCCAATTACATGGGGCGCTTGTATCGATCGCATACAGCTCCTTTCATACATCTCGAGCAAGGCGTACAATTCATACATTACATTTTAAAAACAATTTTTTCATGCGAAATATTTCTGTCTCTTCGGCTCGTCGTCCGCTGGCTGGTATTGCAGCGCGCGGATTTACCCTGATCGAAATCATGGTGGTGGTGGTCATCATGGGCATTTTGGCCGCGCTGATCGTTCCCAAGTTGATGGGGCGCACCGATGATGCGCGCATCATCGCAGCCAAGCAGGACATCGCCACTTTGATGCAAGCGCTCAAACTATACAAGCTCGACAATCAGCGATATCCAACCACCGAGCAGGGCTTGCAGGCACTGATAGACAAACCGACTGTAGGCCCCGCCGCCGATGGCTGGAAAACTGGCGGTTATGTCGACAAGCTGCCGAAAGACCCGTGGGGAAATCCCTATCAATATCTGTATCCCGGCATCAAGGGTGAACTCGATGTGTTCTCGTTCGGCGCGGATGGCCAGCCGGGAGGCGCCGGCAACGATGCCGATATCGGCTCGTGGGATCTGTAATCACGTTTACTTCACTTGGGTCGGATCGCGCTCATCGGCGCGCGAAATGTCGGCGACTGTCGCGCGGGTTCACGCTGCTTGAGTTGCTGGTGGTGATGGTGATTGTTGGCATCACACTCGGGGTGGTGTCATTCAATGCGATGCCGAGCGAGCGTCAAGTTTTGCAAAACGATGCGCAACGGATCGCGCTGTTGCTGCAACTGGCGCGCGATGAGGCGATCGTGCGCAACCGCCCGATCGCATTCGAGGCAGAAGCCGATCGTTACCGTTTCCTGTTGTTCGGAGAAAATAATTGGCAAGCGCTCCAGCAAGATGACTTGTTGCGTGAGCGTGAATTCAAACGCTCGCCGGTCATGTTCACGGTCAGCCCACCTTCGGCAGAACAGACCATTCCTTTGCGTATTATTTTCGGCCGCGAACCGGTCGGCATACCTTTTGTCTTGACGCTTACCGTCGGGGAGGCGCAGGTTGCTATCCGAGCTGACGGTGTCGGACATTTCGCGGTGGAATGATATGCGTCAACCCATACCTCAAGCTATTGATCATTCCATAATTCATTACACCGTTCGCCCTGATGCTTCGCCCTTCGATACCTCAGGAGCCTCAGCACAGGGTACGCAGTGCGTATCGAAGCCTGTCCTGAGCTTGTCGAAGGGGATGAGCTTGCGCGTAGCCTTGGGCTTCGACACATCCGTTATGGTTCGATACCTCACCACGAACGGGTGTGCCCTGTGCTGAGCTTTTCGACAAGACAGGCTTGTCGAAGCATCAGCCCGAACGGAATGGTTGTCGCGAATTATGGAATGCTCAATATTCGCCGTAGCGCAGGCTTCACTTTGCTCGAAGTGCTGGTGGCGCTGGTGATTGTCGGTACGGCATTGGGCGCCAGTCTGCGTGCGGTCGGCAGTTTGACGCAAAACAGCAGTGACTTGCGCGCTTCGATGATGGCGACCTGGTCGGCCGAAAACCAGCTGGCGCAAATCCGTCTGGCCCATGAATGGCCGGCACTGGGTCAGCGCAGCTTCGATTGCGTACAAGGCGAGTTGCATCTGGTGTGCGAAGAAAACGTATTCGCCACACCGAACCCCTTCTTCCGCCGCGTCGAAGTCAGTGTCTTCGACGCGCAAAATACCGAGCGGCGCATCATCAAGCTGGTCCAAGTGGTGCCGAATGCGCAATAGGTCAATCGAAAACAGTGGCGCGCGGGCGGCTAAGCACAAGGGGTTGACTCTGGTCGAACTGCTGGTCGCCATCAGCGTGCTCGGATTCGTCGCGGTGCTCGGCTGGCGCGGACTCGATGGCATCGTGCGGGCGCGCATCGCGCTCACCAGTGACCTTGAGCAAACGCGCGGAATGCAGCTCGCCTTTGCCCAGTTGCAGAGCGATTGCGCGCATCTGGTCGGCCCCTCCGCCCTACGGAATAGGGTACCGCTCGCCGCCGGGCAAGGGCGGCTCACGCTGGTGCGCACGGTGTTTGCCGACAACCAGCCGTCACGCCTGCAAGTCATTGCCTATCGGGTCAGGGACGGCGTGCTGATACGTCGCGAATCGGCTGCGACGCGCGATTTGAGGGAACTGGATAGCCTGTGGCTGATCGCCGAGAACGACATCGATACGAGTCAGGCGGTGGTGCTGAAATCGGATGTGACCGCGCTGACGATGCGGCTATGGGTCAGCGGCGGCAACGGCTGGCGCACAGATATCGACGTACTGACACCGACCGCCGGCTCGACTGCGAGTCCTCCGCTACCGACCGGACTGGAAGTCACGATGCAACTGCGCGGGCGCGATACCGGCATGCTGAAGATATTTTTGCTGGGTGCAGTGTGAAAGCGCACCCTGCTCCACCGGGTACCCGGCCAAACGTTTTTCGGCCGGGTGCCCGGCCAAAAGTTCTTCGGTTCCACCGGCAGCGCGGTGTCGCGGTGATCATGGCGCTGTTGTTGACGACGCTGGCGATCACCATCGTCGCCAGTCTGTTCTGGCAGCAGCAAGTGCAAGTGCGCTCGATCGAAAACCAGCGCCTGCAGTTGCAAAAACAATGGATACTGCGCGGCGCGCTCGATTGGGCCGGCCTGATTCTGCGCGAGGACGCGAAGCATTCGGACACCGATACCCTGGATGAACCGTGGGCGGTGCCACTCGCGGAAACGCGACTCGATCAATATGTAGAAAATGGCCGCGCCGATGCCGATACCGCCGATGTGACCTTGTCGGGCAGCATCAGCGATGCTCAAGCACGTTACAACCTGACCAACCTGTGCACCAATGGAACCATCAACCCCATCGAGGTCGCCGCTTTCGAGCGGATGCTCAACAATGCACACCTGGATCCGGCATTGGCACAGGCAACTGCCGTTGAGATGGCGGCTGCGCAAAAAAATCCGGCAGCCAACGCTGCAAACCCCGACAATCAATCCGGCCCGCTGCCGATGAATCTTACACAAGTGGATGATTTGCTCGCAGTGCCGGGCTTTACCCCGGAGATACTCGACAAGCTGAAAAATTTCGTGATCTTCCTGCCGCGCGCCACACCGGTCAATGTAAACACCGCACCGGCAGAGGTATTGGCAGCCAGAATCAAAGGGCTCTCGCTTTCCGACGCGGCATTGCTGGTGGAGAACCGCAACAACATCGCCAGTTTCAACGACCGCGCCGGTTTTGCGCAACAATTGCCAGACAAGTCTATTCTCGTATCGGACAACGAGGTATCGGTCTCAACCAATTACTTTCTGGTCAATGGTAAAGTACGCATGAACCGGGCCGGGCTGGAAGTGCAGGCGTTGATCGAACGCAATGTCACTGATACCAAGCTCATCTGGATTCGAGAACATTAGAACAAATAGCGAGGCACCTTGAGCACACTTTATATCCGTTTACCTTCCAAAACCGCAGCCGACAGCGCGCTGCATTGGCTTGCCCTGGCTTGTCCGTTCGCACTGGTGTCGCATGGCAGCGCAATCGAGCGCCAGGGCACGGCACCATTGTCGGACTTATCTGACACAATAGCGAAGTCGCAGCGCGTGGTGTTGCTGCTGGCCGCCAGTGATGTCACCCTGCTGCGTTTGCAAGTGCCGCCGCTATCGTCAGCCAGACTGAAGGCCGCATTGCCCAACCTGGTGGAAGATCAGCTGATCACCGATCCGGCCGACTGTGTGGTGGTCGCGGGCGGCTTATCCGGTGGATTGCGCACCGTCGCGGTGGTGCAGCGCGCCTGGCTCGACATCCTGGCCAAGACCTTGATCGCGTTCGGCGCGCGTCATATCGCGGCATTCCCCGCACAATTGTGCCTGCCCTATCAATCTGATCAACCGGGCAGCGTGACCGCCGCCATCAACGACCGGAATGACGGTGACCAGAATGCCGATATCGACATGACGCTGCGCCTGTCGGAACAGGACGGCATCGGTCTGGCGATCATGCCTGTCCTGAGCCAAGCCGAAGGGCCTGAACAGAATGAATCTGCGGCAAGTGTAGCGATCCGGACATTGTGCGCGGTAATACCCGAAGCACCGATCACGCTGTATGTGCCGCAATCGGCGGTGCGCGCTTATCAGGAAGCGGTCAACGATACTAGCGCGCTGAATAAGCGTATCAACGTATTTGCCGACAACTGGTCGCGCTGGATTGCCGGTGCCAACGGCACGGCACTTGACCTGATCGCGGGACTGGGCGCGGCAACCGGTCCCAAGCTGGATTGGCGTCCGTGGCGCTGGCCGCTGGCACTGGCCGCTGCGGTTCTGGTCATCAATGCCGCTGCCTTGAATATCGACTGGTGGCGCATGAAGGGCGAAACCAATTCGCTGCGCGCGGCCATGATCCAGATCTACAAGTCGGCATATCCGAAAGAGTCCGTGATCATCGATCCCATCGCGCAAATGCAGCAGAAGATCGCGGCCGCCAAACACGATTCGGGGCTGGCCGCACCGGATGATTTTACGGCGATCACGGCGGCCTTTGGCGAGGCGTGGTCCAGCGCCGTAGTAGCGGCGGGCAAAACAACCGCGATTGCCGCACTCGAATATCATGAGCACAGCCTGTTCGTGCGCTTGAAGCCCGGTGGTGAAGCACCGACTCAACAGATGAAAGCTGCGCTGGCTAAACACGATTTGGCGCTTGACCTTGCGCCTGAACAATCGGGCGCGGTCGTCTGGCAAATCAGGGGCGCGAAATGAATCTGACTGGTCTGTTGAATCAATCCAGGCAATCGTTCTCGGAATTCTGGGCGGTGCGCGATGCGCGCGAGCGCGCGATGCTTGCTGTGGCTGCGCTGGTCGTGACATTTGGCTTGGCCTACGCCTTGCTGATCGATCCTGCCCTGTCCGGTCGCGACCAATTGAACAAAAATCTGCCCGTGCTGCGCCAGCAAGTCGCGCAGATGCAGGCATTGTCGAAAGAAGCTGCGACACTTTCCGGAAAATCCGCTTCGCCGTTGATAGCGATGTCCAAAGAAAATATCGAAGCAGCGCTTGCGCGCAACGGCTTGAAACCGCAAAGCGTGATGCTGACCGGCGACTTTGCGAAGGTGCAACTCTCCGCAGTCTCTTTTGCCGGCACGCTGAATTGGCTGGACGATATGCAAAAAACCGCGCTGCTTTCCGTGGTCGATGCCAATATCGTTGTGCTGGCTCAACCCGATATGGTCAATGCGACGTTTACGCTGCGCCAACCCGGAAAAGATTAATGAGAACCCATTGCGCCGCCTCGTGATATGGTTGCTGGCTGGGATTGCCAGTGTCGCGCTCACCATCATGATGTTTTTTCCGGCGACCTGGATGATGGCTATGGTAGAAGAGCAGACCGCGGGCCGCTTGACGCTCGGGGACGCGCATGGCACATTGTGGCGCGGTTCGGCCTTCATCGGCGGCGCACCGAGTGGTAGCGATCCGGTAACGCCGCTGTTGCCGGGACGCTTCTCGTGGCGTTTGTCCCCTATGGTATTGTTCGGCAGTGTCGACGCCGAACTGGAAAACGCTGCGGCACTATCGCAACCGATCAAGGTGAAGGGCAACTGGCATCAATGGGAAGTGAGTCCGGGAGCGATTTCATTACCGGCGGAACGATTGGCCGCTCTGGGCGCACCGCTGAATACTGTGCAGCCGTCCGGTCAAATGCGTTTATCATGGGAACCGCTGCAATTGACGCAGCAGAATGGAAAAATCGAGATGGTCGGAGCGATGAATCTGGAAGTGAATGACCTCGCGTCGCGGATGTCGCCGATCAAACCGTTGGGCAGCTATGATCTGGCACTCGACTGGCGCGGTCAACAGGCTCATGCGACACTTAAAACAATCAAAGGACCGATGTTGTTAAACGGTTCAGGAATGTTGAACAACGGACATTTGCAGTTTTCCGGCACGGCGCAAGCCGAGGCAGGACAAGAACAGAGGCTGGCAAATTTTCTGAATTTGCTGGGACAACGCCGCAGAGAAGGCGACAAAGATGTTATCGCACTAGAGTTCAAATGATAAAAAATAAATTGCCAAAGAACAGAATGCCAGAAGCAGTACAAAGACCGGCAGGGTGGCGGCGCTGGAGTGCAATGATGGTGTTGCTGTGCGCAGTGATGGGCGTGCAGCAGGCGCATGCGCAGGATCCGAATAACTTTGGGCCGGGCACCCGTCCGAACACAAATGGGATCACAGGCACGAATGAAAACACCGGCACAAATGAAATCCCCGGCACGCACGCAGCCACGACTACGAACGAAGCCACGAGTGCAAATAAGGATATGGGCTCGAATAATGGCACACTCAATTTCGTCGATGCCGATATCGAATCGGTGATCGCGGCGGTCGGCGATTACACCAACACGACGTTCATCATCGATCCCCGTGTTAAAGGCACGATCAACCTGGTATCCGAGAAGCCGCTCACCAAGGCTCAGGCATTTCAACTGTTGACCTCGGTGTTGCGCTTGCATGGTTACACGGTGGTGACCGGCAACGGCTATACCAAAGTAGTGCCGGAAGCGGATGCCAAGGTGCAGGCGGGCCCGATCCAGGCCGGTGCAGTGCGCGGCGACCAGATCGCGACGCAGATCTTTCATTTGAATTACGAGTCCGCAGCCAATCTGGTGACGGTATTGCGCCCGCTGATTTCGCCCAACAACACCATCAACGCCAACCCTGGCAACAACACGCTGGTCATCACCGATTACGCCGACAACCTGCTGCGGCTGGGCAAAATAATCGCGGCACTGGACGGTCCCGCGAGCAACGATATGGATATGGTGCCTATCCGTTATGCGATCGCCAGCGATATTGCGGTGATGGTCAATCGACTGCTAGAGTCGGGCGGGACAGCCGGAGGCGATACCGGACGCATCAGTGTGCTGGCATATCCGCGCACCAATTCGGTCGTGGTGCGCGCGCCGTCCGAAGCACGCGCCAATCTGGCGAAAGCGCTGATTGAAAAACTCGACCAGCCGACCGCGCTGCCGGGCAATGTGCATGTGGTCTATCTGAAGAATGCCGAAGCGACCAAGCTTGCACAAACCTTGCGTGCCGTCGTGACATCGGATAGTTCCGCGATAAGTTCGGCAACGCCTTCATCAACTCCATCGTCCGCATCAACTCCATCGTCCGCATCAACTCCATCGTCCGCATCAACTGCATCGTTCGCATCAAGCCAGGTGCCGTTGCCGAGCGGTGGACCGGCCGGATTCATTCAGGCCGATCCAACGACCAACACGCTGATCATCACCGCCAGCGAGTCGGTCTACCGCGACTTGCGCACGGTCATCGACCAACTCGATGCTCGTCGCGCCCAAGTCTATATCGAGTCGCTGATCGTCGAAGTGTCTGCAAACAAAGCGGCCCAATTGGGCGTGCAATGGGCCGCCTTGTCGGGAAATAGCACCAGCAATTATCGGGTCGGGGCATTGACCGGATTTGATACAGGTGGCAATAATCTGATCAGCCAAGCCGCCGCACACTTAGCTCCCGGCGGTGTGCCACTGCCTCCCGGAAACGGCTTGACCCTTGGTATTTTTTCCCAGTCCGGCTTGGGCGCATTGGTCCATGCGCTTGAAACCGACACCAGCGCAAATATTTTGTCGATGCCCAACCTGATCACGCTCGACAATGAAGAAGCAAAAATTGTCGTCGGCTCGAACGTGCCTTTTGTTACCGGCCAATACACGACATCCGCCTCGGCTGGCAGTGCGGGGGTGAATCCATTCCAGACGGTCGAGCGCCAGGATATCGGCTTGACGTTGCGGGTGCGGCCGCAGATTTCACAAGGCGGCACGGTCAGGATGACGATTTATCAGGAAACCTCGGCCATTACGGATGCGACCAATCCAGCCGGGCTCATCACCAGCAAGCGCTCGCTCGATACCAACGTGCTGGTGGACGACGGGCAGATCATCGTGCTGGGCGGGTTGATCGATGACAACATTCAAGACAGCATCGAAAAAGTACCTGGCTTGGGTGATATTCCGATCATCGGTAATTTGTTCAAGTACAAGACGCGCAGTCACGTCAAAACCAACTTGATGGTGTTCTTGCGACCGACCGTGATACGCAACAATGAGCAGAGCGTGAATCTTGCGGGAGATCGCTACGATTTTATCCGCAATGCGGAAATCAACGGGATGCCGGAGCGGACTATCATGTTGCCGAACATGGACGGGCCGCAGTTGCCGCCGCTACTGGATGGCCGGATGGTCGGTGGTGCTTTGGTCAAACAGGCTGAACCTGGCGCTCCAGCGAACACGCAACCGGCGCTTCCACAAAACCCCGCTCCGCAAGAACCGGCAGCGGCGGCGCCACAGCAGTAATTCGCAGCAATGAGTAATGCCGTGATGGATGCCCGCCTTCTACCCTACGCATTCGCCCGCGACTTCGCGCTGCTGGCACAGCGCAACGGTGCCGTGGATAGCTCCGTTGAAGTCTGGGTATCGGACGCAACCACGCCTGGGGCGATCGCGGAAGTGAGCCGCTGTTTCGGGCGCATCAGGCTGAAATCAATGCCGCGCGTAGCGCTCGAAGCGGCAATCGCCAAAGCCTATGCCGGTTCGGGCGGCGACGCGGCACAGGTCATCGATGAATACGAATCCGATCTCGACTTGGCAAAACTGATGCTGGACATGCCCGCGATCGAAGACTTGCTGGAATCTGCCGATGATGCGCCGGTGATCCGCATGATCAATGCGCTGCTGACGCAGGCATTGCGCGAAGGCGCATCGGATATTCATATCGAACCGTTCGAGCAGATTTCGGTGGTGCGCTTTCGCATCGACGGCAGTCTGCGCGATGTGGTGCGGCCGAAGAAGGCGATCCATGCCTCGCTGATTTCGCGCATCAAGATCATGGCGCAGCTCGACATCGCCGAAAAACGTTTGCCGCAGGATGGCCGCATCACCCTGCGCGTCGGCGGCAAGCCGGTCGATGTGCGGGTTTCCACCCTGCCCACCGGACACGGCGAACGCGCGGTGTTGCGCCTGCTCGACAAGGAAGCAGGCCGGCTCGACTTGCAGAATCTGGGCATGAGCGCGGGGGTGCTGGCGCAATTCGACAAATTGATCGCACAGCCGCACGGCATCGTGCTGGTCACCGGCCCGACCGGTTCCGGCAAGACCACCACGCTGTATGCCGCGCTATCGCGGTTGAATACCACCAGCACCAATATCCTGACGGTCGAAGATCCGATCGAATACGAGTTGAACGGCATCGGCCAGACTCAAGTCAATCCGCGCATCGACATGACGTTTGCCAAAGCACTGCGCGCGATTTTGCGGCAGGACCCGGACATCATCATGATCGGCGAAATCCGCGATCTGGAAACTGCGCAGATCGCGGTGCAGGCATCGTTGACCGGCCACTTGGTGCTGGCGACCCTGCACACCAATGATTCGGCAGCGGCAATCACGCGTTTGCTCGACATGGGCATCGAACCGTTCCTGTTGTCGTCGTCGCTGCTCGGTGTGGTCGCGCAGCGTCTGGTGCGCAAATTATGTGAGCACTGCAAACGGCATGATGGCAAATTGTGGCAAGCGGTCGGTTGCGACAAATGCGGCCACACCGGCTATCAGGGTCGGATCGGCGTGTATGAATTATTGCTGACCACCGATCAGATCCGCGCGCAAATCCATAACCGCGCATCGGAAGCCGACATCCACGCCACCGCGCAGCAAGACGGGATGCGCACCATGCGCGAGGATGGCGAGCGCTGGTTGGCAGATGGCACGACGACGCAGGCGGAATTGTTACGCGTCACCAAGGCCTAGGATTAAGGATACGCCGTGCCAGCATTCAGCTATGAAGCCGTCGATGCGATTGGCGCTACCAAAAAAGGCGTAGTCAGCGCAGACAGTGCCCGTGCCGCGCGCGCAGATTTGCGCGCGCAGGGCCTGGTGCCGATTACGGTCGACGCGATTGCGACCCAGATCGACGAGGCGGGACTAACCAAACGCAGCGCATTCGGCGATCATCTGTCTACAATCGAGCTGGCACTGTTCACGCGCCAGCTGGCGAGTCTGCTGGAAGCCAGCCTGCCGTTGGAGCAGGCATTTTCCGCATTGCTGGAGCAAGCCGAACGCACCTATGTGCGTGACTTGATCGCTTCGATACGCTCGGAAGTGATGGGTGGTGCATCGCTGTCCGATGCGCTGGCGCTGCATCCGCGCGACTTTGCCGACATCTATCGCGCGCTGGTCGCGTCCGGTGAACAGATCGGCCAATTGGCGCGTGTGCTGTCGCGGCTTTCCGACTACATCGAGCGGCGCAATGCGCTGGTGCAAAAGGTCAAGCTCGCGTTTACCTATCCGGCGATTGTCACCGTGGTGGCATTTTTGATCGTGATCTTTTTGCTGACCTACGTGGTGCCGCAAATCGTGTCGGTGTTTGCCAATACCAAACAAAAGCTGCCGTTCCTGACCACGGTGATGTTGGGCGTTTCGGATTTCGTGCGTAATTACGGCTGGATCGTTTTACTGGCTGTCGTAGCGCTGGGTTTCGCTTGGCATCGCGCACTAAAAGACCCCGCGATCAAGCTGCGCTGGCATACCTGGTTATTGAACGCACCGCTGTATGGAAAATTCGAGCGCAGCCTCAACACGGCGCGCTTCGCCAGCACACTGGCGATCACCACCGGTTCCGGCGTACCGATATTGCGAGCGTTGCAAACCAGCCGCGACACCCTGACCAATGTCGCCATGCGCGCACAAGTCGAAGAGGCTGCGGGCAGTGTGCGCGAAGGCGTCGGCCTGGCGCGCGCGCTGTCGGCGCACAAACATTTCCCGCCGATGCTGATCCACATGATCCGCGCCGGTGAAGTCACCGGAGAATTGCCGGCGATGCTGGAGCGCGCCGCCAACGCGCAGGAGCAGGATCTGGAACGCCGCGCGATGACCATGGCCGGATTGCTGGAACCGGCACTGATACTGGCGATGGGCGTGGTGGTGCTGCTGATCGTGCTGGCCGTGCTGATGCCGATAATCGAGATAAACCAGTTGGTGCGTTAATAAAATGGAATGCTCTTTGAAATACAAAAAACTTCGTCATTCCGGCGTAGGCCGGAATCCAGCTTGTCATATAACTTCGCGTAGCGGACAAAGCCGTGTTTTGGGTGTTGTCCCACTGGTGGAACTACTAGCCATTCGACTGATGAAACTCCTAGCCATTCCACTAGGTTGTCAAAGAACGACAACCAAGTGGCTGGTTATAGGCTGCCAAAAGGCTTTGCATAGCCATTCGGCTAAGTCACCAAAGTACGGTGACATAAGCCGCTGGTTAACGTCAGCCAAGTCGCTGGTTATGCGTGGGGATATTGTCAATTGTCTGGATTCCGGCACCCTCACCTCAATCCTCTCCCGCTTGCGGGAGAGGAGGCAATCGCTCTTTCCCCC
>ODAK010004464.1_pt1 | contig 14327 bp, 13 predicted proteins | sample 1539591 | NCBI WGS metagenome assembly ODAK01 (sample SAMEA3539303, study PRJEB22396) | soil metagenome | biome: tundra; feature: field; material: soil | place: USA | collected 2010-05 | depth 0.15 m | reverse complement strand
CAGGCCTTCGGCGCGCAGCCGACGTGGAACCGCGGTGTCCGCTTTGGGTCGGAAGCGGACATTGACGGCATCCCGGCAAGCAGACCTTCCGAGCGTCCGCTTTGATTCAGCATCAGACGTTAGCCCCTCGTTGGTTGGCGACGCGTACGAATACCGAGCACATCAGCGCCGCCCTCACAGCGCTGGAGTGATTGCCGCCGCATCCTCCCCGTCCACAGCCGCGACAGACACCACCCCATCCGGCGTAGCGATCAGGCCCCGCGGAACCAGCAGGATCGCCGGCAGGATCAGCCCGTTGGTCACGGTCATCGCGATCACGCAGACGGTGAAGTTGTGGAAATGGTCGTAGAGGGTGGTGCCGAGCAGGTTGCCGAGCTGGCCGTCGATGGCCAGGGCGCCGGCGGCGGCCATCAGCATCGAGCCTTGCAGGCCCTTTGGGCACGAGCGGATGATCAGGTCGAAGAAGGCCGCGCCGCCCATGCCGCCGAGCGCGCCCATGGGGGCGGCGACCGCCAGCGCGCCGATCTTCTGGTGCAGGATCAGCAGCGGCAGCATCATCGGCAGCGCCAGGATGGTCCCCCAGACCAGCAGGGTGCGCAGCGCGAAGCGCCGGCAGAGATAGCCATAGAGGACGAAGCCGGGCACGGCGCCGGCGAAGTAGAGCGCGAACCAGGCGGTGTACTGGGCGTCGCTGAACTTCAGCGTGTCCTGCAGGTAGTACTGCAGCGGCGTCCCGAACCCCGGCACGAACTGCCAGAGCAGCCAGATCAGCAGCGCCGGGTAGATCGGCGTGTGCCGCACCAGCCGCTTGAGGTCGTCGACTAGGCGCGCGGCGGCGTCGCGCTCGCGATGCACGTTATCGAAAACCGCGCGGGGCTTGAGCACGCCGTAGAGCGCGACCAGGACCAGGAGGACGCCGCCGACCAGGAAGAGGGTGTGGGCGCCCTGTGCGGCCTTGTCGCCTTCGAGCAGGTTTGAAAGCAGGCCGCCGGCCAGCAGTCCGACCACGACCGGCACGGCCTCGAATGAGCTGAAGGCGGCGGAGACCTGGCCGGACATGGCGTGCTGCTGGCCGATGGTGGCGATCAGGCCGCGAAGCGCGCTGCGGACGAACAGAAAGCAGGCCGAGAGCATCAGCGCCGCGGCCAGGAAGGTCGCATAGACGGGCGGCGCGAAGGCGAAGCCTGCGCAGAGCACAGCCCCCAGCGCCCCGAACATCATGATCAGGCCCCGGTCGCCGCGGCCGAACGGGCTCCAGACATCGCGCGCGAACCCGAAGGCGACCGCGAAATAGGTCGGGATGGCGGCGATCGACCAGAAGATGGCTAGCTCGTGCGCCGCCAGATGCAGCTTGTTCTTCAGGAAGAAGCCGATCGGGATGTTGATGACGTTCTCGGGAAAGCCCATCAGGACCAGGAGTCCGCCAAAATAGAGCACGATCCTGAGGCGCGTCGTCGACCCCAGCACCGCTGGCGACGTCGCCCCGAGCCCGGGCTCCAGCACCTCCGCCGCCGCCATCGCCCCTCCCGCCGGCTTAAGACCCCTGCCTAACCCGAACCGGAAGCCCCGTCCCGCAACAAGACGGCACCGCCCTCAACGAAGGTTCGGATGCTCCGTTTGTGGGCGGCGACGGCAGGCCGCGCGATTCAGTCGTCAGTGCGGGACGGCCGCGGCGCCTATTTGTTGGCGCCGTTACCCACCCCGGGATCGATCGGATAGATGTTCTGCTTGGCGTCGATCAGGTAGACGCCGTAACGGCTTCTGCGGTGGTGGGCGTTGGGGTGGTCGTCGTCGTTCTGGGTGTTGCGATAGCAGAAGGTGACGACCGTCCCGGTGCTGTCGACCTGCAAACGCCGGATCTGATAGTGACGCCCGTCGATCGGAAGCTTCTGGCCGGCATAGTCCTTGGCGAATGAGAACACCTGATAGGTCGCGTTGTTGGCGAACTGCAGCCCAAGGCCGGAGCTGTCCCTGAGGTTGACGATGACGGCAACGGCCTTGTTGGAATCGCTGAAATCCAGGTCGCCCTTGGCGTTCAGCAGATCGTGGGCCTCCGGGTCGGCGGGATCGGTCATCACCACCTTGTAGGCGGGCGGCGAGCCGGCGGCGGTGATCAGCAGATCGACCTGAAAGACATAACCGGCCGGGTCGTTGGCGGTGCAGATGGTTGTCGGCGTCATGACCGCACCCTTAGGCGAACGTCCGCGGCGAAGGCGCCGCTACCAACGATAATCTACGAGCCCGACCCCCGACGCAGGTCGCGGCTGGGGAGCAAACGGCGGGCCGGTCAGCACGGGACCGGTCGGCGGATGCAGCAAGCTTAGCCTAAACCCGAGTTCCCGCAACAAGGTGCGGCTTCGATCGCTGGGCGGCAGGTTGGCGGCGCCGGCGCGCTGCAGGATCCCTTGCGCCGACGCCCACAGCGGCCGGGCCTGATCCGGCCTGCCGTCCAGGCTGGCATGGTCGCCGGCGAGCAGCGCCGCCTCGGCGGCCGCGTCGGCCTCGGCCATGTCGGGGGGTCCCGAGCGCGACAACGCCATGAGGCGGCTGGCCTCGGCCATCGCGGGCTCCAGCGCGGCCTTTTGCGCCGCCGGCGAGCGGGCCCGCGCCGCGTCGATCTCGACCAGCAGGGCGCGCGCGCCACCCAGGCACGGCCCCTGCCAGTCGGCGACGGTGGGGTTCTTGCGAACCAGGGATTCGGCGAGGTCACGCGCCTGGCCGGCGACCGCCAGGGCGCCGTCGAGGTCGTCCGACTGCAGGCGCGCCTGGCCGAGCAGCAGCAGGGCGTCGGCGGCCCTGTCCTTGTATTCGGTATCGTCGGGCGCGCTGGCCATCAGCCGGTCCAGATCGGCCTTGGACGCCAGCAGCGACTCGATCGCCAGCCTGACCTGGCTCTTGGTCAGGAGGATCTGCCCCACCGTGTAGCGGTTGATGGCCAGGGACAGCACGGCGGACTCGTCGCTGGGCGCCTGCGCGATCAGCCGGGTATAGACCGCGCGTTCCGCCATGCGATCGGCGAGCGCCGCGTCCAGGCGTCCGCGATGATATTCCGCCGCGGCCAGCCAGGCATAGTTCTGGCCAAGGTCGAACTGATGATCGCGGTCGGCGGGCGCGCGGCGGGCGACATCCAGGCCGATGGCCAGGGCGCGCTCGAAGGCCTGGGCGGCCGCGTCCGACCGGCCCTGGTCCAGCAGGACGACGCCCGTATCGAGATTGGCGTAGTCGAGCTCCGCCAGCCACCCGGCATTGTTCGGGTCGATCTTCACCAGCCGGTCGGCCAGACGGCGGTAGTCCTGGTATTGGCGCAGGGCCGCGTCGTCCTGGCCCCTGCGCAGGGCGATATAGCCCACCCAATAGTCGCTCTGGGCCTGCTCGAAGATGCGCTGCGGATCGTTCGGTTGCTCCGCCAGCAACTGGCCGGTGCTTCGGGAGGCCTGTTCGAACAGGCCGAGCGCCGCATCCAGGTCGCCGCGCCGGTCGCGGATCTCGCCCAGCATGTGCAGCACCCTGGCCCGGCGGCCCAGAGAGGCGGCGTCGAGGCCATGGCTCTGCTGGGCGGCGTAATAGCCGAGGGCGCGGGCCCCGACGGCGTCGAGCGCATCCAGGCGCCCCTCCGGCTCCAGCCGCTTGCGCAGATCGCCGATCATGAACTCGACAAGCCCTTCGGCCTGGCCGCGCTGGGCGACGGCTTCATCGCGCTCCACCACCGCGGTGATCGCCAGGCCGCCGAAGAGGACCGCGGCCAGCACGGAGGCGGTGGTGAGCGTCAGCATCTGCTGGTGACGACGGCGGTTGTCGCGCTGAACCAGCTCGCCGAGGTCGATCGCCAGCATGCCGGACATCAGCTTGAGAACGGCGAGCCTGAGGCCGCCCTTGCCCGGGCGAAGATCGGCGGCAACGGGCTCGAAGCGCACGGCCTCGGCCGAACCGCCGGCCTCGACGTGCAGCCGAAGCGCCTCGGGAAGGCATTCCTGGTCGGCGCGGTCGGGGTGGTCTGAGGCGAAGGGCTCGCCGTCGACGATCACCGCCAGGACGCGCTCCTTGCCGTGCAAGGCTTTGAATTGCCTTATCTCTTCGTCGACCCATTTGGAGCGAGTGGCGGCCGGCGAGCAGATGACGATCAGATAGGCGGACTGGGCCAGCGCCGAACGCAGCCGCTCGCTAAGGTCCGAGGAGGCGCCGAGTTCCTCGAGGTCCTTGAAGATCGGCCGGAATCGTTTCGGCGCCGGCCCGACCGGCGTCGGGTGGCCGACCAGCCGGCGAGGAACCGAAAATCCCTCGAGCTGACGATGCAGCCGGTTCGCCCAGCGTGAATCGGCGTGGCTGTAGCTGATGAAGGCCCAATAGCGCTGGCCCATGTCCGGCATGCGCCCCTTGCGGCCGAGCGACCAGAAACCCTTCCGGCACCTGACCACAGCTGTCGATAGGGCTCAACCCGCAGGGCGCCGGGGCGCTTTTCCCGACCGCCTGGCCGCGGCCTGTCTGTCCTTACTGCCCCCCGCTCGGCGCCGGCGGCGCCGCGCTGAGGGCGGCCATGCCGTTCACCTTCATGCCGCCCGGCAGGATCATGTCTCCGCCGGTCTGGCCGGGCGCGCAGGGGCCGGTCCAGGTGGCGTTGACGACCATGGTGTGGGCGCCGTTCATGGCCGCCATGGGCGCGCCCGTGGTGGTGGTGGCGATGGTGGCGACATAGCCGGAATTGAAGTCGCCCTTGATCGTACCGGTGGTCTGGATCTTGCCGTTCGCGCCCATGTCGCAGCTGTTGGTGAAGGTGATGGAGCCATCCAGCGCGCGGCTGAACTGCGGCGTGGCGCATTTGGCGCCGGCGATGTTCTGGGCGGCGAGGTTCATCTTGGCTTCGGAAGCGGCATCGACGCAGAGCTGAATCGCGCCGGCGCCGGTCGGCGCACGGTCCATGACCATGTTCTGCGTCCATAGGCCCGGCTTGCGTTGCGGGATCTGGTTGACGGTCAGCGGCCCGGCCGCGGCGGGGGCCGCGCCGGCGGCGGCGGACGAGCCGGCCGTGGAGCCGGACTTGTTGCAGGCGGCGAGCGAGACGATGGCCAGGCCGGCGAGACCGGCGGCGAACAGGATGCGCATGTTTTATCGTTTCCTTCCCAGGGATTGCGGCCACCCTAGCCGCAGCTCGCCTGGAAAGCGAAGCGCGAAAACCCTTGGCCGGCCTATTCGATCGCCGTGACCTCGACCTCGCCGCCGGCGAGCTGGGCTGTGTCGCCCACCGCCTTGCCAAGCAGGGCGTGGGCCAGGGGCGAGACATAGGAGACGCTGCCGGCGGCCGGGTCGGCCTCGTCCTCGCCGACGATGCGAAAACTCTGGGTGCGGCCGTCCTCGCGCTCGAAGGTGACGGTCGAGCCGAAGGCGACCGTGTCGCGCCCGGTCGGGTCTTCCATCAGCTGGGCCGAGGCGCGACGGGCGCCATAATAGCGCAGGTCGCGGGTGGCGCGAGCCATGGCGGTGCGGTCGGCGCTGACCGCCTCGCCGACCTGGGCGGCGGCATAGGCCGCGCGCGCCGCCTCCAGGCCGGCTTCCAGCAGCGCCAGGCCGCTGGGCGTGACAAGGTTGGGAACGGTGGAGATCGGCCGGTCGGGCAGGTCGGCCGCGGCCGCCTCGCTGTCCTCCTCGCGGGTGAAGGCGACGCTCATGATCCAGTCCTACGCCCGAAATGGGCGCCTGCGTAAGTCGCCTCGGCGGACCCGGTTCCATGCGATCGGCGCACGGCCATCGCATTTGCGTCATTCATCGTCTGTTGACTGTACACGGCCGCGCGCCGGTCGTTTGAATGGGTCGCCAAGGATGCCTGGCCGCGCGCGAAGGCCGACACCTTTCAATGCGGAACCAAGGAGAACCCGCCATGGGTACGATCACCACCAAGGACGGCGTCGAGATCTTTTTCAAGGACTGGGGCGAAGGCCAGCCTCTGGTCTTCCATCATGGCTGGCCACTGAGCGCCGACGACTGGGACAACCAGATGATGTTCTTTCTGGCCAAGGGCTACCGCGTCATCGCCCACGACCGCCGCGGCCACGGCCGCTCGACCCAGGTCTCCGACGGCCACGACATGGATCACTATGCCGATGACGCCTTCGCGGTCGTCGAGGCGCTGGATCTGAAGGACGCCATCCACATCGGTCACTCGACGGGCGGCGGCGAGGTCACCCGCCTTCTCGCGCGGCACGGGACCAGCCGGGTGGCCAAGGGGGTGCTGATCAGTTCGGTGCCGCCGCTCATGTTGAAGACCGATGCCAATCCGGGCGGCCTGCCGATGGAGGTGTTCGACGGACTGCGGCAGAGCACCGCCTTCAACCGGGCGCAGTTCTATCAGGACATCACCCTGCCCTTCTACGGCTACAACCGGCCGGGCGCGAAGATCGTGCAAGCCGTTCGCGACAACTGGTGGCGCCAGGGGATGATGGGCGGGGCCAAGGCCCACTATGACGGCATCAAGGCCTTTTCGGAGACCGACTTCACCGAGGACCTGAAAGCCATCGATGTTCCGGTGCTGATCCTGCACGGCGAGGACGACCAGATCGTCCCCTTCGCCGACTCCGCCCCGCTGTCGGCCAAGCTCTTGAAGCACAGCACCTTCAAAGCCTATCCCGGCTATCCGCACGGCGCGTTCACCATCCATGCGGATGAGATCAATGCGGACCTGCTGGCCTTCATCAAGGGGTGACGGAGGCGACGGGGTCGCCGTGAGAACTCCCCTCCCCCTTGCGGGGAGGGTCAGGGGTGGGATGCGGCGCGCGGATCGCGCTTGTTTGCGCGGCGAACATACCCATAAACAGAGTCTCTCCATGAGGCTTGGCCATGTCCGATCCAAAACGCTCCGCAAGCGACGGCATCAAGCGCGGGTTTTTGCGCCGCTGTCCCAATTGCGGCCAGGGCCATCTGTTCTCGGGCTATCTGGCGGTCGAGCCGTCCTGCGAGGCGTGCGGCCACGAGAACGCCCGCTATCGCGCCGATGACGGGCCGGCCTATTTCACCATCCTGATCGTCGGGCACCTGGTGATCGTGCCGCTGCTCTGCCTCAGCTTCATCCTGACCTGGCCGCTGGCCGCCGTACTGCCGCTCAGCCTTGCCCTGGTCCTGGCCTCGACGCTGGCGCTGCTGCCCCTGGTCAAGGGCGCCTTCATCGGCGTCCAGTGGGCGACGCGCTCAACCGCGGTTCAGTAGAGGCCACCACCCCCAATCGGGTGAGGTTGACCGGACCCTACATCTCCGAGAACATCTTCCCGCCCTTGGACTTCGAATCCCGGGCGCTTTCGACGATCTGGATGGTGACGGCCTCGCGCGGGGCGTTGAAGTGCTTGGACACCGCCTCGGTGATGTCCTCGCAGAGCGCCTTCTTCTGGGCGGCCGTGCGGCCGGCGACGGCATAGACGTAGACTTCGGGCATGGGGCGATCCTTTTCGGCTCTCGGAATGGGTTTTAGCGAAGGCCAGGCCGGCGCGCCATGTTGCGCCGCGGCGCGGGCGCGCCTACACCGTCGCCCGCCTGTTCAACCCCTAAAATGGAGTCGCCGTCATGTTCGCCGAATCAACCGCGCTCGCCCGCGTCAAGCCGTCCGCCACCCTGGCGGCGGACGCGAAAGGCCGCGCGCTGAAGGCGGCGGGCAAGGACGTGATCTCCCTGGCCGCCGGCGAGCCCGACTTCGACACCCCGGACAACATCAAGGAAGCGGCCATCAAGGCCATCCGCGACGGCAAGACCAAGTACACCAATGTCGACGGCATTCCGGAGCTGAAGGAGGCCATCGTCGCCAAGTTCAAGCGCGAGAACGGTCTCAGCTACACCCCCGCCCAGGTCAATGTCTCGCCGGGCGGCAAGCCGGTGATCTTCAACGCTATGATCGCCTCGCTGAACCCCGGCGACGAGGTGGTGATCCCGGCGCCCTATTGGGTCAGCTATCCCGACATGGTGTTGCTGGCCGGCGGCGAACCGCGCTTCGTGATGACCACCGCCGAGACCGGCTTCAAGGTGCAGGCGGCCGACCTGGAGGCCGCGATCACGCCGCGCACCCGGTGGGTGCTGCTGAACTCGCCGTGCAACCCGTCGGGCGCGGCCTATACCCGCGCCGAGCTTCGCGCCGTCGCCGACGTGCTGCTGCGCCATCCGCACGTGTGGATCCTGACCGACGACATGTACGAGCACCTGGTGTTCGGCGACTTCGAATTCAGCACCATCGCCCAGGTGGAACCGAAGCTCTACGACCGCACGCTGACCATGAACGGGGTCTCCAAGGCCTATGCCATGACCGGCTGGCGCATCGGCTATGCCGCGGGCCCGGAGCCGCTGATCAAGGCCATGGCCAAGGTGATGAGCCAGACCACCTCCAACCCCTCCTCCATCTCGCAATGGGCGGCGGTGGAGGCGCTGAACGGGACCCAGGAGTTCATCAAGCCGAACGCCAGGCTGTTCGAGGAACGCCGCGACCTGGTGGTTTCCATGCTGAACCAGGCGCAGGGCATGCATTGCCCGACGCCGGAGGGGGCCTTCTACGTCTATCCGTCGGTGGCCGGCCTGATCGGCAAGACCGCGCCCAGCGGCAAGATCATCGGCTCGGACGAGGACTTCGCGGTGGAGCTTCTGGAAACCGAAGGCGTGTCGGTGGTGTTCGGCGCGGCCTTTGGCCTGTCGCCCTTCTTCCGCATCTCCTACGCCACCTCGAACGCCAATCTGGAAGACGCCTGCCAGCGCATCCAGAGGTTCTGCGGGTCGGTAAAATAGGCGGGCGAGCGCGGCGCCAGCCAGCCCCGGTCGGGGCGCGGGCGCGATCCGGCTCTATCGCCCCCAGGTGAAGGCTCCCGCGTGGGGCGCGGGAGCCTTCGGCCGCCCCGGCGGCAGGCCGTGCCTTGGGGGCGGCCTGGCGACAATTTCAGAAAAAACGCGGCAAGCAAATATAAGTTGAGGCCCATGCGCGTTTGGGAAGGCCTTGCCGCACACGTTAGCGAAGAATTCGGCTCCTACGCCGCCTGGAGTTGTTGCTTCACGCGTTCGGCGAGTATCTTGATATCCAGGGGTTTAGGCAGGAAGGTGACGCCGGTCTCGCCTTCGAGGACGTCGGAGAACTCCGCCTCGGCATAGCCGGAGATGAACATCACCGGGGCCGAGCCAAGGAAGCCGCGGGCCTTTTTCAACAGCGTCGGGCCGTCGATGCCCGGCATGATCACGTCGGAGATCAAAAGGTCGATCCTGCCGGCGTATTCTTCGGCCAGCGCCAGCGCCGCTTCGCCATCGGCGGCTTCTAACACCTCATAGCCGCGGGCGCGCAGCAGCCTGGCCGCCACCTCGCGGACCAGGTCCTCGTCCTCGACAAAGAGGATGCGCCCGACGCCGGAGAGATCGCGCGCCGCCGGCCGCACCACCGGCGGCAGCGCCGCCATCACCGCGGCGACCACCGGCGGCGGCACATAGACCGGCAGGAAGATGCGGAAGGCCGCGCCCTGGCCGACCGTGCTGACCACCTCGATCCAGCCGTCGGCCTGTTTGACGATGCCGTAGACGGTGGAGAGGCCAAGCCCCGTCCCCTCGCCCACCGGCTTGGTGGTGAAGAAGGGATCGAAGATCTTGCTGAGCAGGTCCGGCGCAATCCCCGGTCCATTGTCGGAGACCTCGATCATGGCCACCTCGCCGGGTCCGGCTCTGGGGTCGGCATAGCCCAGCGCCTGGGCCTCGGTGAGGCTGAGGCGGGCGGTGCGGATGCGCACCACGCCGCCGCCCTGGGCGCGCACGGCGTCGCGGGCGTTGATCGCCAGGTTCATCACGGCGGTTTCGATCTGGCCCTTGTCGGAGAAGACCAGCGGCGGATTGCGGCCGTGGTCGGTCTCCAGCTTGACGTCCTCGCGCAGCAGCCGGCGCAGCAGGACCTCGATCTCGCTGACCAGGCCGCCCAGTTCGAGCACCTCGCGCTGCAGGGTCTGCTTGCGCGAATAGGCCAGCAGCTTGCGCACCAGGTCGGCGGCCCGGTCGGCGGTGGAACGCACCTCGACCAGGTCCTGATAGGAGGGATCGCCGACCGGATGGCGCAGGAAGAGTTCGTCGCCCTTCAGCGTGATGGCGGTGAGCAGGTTGTTGAAGTCGTGCGCCACGCCGCCGACGAACTGGCCGATGGCGCGCATCTTTTCCGACTGGGCGAGCTGCAGCTCCATCTGCTTCTGGGCGGTGACGTCGACCAGATAGGCGATGAAGCCGTCCGGCCCCTTGGCCAGGTAGAGGTGGGCGATGCTGGTCGGATCGTGGGCGAGGCGCAGTTCGAGCGGGCCGCCACGGCCGGCCTCGATGGCCTTCATGGCCTCGGCCCAGGAGGCCGGCTCGATCAGGGCCGAGAGGCTGGCGCCGGTCAGCGGCTTGCCCCCCATCATGGCTTCCAGGGCCGGGTTGGCGTGGACGATCGCGGCGTCGGCGGCGCCCTGGCCATTGAGCAGGGCCGCGCCGAAGGGGGCGGCCCCGGCGAAGGCGTCCAGCGCGACCACCTGCGAACCGCGCGGCGAGGCCGCCGCGACCGGCGCCGCGACGACGGCCGCCGGCGGCGCCGGTTCCGGCGTCAACTCGACCACATAGCGGCGCTCGTCGAGCATGCTGACCCGCGCCGACCGCGCGCCACGTTTCAGCTTCAGCGGCACCGAACCGATCTCGCCGCGCCGCGCCGCGCCCAGGGCGGCGAACAGGCCGCCGGCCTCGACCGACTTGGGCAGGCGGCTGCCCGCGCCCGCGGCTTCGGCCCAGCCGGGATTGGAGGCCAGGATGCGCCCGTCGGCTGTGGCCAGCGCCAACGGCTCGCCGACGGCTTCGATCAGGCGAACGGCCTCTATCCCCTCGGTGGGTCCGGGTCCGCGACCGCGCAGAGCGAGGATGGCGAAGAAGGCCACGCCGGCCAGTCCGCCCAGCAGCAGCGCCCCGCCCAGCGAGGCCGGCCCAGCGCGGAAGGCTGGATAGGCGCCAAAGGCCAGCGCCAGCAGCAGGAAGGCCCCGGCCGCGATCGCGAACGGGTCGAGGCGGCGCGAGGGACGGCCGTCAGTCGTCAGCGGCTGCGCCACCTTCAGTCTCCCCCCATGCTCGATCGATCACGGAAACGAATCACTCTGAAATCATAGTCTGAAGCCAACTGTGTTCTCATCGGGGCGCTCATCTAGCTGTGCACCCGTCTGCGCTTGGCCTGCTGCATTACGAAGCCAATGACCTTGGCGACAGCCTCATAGTGCTCGCGTGGAATGACTTCGTCGATCTCCACCGTGGCATAGAGGGCCCGCGCCAACGGCGCGTCCTCGACGATGGGGATATTGTGCGCCTCGGCCACCTCGCGGATGCGGAACGCGACGTCGTCGATGCCCTTGGCCAAGCAGAGCGGCGCGGGCGTGTCGCCGGCCTCGTAGCGCAGCGCGATGGCGTAGTGGGTCGGGTTCATCACCACCACCGTCGCCTTGGGCACGTTCTGCATCATGCGTTTCTTGGCGCGCTCGTAGCGCATCTGGCGCAGCCGGGCGCGGATGTGGGGATCGCCTTCGGACTGGCGGAAGTCCTCCTTCATCTCCTCCTTGGTCATGCGCATGCGCTGCATGAAGCGCTGCCGCTGCCAGAACCAGTCGGCCAGCGCGCCGGCGCCGAGCAGGGCCAGCACGCCCCAGAACAGCGCCTTGAGCATCTCGATAGTCAGCGGCAGCAGCGCGTTGGGGTCCATGCCGACCAGCAGCTGGAAGTCGCCCAGGTGCGGACGCAGGACGAACCAGGCCACGGTCGCGACCAGGCCGATCTTCAGGGCCGATTTGAGGAAATGGATCATGCCGTCGAGGCCGAACAGGCGCTTGAAGCCCTCGGCCGGCGACAGTTTGGACGCGTCGGGCTTTAGCTTGTCGGGGACGAACATGAAGCCGGTCTGGATCAGATTGCCGCCGACCCCGGCCAGGGCCGCGGCCGACATCACCCCGATCACGATCGGCGCCAGGGCCAGCAGGGCGCGGCGCATGACGATGACGCCGCCGTCGCCGCTGAGATCGAATTGGTCCGGGTGGGCCACGAAGGGCAGCAACTGGGCGGCGAGGTCGCGGGACATCCAGCCACCGGCGATGGCGAGAAAACCCGCCGCGGCGGCCAGGGTGGCGAAGGCGGGCACATCGATCGACTTGGCGACCTCGCCCCGCTTGCGCGCCTCCTCGAGTTTCCGCGGGGAGGCCTCCTCGGTTTTTGTCGATGAGTCGCTTTCAGCCACGGGCGGGCCTCATACGAACACGCCGATGAAGGCTTCATAGGCCCGGGTCCAGACCATGCCGATGGCGCCCAGGCTGAGCGCGAAGATGGAGAGGCCGAGCAAGAGGCTGAGCGGGGTGGCGACAAAGAAGATCTGGAACTGCGGCATCACCCGGCCAATCAGGCCGGTGGCGATGTTGAAGACGATGGAAAACACCACCACCGGCGCGGCCAGCTGCAGGCCGAGCGCGAAGGACTTCGACACCGTCTGGATGGCCAACTGCCCGGCGTCGTTCAGCGGCAGGTCCTTGGTCGGCGGAAACAGGGTGTAGCTGTGCGCCATGGCGGCGATGAACAGGCGATGCAGGTCGGTGTCGAAGATCAGGGTCAGGCCCATCAGGGTCAGGAAGGTGGAGATGGTGGTGCCCGGCTGCGCCTGGGTCGGGTTGGTGGTCTGGGCGAAGGCCAGCGTGGTCTGCAGCGAGACGAACTCGCCGGCCGTGGTCAGGGCCGACAGGAAGACCCGCAAAAGCCCGCCGATGGTCAGGCCGATCAGCACCTCCCTGGCGATGTAGAAGGCGGTGCCGTCCACCGCCGAAGGCTCCGGCGGCAGAGTGGGCGCGGCGATGGGACCGAGGCAGAGCGCCAGCATGAACGCGAAGGCCAGGCGGATCCGGGGTGGGACACTGGACTCGCCAATGCCCGGCAGCACCATCAGCATCGAGCCGGTGCGCGAGAAGACCAGGGCCCCGGCCCAGATCTGCTGCGCCGTGGCGTAATGCTCCATGACCTACATGGCCGCGATGCGGGCGGCGATCTCACGCATGAAACCGCCCATCAGCCCGCCCATCAGCGGCAGGAAGACCAGCAGCGCCACGAAGATGGCGAGGATTTTCGGGGCATAGACCAGGGTGGCTTCCTGGATCTGGGTCAGGGCCTGCATCAGGCCGATGGCGACCCCAACCACCAGGCCCACCAGCAGGATAGGCGCGCAGAGCTGCAGGGTCAGCCAGATCGCATCGCGCCCGACATCCAAGACTTCCGCGCCGGACATGACTGACGAGCCCCTCTTTACGAACGCAGCGGCGTTGAAGGGGCTCAGAGTGCGCGGAACATGGTTAATGCGGCGCTAACCAAACCGGTTAGGGGTTAGCGCCCGATCGCCTTGGCTAAAGCCTGGGCGGCTTGCGCGGGCGTCTGTTTGTCCTGGTCGCGGTCGACCGAGAGATTGGACGTCCGCATGGTCTCGACCGGGATGGCGCCGATCAGCGGACGCAGGGCGGCGACGAACTTAGCGTCCGCGGCGCGCCTTGGCGAAAGCAGGATGACGGCGTCGTAGGGCGGGATGGCCTGCTTGGGATCGCTGAGCACCACCAGATCGTCCGCGGCGATGCGGCCGTCGGAGGAAAAGGCCGAGATGACGTCGGCCTCGCCACCGGTCACCGCCTTGTACATGAAGGTGGGCTGATAGCGTTTCTCGGCCTTGAAGTTCAGCCCATAGGCGGCCTTGAGCGCCGCCCATTCCGGCCTGGACAGGAATTCCAGGTCCGAGCCCAGGGTCAGATCCGGTGCGTGGCTGGCCAGGTCGGCGATCGAGTGGATGCCCAGCGCCTGGGCGCGGTCGCGGCGCATGGCCAGCGCATAGGCGTTCTCGAAGCCGAGCGGGCCCAGGATCACGACATGGTCGCGCGCCTTCAGCGCCTGGGTCAGCTGATCCAGCAGGACCTTGCGCGGCGGGTTGTCGGCGCGCTTCAGCACATTGGTCCAGAGCGTGCCGGAATAGTCGACGTAAGTGTCGACCTCGCCCGAGGCCACCGCCTGATAGGCCACCGCCGAGCCCAGATCGTCCTTCTCTGAGACGTTGAAACCGGCGGCGCGCAGCCGATCGGACATCAAGGAGGCCAGGATGTATTGCTCGGAGAAGTTCTTCGCCCCGACCACGACGCGCTCGCCGGTCCCGCCGGTGCTGACCAGGGGCGCCAGGGCGATGGCCGTCCCCACCACCAGGCCCAGCGCCCCAGCGATGATGCGGCGGCGATCGCGCCGGGCCGCGCCGGACTCGATCAGGCCGAGCAGCTGGTCGACGATCAGGGCCAGGCCCGCCGCCGCGGCGCGGCCGAACA
>ODAK010004463.1_pt1 | contig 14327 bp, 9 predicted proteins | sample 1539591 | NCBI WGS metagenome assembly ODAK01 (sample SAMEA3539303, study PRJEB22396) | soil metagenome | biome: tundra; feature: field; material: soil | place: USA | collected 2010-05 | depth 0.15 m | reverse complement strand
TTATTAGTTGTCCTTTGGACCGATAGAAAGGCAGTTTGAGCCTTGGATAAGCTGAGGTTGACCGGCAGAGGACTTTGACCTGGGTAATCTGGACAACTCTGAGATATACCACCAGATGAGGTTTTACTGCGCTGGAAAGGTTTATCCTCAGTGCGTCCCAAAGCCAGCCGGTCCGGACCGCCAGCTAAACACTTCCATGGCAACTAAGATTGATTGGGACCGGGTCCAGCGCCAGTCGCGCCTGGGCAAAGAGCGCTATATGGGTTTCACGGTGAAGGCGCGAACCGGCATCAGCCCCGGCGCCCCGCCCCTACTTTTTCAGCGGAGGCAGTCCCGTTATGCCCATTCCCGCGTGGGTCAGAGTCTCCCAGGTCATGTGGTGATTGACTCCCGTGGGCCGAATCGCCGGTAGTACGGCTGCCATTCTCGGCAAGGCGAAACCCAGGCGATCGTGAAAGTGATTGTAGGCGATTTCCCAGGTGGGGTGGACGTTGAATTCCAGATTCTCCGGCGGTTGCGCGCTGTTGGGAGGCAGGTACTGCGCCTGGAATTCGAGCGCGGCCATAATCCGTTTGGCCTGTTCGCCGTAGAGATCGATGCCCTGCTGGCGAGCCGTCTCGGCGGCGTCCACCAGCCCCGCGAGCGCCATGTTGGCATGCTGGGAATCGCGCGCGGTTTCCTGCAAAAGGCCATCGACAAACTGCGGGGTCAGCCCTTTGTTGCCCCACAGCGCCGGGCCGCATCCCGGAGGTTCAATCGGCTTGGGGCCATCGGTCTTGAGGTAGATGTAGGCCGGCGCCCGCCCGCGCCAGATCTGGATGCCATGGTCGAATGCCGAGCGGTTATCGGTGAATACGCCGATGTTGATTATGGCTTCAGCCTGGGTGAGTTCCTTGTTGCCGTTTTCACATGTGCCATGGATGAGCGAGGGTAGGAATTGCATGGTCAGCATGTTCTGAAACCGCGCGATGGCGTCGTCGGGCCATTTGCCGTAGGTAAAACGGATGATCTCGGCCGCGCGGGGGAACACGTCGCCGGTCCACGACGCTTGCACCTGGCCATTGTTGTTGGTGTGCCCGCCGGTGAGAGTGGTGGACCAGGCGTCCATGATCTTGACGGCGTTTTCGGCGTACACCTTGTTCCCGGTGATGTACCACAGCAGCGCCTGGCCGTAGGCCGCCTCGCTGTCGGCCTGCTCGTCTTTGCAGCCGAGATCGGGTCTGGAATTGGACCCGCATTCGACCGTCTGGCGGGGATGCGGAGTATAGTCCAGGGCGCCCCATTTGCTGGCCTTGAGCGCTTCGAACGCGGACTTCTGTGGCTCGATGCTGGCCGCTACGCGCCTCTTGATTTCGTCCAACTGGGCTCGATTGAGCAGTACGCCGGGGTGGACGAAGCCGGCCGATTTGGCGGGCATGCCGGTGGTGTTGGCGGCGATGACGACGTCGGTGGTTTTATAGGCCGGGTTGCTGGTATCGTCACCTGGCTTCTTCGCGGCGTTGGCGGCCGAAGCCAGCGCCACGCCCAGGAGCGCCGCGAAGCAGGCCTTCTTCGAAAACGGATTCATACGTGGATCTCTCATTTCGACTCCAGCACCCAGATATTGCGAAACTCCAGCGGCATTCCGTGCTCTTGCAGTTGAATGGGGCCGGTGGGAGCCTCCCCGAGACGCGAGGCGTTCAAAGTGACAGTGCCAAGCTCCCGGTCGTTGTAGAGGCGCGCGTGGTTGAACAGCAACGTGGCGCGGGGGGCGGCGGTCCTGTTGCCGGCGGCATCAAAACGCGGAGCACGGAAATCGATGTCGAGCGTCTGCCATTCCAACGGCGGCCGCGAACATCGAATTCCCGGCTTGGCATCGGCGGGAGTGCAATTGTCGAATCCCGCGCATGGATTGCCTTCCAGGCGCCCGTATACCTCGTTGATGTTCGCCTCGTAACGGTCCTGGATGTACACGCCGCTATTAGTGGGCCCGCCGACGGTGCGGAACTCGACGTGGATTTTGGCATCGCCGAACCACTTGTGGCTGATCAGGTTGCCGGTGTGCGGTACGACCTCCAGAATACCGTCACGGAGCAGATGCCACGCGGAGGGTCCATCCTCCTTGAGCCACTCCTTTTCCTTCATCTTGGCCCACGAGTCCATGTTATTGCCGTCGAACAGCACCACCGCGCCAACCGGCGGCTTCATGCCGAGCGACGGCGGCGTGCGCGTGACGTGTTGCAGGTCGAAGGTGTCATGGCCGTTGGAGGCCTTGAAGTGGCCCGTGTTAATCGTGCCGTTCCACTCGCCGCCGGTGAAGGTGACCGTGTCGCCGGACAGGGCCCCCTGCATCACGGCCACTGGCTTGTCGTTGGGAACATCGAACTGGCGGAAGATGTTGGCCTGATACTTTCCGGCATCCTCCTGGCTGGGGAACTGGTCGGCGATGGACAAGAGCCTGTTGTCGGCGCGGATTACCTGCGCGACGAAGCCGTCGGCGCCTTGCCAATCGCCGCGAAGCGCGTCGGGAACGGCCCAGTAGAAAGGATGCGCCAGTTCCACTTTCTTGGGCGCCTTGCCCTTCTTGGCATTATCCTGCGGTGCGCTGAGAAGCACCGCGACGAGTGTGAACACTCCAATGGTCAGGGGGAGGAACTTCTTCATCTTAGGCGGTCCTCGCAATGGCTTCGCGGACCTGTTTCAGGAAACTCGGTACGATGGTCAGGGGATCGTAAGGCTTGCCGCGAGGGGATAGCGTTTCGATGGGCAGATAGCCCGTGTAACCCGACTTACGAACGATCGTCATGAGCTTCGTCAGGTCGGTGGGGACCTCGCTATCTTCGCCCAACACGCTCTGCTTGATTTGCCAGTTGAGCGCGTGCGGCGCCACCGCCGCGATATCGATGTAAGGGTCCGGGGACTTAAAGTAGCCGGTATCGACAATCGGACCGCACCACGGCGAGCCGACCGCCTTGACCAGTGTCAGCAGATCTTCCGCCGTCTTCAGAAAATCGCCATGGTTCTGCACGCCAATCTTGACCTTGTACTTTCCAGCATGCGTGGCGCATTCCTTGAGGGCCGCGGCAATCCACTCCTGCACCTGGCCGCGGGTAGCGCCTTTCGACACGGACTCCCAATTCTCGGCGCGCATCTGGGTGTCGGCGAACACGCGGATCACGGGCGCGCCCAGGCGTGCGGCGACCTCCACCCATTCCTTGATGTGTTTGACGCCCTCATCGCGGACCGCCTTATCGGCGGTGGTGAAGTTGTTGCGTACTCCCGTTCCGCTGATACCGATGCCCAGGTCGGCGGCCCTTTGCTTTAGCCGATCGACATACGCATCCGGCGGCAACTTCGGGTAACCGGGGAAGAAATACCCGGTCGCATCGAAGCCTTCGAATTTGTTCTTGGCGGCGAATTCCAGGACTTGCACCAGAGTGATGCCCTCGCCGCGGCCCCGGATGTTGTCGTTCAGCAACTTGTTGAACGAGTACGCGTTGAGAGAGACCTTCAACGCGGCGGACTTCTTGGTGGGCGTCTGGGCGGCGGCGCCGAAGAGCGGCAATAACGCGGCGGTCTTCAGAAAGCCTCTGCGGCTGGCTGTGTTATGCATGGTGGTGATCGTCATTATCGGTCCTAAACTGGTAACGCACGCCGACCTGCATGACGCGCGCGGCTCTGGCCTTGGTGATCGTGCCCGCATTGGATTTGTCGAGATTTACCGCCGGCAAGCTCAGGTTCGAGTGATTGGTAGTGTTGAAGGCCTCCCAGCGGAACTGAGCCTTCGCCCGCTCCGCGAGTTGGAACCATTTGGAGAGCGAGATGTTGATGGCCGTGCTCCCCGGCCCATCCAGAATATTGCGCCCGGAATTTCCGTAGCGGAAGACGCTATCGGGCACGATGGCGAAGGCAGCGGGGCTGTACCAGAGGTTCGCCGTCGGGTTATCCAGCGCGCCGTTAGAGAGCCGGTCGGGCCGCGTGGCCTGCGCTAGATCGTTCGAGGGACCGGAGAGCTGCGGCGTGAGCGGCTGCCCGCTGTACGCGGTGCCCGTCCCGGCAACTTGCCAGCCGCGAACCAGGAAGTTCCGCTGGAACGGCAACTGGTATGCGAAGTTCATGCTGAACACGTGGCGGATGTCGAAATCCGACCGGCCGCGCTCCGAATTCAGATTGAGCGAATCCTGCGCGCCCTGATAGCCGCCATTGCCCGCATAGTTCAGGCCGGAAGCGGTATCGATCGATTTCCCGAAGGTATAGTTGGCGCGGAAGAACATGCCGCGGTTGAACCGCTTGCGTACGGTGAGCGTTCCCGCGTTGTAGCTGGAGTTTCCGCCGAAGGTGTAGTACTCTATGTCGCCGTAACCCTTGTAGAGCCGAGTCGTGGAAGCGGGAGTCCGGACCTGCTGGTTGATGTCGTACTTGCGGCCCAGGTGTGTGCCCTTCGATGCGGAGTATCCCACCTCAACCCCTACGCCCTGGCCGAGATCGCGCTCGATGGTGAAGTTCCAACTCGCCAGATACGGGGAAGGCGGCGTGACTTCGTAGCCGTTCGACGTGGTAATGCCGGAGAGCTTGGCGAGCGACGCCGGGAACGGGTTGGCCAAGGTCAGCGCCGCGGGATTGCTGGTGGAGCCGGTGAAGGATTGCGAGAGCGAGAAGGGGAAACCGCCGGTCAGATCGGTGCGAATCGCGCTCAGCCGGCTGCCGGTGAAGAAGATGCCGACGCCGCTGCGCACTACAGTTCGGTTGTTGCCGAAAGGCCGCCAGGCGAAACCAATGCGCGGTGCGAAATTGTCCTTATTGCTGTTCACCAGCGATCTCGGCAGCCCGTTGTCGGTCGCCAGCCCGACCAGTCCGGTGAGACCGGCGCCGGCCACCGTCGCATCCAGATTCGGCACAGTCGATGCGCCGGCCAGAATCACTTTCCCGAGCCCGGGAACATAGTTCGACATCTGCCCGTCTTTCTCGTACGGCATGCTCTGCAATTCGTAGCGCAGCCCGAGATTCAGCGTCAGGTTGGGGTGGATCTTGTAATCGTCCTGAATGAAGGCGCCGTAGTTGGTGCTGTAAATATGGTTGGTCACCGTGCCGATCTTGCGGGAGGTGCTGCTGTTGTAGCCGAGCAGGAAATCCGCAAAGCCGTTGCCGCTGTTCTTGCCGCTGAAGGTGAGTGTCCCGTTGAAGTTGGAGTTGGTGGGTTGATAATACTGCACGCGGAGCACGTCGCCGCCCGCGCGGATGGTGTGCCGGCCCTTGTTCCAGGTGAGCACGTTGTTGAAGTTGAAGTTGTTGACCACGTACCGGATCGGGTTGGTAGTGCTGCCACCAAGCGTTTCGAAACCGGTGATGCCGATCTTGGGGAAGCCGGCCAGATTGGGATCGCTCGTGGTGCCCGGGATGCCATACTGCGCGGCCCAGTTTGTGCCGGCGTGGTCGCTCAACTCCACGTTGGTGGTGCGCGTCAGGCCGGCACGGAATTCGTTGATCAACGTCGGAGTGAAGACGCGCGTTTCGGAGATGCCGTAGAGCGATTGTCCGTTGTCCGTGGTGGCGCCGAAGCTGCCCAGCGGGCTGCCCGAGAATGGATCGTTGGATGACTCCCAGCGCTGCAACACGCGCACCGCCACGTTGTCCTTGGCACCGACCCTTTGATCCACCTTGAACAGAAAGCTGTCCCAGCTATCGGTGCTGTTCGCGTTTGCGAGGTAGTTATTGATCCCGGTGAAATTGGGCGACGGGTAATACTTGAGCAACTGTTGGGAAATCGAGCTCATGCGCGACGCGGGAATGATGTTCCCGGCGAAGCAGGCGGAGCTATTGGTGGCCGTACAGGACCCGCTGGCCAGCGGATCCTTGATCGGGACGAGTTTGCCGGTGGCGTCGAGAGACTTTGAGAAATTGCCCACGCGCTCCAGGTCGGTGGGGATCACGCCCAGGCTGCTGGAGCCGGAGATCCCGCGGAAGCTTTCCCAACTCGCCAGGAAGAACGTCTTGTCATGGCCGTCGTAAAGTTTGGGAATTACTACCGGACCCGCCGCCGAAGCGCCGAACTGATTGCGGCGGAGCTTGGATTTGCCGGCGTCGAAGAAGTTGCGAGCGTCGAACATATCGTTGCGCACATATTCGAAGACGGAGCCGCGCAACTGGTTGCCGCCGGATTTCAACGCCATGGTGACCACGCCTCCGGCCAGGCGGCCGTATTCGGCGGAGTAGCCCGAGGTCTGCAGCTTGAATTCCTGCAGCGAATCCAGCGGCGGCCGGGCCTGCGCGCCGGCATCGCGCGGATTCTGATTGTTGAAGCCATCGATGGTCACGTTGCTGGCGTCGGCGCGCGCCCCGTTGACCACATAGGGCGAGCCTTTGCCGCCCTCCTCGGCGGTCTGCACGCCGGCCACCATGAAGGCAAGATCGTTGAAGTCGCGGCCGTTGAGCGGCATCTCCGTGATTTCGGCGGGAGCCACCACGTCGCCGCGCGACGAAGTCTCGGTGTTCAACAACGGCACCGTCGCCGTCACCTCGACACTCTCGCTGACGGCGCCCACCTGCAACACTACGTCGAGGCGCGCGGTCTGCTCCACCGCGAGTTCCAGATTGGTTTCGCGGGTCAGCTTGAACCCCGCCTTTTCGACGGTCACTTCGTAACTGCCGGGCGGCAGGCTCGACACGGTGTATTCGCCCTCGCCACTGGAGCGGGCGGTGCGGATTTCATTGGTGTTCACGTCGCGGACCCGAATGGCCGCATCCACCACAGCGGCGTGACTGGCGTCCACGATCCGGCCCACCAAAGTCGCGGCGGGCGTTTGCGCCGCCATCAGGCCGGCGAACAGCAACGAAACGGAAAGACGAAGCGCAACGAACAAGGTGCGCATTTTTTGTACCTCATCACTTCAACACGGTTCACTCAAAAGGTCACCCGGATCGCGCCCTGAAATTCGCGCGAGAGGCCAGCCTGGCTGGTCACGGTGCCAAAGGCCGAGCTGGTGACCGTGGTATTCGGATCGCTGAAATTCGGATGATTCATGATGTCGTAGCCTTCAAAGCGGAGTTCCAGGTTGACCCGCTCCTTCCACTTGAAGTGCTTGATCAGCGACGCATTCCAATCCGTCTGCCCGTCGCCGCGCACGCCGGCAAGGGCCTTCGGGAAGGTGCGGATGTTGCTGGCCAACTGCTGCGCCGATGCGGTCACGAAGCCGGCCCCGGTATTGAACCACTGGTTCGCCGACCGATCGCCGCTGGAAAGCGGGATATCGTGCAGGTTGCCGTTGAAAATGACGTTGCCGAAGCCCAGCGCGGAGCCGCTCTGGTAGGTGAAGATGTTGTTCACCTGCCAGCCGCCGATCACGAAGTCCAGGACCTTGGGGATTTGGGAACCAATCCGGCGGCCCCGTCCAAAAGGCAGTTCCACCATGCTCTGAAGGTTGAGCCGGTGCGGGCGATCAAGCGAGCTGATGGAGCGGTTGACGGCGGCGTCTCCCGCGTTCAGGAAGCTGGTAGCCTCCATGTTCTTGGACCACGTGTAGCTGGCGCCCAGCATATAGCCGTGCGCGAAGCGCTTCTCGGCGCGCACCTGCAAGGCGTGATACCACGAGTAGCCGAGCGGCTGAGTCTCCGTGATGTCGCCGAATTGCGGATAGGGACGCAGCAGGTCGGCCACCGTGATGGTCTTCGGGTAAATCGGGTTGATGCCGGAGAAAGGATTCGTCACGGTCGCGCTCAGCGCGTTGATGGTGGCCTGGTCGCGCACTGGCGAGGTGCTGAAGTACTGGTTCGGCGTGGCGTTGAGATTCCGATCCACTCCCAGGTGGATGGCCTTGTTGCCGACGTAGCCGGCATCCAGCAGGAAGTCCTTGAACAGGGTGCGCTGCACGTCGAAGGTCCAGCGCTGCGAGTAGGGCTGCACGCGATTCAGCGGGTAGACGGTGAGCGCCTGTCCGAGGTTGGTCTGCAATCCGGCCGACGAGCCCTGCGGCGCGAGCAACCCGTTGGGGAAGGGGTTCGCGGTGGTGGCGACAAAGTGCAGTCCGTTATCGAGCGAGGCCTGGATGGGTGTGGTGGCGGTGTAGCCGGTCTGGACCTCGGGCGTGCGGTTGACACCGATGGTGTCGTAGAAGATGCCGTAGCCGGCGCGGATCACGGTGCTGCCGTCGACCTGGTAGGCCAGGCCGGCGCGCGGCAGGAGCGTCTTGTTTTGGCCGCTCCACAATTCGTGGCCGTTGGCCCCGGCAAACAGCAGGCCTCCGCGCACCTGGAACTGGCTCACCGGGAGCTGCGCGATGGGAGTCTTGGCGTAGTTCGCGATTGCCTGCGTGGCGATCGGATTCTGCGTGGTACGGTCGAACCCGCGCACGGCGCGATCGAAGCGCTCCGACATAGGCGATTCGTACTCGTAGCGCATCCCTAGATTGAGCGTGAGTTTCGGTGTGACCTTCCAATCGTCCTGCACGAATCCCGCGTAGTAGGTATTCTGCGAGGCGAAGCTCGCGCTGCGCGTCATCTGCCCGGAAGGAATGCCGAGCAGAAACGACGCGTACTCCTGGCCGAGCGGAGCCACCGCGGCGTTATCGAGCGGCCCGTTGGTGTAAGTGGGCAGGAAGGCGAGCTGCGGCGAGACGTCGAATCCGCCAAAGAAGCCGAACGTGCGATACAGGCGGACGTCGGCGCCGAAGCGCAGCGTGTGTTTGCCGTGAAGCTTGGTGACTGTGGCGGCCCAATCATGGACGATACCGGTCAAGGTGCCGTCGCCCGAATTGTAGTTGCCGAAGCCGGAGAAGGTCCCGGTGCAAGCGCCGGTGCAACGGCCGGTGGGCGCCTTGGTATTGAGATAGACCTGCGGGAAGGTCTGGGTCGCCGGATCGAGCAGCGAAAGCAGATTCTTGGAAAAGCCCAGAGTGGTGAGGTCCATGCCTTTGCTCGGCCGGTTCTCCGGCGTCTCTTCCTGCGTGAGGCCGTAGCGCAGATCCAGCACGGTGCTGGGGTTCAGCACGATCACGTCGTCCACCACGCCGCCGCGATTGATGCGCGTCAGGTCGAGTCCGCCGGCGATGTTATTGGAAAAGGCGGAGTCGGTTTCCAGATAACGGTCGTAACTCAGGCGCACAAAGGCGCGGTTCTTGTCGGAGAATGCGTGGTCAACGCGCGCCACAAACACGTTGTAATCGAAGGTGTCCTTGGTATTGCGCGTGTAGTTGTTCTGCCCCGCCGCCGTGCCCACGGTGTTGGGTGCGGCGTAGTAAGATTGGATGGCCTTGGCCACCGGATCGATGCGGTTCGCGGGGATGAGGTTGCCGGCGAACGGCGTGCGGCTGAAGCGCCCATTGGCCGCCGCCACAGTGCTCGCCGGATCGTAGATCTGGTACTGCGCGCCGAGCGCGAGCAAGCCGGAGAAATTGCCGCTCTTCTCCGCGTCGATGGGCACGGTGCCGATGTTCGCCGTCGGCTTGCCCCACTGGTTGCCCTCCCACCCTGCGAAGAAGAAGGTCTTGTTTGTACCGTTATAGACTTTGGGGATGCGCACCGGCCCGCCCAACGCGGCGCCATATCGATTGTCCTGATACTCTGGCTTGGCTCCGCCGGAGGCGTTCTGGAAAAACGTGGAGGCGTCGAGCGCGGCGTTGATCATGGATTCGTGCAGTTCGCCGTGAAATTCGTTGGTGCCGCTCTTGGTAATGGTATTGAGAACGGCGCCCGGCGTGTGGCCCATGGTGGCATCGAAGCTGGATGTCTGTACCTTGAATTCCGCGACGGAGTTCTGCGGCAACTGGAAGGCGATCAGCGGACTGCTGCCCCCATTGAAGAAGGTATCGGGAACGCCGTCGATGCTGTATTCGTTGGAGTAAAGCGCGTTGCCGTTGGTGGTGAACTGGGAGGAGGCGCTGTTAAAGGAACTCTTCCGCTGGCGGAGATTGGTCGAGTTGACCACGCCCGGCGTCAGCAGCACGAGCTCGTTGGCGTTGCCGGCCTGCAACGGGAGGTCCTTGATCTGGCGCTCTTCCACCACCTGTCCGAGCGTGACGTTGGAGGCTTCGATCAGCGGCGCGCCGCCTGTCACTTCCACGGTCTCGGTGGCGTTGCCGACCTCCAGTTGGAAGTCGATACTGAGCACGTCGTTAATGCGGACGGTGACGTCCGCGCGGCCGGTCTTCTTGAAGCCGGCGAACTCGGCGCTCAGATTGTAAACGGCCGGAAGCAGGTACGGCAGGGTGTAGCTGCCGGCGTCGTTGGTCCGCGCGTTGAGCGTGGCACCGGTCTCTTTATTGACGGCGCGCACTTCGGCGCCGACCACTACGGCGCTCGTGGAATCCACGACGCGCCCCGTGATGGTGCCGCGGCTTTCCTGAGCGCGACTCGCCGCGCAGCAGAGAACCATCAAAGCGAGGATCGAAGCATTCGTCTTCATGGACATAGCTGACTCCCGGGCTGGCAGACGAATCTGCCGGTTATTTTTCCTGGCCCGGATGCGGCGCGGGGGCCGTCGAATTCGGGGCCGGTTGACCGTCGATGGTATTCGGTTCCATCAGTTCAATGCGGGTTCCATCGGGATCGTACAGGTTAATCTGCCGTTTCTTGTTAACGCCGGTCTGAATCGCGATCTCGCGATCATAGCCGACCGCGGCCGCGCGCCTCTTCAATTCCGCCAGGGCTTTATCGGCATCCGGCACGGTCAGCGAAGCGTGATTCTTGGTGCCCCGGCCACCCGCCTCGGGGAGCTTGTTGTAGAGCATGAACTCCAGGTAGTCGTCGGCCTCCGCCGGACGCATGTTGACCCAGCTCAGCATGCGGGGAGAGCCGCCGCCGCGCCAGAACTCCTTGAAACCCAGCGTCTCGCCGTAAAACTTGTTGGATTTATCCAGGTCGCCGACCAGCACTCCCAGGTGCATGATCTGGGTGGAAATACGCGTGTCCGGGAGGAACTTGCCGGCGGCCTTGGCGGTCCAACTGTCGGGCTGATACTCCACGATCTCCACAATATGGCCGTCCGGATCCTTCACGTTGAAGTTCTTGTTGCCGGTCTGGCCCTTGCCCACCGAACCCTTGTCGGAAACCACCTCGACCCCCCTGGACTTCAAGTACGCGTACATCCGGTCGGCGTTGTCGGTATAGAAAGAGATGTGGTTCAGTTGGCCTTCGCCGCGATCAGCCTCGTTGAAGATTTCGAAATACTGATGCTCGTTCACCTTCACGAAGACGATGCGCACCCCGGTGCCGTCCTTTTTGGGCAACGTAAAAGCCTCGGCGAAGCCCATGAACGATTCGTAGAACTTGCGCGTCTTATCCAGATCCTTGACGTAGACCGCCATGTGGGCGACTCCCAGGACCTTGGGCCTCGCCGGCGCATTGGAGGTGGCCGGGGTCTTGCCGGATTGCTGCGCCATCAAGGCCGCCGCCAACAGCGCACACGCCACCAGTATTGTGTTTCTCATCGGCATGAAGGCTAGCATGCTGCCCTGAGGGTCGGGTTAGCAAGTGAATTCACCGTCAAATGCTGCTCCACCGAGACCGCGCTTGTTTTCAATAGCTTGACGGGGCAATCCTTTACGTAAAGAGGACCTAAAGATCCTCTTGCCGAGCGCTATAATAGGCGCAGACACAGGGTTTCGATCATGACTCAGGGTGACGCGGTCAACACCATCGACGCTCGAAGAGCGCTGATCGGGCGCGTGGCCTCCAGCCGCTACGTCAACCGATCGGCGCGGCTGCGGGACCTCCTGGTTTATCTGTCTACCCGCGTCCTGGAGGACGACGCCGCGGAGATCCACGAGCAGGAGGTTGGTAACCAGGTGTTCGGCCGCCCGACCGACTACGACACCGCCGCCGACAACATCGTCCGAGTGCATGCATCCATGCTGCGCAAGCGCCTCGAGCAGTACTTCGCGTCCGAAGGCGCGCACGAGACCATCGTTCTGGAGATTCCGAAGGGCAACTATGCTCCGGTGTTTCGAGAGCGGCCCGAGCCCGAAGCGCCCACTTCGCTGCCTCCGCGAGAATGGAAACCCGCTTCGCAGGGCTGGCGAATCTGGTTTCTGGCGGCCACTGCTTGTCTGTTCGCGTGTTCCACGGTCTACCTGCTGGTAAGCGGTTCGCGTCCGGCATCGGAGACTCTGCCGCCAGCGGTCCACCTGTTCTGGGCCCAGGTCTTTCAGCCCAGCCGTCCAACCGACATCGTGCTGGACGACGCCGGCGTGGGACTGTACCAGGAACTCACGGGAAGGCCGCTCACTCTTTCCACTTATTTCGACCGCGCCTATTTGAGCAGTCTGCCCGAAACAGCCGCCGGAGCCAATCTGGATTCACAGACGGCGTCTTCCATAGTACTGCGCCGCCAATCCAGCTTCGCCGGCGCCAACTTTCTTTGGAAACTGACCCACATCGGCGACATCGGACAGCGTCCTACGCTGCTCCGGTTCGCGCGCGACTATTCGTTCCGGGAATTGAAAGCCAATAACGCCATCCTCCTGGGCAACAGCCGTTCCAACCCCTGGATGGAACCTTTCGAGGCCCGTCTCGGTCTGCGCTGGATCTTCGACAAAGCGACAGGCAACTATTTTCCCGTCGATTCCTGGAATGCCGATAAGAAATATCAGCCCTCCGAACCCGGGGAGACGCGCGGGGGATACTGCGCCATCTCACTGCTCCCCAACCTAGGCCAGGCTGGCAACGTTCTGATCATGAGCGCCACTGGTGGAAGCGCCGTGAGCGCCGGTGCGGATTTCCTGGCCGACGAAGCGAGTGTGGCCGCGCTGCGGCGTAGTCTGCCGGCGAAGCAGAACGGCCGTTTTCCTCCTTTTGAGGCGCTGATCCGAGTCAAGGGCCGCAGCGCTCTGCCGCGTGATGCCACGATTGTGATTTGCCGCCCGCCGCGGGGGTAAGTCTCGGCACTGGTCCTCTGGCGCCACCCTGCGCTCAAACCCGTATACTTGTGCACAGGTACCAACAACTATGAGAATCCTGACCTCCGTTTCGGTCGCATTGACGCTTTCGCTCGCCTTCTCCGCCTTCCCGCAGGGACCTCGCTCCCAGTTGCAGAACATGGTAGACAAGCTCGATCTGACCGCCGATCAGAAGGCCAAGGCCGATCCTATTCTGGATGCCGACGCCAAGCAGGTGCGGGCGCTCCGCGACGACAGCGCCTTGAGCGCGGAAGACCGCTCAAAGAAGACCGCCGGAATTCGCCAGCAGAGCGACCTCAAACTGAAGCCCATCCTCACTGACGAACAGTGGAAGAAGCTGGAACAACTCCGCGCAGAACGCAAGGCACAAGGCAAGCAGGGCAAGAAGAAGCAGTAACCGCAAATAGGGCTGCTGGAATTCATTCCGGCGATGCACCGGCAATCGGGCCAACATCAACTGCCCGAGCGTAGGTTTTGCCGAAGCTGGAGTCTCAGTGGTTCGACACGTCCTGTTTCAGCGCGCCACGGCAGTATGTGTTTGGCAATAGCGATTTAGCCCAAGTTCGTCACGAAACCGACCAAAAGCGGTCTAAGCCGTTCAGAATCTGTTCACTGGCCGAGTCTACACTACATTTGCGATTGAGTTCGAAGAGTTCGGGGAGGCTGATGCGGAGCTGGTGAAGGAGGGATCTCTGTTCGGGGTCGGGTTCGGTGACACGGCGGAGTCGAAGTTCGCGGCCGTCGATGGTGGGAAGGATGATGTCGGCGCTTTGCAGGGTGGAAAGCAAGGCGATCGCTTTCATCGGCGACAGGGGCACGACATCATCGACACCGCTGGAGGTTTCTTTTGGAACCATCGGTGGCCTGCGTTTCAACAGATGCTTGAGCGTCACCCATTGGGCGTAGCCAAGAAATGCCACCATGACGTGGGCCTTGACCCGCGGCTCCAGTTGATGGAACAGGGGACGGATGGACAGTTGGCTTTTCAAAGCGCGAAAGGTGGCCTCCGCTTCGGTGAGCTGCATGTACCGCGACCATAACTGCTCAGCGGTTTCGGCTTTGAGGTTGGTGCGTAGCATGTAGGAGCCTTCGTGCAGTTTCCGCCATTTTTCGCGGCCTTCTTTGACTTGCCAGAACAGGCGTACGCCCTCGGGTGTGTCGCGGAGCGCAACTTCGTACATGTCTCGCACCGAACCATGCCGAGCCTGAATGCCGCCCAGACGCCGTTCCATTTTGTTGCGGTCTTTCAGCCGGCCCGCCGCAATGATTTTCGCCAAACGCTTCAGGGTGTCCTCCATTCGGCTCGAAAAGCGTTTCCGGATGGCTTTCTCTTTTTCCTGACGGCCCTCCGTGCGGCACAAGATATAGGTCTCTGCGCCTTGCGGAATCGCCACCTGCTTGACTTACGGAGACTGCTTTGGCCCGGCCAGCTATCTCGGCCCTGTGCGCCTCCCAGAATTA
>ODAK010004461.1_pt1 | contig 14329 bp, 8 predicted proteins | sample 1539591 | NCBI WGS metagenome assembly ODAK01 (sample SAMEA3539303, study PRJEB22396) | soil metagenome | biome: tundra; feature: field; material: soil | place: USA | collected 2010-05 | depth 0.15 m | reverse complement strand
AAGGGGTCGGTCGCCGTGGCGACCCTCTCAGCTCATTAGCTCCCCCGCACTACGATTCGAAACTACGACCCGCGACCTGCAAGTCAATTGTTCACTCCACGGGCACAAAGATCATGAAGGAGCACAAACAAAGTCCAAATGACGTTGTGTCCTTCGTGGACTTGATGTGAGGATCCTTACTTGGCCGCGGCTTCTTCTTTCATGTCGGTATGAAAAATGGCCTGCCATTGGCCCTTCTTCATTTGCCAGATCGAGCCGCAGTTGAAGTTGCCTGAATTATCTTTCCCTTCCGACATGCTCTCCACCTTCGCCTTGTACGAGACTATAGCCGTATCCGCATCGGTCATCACAACATTGAAATCGCTCAAGGAAAACGATTTCATGTCCGTCTTGCTCATCGTCTCAAGCTCTGCCTTCATGTTCATTATTCCCTGGGCGTAAACGGCGACGAGATCGGCAGAGACTAGCTTTTTGAAGTCATCGGCCTTCTTGTCTTTGAACGCCTGCCAGGCCGCTTTTTCTTTTGCGATGATCGCGTCTTTATCCGGTGCGGCGATCGAAATAGCGATCGTGGCGAAGAAGGCGGTCACTGCATAGGTAATGTATTTTTTCATGGGTCCTTTCGGTTCGTGATTGCGCCCAAGCGTAGGGATACGGCCAGGAGGGTCAACCCTTTAAGAGGGAGGTAATCGTGTTCGTGCCCTTTGTGATCTTTGTGCGAGGAAACTTTACGGACGGATTTCCAACGGCGTAGGCAATGGCGTCGGCGATTGCAATGAGAGTGATGGCAGCACTTCCGCCGGTCTCGGAACTAACGACAGCGATTCAATGGTCGGATGTAATAAGGTCAATTCCGTAGGTGGCGGAGAGAATTCGACCTGTACTCCATTCTTCTGCCGCCGATAATCGGCCACCGTCAGCGGTTTTTGTTTTTTCTCGGCCAGGTTGCGGTAGCTTTCGATGCCGATGCTGATCGCGCGCGCGAAATCGGTGCGCCATTCGTTCTTCGCGATCATTTTGCTCTCGCCGCGCTCAGTCATGAATCCGCCCTCGATCAGGACGGACGGTATGGTGGTGAGACGCAAGACGGCGAAACGCGCGCGTTTAATCCCGCGATCTGGTTCGTCGGTATGACCCAAGATCGAGTGATAGATACAAGCGGCCACTCCGACGCTGTGCGTATCCACGCCGGTCCCGGGGTTCACGTTCATGAAACTGAGCGCGAGTGAATCGTCGGCCGTGGAAGGCGCGCCGAGCGGAGTGAGGCAATAGATCTCAAATCCGCTGGCGGACGCGTCGCGATCAGTGGCGTTGAAATGGATGCTGATAAAAATCGCATCCTTGGCCGTATTCGCGATCTTGGCCCGCACTTCGAGCGGGACAAAGTAATCGCCTTCCCGCGTCAACACTACTTTCAATCCTTTGGCCCGAAGCAGGGGCCGAAGTTTTCTCGCAACGTCGAGAGCATAATCTTTTTCGTTGCCATAGCGGCTGGTGGCGCCTTTGTCGTAACCGCCATGTCCGGGATCGAGTACGACCGTGGTCAATTTGCGAACGCTCGTGATCATGTGCGGGCGCATTTGCGGTTCGATGGTCTTGGCCAGGTCCATCCGCGAAACCAAATACTTTCCGCCGTTTTCGATCACGGGAAAACAGAGCCAGTTGCGCGCGCCATTGATATTGATCTCGCGGCTATCGAGGTTGAACTCGAGCAAGCCTTTTTCGTTCTCGAGCCGGATCTTTCTCCCGAATGGCGCGACTCCCGACGGGAGACCGTAAAACTTTGCGATGTTATCGACGCTCAGATAATCGTGCGTGCCGACTTTGATAATTTGCCAGGGATCGGCCGGCTCCGCTCCGCTGGCAACGCGAGTGATCGCGGCGGTGGTCGCCAACCAAATAGCCAAGAGCCTCTGGATCTTCATCAAAGTCATTCGGGGAAAGTCATCACTCGGGCGCGCAAGATCGATCACACTTCGACATTGGACAACCGTCGCTGTTCAAGGTTGCAGGTTGCTGCTGTCGCCACAACGAACGGACGAGAAGGCAATTGTTTGTGCCAAAATTGGGATGACGAAATCCCAAGACCGGGACAAGACACGGTTGCGGCATTTCTGCTCAGCGCTGTTAAGTCGCAGGACAACAGCGGCTTGTATGACAGATGGTTTTGTGGCATACGGGCTGCAATGCACATGATCCAATCGTCGTCTCGATCTGCACTGGGGACGCATCTGTTCGACGCAATTGATCATTTGAATCCAATCATTTCTGACTGACCATTAACTGCTGCCGCAGCTTTGCCGCATTCTTGGCAATGCTGTGGATCGCTCAACCAATAGAAACCTCATCATGAAAATCATCATCTCCTCAATCGCGGCGCTGCTTTGCGCCGTGTCACTGCACGCGCAATCCGAGCCGCAAAAATCTTCGCCAAAAAGCAACGCTCCGACTCCGACGCTCGATTCCAAAAACATGGATACGTCGGTCAAACCGCAAGACGACTTCTTCCTGTACGCCAATGGCGGCTGGATCAAAAACACTGAGATACCGCCCGAGTACTCACGTTGGGGCAGCTTTAATCAGCTGATCGAACAGAACAACGACGCGCTTCATAAAATTACAGAGAAAGCCGCGAAGACGCCGGCGAATTCAAAGACCGCGCCTGAGCTTCAGAAAGTTGGCGATTACTACGGGAGCGGTATGGATGAGAAAGCGATCGATGCCGCTCGCACCAAGCCGCTGCAAGACGAGTTCAATCGCATCGACGCGATAAAAGATCGTAACGATGTGCTGAAGGAGATCGCCCATATTCACAGCTTTGGCGGCAACGTGTTTTTCCGCTTCGGCTCCGGACAGGACGACAAGGACAGTACCCACGAGATCGCGCAGGCGGGTCAGGGCGGACTCGGCCTGCCGGACCGCGATTATTATACCAAGACGGACGACGCTTCGAAAAAAATACGCGATCAATACGTCGCTCATGTAACGAAAATGCTGACGTTGTTGGGCGAGCCCGCGGCCAAGGCCGGTGACGACGCGAAGAAAATTCTCGCGATGGAAACCAGTCTGGCTCAGGCGTCACGCACCCGTGTTGAGCTGCGCGATCCGCAGAAAAATTACAACAAGATGAAGCAGAGCGAACTGCAAGCGCTCACGCCGGATTGGAATTGGGTGGATTACTTCAAGGAAATCAATCTGAGCGAGCCGGGTGACATCAACGTGCGGCAACCGGATTTCTTCAAAGCGGGAAACACGACTTTCACCAGCACGCCAATCGACGATTGGAAAGCATACCTGCGCTGGCACCTCATCAATGCCATGGCGCCCGAGCTGTCGAAAGATTTCGTCAACGAGGATTTCAGTTTCAAAGAAACTACTCTGCGCGGCACAAAGCAGATTAAGCCGCGTTGGAAACGCGTCGTAACTTCCACGGACGGGGCGATCGGTGAAGCGCTCGGCAAGTTGTATGTCGCGGATAATTTCCCGCCCGAAGCGAAAGCGCGTGCGCTCGAGCTGGTGAACAATCTCAAGGAAGCATTGGCCGATCGCATCAAGACGCTCGAATGGATGGACGAACCGACCAAACAGGAAGCGCTCAAAAAGCTGGCGGCCTTTACGGTGAAAATCGGTTATCCCGACAAATGGCGGGATTACTCATTGCTCAAGATCGACCGCGGTCCGTTCGTCTTGAATGCGATTCGCGCGGATAACTTCGAAAGCAATCGCGAGTTAAATAAAATCGGCAAACCGGTCGATCGCACAGAATGGGGCATGACGCCGCCAACTGTGAACGCGTACTACAATCCGAATATGAACGAGATTGTTTTCCCGGCCGGTATTTTGCAGCCGCCATTTTTCTACGCCAAGGCTGACGACGCGATGAACTACGGCGGAATCGGCGCGGTCATCGGTCATGAAATGACGCACGGCTTCGACGACCAGGGACGGCAGTTCGATGCGACCGGGAATTTACGCGACTGGTGGTCGCCGGAATCGGCCGCAAAATTCAAGGAACGCTCGCAAGCGATCGTCACCCAGTATTCAGAGTACGAACCGCTGCCGGGATTGCACGTCAACGGCGAGCTCACGCAAGGCGAAAACATCGCCGATCTCGGCGGAGTGAAGCTGGCTTACGCCGCGCTGCAAAAAGCCCAGGCCGGAAAACCGCAGCCAAAGATTGATGGCTACACTCCGGAGCAACGCTTCTTTCTCTCTTTCGCACAAATTTGGCGATCCAAACAACGCGACGAAGATTTGAAGCTGCGCTTGAACACGGACCCGCATTCACCGGCGCACTACCGCACCAATGGCCCACTCTCGAATCTTCCCGAGTTCGCGAAGGCGTTCAATCTGCCGGACAACTCCCCGATGATTCGCCCGCCGGACAAGCGCGTAAATATCTGGTAAGGCGATCCGCCTCAGGCGGACTAAATCGACATCTTCAACCGCCGCTCGTGTGCAACTCGCGAGCGGCGGTTTGTTTTATTCTTTCGCGATTTTTCCGCCCCAACCTCTGTCATGTGGAGCGAAAGCGAGACATCTCTCAATTCTCATGAGATCGAAATTACTCCTTCGCGATCTTTCCACCCCATGAAAGGATCTTCGCTTTCGTTCCGGCGGCTTCGGCTTCTTTGATGTCGCCATTGCGATTGTAAAACAAGGACAAGCTCGTCCAACCGATCTGATCGTTCGGCTGAAGCTCGGTTGCTTTTTTGCCGGCTTCGATCGCTTCCGGAAAACGCCCGAGTTTCATCAACGCCATTCCCAGCGCATGCCAGCCGTCGAAGAATTGTGGATCGACATCGACACAGCGCCGATACTTTTCCACTGCGCTTGCCAGCTCCCCGATCGCCAGATCGCCGTTCGCGTCATCGAATATTTCGTCGCGCGTTTCCATCTTGAGGGATCGGCGGAGACGACACCGCTACTTAAGTTTTCGAATTTAGGATGCCGGCCTCGCGCTGCCGTTCGCGCAACCACTCGTAGAAGACAAAACTTCGTTTGTTGCTGAGGAAGCGCTCATCGAAGCTTGCTTTGCTTTCGCGGAATTTTGCTTCATCCGGCGGCTCGCGTTTTTCGACAACCACAATCAGCCCGCCATCGGTCACCGGCCAGAATTCGCTCACTCCGCCGGTACTCAGGTCGCCGACCGCTCTCTTGATTGCGGGAAAATCGGGCGATTCCTTCGCGGGTTTGTTTGGCTCCGTTCCTGGCTCGAACTCATCGGCCAGCGAAAAAGGCGGGACCTTCTCCGTTTTCAAATTTACCTTGGCCAAGGCAGATGCGAGAGGCTCGCCCGCTTTAAGACTTTCTCGCAAATCGTGTGCTGCTTTCGCCCCTTTGTTTGAAACCGTCTCGCGTTCGCGGCTCTCTTTAATCGTATCGACGATCTTCGGCTTCGCCTCTTCCATCGTCAGCGGCCGCGCTTCAACCACGCCGGTTAGATGCAGGATGTAAAAGCCGTCGGCCGTTTGAACCGGTTCGCTGTTCGGCTCCGGTGCGCTCAGTTGAAATACAGTGGCCACAAGTTGGGGATCGCCCTTGATCTGCGGGTCGGGAGCTAACTGCGTGAACTCTCCGGTCTCACGAATGGGTAACTGAAATTTTGTGGCGACTTGCTTGAAGTCCGCTCCCTTTTCGAGCAGCGCCTGAGTAAAATCGTTGGCGCGGTCGGCCAGCTTCTGCAAAACGTCGATCCGTTCTTTGCCCGCCAGTTTTTTTTGCTCGTCCGTGAACGCGAGACTCACCAGTTCAACTTTGCGTTTTTCCTCGCTCTTAAAGTCCGCTTTATGGGCCTCATAGTATTTCTGCACATCATCGTCGGTGACCTTGATGTCTTTGGCGAAATCGGCCATGCGCAACCGCGCGACGCTCACCGTAATCTTGCCGTATAACTGTTCGAAATTGGCTTTGCTTTCCGTTTCCGAGACTGCAACTCCCGTCGCCACTAATTGTTTGATTCTGTTCAACGAAATTTCGTCGCCGGCCAGCTCTTCTACCTGCGCTTCAGTCAGACCATTCGGAGCAAGCAAGTTCTGCGAGAATTCGGTGTACTTATTTATGTCGAAGCCAGCGGGCCCTCGAAATACGTGCAGGTCGCGCACGAAATCGGCAACCTCCGCCGTCGTCGGCCGAATACCGAGACGCGCGGCTTCGTGCCGCAGGATGATCAGGTTCAGAATGAATTGCGCGGTGATTTCGTTCTGGTTCCGGCCGTTCGCGCCTCCCGCCAACGAATCACAAAAATCGCTCATGCCCAATGCTTGCGCGAGCCCGAACAAACGCCCGTCGCGGCGCGCCTCGATCATCGAGACATTGCGATCGTAAACTCGCGCGAACCGATCGGATCCCTTTGCGGCCAAATCGGTTTTGTTGAAATAAAATACGAACGGAATCGCCAGGAGAGCGATCACGATCATCAGCCAGCGCTGGTGTTTATTGATCGTTCGAATCATAAGTGACGGAGTTTACGGACTCTTTCTGCATCGCCAAATTTTTTTTGGCTACGACTCGCCCGCCGTCGCTCGAATCAGCTCCCAGGCATTTCGCAAGTGCTGCTCCGTGGTGAGAATATTTCCCAGGCCAATTCGCATGACCGTTCGTCCGTTTAATTTCGTTTGCGTGAGATAAGCGCGGCCCGACGCGTTGATTCGCTCGACCATCTCGCTGTTCATCGCGTCGATCTTGTTTTCATCCGTGCCGATGAATCGAAAGCAAACCACGCCCATGCTCACGGGCGCGGCAAGCTCGAAGCGATCATCGGCCTTCACCCACTCGGCCAAGAGCGTCGCCAGCCGCAGATGATCGCGAATCCGCGCCGCTATTCCGGCCCGGCCAAAAGTGCGGAAAACCATCCAGGCTTTGAGCGCGCGAAACCTCCGGCCGAGCTGCACTCCGTAGTCCATGTAGTTCTTCTCCGCCGCGACAGTATCGCCGCGCAAATATTCCGGAACAAGCGTGAAAACACGTCGAAGTCGTTCAAGATCCCGCACGTAGAGAACGCTGAAATCCAACGGCACGAAGAGCATTTTGTGCGGATTGATCACGAGCGAGTCTGCTTCGCTCCAACCCGCCATCACCGATTTGCACTCGGGTAGCAGCGCCAATCCCCCGCCGTAAGCGCCGTCAATGTGCAACCACATTTTGTGTTCGCGGCAGATGGCGGCGATTTCCGGGACGGGATCGACACTCGCGGTTGAAGTTGTGCCAACCGTGGCGATCGCAGCGAGCGGCCGCATCCCCGCCGCCAGATCGCGCGAAATCATTTCGCGCAGCGCCGTCGCGTCCATGCGAAAGGCCGCATCGGTGGCGACGCGCTGCACATTTTCCTCGCCAAGACCGAGCGCGATGGCCGCCTTTTCGGCGGAGCTATGGGCTTGCTCCGAAGCATAAACGCGCAACCGCGGAACGTCCGCGCGACCGGCGAGGCCAAGCTTGCGCGTTGATGGCACAGCTTCTTCTCGGGCCACGGCCAGCGCATGCATAATCGCGACCGAAGCGGTGTCGTAAACAACGCCATCAAAATCGTTCGGCAAATGCAACCATTGCCGCAACCAATCGATGACAAGCGTCTCCAGTTCGGTCGCCGCCGGTGACGTGCGCCAGGTCATCGCATTGACGTTCAGCGGCGCAGTGATGATCTCACCGAGAATTCCCGGCGCCGTGGTTGTCCAGCCGAAATAGCCGAGAAACATCGGGTGTCCCCAATGCACCATTCCGGGAACAATCACTCGATCGATGTCCGCGATAATTTTTTCGAACGATTCGCCTTCCTCGGGCGGTTGAGCGGGAAGCTGCGCCCGGATTGCGCCAGGCTTGGCGTTCGGCGCGACACGCAGCTCGCCAATTTTCTCCCGGTAATCGGCGATCCAATCCGCCAGTTGATGCAACTGCTTGCGGAATTCCTCGGGTGGCACATCGCCGAGATCATCTTTTAAGTCTGCTTGTCGATCTTTCATTCGAAGGGCTTCGACGTTACCGCGAGGCGGCGGCGGGGCGCAACGCTCCAGTCATTCCTGCTTTCCAGGTAGGGATGGCTCTCTGAGCCGTCCGGCTCTCTCTGAAATGATCGACGGACACCCCGGAGGTGCGTCCCTACCTAGCGATTAGAAAGCAAAGCCGAAGCTGAAATCGAATGCGCCAAAATCTTCGCCGGCGTGTCGATCTGGATTAAATCCATAATCGAGACGAATCGGACCGATGGGCAATCGGTAGCGCAAACCAACGCCAAGGGCGTAACGCATGTCGTCGAGGCCAGGCTCTTCCGCATTCGGCAAAAGATTGCCGGCATCGGCGAAAAGCGCGCCCTGAAGTTCGCCAAAGATCGGAAAAGTGTATTCGGCATTGAAGACAGTGAAGAACTCGCCGCCGATGGGATTGCCTTTTGAATCGTGCGGCCCAAGCTCGCGCTCGCCAAAACTCCGCACCGTCGCGCTTCCGCCGTTGAAAAACCGTTCGTCGATCGGTATCGCCATTACTTCACCGGCACCCGAGGTGGTGAGAGAATGGGCGATGCCCAGGCGCGCACCGAACGCGAGCGATGACTGTTGAAACCAGTGTTGCAACGGTGTGCCATTTCGATCTTCCACCATGCCGGGCGTCAACGCTTTCGGAGCAAAAGGCAGATAGTAACTCGCGCGAATAGTGCCACGGACAAGCTCGATATCGCTGCCAAACGCGTTCAGGGCCAGATCCAGAGTTTGATTGAAAACAAAACCGCGTGGCGAAACGAGCGGGCTGTCGCGAAGATCAAGCGTTTGGCTGAACCCGAGGGAGTTTACAAAGTAAGAGGTCCGGCCAAGGAAAATCGGGTCGATACTCGCGCTGGTCACTTCGACGTGGCGAACCGAGAAAAACAAACTTGTTTCATATTGCTTCGTGATTTTGCGCGACAATTCGAGACGTCCGCCCAGCTCGAATTTCGAATAGCCGTCGAAATCGTAAGTCAACGCGCCGACCCGCGACTTGAAACTGAAATCGGTGTCCAGGAAGAATGGATCCTCGTAGAGAATTTCACCTTTATAGCCGCGCTGCGAAACTTCGATCGAGGTCGTGAGCGGACGGCCGTAGCCAAACAGATCACGGTCCCGAAATTGCAATCCAAAAATCCCGCCGTCATAAGTGCCGTAACCGATCGAGATGCCGAACTCTTTGCTCTTGGCCTCCTCCGCGGTGATGTCGAGCCGCAACAAATCGCCATCCACTGGCGTCGGTTTGATTTGCAAAATACTGAAAAGGCCTGTCCGCATCAGCGCGCGGAATTTCTCGTCCAGAACATCCGGACTGTAGGCCTTGCCGCTAAGACTGCTGAATCGTTTAGCAACGAAACTCGGCCGCAAACGATCCAATCCGCTGACCGTCACATCGCCGAAGTGATAAACCGGCCCGGCGGCCACCACTATTTGCACAGGCACCCGGCCATCCAAAGCGACTGCCGGTTCGCCGCTCGCATCGATCTTTACATCGTAATAACCGCGCGCCTTGTAATACGCCTGCAAGCGCCGCGGAATATCGGCAAGCCGCGCATCGGTGTAAGGCCGTTTCAGAAGATCAACGATTTGCCCGCGCAAAGTTTCCGCGTCGTAAATGGCCTTGCCGGTGAAAGAGACATTGCCGAAGAAGTATTGGCGCCCTTCGTGAATCGGAATGACCGCATCTACCTGATTAGTTTCGTCGTGATAAGTGTAACTCGGCGGATCGACCGTCGCGTCGAGAAAACCTTCCGCGATATAAAACCGATGCACGAGATCGGCGCCTTCCTGAATGTCCGCCGAGACGAAAGGCAGGTTCTTTTGCAATTTTGAATAGCGCTCACGCGTCGGCCCGGCCGCAAACTCGAACAGCTTCTCCTTCGGTTCGGTTACGTTTCCATCGAACGTCACCGTCCCGAGCGTCATGAGCGAACCTTCATCGATCTCGAGGCGCAAACGCTCGCCCGGCTCGATCACATACTTCACGCGCACCTTCACGTAGCCGTGTTTGCGGTAGATTACTTCCAGAAAAAACGCGAGATCGTCCGCCCGCGCCGCCGTCAGGCCGAACTCATCGATGACTGTGATTTGCTCCTTTAATTGGGAACGCAGTTCCTTTTCGCTGAAGGTTTTTTCTCCGCTAAAGTCGATCACGCTCGTTTTCTGCGCGCGTTTTTCCTGCTCCTTCGCCACGATCCGTTCCTCCTTGGCCTTCTCTTCCGGCTTCGGAACAGTGACTGCCGTTTGCGCCAGGACGCCGACGACTAGCGCCACGGTGCAGGTCAGGGGAAAGATCGCGCGGCGCATTTCAACGAAAACGTAACAAATATTTTAGCATTCCACGATAATCTCCGCCCACTCCGAGATCGCCGATGACCACAAACTGGTCGTTGATCTTCAAGTGCGCCGTCCCCTGCTGTTGCCCGGTGCGGGGATCGACCGTGCCAAAGTCCACATCCAACCGATCGAAAATGGAGTTGCTTTGGGTCGCTTGGCCTTTCTTGAAAACTTTCCGGTAGAGCTGTTGCACGAGCAGCATGCCGGCTCGGCCCACGACTACACTAGTGCCACTCGATAGCTCTTCGCGAGTCGTGCCGGTTGCGAGCAAAGAAATAATTTCGTCTTGCGGCAGCGGCGGCTCACTCGTGAACACCGCCTCCGGCGAAAGTGACGTTCCGTACACATAAACATGAATGGTGTAATCGCGGATCAAGGACGTGCCGTGCAATTCGATGCGCGGGTTAAACGAATCGCTCGGATCAAAGTAAAGGAAACCGTAGGAAACTTCGAGACGGCTAAAAGGTAGCGTCGCTTCCACTTTCTCGAGCCGCACCGTGCCCTGCAAACCCGGATGCAAACCGGTACCGGTGAGATGCAGATCGCTGGTCGCGCCGCCATTCGCCAGATTTCCACGAATGAGAACCGGATCTTTCGTTTTAATTGCGAGATCGAATTTCCAATCGCGCAACGGCGGCTTCGGCAATGAGATATCCGGTCGCGACGAAGCCGGTTGCGGCGCGGGCCGGCCAGGCAAACCGATCGGAATGAGATCGATGTTCTTGAGAAACTGACTGTTGGTCAGGGCCACGTTGCCCGTCACGGTCGCGCTCGTGAACGGCCCATTTATTTTCACATCCGCATTCGCACGGGCGGTCAGGTCGTCATTGCGAGCCACCAGCACGCTGTCGGCTTTCAATTGCAAATCGAGGATTGGCGAAAATAATTTCGGAAAACTGACACGGCCGGCCAGCGTAAAACGACCGCCCGCTAGTTCGCCCCCGAAACGCTCCAAGGTGAAGGCGTCGTGCGCAAAATCGATCCGCGCCTTGAAATCTCGCAGCGTCGGCAGGGTCGCATTCTCGAACCGCGCCACGTTCACCGTGATGTCCCCCGCCCCGCTCAAAACCGGTTGCCCAATCGTTCCACTTACATCCACATCCAGCGCGAGGTCGCCATCGAGTTGCTGAATATCGGGAACGAATTGCCGGACGAAATTTACCGAGCTCCGAGGCAAGCGGACCTTCGCCGTTAACGGAGTGTCGTCGGGAATTTTTCGTTCCCGCGCAATTTTCGGAATATCGAATGGCAAATCCGCGGACAACTCCATTGGTTGAATTTTGCTTTGCTGCAGTTTGCCGGAGACAGACAACCGATCGTGTTGCGATAGCGCGGTAAGATCGAAGGTGGCCGGCTCGAATTTTGGAAGACTCTCGCTCCGAACGTCGCGCAGTTGGACATCCAAACGCGCGTTTAGATCCGCGATCGTTCCGCTCGCATCAAGCTTCACATTCAACACACCCGACGCGACCGGCTTGGCGCCCACGTCTTGAAAAAGCTTTTTGATGTCGATGTTCTTGGATTCAAAAGTTGCGACGACTTTGCCATTCGGCGGACACACCGGCTGGTTCGTCCCCAGATTTTTCCAAATGAACGGAATGGAAACATAACCCTCGGCATACTTCGATTTCTCCTGATCGAGTTGAATGTTACTGATCTCCAGCGTTTCGCCTTTCGCTTGCGCGCTCGCCTGGAAGTTCATCTTGTCGCTGCGCAGAAAAATTATCGGAGCATCGAGACCATCCGCCGAATATTTTGCATCCACCTTCGATTGCAGCGATTTCAAGTCGCCGTAACGGCCCTTCTCGAGGGCAAGTTTCAATTGCCCGGAATTCTTGAACGTTCCCGCTTCGCCGTTGCCTTCCCAGTTAATCGCAAGCGCGCCTTCCACTTTGTTCTCGTTGCCTGATGCGTGGAGCAAAGGTTGCAGCGTGGACAAGTCGGCAACATTGGCGGCGACCTTCCCGCTGTAATGAAACGGCGCGCTCAGATCGGCCATTCCATTTGCGCCCACGAAGTCGTGCTCATTCAAACTCGCCGTAAAATCATTCACGTAAACGACGTTGCGCGAAATGGAACATTGCGCGCTCAGTTGTTTAAAAACGAGATCGCGCATCCGAAGATTCGACCCGAAGATCGACACTTGCCCATTGCCGACCCCTTGCTTCCACTCGACTCGCCCGTCGATTTGCAATGGCCCGAAAACCTTGTCGCGCGAATCGGAAGCCCAGTAATCGCCCAGTTCCGGCGCGTTGAGCGCAACTTCGATTTGCTCCGGTCGCGTTGAAAATTTGCTCGGATCTTCCGGCAATCGGTAGCGGCCACGGACGTTCAGTTCATTTTGTTTTCGTCGCGCCGTCAACCGATCGATCCGCACCAAGTCGCCGGCTCCGCTAACAGAGCCTTCCACTGAGTCCAAAATATAATCCCGGAATCGAATTTCCGATCCATTCAGCGCGACTTCGGAACGAAGATCGGCGAACCACGGCTTCCCCGCTGTAGCCGGGGTCGATGACCCCGGCCGGGGATTAGGCGGCATGATTTTGGTCGCCTTGAGATTCACATTCAATTTATCTGCGCTGCCGTCGTTAAATTTAATCGCATCCGCAGAAGCGTTCAGATTTGCCTCGATTTTCCCATCCTTGATGTCGATCTGGCCATTGATTTGAGCCGAGCCGGTTACCGGCTCCCGGTTTCCTGCCGTCAACGTTTGCAGATCGATGGCCGAGCTTGTCAGTTCGAGCGTCGCTGAGTTGCGGCCAAATTGTTTAGTGTCGGACGGCAACTCTGCCGATCCGCGAAGATGAAATTGGTTTTGACCTTGAACTAAGTCGGCCGCTTGCAGCGTGGCCGAACCATCGCGTGCAACAATCTTGAAATCGCCACGGTCGAAGACAATCCCCCGCCCGTGAAAGTCGTTCACCTGAGCGGTCACGGTCGCGTTCCAGGTCCGCGGCGAATTGATTACACCTGTTCCATCGAAATTTACTCGCGCGATCTCTCCGCGCATAAATCCGCCGGGCCAGCCGAGGTATTTATTGAGCGCATCCAACGCAATGCTTTCAGCGTTCAAATGAAATTCCGTATTTAGCGACGAGCGTGTCTCGCTCAAAGCGACTGAGCTCGAAATTTTCCCGCCACCGATCTCTGACTCCAGACTAATCGCCAGAGTTTTCGCGTTGATGCGTGAGGCGTCGATGTTGAGCGACCGGATACGCTCGTCATTATTAAGCGCGAGATCGCGCAGAATCAGGTTTCTGTTTGCACAGGAAGTCTGCGCGGAAAGTTTTGACCACTCTTGCGCCGTCGGCAGTTGCAACTTCCCAATGCGCAATTCGCCCGGGCTGCGCGGATTAAAATCAAGATCGGCATGTTCGATGACGAAATCGTGCGGCCGATTCCGCACGACCAGATCGACATCGGATAATCGCACTCGTTCCGGAAAGATTGGCCACAGCGTCATTCTCTTATCAGCTTTCGATTGCCGATTTTTTCGATGTCCTTTTGACGGATCCAAAACAACGCGCGCCGAACGCACTTCTACATTTCGGAAAAAGTCAGTCAGGCCATGCCGGACGAATGCGAACAAGCTGTAGTCGGCCTGCGCAAAATCGACATCAATCGACTCGACATCAGCCGGTCCGATCGGCACGACGTGCAGATTTCGCACCGTCAAATTGGTGAAGACGTTGCCTTCAATCCGAAAATCCATCTTCAGATTTTCCCTGGCCGCGTAATGCTGCGCGACCAGCCGGACCAGGCCCTGGAGCAACGGCCGATGAAAAATCAAAACGAGTGCGCCAAAGATCGCCAGCGCAATAAGTGCACGACGCTTCCATCCTCCGCGCGGAGAAATTTCACTCTGACCTTTTTCGCCCACGAGCGCGTTACTCTATTTCCCAGAGGAGAAAGAGCAAACTCGCCGGTCATACTTAAGATAGACTGCGCGAGTTAACGATTGCGCGCCAAGGCATCTCGCGTCACGCTTTTCGCGCCATATGAGTCCGGACAAGCTATTTGAT
>ODAK010004460.1_pt1 | contig 14330 bp, 7 predicted proteins | sample 1539591 | NCBI WGS metagenome assembly ODAK01 (sample SAMEA3539303, study PRJEB22396) | soil metagenome | biome: tundra; feature: field; material: soil | place: USA | collected 2010-05 | depth 0.15 m | reverse complement strand
CTCTCCGAGGGTATTTTCTCCAGCGATCCTCTCAGCGATCCTCTCCGAGGGTACTTTTCAGGGTACTTTTCACGCACCGAGGGTACTTTTCACGCAACTTTCTTCCGCCATTTCCGAAACCCCATGCATGACTCTTCCGCGCCAGGTCGTGCCCGGTCGTGACTACATGATTACCCGTCGCTGTTCCGAGCGGCGCTTCTTCCTTCGCCCAGACGAATACACCAACAATGCCTTCATCTATTGCCTCGCTCTGGCCGCTACGCGCGCCAAGGTGCAAGTCACATTTTCTGGCGCGATGTCCAATCACCACCACACCGGCATCCACGACTCAGACGGCAACTACCCCATCTTCACCGAACACTTTCACGGACTTCTCGCCCGCTGCCAGAATGCCCACCTCGGCCGCTTCGAGAACTTCTGGTCTTCTGAGTCCACCTCGGTCGTTCACCTCGTTGAACCCAACGACATCCTCGATAAGATGGCCTACGCCTTCACCAATCCGACCGCCGCCGACTTGGTCGACTCCGTCGAGGATTGGCCGGGCGTTACCACTTTCCGCGCCACGCTCTCCGGCAGTAGTATCACGGCCACTCGTCCCAAGCACTTCTTCCGCGACGACGGCGAGATGCCCGAGATCGTCAGTTTGCCAATCGTCAGACCGCATGGTTTCGAAGACCTCGGGCAAGACGAGTGGGCGAACCTGGTCACAGAACGCGTGCGAGAAAAAGAAGCCGAGCACCGCCAGCGGCGCGCCGCTCAAGGCATTCGCGTGCTTGGCCGCGCCGGCGTGCTTCGTCAGGATCCATTCGACCATCCGTCCAGCCACGCTCCTCGCTTTCAAATGAGCCCACAGGTGGCCGCCAAGAACAAATGGGCCAGGATTGAAACCCTGCAGCGCAACCGGAGCTTCATCGAGCGATACCGCGAGGCCTTTCTTGGCCACGTCGCTGGGCTGGCAAACGTTGTATTTCCGTTTGGCACCTACTGGATGCGCAAATTCGCCAAGGTCGCCTGCGAGACCGCCGAAATGGCTGGCGACGCCATCCGGAACGATATGCTCGTCCCCGCGCCGAGCTAGGGGGGAAGCGCGGTCGCTCCGAAATTCCACCACGCTCGTCTTGAGAGCAAGGGCAGAGGTGCGCACATTGTGGCTGGCCGATCCCTGCCGACCCCATTAGCGAGACCGAAGAAGCCCCTTTTCTGAAGCAAGCAACTGCCGGGCATTGTTTCGGTTGCTCCTCTACTCGCGATCGCTGCGTTCGAGCATCCCGCGAGAACCGCTATTGCGAGAAAGATTCAATTCCCCTCGGTCCGGGCTTCGGCAATTCCCCTCGGTCCTATTTCGAAGAAGATTCAATTACCCTCGGTCCGGGCTTCAGCTACCGTCGAGGAGGTCACGCCCCCGAAGGACCATGCCCATGCCACCGCTGCCGATCAGCAGATCGGCCACGAAGCGTTCGCCGAAACGATGCCTGTCGGCCGTCCCCAGGGCCGGTTCGTCCAGCGTTTCGTCAAGAGCCTTTTCCCACACACCCCAGCCATATCACCCAATGCCCCGCGGGTGTCACCCCTGCCGAGGCATTTGACGCTTGTCGAAACGGACCACAGCGACCACTCGATACGACATAGGATGCGATGCGCGTCAATGTAAGATACCTATCGTCATGTAGGTCTGTCAATTCTCTGACGTACGCACAGTCATGGCCTTCTTAACTGTCTGAAATTACTTGAGTGTCAATTGAATGACAGAAGCGCTGTGACGTGACGTCCATGTAGGAGATCAAACTTATCCACAGTCGAATTGCCGGAGATTCACTGGTTAATTCGATTGCGACAGTCACTGTCGCCAAATATATGACGATTCGTCACATAATTGTCTTGCAGTCAGCGCAATGAATGGGTGTAATTAAGTTGCGTCCGGTAAGAGCAACTAACCAAGGAGAAGCACCCATGAAGAAAAAAGCAGGACTCAAGGTGAAGACGAAGGTACGCAGTGGCGGCGGCTTGTGGCCGCGTTAGCCAGGCCATCGCCAACAATCTGATTCGAAGAAAACGCCGTCCTAGAGAGACGGCGTTTTTTCTATAGTAGGGCCGCGGAACAGATCGATCTTTGCCTCTGCCTAGAACACGTTGTCGATGCCGAGCTCGCGTGCGAGCTCGAGAATGCGGCGATGCTCGGGAATGCACTCGATGAAAGAGCCGCGCTGGCTTCCATCGGAAATGCTATCGGCCTGATTTCTCAGCCAATGGGCGGCAGCACGAACAGTCTCTTTTGCGGACTGAATGTCGTTGGCGGCAATCAGGCACTCGACCAGAGCCAATCTGACAGTCGCTTCTCCGTCTCTGAGCGAGCCAAGCGCTTGCATCTGGGCGAACGCATCCTTTGCCAGGGATAGCGCCTCAGCCACTCTTCCCTGCACGTTCAGCGCACGGGCAAGCAAGGCAATGCCAAAGGGGCGCATGGAAGGATCGTCCTGAACCAGTTGCATTGCCGCACGTGCGTGCTCTTCGGCGCGTTCGTAGTTCCCCGCCAAGTGCTCGATGACCGATAGGTAGAGCTGTGCGTATGTAAGAAAGTACTGATCGTTCGTTTCCGTCGTATGCCTTACTGCTTTCTCGCCAAAATCTCGAGCTTCATCCAGACGGTTTTGATAGGCGAGAATGTTCGACAGCAGGTAAAGAGTCCCACCCAGAAGGTGGTTGATTCCCATTCTTTCGGCAATGGCCCAGAGTCTTCGCATCTGCGCCTCGGACGCTTCCAGCTGACCAAGCTCCATCAACATACCGCCACTGTTGCCAAGGGATTCTGTGGCGACCCGGTGATACCCAGCCTGGTCGAAGATCTCAGATGTGCGCTGGAATCCAGCAGCAGACTCGGCAGGTTTGCCGTTGGCGCGCGCCAGATGGGCGCGAAAGCTTTCAAGCCTTCCGCGGAGGTACAGGTCCAGAGCGTTCTCTTCTCGCTCCAACAGGGCGATGGCGTGCGCTCTCGCCTCAGAGTGGCCGCCAGCCGCCAAGAAGGACGCGCAATCGGCGCGACAGGCGAGCCAGGGAACCAGCAGCTCGGGTTGCGCTGGCCTTTCCCCAAGAAGACGGTCGAGCTCGGCGATCTCTTCGAACTTTGCTTGCGGGCCCAACGCAGCGACCAGCGCACAGAGGGCCCTCAGTCCGAGCTTCGCATCATCGCTCTTCCGCCCCTCTCTCGCCGCCCGCTCCGCCTCCACATACTCGGCCCTCCAGTACCGCGCCTCGGACTCCACCACGCGTAGCTCGGCCAGGTCGTCACCCTGGGCACCCAGGCGCACGCCGCGCTCGACGCGATCGAGGGCGGCCTTGAGGTCGTCGACCTCCATGGCCTGGTTGGCGGCGACGCGCAACCAGCGCACGGCGCGGGCGGGCTTTTCGCCCTTTTCGAAGTGATCGGCCAGCACGATGGCGTCGCGCTCGCCGGCCTCTTCCAGGAAATCGCCGGCCATATAGTGCCCGTCGACCTCTTCCTTGGGCGACAGCATGGCGTAGGCCGCCTGGTGCAGAAGGCCGTGACGGAAAACATGCTGTCGGGCTGGCCCCGCCTGGCGGGTGAAGAGGATTTCCTTCATCACCAAGATCTCCAGCCAGCGGTCGACGTCCTCGTCGTTCATCTCGCCGACCAAGGCCTTCACGCCATCGGCGGTGAAGCTTTGGCCGTAGATGCTGGCTGCGCGCAGAACCAATTTCGAGCCCTCGCCGACGGCATCGAAGCGCACGCGAACCGTGCCAAGCACGGTATCCGGAATCTGCGACAAGTCACCGTTCGTGGCCACCGCACGGACGAGCTCTTCCAGGTAGAACGGATTGCCCTGGGCGTGGTCGATGAGCCACGCCATGATCTCTTCCGAGACCTCGCCCAGGACCCGACGTACGAACTCTTGCTCGGCACGTTTGCCCAGCGGCGGCAGCGAAATGCGGTGCGGATGGCGGTCGCGCCACATGCCGAAGAAGCGCTCGTCCACCTCAGGCCGGGCCAGGCCAAGCACCATCAGCGGCTTGTTGCGCAAGACGCGCAAAGCAGCGTCGATGTAGTTCACGCTGGCGAAATCGCCCCAGTGCAAGTCCTCGAGCAGCAGGAAGACCGGGTGGTGCTCGGACTCGGCTTCCAGCCAGTCGACCCACGCGGCCTTGGTCTGGTCGGCCATCAAACGGGCATCGCGCCGGGCGGCCTGCAGCTGCGGCAGCTCCGCATCGGGGAAGTGAATGTTGGCGATCTCCCCCAGGAATGCGGCGGTGGTGGGCGCGCTTTTGGGGGGCAGGTAGCGCGCCGTGTGCGCCAGCAGCCGTTTGCACTGAACGTCGTCGGGCTCGGTGCCGTTAATACCGGCGACTCCGCGCAAGGCTTGTCCCACGAGGCCCAGCGACACGTTAATACGCATGGGATCGCCGCGCCCGATGAGCAGCTCGAAGCTCTGCCCGGCGTCGCGCAAGCGTTCCAGGAACTCGTAGGCGACCCGGGATTTACCACAGCCGGCAGAGCCAGTGAGCATCACGACCCGCGCCTGCTCGTCCTCGATGGCGGCCTCGAACTGGCTTTCCAGCTCGCGGATTTCGCGGTCGCGGCCGAGGCAGGGAATTTCTTTGCCAAGGACGGTCTTGGGTGCCTCGCGCAGACCCTTTTCGAAAAGCAGGCGCGCGCGGCCGTCTGGCTCGACGACGATTTCGAAGCGGGCGTCGAGCAGTCGCCTGAGCTCGTCGTTGATGTGAATCGAGCCCAGGTGCTGATTGCTGACCAGACGAACAGCGCTGGAGACAAGATGCTCGGTGCGCAGCTCGTCTTCCTTGGTGACGTGGCCGAGGCTGACGCCGAGCGACGAGTCGGGGCGCGCGAGCTTGACCTTGAGGCCGCAACGCGCGGCTCGTACGGCGAGATCGAGCGGCGTCGACTGCGCTTCGCCGGTCAGGGTGACCACAAACGAGCCGTTCGCCACACGTCGCATGCTGGCGCCGAACGCGGCCACGTCGCGGGCCAGCTGGTTCAAGTGGGAATCATCGAACTCGGCGTCGGAGAGCCGGCGCGCCAGTAAGTTGCCGAGGTCGGCCGTGGTGCCGAGATCAATCTGGGACGGCCGGGCGGTCGACCGGCGCGGCGAAAGCACGATGACCGCGGCCAGGCGGCGCTCGCCGGTGGCCATCAGCGGCGCGGCGTCGACCGGCATGCGGCGCGGGCGGGGAGCGGCCTGGAAAATACCAGTCGTGCGCAAGACCTCGGTAATATCACCGAGCGCACCCAAGACCTCGGCCATGGTGTCGGGCCGATCGGCGGGTTTCTTCGCGAGCATGCGGTTAAGAAGATCGGTCACGCAAGAAGGTATCCCGATGCAGCGCGATTCGATGTCCAGAGTGTCGTCGCCAATCAAGCGTGCCAGCATGCCGGTGGCACTATCGGCAAGAAAAGGCGGGGTGCCGGTCACGCATTCGAAGAACACGCAGCCGAGCGAGAAAATGTCGGCGCGTGCGTCTACATCCAGCGAGCCTTGCGCCTGCTCGGGCGACATGTACATGGGTGTGCCCAGGGCCGAGCCAGCCTGGGTGAGACGCATGGAGGGGGCGTCGAAGAGGCGGCGGGCGATGCCAAAATCGAGCAGCTTGATCTTCGAGATGTCTTTGTCGGGCAAAAAAATGTTGGCGGGCTTGATGTCGCGATGGATGACACCGTGCTGGTGCGCAACCGCCAGCGCTTCGGTGACCCGGCGGATCATACGAACGGTCGCTCCCATGCTGAGCGCGCCGCGCCCAAGACGGTCTTCCAGCGTCTCGCCTTCGAGCCATTCCATGACCAGGTAATGCTCGCCGCGGTTGGTGCGACCGTGGGCGATGTAACGCACGATGGCGGGGTGAACAATGGTCGCCAAACAGTTGGCTTCTTGCTGGAAGCGCTCGCCGAGCTGCGCGCCGAAGCCCGCCGAAATCTTCACCGCGACGGTTTCGCCGTTGGACAAATCCGTACCGCGATAAACCATGCCCATGCCGCCAGCGATGCGCTCGCCGGAGATCCGGAATCGCCCATCGATTTCGTTGGGTATGTCGTGGGGCAGCAACAAGATAGGGGGGGATTTTAGCCCCTATCGCCCAATGTGCGAAGCTGCGCGATCATATTACCCTCGGGCACGGTGAAAGCGGTCCCCCCGGTAACGCGGAAATTTTTCTGATGGCCTGCCAGCCGTGGGGTAAAGTCCTTGCGTTTTCGACCCAGCGTCAGCAGCAGCGAGGTATTTCGATGTTCCACATCCTGAAATCCGAATGGCTTGCTCCGAAAGTCCGTCAGCTGGAGGTCGAGGCGCCGCGTGTGGCAGCCCGACACCGACCTGGTCACTTCGTCATCGTTCGCGCGTATCCGGGTGGCGAACGCGTTCCGTTGACCATTGCGGACAGTGATGCCAAGCGCGGAACCATTACACTTGTCATTCAGGTCATCGGCGCGACGACGGAGCGACTGTGTGCGCTGGGCTCGGGCGACATGCTGAGCGACGTCGTGGGGCCACTCGGCAAGGCCACGGAAATCGAGCATTTTGGACACGTGGTCCTGGTGGGCGGCGGCGTGGGTACGGCGGTGATCTATCCGCAAGCGTCGGCACTGAAAGCGAAGGGCAATCGCGTGACCGCGGTGATGGGCGGCCGATCCAAGCCGTACGTCATCTTGGAAAAGGAGCTGTCGGCGATTTGCGATGCGGTCTACCCGTGCACCGACGACGGCAGCTACGGGTATAACGGTTTCGTCACGGGAAAATTGGGCGAGCTCATCGCCGATCCGGAGCTGCCGGTCAACGCCGTGATTACGGCGGGTCCGGTGCCGATGATGAAGGCCATCGCCAACGTCACGCGGGAAAAGCGCATCCTGACTATCGCCTCGCTGAACCCCATCATGGTGGATGGAACCGGCATGTGCGGTGGCTGCCGAGTGACGGTCGGTGGCAAGAATTTGTTCGCGTGCGTGGATGGGCCGGAATTCAATGCCCACGAAGTCGATTTCGCGTCACTCACCGATCGTCTGGCGGCGTATCGCGACCACGAACGCAGCGTTTGGGAGCGCCTGAAGTCCGACCAAGAGCACCAGTGCAAGCTGCAGGCGGCGATGGCTGACGCGAAGGTCGGTTGAGCTCGTCGTCAGATTCCACCTATTCTTCCGTTGTTGAGGTAGCCCGATGAAGCCAGCCGAGCGAATGAAGATCCAGCGCCAAGCGATGCCCGAGGCGCCTGCCGAAGAGCGCGCTCACCACTTCCGTGAGGTGAACCTGGGGCTGCCTCCCGATCTGGCGGCGATCGAGGCCAAGCGCTGCCTTTCGTGCAAGAACCACGAGTGCGTGGCCGGTTGCCCGGTGGGGATCGACATCCCGGGTTTCATCGCGGCGTTCGACGAGGGCGACCTCGAGAGAGCGGCGAACCTTCTGTACTCGGCGAACGTACTGCCGGGCATTACGGGTCGGGTCTGTCCTCAGGAAACACAGTGCGAAGAGCTGTGCCTAGTGGGCAAGAAAGGCAAGCCCGTCGCGATCGGCTACCTGGAACGGTACGTGGCGGACTGGGCGCGGGAGAACCTGAAGCGGACGATCACGCTAGCGCCTCCGACAGGCAAGAAGGTCGCGGTCGTGGGTAGCGGGCCTGCGGGCCTGACTTGCGCGGGCGAGCTGGCCAAGCTCGGACACAAGGTGACCGTGTTCGAGGCACTCCACCGGCCGGGCGGCGTGCTGGTGTACGGGATCCCGGAATTCCGCTTACCGAAGGCAATTGTCGACAAGGAAGTCCAGACGCTGCAGGACATGGGCGTCGCGATTGAGTGCAACGTGGTCATCGGGGCGACCCTGACGCTAGACGACCTGACCAAGACCGAGGGTTATGATGCCGTCTTCGTCGGCAATGGCGCGGGCCTTCCGGTGTTCCAGAATATACCGGGGGAAAACCTCAAGGGCGTGTACTCGGCCAACGAATACCTGACCCGAGTCAATCTAATGAGCGCGTACCTAGGGGTGCAGGCGGATACGCCGGTGCTGCGTGGGCAGGGCGTGGTCGTGGTGGGCGGCGGCAACACCGCGATGGACGGCGTGCGGACAGCGCGGCGACTGGGCGCAGATCCCGCCTGCCTGGTTTACCGTCGGTCGGAAAAAGAGATGCCGGCACGCGTGGAGGAAGTGCACCATGCCAAAGAGGAGGGCGTGCGCTTCGAAATGTTGACCAATCCCCTTGAAATCCTTGGCGACGAGGCGGGCTGGGTGCGCGGGGTGCGCTGCCAGCGCATGGGCTTGGGTGAGCCTGATGCTTCGGGCCGCCGGCGGCCCGTGCCTATCGAGGGCAGCGAGTTCGAAATCCCGTGTCAGGTATTCATCGAGGCCATCGGGACCAAGGCGAACCCACTTCTCACTCAGGCAACGCCCGATCTGAAGCTGAACAAGTGGGGCAACATCGTCGCCGACGAAAACGGCATGACGAGCCTGCCGGGGGTATTTGCAGGAGGCGACATCGTGCGCGGCGGTGCCACCGTCATCCTGGCCATGGGTGACGGCAAAAAGGCAGCCGTCGGCATCCACAACTACCTGAGTAAAGCCGCGGCGTAGCTACCGCGCCTCAGAACCCGCCGGCAGCGACGGATCTGCGGTGCAGATAGCGCGAGCTATTCGTTCGAAAAGCGTCGTGGCATCCGCAAACTCGGCCGCGGTCATGAATTTTGTGGAGCTCCTGCGCGTCGGCGCCTCGGCCTGGGCCACAATCTCGACGCTAGCGCAACCACGGGCTTGCGCTCGTTTCATTACCCTCGGTTGGTCGCGCTGAAGACGCATCGCCATCTGCAAGCCCAGTGGGTTGTACGGCAGCAAGATGGCACCATGCAGCCCGCAGGTTCGGAGCTGACGAATGAGTCCTGCGAAATTACCCTCGGATAGGGTAACGCCGGGCACGACCGGAATCCGAACACGCAGTCGGTCGGCGGCACATCGAGCAAGGAGAGCAAGACTGCCGAAGATGCGGCTGTTGTCGCGACCTGTGCAAGCCTGGTGCTCTCGCGGATCCGCGACCTTCAAATCGAAGTAGATCAGATCAAAAAAGGGAAGCAAGCTCTCGCAAAACAGCGACGCTGAAAATTCGCCGCAAGTCTCTACCGCCAAATGAACGCCGCGCGCCTTTAGGGCGACAGCAACAGCGACAACGTAAGCAGGAAACATCGTACACTCGCCCCCTGAAAAGGTGACGCCGCCTCCCGACCGACGGTAATAGTCTTCGTCACACAGGAGTAACTCGACGAGATCTTCAACACGATACTGACGGCCAATGGATACCAGTGCACCGCCCGGGCAGGCCTGGACACACTTGCAGCAAGCTCGACAGCGACCACTAGGGCGCCCGTCCGATAGCGACTCCTCTGCAATTACCCTCGGACAGGCGGCGGCGCATTTGCCGCAACGGAGGCATCTCTCCTCATAAAAGGCAATCTCGGGCCGAGGGTCCTGCGTTTCGGGGTTTTGGCAAAAGACACAGCGCAGCGGGCAGCCCTTGAAAAAAACGACGCTGCGAATACCCGGACCGTCTTCCAGGCTGTGCCGCTTGACCGCGACGATATACGGCACTTCCACGTGGTTTCCTACGAAATCCCCAAACGTCTCGTCAAATCCCGCGCCATAAAACAGAACTTGTAGACGTAGTTCAGGTTCCCCTCCACCTCGACGTCATTCGCGAGCAGCGAATCGAGAATGTCGGGCTCTTTCGCCGACAAGAACCGCCGCAATGCCTGCGCCGTCTTGAACGTGACAGTGACCGTCGGCGATGCGATAGCTTCCCGCCGCACAGACATCTTCTGATTGGCGAACAGGGCCGACGCCGCCACCTTGTTGTCAGCGGTGCGAAGCACGTAGCTACCAGTGAACCCGCGCAAGTTGCGTCGGTAATTGGCGAGCAGCAGAAACGCAACGTCCATGGCGTAGAGGAGTAGCTCCACGGCTTTGTCGGTCAGCGTTCCTTCCAACTCGTCCTTCAGGCCTTGCGCCTCATGGCGCACCTTCTTGAGCAGCCACGATTCCGACCTGAACAGCGTTGCGATCTTCCAAAACAGTCGCCGAATCCGTCCGAGCATCGTCATCCTCCTCTACCCCGTCGGGAATTGCACCGCGTGTCCAGTCGATAAATCGTACGTCGTGCGTTCGATGATCTCCTTTTGCATCTGCGGATTCAGATCCTTGAAGTACGCCGTGTAACCGGATACGCGCACCAGCAAATCGGGGTAAGCATCGGGGTTCCCCATCGCTTTTTCGAAGGTCTCGCGTGCAATCACGTTGAACTGGATTTCCATGCCACCGCTGCGTCGACCGGGCACTGCCGCGAAATACGTTTCGACCGCGTCGACGAAGCGGTCGAGCATTTGTGCACCGCCGCCGGGCATGTACTTCACGTTGAATGCGACACCGTTGGCAAGCCACTTCGAGGGCAACGACGCCACGGAATTGAGGGCCTTCGTGAGCGACGGGATTTCGCCGGACACCGGAGTAATACCACTCGTGAAGTTCTGGCCGGCACTCCGGCCGTTGGGCGTCGCCTGCGACAAACGACCGAAGCCGGCGTGATTCGTCATGGTCCAGTAGCCCACGCGATAGTGGCCGCCGCGATAGTTCGGCGTCGAGCCGTAGAGGCGATCGAGCAATTCCGCCAACCAATGTGCAATCGCATTGGCAGCGGCATCTTCGTTGCCGTATTTCGGCGTGCGCTCCTCGTTGCGCAGGCGCAAGCGCAACGTCTCGAAGCCCACGAAGTCTGCCTGCAAGGCGGTCAACAGATCCGCGAAGGTCATCGATTTCTCGCCGAAGACAACGCGCTCGATGGCAGCCAGCGAGTCGATCACGTCGGCAAAACCAATAACACCTACGCCGGACGAATTGATGGTGGCCCCGCCCTGTATCAGGTCTTTGCCTTTGTCCATGGGCCCTTCGAAGAGCGCCGACAGAATAGGCGTCGGATAGAATTCCTGGTGAATGCGACCGTAAAGATTGTTGAGCGTCGTCGCCTGTTCCACCAGCCACGCTATCTGCAGGGCGAACGCCGCTTGAAATTCCTCGAACGTCTCGCACACTCGCGGATCGCCGGTGCGCTTGCTGATGAGAACGCCGAGCCCGGTGTGACGATGCTCGCCGTTGAACAGCGCCAACTCGAGCGCCGAAATCAGGTTCATCAGAATCGAGCCCGAATGCCCATACGCGCGGCCGCTGCTCGTGGGCTCGACACAGCCGACGATGCCGTAGTCGCGCGCCTGCTCGATGGTCTCGCCTTTCGCCATCAGGGCCGCAATGACGGCCTGGTCGTTGTGCAACGCGGGCGTCGCTTTGGTCTTCAGGTTGACATCGCAAAGCCGCCGCAAATAGGCGGGCGGATTGACTCCCGGGTAGTAGCGCGCGTTCAGGTTCGGATCACGCAACTTGAGCAGCTCCGTCGCGCGTAACATGACGTAGGTCAAGTCGTTGACCGCATCGTTGCCGTCCTTGTCGACACCGCCCACCGTGATGGCTTGATTGGATCCGGTTCCACCGAAAAGCTGCTCGCCGGCGCTTGGCACCGTTGGTACGTGGTCGCCGATCTTCAGCCACAAACAGCACAAAAGCTCGATGGCATCGTCGATGGTCAAGTCGCCGTCCGCCACATCCTTCGCGTACAGCGGATACAGCACTTGGTCCAGTCGGCCAAGGCTGAGCCCGACGTTGGAATTTTCCAGATGCGCGGCCACCCAGCACATCCACACCGTGGTCAGGCCTTCGCGAAACGATCTCGCCGGCCGCTCGGGCACATGATCGTGAATCTCCGCCAGCGCCAGTAGCTCGTCGCGCTCCTGCCCATTGCTTGTGCCTGCCGCCAGTCGGCGTGCCTCGGCCGCCAGCCGCTGCGAGTACGCGACGATTCCTTCCATGGCAAGGGCGATAGCTGCGTAGAAATCCCGACTCTCGTCGTCTGTCGATGCGGCGCTTTTCTGATTCGCCCGCTCGGCAATACCGCGTAAACCGAAACGAATGGCCTGCGAAAAATCGGGAATCGTATGCGAGATGCAATTCGGCTTCGAGGTTAGGAAGAAGACCAAGTAATCGAGCAGCTTGATCGCCATGGCCTCGTCGGGCGCCGTCGCCTGGTCCAGCACCGAGCGCTTGCGCCCGAGCTCGCTGATATTGCACTCCAGCCAGAAGGGGAAGATATCTTCATTGAGCACGCGCACTTGCTCGCGGGTGATGGCGTAGGGATTGTGCTCGCGCGTGGACAGCGTTTGCAGCTCGGGCCACAGCGCCAAGGCCATGAATTCAGGGTAAAGAGGCACCCCCTTGAAGCGCGTGGTTGTCGAGCCGGCGAAGAGCGAGCGATCCGACAGCTCGAACGGCACGCTTCCGAGTTCCCTGGCGGTGCGATGCCGCACTACCGGCCTCCGACGCTCGAACACGCGACGGTACAGCCGCGCTTTTTCGAGGGGCGAAATGCGCGACTTGCGAAAGAGACCGAGCTCGCGGCTGACTTCCGTCACGAGTGAAGCCCGCTCGATGCAAACCTCGGGCATGGCTCTGAAGTAGGCCTTCCTCAGCGCTTCGACGCGCGGTGAAAGCACGTGACGTTCGAGCGAGAGATCCGACAGGGTAATAGGCGGCATGGTCCCTCCGAGGTCGAGGTCGCCATTTTGGAGTCGCTTGTCCGCAAATGCAACCGACGCAGCAATCGGCTGCGGAATTTGCTAGCGTGCCTGGAGTGGCCACCGCTCTTCTTTTCGGCGCAGGCGCTTCGCGCGAGCTGGGCATGCCCTTGCGCGCGGAGGTCAACGCCGAGATTCTGTCCTGGCTGACGCCGACTTCGTTGCGCAAGCTGAACGGCACCTGGCGCAGCCGAGGCTTCGGCCATCCCGACGCGGTCATCGAGGATTTTGCCCGCACGCTCGACGAGTCGACCTTCGACTACGAAGCCGTGCTCAAGCACCTGGAAACGCAGTACCTGAACGATGCGCGCCCGGGTTTTGCCCACGCTTACCATGCGCTCTACGCGTGGCTGGCCCAAGTCGTCTACTTGCTGCTCTACCGTCGCCAGGTGCAGCGGCGGAATTCCTACCGCGAAGGTCTGCAATATTTCGAGGGCATCGCACGCCTGGCCGGAAGCAATCGTCCGCTCTGGATCTTTTCCCTCAACCACGATGTGCTCGTCGAATGCATTGCCGCACTTTTCGGCATTGATGTTCGCTGCGGCTTTCCACCTAAAACTGTGCTCCTGCCTTGTCGCAATGCCGCCGGTGCGCCGGTGGCCACGCTAGCCGCTGACTTGCTGACCGACGCCGAGCTGGCCAGCGGGCGGCTGCATTTCTTTGCGCCCGGGCAGCCCGGCATCAACCTGCTCAAGATCCACGGCGCCTTGGACGTCTTCGCCTACGGCGACGGCCACGACCTCATCCGCTTGCGCCCTGCCGAGCCGACCTTCGACGCCATCATGGATGTTCTGCAGATTGCAAATGAAGGTCTGCTGGACGCGAAGCTCATGTCCGACCTGGTCCCCGATTCGCTGGCGGTGACGAACCAAATTCCGTACATCGACAGAGACGGGCACCCGAAAGTGCTCGGGCGAACGCTCCTTGCAAGCGCCGCCCGGCTGACGGATCCCTATCCGCAACTTCTCGAGCGGCGCCTACTGGAGTATTTCCGAGCCAACTTGAGCACCGCCCACCGCCTGGTTAGCATTGGCTACAGCTTTGGCGATTCCGACATCAATGAAATCGTTCAGGACTGGCTGGCCGGGGCAAACACGCGCCGGCTGCAAATTGTCGTGCCCGGCGCCGCGCGAGCTCCCAGCTTTTTGCAAGAACTCGCAGCGCAGGTCGAATTGACGCCGGGTTCGGCAACGACGTACCTGGAACGGGTACGCTAAGGAGCCGCGAAAAGATAACTTGTGCAAAGAGTACGGCCGGGCCGCCCGGATGGCAAGGAGCAAGAAGCGAGCATACCCATCGGTAGGTGAGCGACGAGCGACGCAGCCAGCCGGGATGGAGCCTCGCGGTCCGAGGCGCTTAGACCGGCGCCGTTGCGACTGGCGTTTCCGGCGCACCGACGGACGGCATCTCGACGGGTGCCGATTCCAGCGTCAGCTCGATGGCTTCCTGGATGCGTTTGACGAAAGAGAGCTCGAGATCCTTGCGCACGCTCTCGGGGATATCGACCAGATCTTTGCGGTTGCGATCCGGCAGTACGACCCGCTTGATGCCCGCCCGGTGCGCTGCGAGTACCTTTTCCTTGATGCCGCCCACGGGAAGCACGCTTCCGCGCAAGGTGATCTCGCCCGTCATGGCCACGTCGCCACGCACGCGCCGCCCG
>ODAK010004457.1_pt1 | contig 14337 bp, 14 predicted proteins | sample 1539591 | NCBI WGS metagenome assembly ODAK01 (sample SAMEA3539303, study PRJEB22396) | soil metagenome | biome: tundra; feature: field; material: soil | place: USA | collected 2010-05 | depth 0.15 m | reverse complement strand
CCAGCAACAGCCCATCGGTCGACTCATCGAACCGGTTGAGGTCGCCTCGGCGATCGCGTGGCTCTGCTCGCCGGCCGCGTCAGCCATCACCGGCGCCGACGTCGCCGTCGATGGCGGCATGACCGTCGGCTGAGCGACGTCGACCCGAGCTCGCAGTTAGCGGCGAACCTTGAAGATCGACGCGCCCGAGGTCGAGAGGTCCCTTTGACTGGTCGTCGTAACGAGCTCGTAGTAGCCGGTGTGAGCATCGGAAGGAATTCTCAGTGTCAAGGTCGTGACCGAACTTGAACGGTTCGACACTCGAACGGGTTCTGCAACGGCCACGAAAGATCCCCTGTTTACGCTGAGCGATCCTGATCTCGTCGCTGACTTGATGGCTTCGGGACTGGCGAAGGAATTCGAAAGGTACGCGGTCAGTGTGATCGTCCTTGCCGGATATGTTCCGGACGATGCTTCGACGGGCGTCCACGACAGGTGCACGATCTCGCCGGGACGATAGACCGCGTTGGGGTTGAAACCTGTGCAGCAGTTGAAACTGAAGGTTGCTCTCGTTGACGTCGGGGTACCCGAATTGTGTGAGTCGACGTAGTCACGAAGGAGGACCACGGCGCCGATCAAGATGGCGATCAAGATGGCGATGACGACGAGTTGACCGATCGTGTCACCGACTGAGCGCTTCGGCGTGCCATCCATGAGCCCACGATAGGTCGTGTCGAGTGAACTTTTGGTCGGCCCGTGGCGCGGATGAAGTATGGTCGAAGGTGCCTCGCGGCAGCGAAGTTGGTGAGATTCCAACGCTGTCCCGCAACTGTAAGTGGTCGTGCATTACGACCATGTAGCCAGGTCGCCTTCCGCGAGGAGATGTGAAAGACAGCTCTCGAGGTAAGGAGCGGTCGTTCGGATATCCATCCGTCGCCCAACCCACTTCGACGGAAAGGAGATATCCATGTTCAGGTCCCTTCGGTTGGCTCTCGCGCTCTTCTTGAGTGCGCTCGCCCTTCCCCTCATCACCGCGAGCGTCGCCGACGCGTCGGCGAAACCGAGTTGTGTCGTGTCGCTCTCGCCGACCGCCACGGAGACGCTCTTCGCCATTGGCGCCGGGCCCCAGGTGCAGGCGGTCGACAAGGATTCGGACTATCCGACCACCGGTCTGCCCACCAAGCGCATCGATTCACTCAATCCAAGTGTCGAAGCCGTGATTGGCATCTGCAAGACCACGGCGGCCCATTCGGCCAAGCCCGATTTGGTCATCATTTCCTACGACGCCAACCAAATCAAGGAGAAGCTCACGGCAGTCGGCGTAAAGGTCATCGAACAAGAGCCTCCGCTCAACCTGGCTGGCGCACTCGACCAGATCAAGCGGCTGGGTGCACTCACCGGCCACGTGACAACGGCCGACGCACTCGCCGCGTCGATCAAGACGACGATCACCCAGGACATCGCATCGGTGCCGAAGCACCCGGGAAAGACCCTCACCGCGTACTACGAGCTCGACACGACGTACTACTCGTTGACGAGTTCCACGTTCGTGGGATTACTCTTGAAGTCCCTCGGCGTGGTCAACATCGCCGACGCGCAGAACACCACGGCCGACGCCGGGTACCCGCAGTTGAGCGCCGAATACATCCTCAGCGCGGATCCCAAGATGATCTTCCTCGCTGACACGATCTGCTGCAAGGTGTCGGCGGCGACCGTCGCCAAGCGGCCCGGTTTTTCGAAGGTCGTCGCGGTCAAAGACGGCGAAGTGATCGGACTCAACGACAGCGTCGCGTCGCGCTGGGGCCCGCGACTGAGTCTGCTCATGAATCAGCTCACGGCGTCGGTGAAGGGTGCGCTGAAGAACCCCAAGCTCTGGAAGTAGAGCGTTGACCAATCCGCCCACGAGAAGTCGGGTCGCAGTCGTCGCGGCCGGCACCGTCGTCGCGCTCGTCGTCGCGATCGTGTGCGGATTGGTCATCGGTCCGACGTCCATAGGCACGTGGCGCATCGTGGGCGACACGCTCGCGCACGTCGGCATCGGCCACAACACCCTGACGCCGCTGCAATCGACCATCGTCTGGCAGTACCGAGCTCCGCGGATGGTGATCGGACTGCTGGCTGGTTCGATGTTGGCGGTCGCGGGCGGGACCTATCAAGGTGTCTTTCGTAATCCGCTGGCCGATCCCTACCTACTCGGCGTCGCCTCCGGCGCGGGACTCGGCGCCACGTTCGCGATCATCGACATCAGTCACGGCACCGGCACGCCCGCCTGGACGCCACTGCTCGCCTTCGTCGGCGCGCTCGGTGCGGTCACCGTGACGTGGTTGATCGGCGGACGGAGTTTGCGGTCGAATACCGCGACGTTGATACTCGCCGGCGTGGCGGTGGCGTCGCTGCTCACAAGCGCCCAGACCTTCTTGCAACAGCAGTCGAGCGCTGGCTCGATCGCCCGTGTCTACATCTGGCTCCTGGGTTCGCTCGCGAGCGCCGGATGGAGCACCGTGTGGCTGGTCTTTCCCTACGTCATTGTCTGCATCATCATCTGCGTCGGTGCGGGCCGAGCGCTCGACGTGATGAGCGTCGGCGAAGATGAGTCGCGTTCGCTCGGCGTGCCGGTACGGCGCGTTCGCTTCATCGTGATCGCGGCCTCGTCACTGGGTACCGCGGCCATCGTGTCGGCCGTCGGACTTATCGGCTTCGTCGGCATCATCGTGCCGCACATCGTGCGCCTCCTCGTCGGCACGTCGTACCGGCGGATCCTTCCGATCTCCGTGATCTTCGGCGCGGCCTTCTTAGTCTTCGCCGACACGATCGCGCGCACGGTGATCGCGCCCTCGGAGCTGCCGCTCGGTGTGGTGACCGCCCTCATCGGGGCACCGGTCTTCGTGATCATCCTCAGCCTCCGTCGACCGGTGGCGATATGAGCTCGGTCGAAGTGAAGGATCTGAGTGTACGCGCCGGCTCGAAGGTGCTGGTCTCGAAGGTGACCCTGAGCATCGATCCCGGCACGTGGTGCACGATCATCGGCCCCAACGGGGCCGGTAAGACCACGTTGGTCGAGACGATCGCCGGGCTTCGCCGGGCGTCGCACGGAACCGTCTCGATCCTCGGCCAGGAAATTGCCGCGATGAACGAACGAGAGCGAGCGCTGCGCGTCGCACTAGTCCCGCAGCACCCGGTCGTGCCCAGTGGCATGAGCGTCTATGACTACGTCGCACTCGGACGCGTCGCCCATCACGGACTGTTCCACTCGGCGAGCGCCCGCGATCGCACGGTCGTCGAATCGGTCCTCGAGCGACTCTCCCTGATCGAGTTCCGTGAACGCGACGTGGCGACCCTCTCGGGCGGCGAACGACAGCGAATGGTCCTCGCGAGGGCGTTGACGCAGTCGACGATGGTCGTCGTGCTGGACGAGCCCACCACGGGACTGGACTTGCGCCACCAGATGGACTTGTTGGAGCTGTTGAAGAGCGAAGTCCACGAGTGCGGCCTCACGATCATCGCGACGTTGCACGACCTCACCTTGGCCGGTCAGTTCGCCGATCGCCTCGTACTGCTGGACAAGGGCGAAGTCGTGCTCGACGGCCCCGCCGCGCAGGTGATTCGCAGCGACGAATTAGCCCGGCGCTACGGCATGACGCTGCGCGTCGTCGACGTCGACGGATCCGACGTGGTCGTGCCGGTTCGTCGCTGAGCGAACGTGAACGCCTGGTGAACCTATTTCAATGGAACTATCCAATCCCTTAGACTTGTCACAATCAACGAAGGGAACCACGTGCGACGCACGCGAATCGTAGCCACCATCGGTCCGTCCTCGGAGAGCGACGAGGTCCTGAAGGAACTCGCCGTGGCTGGTGTCGACGTCTTTCGACTCTCCTTCGCGCACGGGGACATCCCTTCGGGCATCGCGCGCCTCCGACGCCTGAGGGACCTGGTGCCCGATCGCGCCATCATGGTCGACATCCCGGGTCCCAAGATCCGGGCCGGCTCCTTCGGCACCTCTCCGGTGTCGCTCACCGTGGGCGACGAAGTCGAGTTGAGTGAAGGTTTCGACGAGTCGTCGTCCGCGACGCACATCGTCGTGGAGCGCCTCCACGTCCTGGCCCAACTAAGTGTGGGCGACCTGATCCATATCGGTGACGGTGGGGTCTCGCTCCTGGTCGAGAAGACCGGTTCCAAAGCCCGTGCCCGGGTCACGTCCGGCGGGTCGGTCCAGGGAAAGCCGGGGCTCTCGCTGCCGTCTTCGTTGCTGAACGACCGCCTACCGACCGACGACGACCGGGCACGCTTAGAGGCGCTGCGCGGCGAGTCCTTCGAGATCCTCGCGGTGTCCTTCGTGCGATCGGCCTTCGACATGGTCTCGGTCCGCACGGCGCTCTCGCGAGACGACGTCATGATGATGGCCAAGATCGAGACCGGCGAAGGCGTCGAGAATCTGGATGAGATCATCACGGTCTCGGACGCCATCATGGTCGCGCGCGGGGACCTCGGCGTGCGAATGCCGATCGAAGAGGTCCCGCACCTCCAAAAGGAGATCGTTCGCCACGGCGTGCGCTACGCCCGTCCCGTCGTCGTAGCCACCCAGATGCTCGAGTCGATGACGCACTCCCAAGTCCCGACGCGCGCCGAAGTGACCGACGTCGCCAACGCGGTGCTCGACGGAGCCAGTGCAGTCATGTTGAGCGGTGAAACCGCGATCGGCGACGATCCGGTCGCCGTCGTGACCACGATGGACCGCATCGTGCGACGGGCCGAAGAGTATTTCGACTACGCGGGATGGGGCTCGGATCTTGGCGTCCAACAGGTTGGCGCGGGAACTCGCTCGACCCGCGTCACCGCGGCCATCACCGGCGCCGCGTGGCGCGCCGCGATGGAGGAGCAGGCGGTCGCCATCGTCGCGTGCACGCGTTCGGGCATGACCGCTCGCGCCATCTCTCGCTTTCGACCACCCATGCCCATCGTCGCGATCACGCCCAGTGACGCGACCGCGCGCCAACTGCACTCGTCGTGGGGTGTGCAGGAGATCTACGTCTCACCGGCCCAGGACATCGATGAACTGTGTGAAGTGGCGGTCACGCGACTCAAGCAGTCGGGTACGGCCAAGAGCGGCGACCCGGTCGTCATCATGGCCGGTTCAGCCTCGGGCGGCGCGCAGGTCACCGACACCGTGCGCATGCTCATCGTTCCCTAGCCCTTCAAATCTCGAAGCGTTGTTCGAGCACGGGTTCGTGTTCGAACGACGACTGCGCCACGTCACCACGCCGGGCGTTCCTTCAACTTTGCGTAAGAAAACCTCGAAGACGACATCCGATTTGAGTGGTGGTGACGAATAGACCTCAGTGCCGCAAGCACCGAGGCTGACGTTGGACCAAGGAAAGCCAACGAAGCCTCCGAACGGTCCCACGATCGTGGGTCGACAAGGAGGAGTGGCAATGCAGGACATCTCTCGGAGGGGCTTCTTGAAAGTCGCTCGCAACGGAATCGCCGCGGCGGGACTCGTCGCCGTCGCCCCGACGGCGTTGGCCGCTACCGCCGGGGCCGCGATCAAACCCAAGGCATCGAAGCCAACACCCACGGTTCGACCGGTCTCCTCGAAGGAGAACCTCGTGATCCACGTACCAAATCCCAGTACGGGCGAGATCCACTTCATGGTCGGCACTCGAGAAGTCGTACGACACGACCGCGCCCTCGTCGCGCGACTCGTGCGCGACGTCAGCTGAACCAAGCAGTAATTCCGTTTCCCTAACTCTCACTCTCACTCTCACTCTTCAGAAAGGCCTACCCAATGTCGTCCCACTCAGAAGCACCGGAAATCTCCAAGGACCCCGTCGCCGACAGCACGGACCTCTACGCCTTCATCAGCCCCGACAGCCCGAACACGGTGACGCTGATCGCGAACTACATCCCCCGCCAACAGCCCGCCGGTGGCCCGAACTTCTTCGAGTTCGGCGACGACGTGCTCTACGAGATCCACGTGGACAACAACGGTGACGGCGAGGCTGACGTCACGTTCCAGTTCCGCTTCGAGACGGTCCTCACCGACACCGGCGCCAACGACACGTTCTTGTACAACACGGGTCAGATCACGTCGCTGAGTGACGCCACGTGGAACCGAAAGCAGTTCTATTCGGTGACTCGCAAGCACAACGGCTCGTCGAAGGTCCTCGCCAGCGGCCTCGCCTGCCCGCCGTGCAACGTCGGCATCAACTCGATCCCGAACTACGCGGCGTTGACGAGCCAGGCGATCCACACGATTGGCACGACCACGGTCTTCGCCGGCCAGCGCGCCGACGGGTTCTACGTCGACCTCGGATCGATCTTTGACCTCGGCGACCTTCGCCCCTTCCAACCCGACTTCCTCTTGAAGGGCGCGGCCGTCGCCGGGGTCAACTCACTCGCCGCGACGAACGTGCACTCCATCGCCGTTCAGGTGCCGATCTCGGATCTCACCAAGGGAGGTTTGGTGCCGACGACGTACACGGACGCCGATTCGACGATCGGCGTGTGGACGACCGCGAGTCGCCAGAAGACCAAGATCTACAGCACCACGCCCCAGACCAACACCGGTCCGTGGGAGCAGGTCTCGCGTCTCGGCAATCCGCTCATCAACGAGGTCATCATCCCCATGGGTCACAAGGACCGCTGGAACTCACAGGCGCCAAAGAACGACAAGCAGTACTCCTCGTACTACGAACACCCGGGACTCGCTTCGTTGTTGAACGTGCTCTACCCCGGTGCGTTCCCCAACCTGGCGGCCTACGCCGCGGTCGCGTCGAATACCCGTCCGGACCTCGACGCGGTGCTCTTGACCGGCGTCCCGCCGCTCTTCCCGGGATTCCAGAACTACACCGGCGCGACGAAGGCCGACATGTTGCGTCTCAACGTGGCCATCACGCCGACGGCGACGTCGGCGGCGAGCATCCTCGGCGTGGTCGGGGGCGACGTGGCCGGGTTCCCGAACGGCCGACGAGTCTTTGACGACGTGGTGAGCATTGAGCTCAAGGCCGTCGCCGGCGCTCTCCTCGGTGCCGTCGTCAAGACCTTCACGCCCGACGCCGCGGCCGGCGCACTCTTTGACGTCGGCGCGACCGAGCCGATGACCGTCGCGAGCCTGTCGGCTTTCGGTCTGCAGTACCCGTCCAGCTTCCCGTACCTGGCCGACCCGTGGGACGGGTTCGACAACCCGGCCACGCAGGTCCGGGCGATGGCCGGTTAAGTGCGTAGCGAATCAGTTCGCACCGGCTCCGGGGACGACCGCCTCAATCCGGTGGTCCCCGGAGTCGGTGTCTCGCATCTCCACGATCATCACGATATTCACGCGCACGAGTCCCACGAACACGACGCGCACGATGGCCACGTGCACGTCGAGGCGGCGCCCCTTTCGGTGCCGAGTCGGGCGGTCATGATCAACGTGGGTGAGCACACCGGCGCGTTAGTCCTCGCGTCGAACGAGCGGCGCGCGGGCCTCGAGGTCGAGATTCATCCGGTGTCGCACCCCGGGGCTCGCACGCACGTGTGGGTGCTGCCGCGCGAGGGCCGCGACGGCGTCGTCTACGCCGCGATATTTCCCAGCTTGGCCGGAGGCGACTACGCGATCTTGGGCGTCGACGGATCGATCGCCGACATCATCCCTATTCCGCCGAATCAGGTCACGCACGCCACTTGGACGTAGTGGCCGTCATCGGAGACTTGTAAGGAGCTACTGCGCCGGACCAGAGGCGAGCACGACGTTCACTGAAGCGGCTTTGCCATTCACGTTCAAATAGTCCACGTGAATCGTGTTGCCGGGCTTCTTGGTCAACAGAATCGTCTGCAATTCGCTGCCCGACGTGGCGGACTGTCCGTTGATTGAAGTGATGACGTCGCCCGCCGCCAAGCCGGCCTTCTGCGCCGGCGTTCCGGGGACGGTGCCGGCGATGGTGACACCGCTCGAGGAGTTCGCGTTGGCGAACGACGCCGCGGCCGAGTCGAATTCGACACCGAGGAACGCCGTCGCGCCAATGTGGACACCGGAGACGGCTTTGTCGGCGGTGATGGACGAGACGATTGCCAGCGCAGTGTTGATTGGGATCGCGTAGCCCCGGTTACTGGCGGTGTTGCCCGAGATGAAACCGAAGCCGCCGTTAAGGCTGGATCCGGCCGTGTCCATTCCGACAACCTCACCCTTGGCGTTCACCAACGGTCCGCCCGAGTCTCCCGGTTGGATGGCGGCGTTCACTTCGATGAGGCCGTTCAACTTCTCTGATCCGGCCGGGTTGGTCTGGTCGCCCGCGGTGATCGCTTGATTGAGTGCGACGACGGATCCGGTGACGTAACTCGGCGTCCCGCCCAGACCTCCGGCGTTGCCGATACCGACGATCTTCTCGCCCGAGGCGACCTTGTCCGAGTTCGCGGTCTTGATCGTCGTGAGACCACTGGCGTTCTTCAATTGGATCAGCGCGACGTCTTGCGTGAGGTCATAGCCCACCACGGTGCCGACGTAGGTGGTATTCGTCGCGACGTCGCGCACCGACAATGTCGCGGCGTCTTCAACGACGTGATTGTTGGTCAGCACCAGGCCGTTGGAGGAAAGAATCATGCCCGTGCCTTCAGCGGTCCCGCTCGCTCCGGCGAACGTGGTCGTGATGTCGACGATGCCGGGGTCGACCTTGGTGGCGACCTTGGCCGCCGCGGCGTTGGCCTTGGTGTTCTGCGGCGAAGTGGTCGGATTTTGCGAGGAGGGCGACTCGCCGTCCCCGAAACCACCCGAGGGGAACGTGGGCAACGTGTATCTCGGCGCGGCCGAGCGCGCCGGCGTCGACGTGAACACGTCGTGTCCGAGGATGAAGCCCGAACCCCCGATCGCCAAGACCAGCGCGAGTGCGCTCAGCCCTTTCGCGAGTCGCCATTTGGTCGTGCTGAGCGTGACCGTCGAAACTGGCGCCTCGGGCGGCGAGGCTGGTTCACTGTCGGGCACAACCGAACTTTCTTCGTCCCAATCCATCGGGACCTCCTTTGAAGACACTGCCGAATCGAACTTCATTATCGGCGTCGAACGTGAACAATTTCTAGTGGATACCTAAGAAGTGACTAAATCGTTCATTCGAGTCACGGTACATCGGTGACCGAGACGATAGATCGCAATCCGGGACAGTCGATCGAGGGTTGCGGGCAACGCGATGGAGGAGAATGGTGCGACGTGACGTGTCGAGCAACCCTCCGATGATCGATGACTGACCGGCTTCTCTTGGTCGGCATGATGGCGGTCGGGAAGACCACCGTCGGTGAGCTCTGTGCGAAGCGACTTGGATGGCCATTCCTTGACTCTGACGCCCAGCTCCTGAGCGACACCGGTCGAACGGCGCAAGAGATCTTCGAAGTTGACGGCGATGGTGCCCTTCGCACGTTGGAGAGTCGGGTACTGGCTGAGGCGATCGCTCACCGCGTCCCAGTCGTGATTGCGGTCGCGGGAGGTGTCGTGCTCTCCGAGAAGAATCGCGAACTGCTCGTGCGTTCCGGTGCCGTGGTGTGGCTACGGGCCTCCATTGAGACGATGATCGATCGAGTTGCCCGCGGGGGAGCGAGGCCCCGACTCGGCGAAGACCCGACCCAATCGCTTCGTGATCTTTACCTCACCCGTCAATTGCTGTACGCCTCGGTCGCCTCGTTGGTCATCGACGTTGACGATCTCTCTCCCGAAGAGATCGTCGCGCGTCTAATCGCCGAGACCGGTCTCTCCGTCGCGGAGTGAGTCGGTGAAAAGCGTCGTGCAACCAGAGCGAGGGGTCACCCTCTAATTGCGAGTCCTGCCGCACCAACGCTCTAAAGCGGTTGAATGATGTTGTCCATCGAAGTTGAGGGCGAACGATCCCACCGGTCGATTTCTAAGAGATGATCTGAATTATGGAAGCGCTTGAGTGAGGAAAAGGTATTTCTTCACCCATGTCTCGAAGAATATTGATGTGTTCTTCAATTGCTTCGCGGAGCGTCGAAGTCACCTCGTCGATACTTGAGCCGGTGGCGATGCAACCTAGAACGTCAGGCGCATAGGCCGCATAATTGCTACCCGCATCTTCAATCACGATGGTGTATTCAGTCATCGTGGTCTCCTATCGAGTCCGGCCTGTCTCACAATGTTACCGAGGGTCCCCTTAGGTACATCGTCGCCCATATTCCCGGCCACGCAGACGGATCCGGGGAGCACAGCATGCTTGTAGTGACGATGGCTTCCCGTCTGACGAATCTGTGTCCAACCTGCTTGCTCAAGTTCCTTGATGATTTCTCGGACTTTCACACCACACAACGGTTGGGATGGTGACGGGAAACATCAAGAACGAGGGAGTCGTTCCGCCTAACCATTTCTTCAGCGAAATGATTGACATTCGATTGACACTTGTCGAACCCACGTAAGAGAAGCCTGCCGGTCACTCTCGCAGTGCCATCGAATCACCCAATAGGCCCGTTGTAGTTTTGGCGAATGGCTCCGCTTCCTTACGTCGATGCCGGAGCGAAAACCGCCTTTTACGTGGTGCTCGGAGTGTTGGGCGTTTCGGAGTGGAGCATTCGAGTTCGCAGTGGGATCAATCGCGGCGGCACGCGCCTCGATCGCGGGAGCTTCTACGTGGTGATCGTCACGGCCGTGCTCGGCTTCGTCGCGGCGTTCGCATTCGCGAGTGGCGTGCCGAGCGCTGGCATCACTACGGCGCGCTGGCCGATCTTCATCGCCGGCCTCGTGATAGTGATCCTCGGCATCACCTTTCGCCAATGGGCGGTCCTCGCCCTCGGTCAGTTCTTTACGGTCCAAGTTCGCGTCCGCAGCGATCAGACCGTCGTCGATACCGGTCCGTACCGGTGGGTGCGCCACCCCTCGTACACCGGGATCATGACGTCCTTCGTCGGCATCGGCGTGGCGCTCGAGAACTGGCTGTCGCTGGCGGCCCTTCTCGTCATACCGACGATCGGATTGGTCGTACGAATCCGGGTCGAAGAGCGCGTCCTGCTCGACGCGCTCGGAGAACCGTATCGTCAATTCTCCGTCAGTCGCGCGCGACTCATCCCGAAGTTGTGGTGAGTCGATCGGGAATGTCGTTCGCGGCGCGGCCGGCTTCACGTTGGCCAACGATTCGAGGTGATGGAACTTCGCGTGACTGTTAGCGTTGAATCCGCTATGAATTCCCCCTCGACTCCTTATCCAAAGTCCCGACGCTGGCGGATGCGCAGCCTGGCGACGTCAGCCCTGGCTGCGCTGGTACTCGCTGGGGTTCAGTTCGTGAACATTGACGCTGGATCGGCGTCGCTCAATTCGCAGGTCAATCAAGTTGCGCTGCCAGGATCGTCGCAGTTCACAGTTTCGGCACCGAGCGCATCGGCTCGCTCGGCACGAAGCAAGACTTCGAAGTCAAAGGTCCCGTTAGATACTCCCGTTGCGGACAAAGCCGCGTTTCGTCTGCCGTCGCGTGGGTGCGGTTTCACTCCCGTGTCAGCGCTGGTGCGAACGAGCACCTCGACGTCAACGACGACACCCCATCATGCTTCGTACGCACTGGGCCACTGTCGACTTCTCGAAATCGGCGACTCACTAGGTGACGATCTCGAATACGGCATTCGACATGAACTCCAGTTGACGCCGGGATTAAAACTGATCCAGCGCAACAAAACGTCGACTGGACTTTCCGCGTCGTGGTTTTACAACTGGCCGGCCCATCTGAAGTATGACTTGCACCACTACCATCCCAACCTCGTCGTCATCATGTTTGGTGCGAACGACGAGCAGGCACTCCGTGTTCATGGGGCATCGCAGCCGTTCGGTTCGCCGAAGTGGCGCAGTGCCTACATTGCGCGCGTTCGCCGGATCGATCGAATGGTGACCAAGGCGGGCGCCTACGCGTTCTGGGTCGGTCTTCCCATCGTGGCACCGAAGAGTTACAGCCAGGGCCTTCGAGCACTGAACGCCATTTACCGTCAAGTGGCCATGTCGACGCCCGGCGTCACGTTCCAGCCGATGTGGCGTCTCCTGGCAACGAAGGGCGGCAACTACCGGGGTGGTGCGGTCGTGAACAACGTGCAAAGTGCATTGCGATTATCCGACGGCATTCACTTCACCTCGACCGGTGAACTCGTCATTGGCACATTCGTAGCTCACCAACTGGCGAGCGTCTACCACGTGAATCTCCGACCCGAAGAGCCCGCCTACATCGACCGATAATCCCTGTCACCGTAATTGGTGCTTGGTGCCCCCGACAGGAGTCGAACCTGCGCACATGGCTTCGGAGGCCAATGCTCTATCCACTGAGCTACGAGGGCTTGAAGGGTTTTGGCCGACAACTGGTGAGTTTATCTCGCACCATAAAAGCCCGACGAACCCGACGCGCGTCAGAGTGTGTCGGGGCAGAGTCGGACAATGTCTCGCGGTGTGCACCTCCAACGGTTCGCCGACGAGTTGGGCTCTCGGCACCGCTTGATGCCGAGCGTCAGGCCGCGTTCCAGGCAACGACGTAGGGGTGGTACTACGAGTCGGGCGAGTGCGGCCAACCACCTCGCGTTGCGCATAGAAAGAATCAAGACTTCAAAGAACACGCGCCAGTCTGTGCGTCCTCGGAGGTACATGGTGACATGAGTCAAGTCCGGCGCGTCGCCTGGTATCGCTTCCGGACCACGTTCGGTCGCCGGTGGCCCGGCTATCTAGCCATCGTGTTGCTCGTCGGTCTGATCGGCGGGACCGCGATGGCGTCGATCGCCGCCGCCCGGCGCACCCAGGCATCGTTCGCGACGTTCCTGGCGAGCACGAACCCGTCGGACCTCTCGATCAACGTGTTTCCGTCAAACGAGGCCACCGTCTCCTCCGTCGTCAGCCAGATGCGCGCGATCAGCAAGCTGCATGACGTCAAGCGGGTCGAGAGTTGGGTCGGACCCATCGGTGTGCCGCTCGGACCCAATGGGGTTCCACAACTCGGCACCCGTTCAGGCCTGACCATCTTGGGCAGCGTCAACGGTCTCGGCTTCAACCAGGACCGGGCCGCCGTGGTCGAGGGCCGCATGGCCGACCCCGCGCGCACCAATGAGTTCGTGACGACCGCGGCGGGAGCTGCGTCGGCGGGATGGCACCTAGGCGAGGTCGTGCCGTTCGGCTTCTACACGGCCTCTCAGATCAATGCACCTCGATTCGCCTCGGGGGGCATCGTACCGGTCGTCACCGTAGACGCCAAGCTGGTGGGCCTCGTCACCTTGAGCGATGGCGTCGTGCAAGATCAAGTTGATCGTTTCCCCACGTTCGCGTTGTTCACGCCAGCGCTTACGAAAAGGCTCATCGATAGCGACACAGCGGCGTTCGTCTTCGACTACGGCCTACAGCTCGTTCATGGAGGTCGGGATGTCCCGACGGTCGAGCGAGAGATCGCTGCGGTGCTCCCGCCGGGCAGCGATATACAGCCCCACGTCACTACCGAGACCGCCGCGCGGGCCGACCGTGCCATCCGACCCGACTCCATCGCCCTCGGCGTCTTCGGCCTCATTGCCGCGCTCGCCGCGCTCGCGATCGCCGGCCAAGCCATCTCGCGCCAGCTGCGCCAGCGCCAATCCGATCTCGAGGTGCTCCGCGCCCTCGGTGCCGGACCGACGACGACGATGAGCGACGCTCTCATAGGCACCTTCGGAGCGGTAATCCTCAGCGCCCTTTTTGCGGCGGGCGTAGCGATCGCGCTCTCGCCGATCGGCCCTATCGGTCCGGTGCGACCCGTCTATCCGACGCGAGGGATCGCCGAGGACTGGACGGTCCTCGGCCTTGGCGTCGGAGGCGTGATCGTCCTGCTCGGCACGGTCGCGGTGGTGCTCGCATACCGCTCGGCGCCACACCGGGTCGCGGGGCGGCGAACCAGGGCCCCGGCTCGACGCCAGGTTCTGGCCAGTGCGGCCGCCAAGTCCGGCCTGCCGGCTCCGGTCGTCGTCGGCGTGCGATTCGCGCTCGAGCCGGCGGGCAGCGGGGGTGCCGTGCCGGTGCGCTCGGCGTTCGCAGGGACCGCGCTCGCGGTCATCGTGGTCGCCGCCACCATCACCTTCGGGAGCGGGCTCCATACCCTCGTATCGCACCCGCCGCTCTACGGGTGGAACTGGACCTACGCGCTCGCTTCCGAGACCGGACCGGACGTCCCCCCACAGGCGGCAGCGCTGCTCGGCCACGACCCCGATGTCGAAGCCTCCTCCGACGCGACGATCGCCGACGCGCAGATCGACGGCCAGACCGTCCCGATCATCTTCGAGGCGCCGGGCGCCTCGGTGGTCCCGCCGATCCTCTCCGGTCACGTCATGGAGACCAACCGCGAGATCGTCCTCGGTGCCGCCACGATCCAGGAGCTGCTCACGCGCGTCGGCGGCACCGTGACC
>ODAK010004455.1_pt1 | contig 14342 bp, 12 predicted proteins | sample 1539591 | NCBI WGS metagenome assembly ODAK01 (sample SAMEA3539303, study PRJEB22396) | soil metagenome | biome: tundra; feature: field; material: soil | place: USA | collected 2010-05 | depth 0.15 m | reverse complement strand
TGACTGGAGTTCAGACGTGTGCTCTTCCGATCTATCGAGGGCGAAAAAGACGATATCTGCTCCATCGGTCAGACCGTGGCCGCGCAGGACTTGTGCCGCGGCCTTCGCCTCTACAGGAAGACCCATCACGTCCAGACGGGCGTCGGGCACTACGGCGTGTTCAACGGCAAGCGTTGGGAAAACGAAATTTACCCCATCGTGCGGGGTGTCATTCATATGAGCAGCTGATATTTCATGAGCACCCGGCCCGTTTCCGCCGCAAACTCAGCCGCGATCGAGGATGACAGAACCGGTCTTGGCAAGGACGCCCTGAGGCGGGCTTTTCTCGACAATCTCTACTACGTGCAGGGTAAATTTCCGGCGCTTGCAAGCAAGCACGACTACTACATGGCGCTCGCCTACACCGTGCGCGACCGGCTTCTTCGGCGGTGGATAAGCACTGCGTCGACCTACACGCGCGAAGGATCGCGAACTGTCGCCTATTTCTCCGCCGAGTTCCTGCTCGGGCCACACCTCGTCAATAACTTGATCAATCTCGGCATCGAGCAGCCGGTGCGCGAGGCGATTCGCGACCTGGGCCTCAGCTTTGAGGAATTGGTGGGGCAGGAGGAGGAGCCCGGGCTTGGAAATGGCGGCTTGGGGCGGCTCGCGGCCTGCTACCTGGATTCCATGGCGACCTTGGAAATACCCTCGCTCGGTTACGGCATCCGCTATGAATTCGGAATATTCGCCCAGTCTCTGGCCGACGGCTGGCAGGTGGAGCAAACGGACAAGTGGCTGCGCAACGGCAACCCGTGGGAGCTGCCGCGCCCGGAATGGGCCGTGGAAGTGAAACTCGGGGGATACACCGAGCGTTTCACCGATGAACATGGCCGAGCACACGTGCGCTGGGTGCCCGGCCGAACGGTGATGGGCATTCCCTACGATACCCCGATCCTCGGCTACCGGAACAACACTGCCAACACACTGCGGCTTTGGCGCGCCGAGGCACCGGAGTCGTTCGATCTGAGCGTGTTCAACCGCGGTGACTACTACGGCGCCGTACAGCAAAAGGTTGTATCGGAGAACATCAGCAAGGTGCTGTACCCGAACGACGAGCAGATCCAGGGAAAGGAACTGCGTCTTGAGCAGCAGTTCTTCTTTGTCTCCTGCTCGCTGCAGGACATGCTGCGTATCATGCGCGGCCAGAAGATTCCCCTGGAGCGGTTCCACGAAAAGTTTGCCGTCCAGCTGAACGACACCCATCCGGCAATCGCCATTGCCGAACTGATGCGGCTGCTGGTGGATGAACACGGCATTACCTGGAACCGTGCATGGTCAATAACCACGCAATGCTTCGGCTACACCAATCACACGCTGCTGCCCGAGGCGCTGGAGCGCTGGCCGCTCGCTCTGATCTCACGTGTTCTGCCACGCCATGTGGAGATCGTGTTCGAGATCAACGCTCACTTTCTGGATGAAGTTCGCCATCGCTTCGAGTACGACGACGAACGCCTGGGGCGCATGTCCATCATCGACGAATCCGGCGAACGCACCATGCGCATGGCGCACTTGGCGAGCGTCGGCAGTCATGCCATCAACGGCGTCGCCGAGCTTCACAGCGAACTGCTGAAGCAGGATGTCCTCGCGGATTTCCACGCTTTGTGGCCGCACAAATTCCGCAACATTACCAATGGGGTGACGCCCAGGCGCTGGATCGCTCTGACTAATCCGCGCCTCACGCGCTTCCTTTGCAGTGTCATCGGTAACGACTGGATCCGGGACCTGGAGCAGTTGCGCCAGATTGAAACTTACACCCAGGACTCTGGATTCCACCGCGAATGGCGTTTTATCAAGCGCTCCATCAAGGAGGATTTGGCCCGCCATGTGCGACGCAGAACCGGCATCGCGATCGATCCGGAATCGTTGTTCGACGTTCAGGTCAAGAGAATTCACGAGTACAAACGCCAACATCTCAACGTATTGCACATCGTAGCGCTATACCACCGCATCAAGTCCGACCCCAACGCATACATCCAACCGCGCACCTTTATCTTCGGCGGCAAAGCCGCTCCTGGCTACCTTTTTGCCAAGCTCATGATCAAGCTGATCAACTCCGTGGGCGACGTGGTAAACAAGGATCCGGCCGTCGGGGATCGCCTGAAGGTGGTGTTCCTGCCCAATTACAATGTCACCAATGGCCAGCGTGTTTATCCGGCTGCGGATCTCTCCGAACAAATCTCCACTGCCGGCAAGGAAGCGTCCGGCACAGGCAACATGAAGTTCTCAATGAACGGTGCGCTCACCATCGGCACGCTGGACGGCGCCAATGTGGAGATCCGCGAACAGGTTGGCGCGGAGAATTTCTTCCTGTTCGGCCTGACCGCCGAGGAGGTGAAGGCCAGTTGGACCAACGGCTACGACCCTGGCGCGATCTACCGCAGCAACGACGAGTTGCGGGCGGTGATCGATCTGATTCGCGACGGTCATTTCTCCCGCGGCGATCGCGATCTGTTCCGTCCAGTAGTGGACTCGCTGCTGCACGGTGATTACTACCGTCTGCTGGCGGACTTCCAGTCGTACGTCGATTGCCAGGCCTTGGTGAGCGCCGCCTATGGTGAACCCGAGAAATGGACCCGCATGGCCATCGTGAACGTTGCGCGCATGGGCAAGTTTTCTTCCGACCGGAGCATCCGCGAATATTGCCAGGGAATCTGGCGCGTTAAGCCTGTAAAAATTACTCTCCTGACCAAGGATGAGACTAACGCGGATCTGCTTCAGTAGCGATTCGTTGATGATAAATCTCCCATCAGCTGATACAGGCCTCGCCGGGCAGGTCGCCGTCGCCGGATCGCGCCGCGGCTGGCGAGGAAATTTCGCCGCACGGTTCGCGGGATTGGAAGCCCTTGGAATGGTCCCCCCGATCTAGGGGCGCGCACCAAGTCAGTGCCGCCGCGCACTTTAATTGCACGCCCTGTGTGCAGGTCATGGCTTGCACCGTGCGTCCGACGCATGCGGCAACCCATTGAACAAATGATCCAATCAGCCCAGCCGGGCCGCCCCGCCCGAACATGGCATAGCTTTTGCATACCGTCTTGTATACAAGCTGCGTCCGGAATTCCCCGGTCGTCGCCGACCTCACAGGAGCACTGACCATGTTCGACAGCAACTTCCGCGCCGACCGCCGTCGCGCACTCCAACTGATTTCGGGTGCCGCCGCCGCGGCCGCGCTTCCGGGCTTTTCCCGCAGCGCGATTGCCGCCGACAAGCTGGTCGTCGGCGTAATCTACGTCGGTCCGCGCGACGACTACGGCTACAACCAGGCGCAGGCCCAGGCGGCCGCCGCGCTCAAGAAGATGCCTGGCGTGAAGGTGGTCGAGCAGGAGAAGGTTCCCGAGACCATCGACGTGCAGACGACGATGATCTCGATGATCGAGCAGGACGGCGCAACGCTGTTGTTCCCGACTTCGTTCGGCTATTTCGACCCGCACATGCTGCGCGTCGCGGAGAAATACCCGAAGGTCCGGTTCGCCCACTGCGGTGGCCTGTGGACCGAGGGCAAGCACCCGAAGAACACAGGCAGCTATTTCGGCTACATCGACGAGTGCCAGTACTTGAACGGCGTGGTCGCGGGATTCGCCAGCAAGTCGAAGAAGATCGGTTTCATCGCCGCCAAACCCATTCCCCAGGTGCTGCGCAACATCAATGCCTTCACCATGGGCGCGAGAAGCGTCGATCCCAAGATCACGTGCCAGCTCATCATCACCGGCGACTGGTCGCTGCCGGTCAAGGAAGCCGAGGCGGCCAACAGCATGATCGACCAGGGTGTGGACGTCGTCACCTGCCACGTCGACAGCCCGAAAGTAGTCGTAGAGACGGCGGAAAAGCGCGGCATCAATACCTGCGGATACCACGCCAACCAGGCGGCGCTCGCGCCGAAGGGCTATCTCACCGGCGCGGAGTGGTACTGGCTCACCGCCTACACCATGCACGTCAAGGACGCGATGGAAGGCAAGCCGATGAAGAACTTCCTGCGCGGCGGCCTCAAGGAGGGCTTCGTGAAGATGTCGGCCTACGGCAAGGCCGCGCCCGAAGCGGCGAAGAAGAAGGCCGACGGCATCAAGGCGCAGATGATGAAGGGAGACTATGTGCTGTTCAAAGGGCCGCTCAAGGACAACACCGGCAAGGAGGTGATCGCCGCCGGCACCAGCCTGAAGCAGACCGATCCGGTGCTCGAACAGATGAATTATCTGGTCGAGGGCGTCATCGGCAAGGTCTGACGCGGACCCGCGGCGGGAACAGCCCATGTCGCCGATCCGCCCGGCCGTGGAAGCGCTCGTCATCCCGGTCGGGGCCTTGGCGCTGGCGATGATCGTGTTCGGCGGGTTCATGGCGGTGCTGGGCCAGGACCCGCTGGAGGTCTATGCGCTGATCTGGAAGGGCGGCTTCGCCAGCGGATTCTCGTGGCAGAACACGCTGTCTCGCGCGGCCCCGCTGATACTCACCGCGAGTTGCGTCGCGCTTCCGGCGCAGGCGGGGCTGATGGTCATTGGCGGCGAGGGCGCACTGGTGCTGGGCGGCCTCGCCGCCGCGATCGCCGGGCATGCCCTTGCGGGCGCTTCGCCGCTGGGCGTGAAACTGGCGATGGTCGCAAGCGGCATGCTTGCCGGCGGCCTATGGATAACCGCCGCAGGCGCGCTGCGCCATTACCGCGGTGTCAACGAGACCATCTCCAGCCTGCTTCTCACCTATATCGCCATCGCTCTTTTCAACCACTTCGTCGAGGGCCCGCTGCGCGATCCGGCGAGCCTCAACAAGCCCTCTACGGCGCCCATAGGCGAGGCCAACATGATCGGTCATTTTCCCGGTCTGGACGTGCACTGGGGACTCGGATTCGGCATCCTGTTCTGCATCGCGATGTACCTGCTGGTGCGGCACACGCCATGGGGCTTTGCGCTGCGCATTGTCGGGGGCAACGTTCGCGCCGCGCGGCTCGCCGGCCTGCCCGTCGGCGCGCTGGTGCTTGCGGCCTGCTTCCTCGGCGGTGCTGCTGCCGGACTCGCGGGTGCAGTGGAAGTGGCCGCGGTCCACGGCAATGCCAACGCCTCCCTCATGGCGGGCTACGGCTATGCGGGGATCCTCGTGGCCTTCATCGCGCGGCAGAATCCGATCGCCATCGTGCCGGTCGCGGTACTGCTCGGTGGCATTTCGGCCAGCGGCAGCATGCTGCAAAGGCGGCTCGATCTGCCCGACGCCACGGTGCTCGTGCTGCAGGGCATCGCCTTCCTCCTGATCCTTGCGAGCGAGACGCTGTACGGGCGATTCAGGATCTTCAGGAGCGCGGCAGCGCCATGAGCGACCTCGGCTGGTGGGGCGTGCCGATCGCCGTGCTGGGCGGCGCCATACGCGTCAGCACGCCGTTCCTGTTCGTGAGCCTGGGGGAATGCATCACCGAGAAGAGCGGCCGCATCAACCTGGGCCTCGAGGGCATCCTGGTGATGGGAGCGATGAGCGGCTACGGCGTCTCCTACGCCAGCGGCAATCCATGGCTCGGAGTCGTCGCAGCCGGATTCGCCGGGCTGCTGCTCGGCCTGCTGCACGGCCTCATCTGCAACCTGCCGCGCGTCAACGACATCGCAGTCGGCATCGGCCTCATGCTGTTCGGGACCGGACTCGCGTTCTTCCTCGGCAAACCTTACGTGCAGCCCCACGCGCCCAACCTGCCTGCGATCGCCTTCGGCGGATGGAGCGACTCGCCGCAGATCCAGGCCGCGCTGCAGGTGAATCCGCTATTCCTGATCGGCATCGCCCTGGCTTTCGGCATCGCCTGGGCGCTGCGCAATACGCGCTGGGGGCTCGTATTGCGCATGGTGGGAGACAGCTCGGATGCCGCCCGCGCGATGGGCTATCGGGTAAACACGGTGCGCACGCTGGCGACGGCGGCGGGTGGCTTCCTCGCCGGAATCGGCGGATCGTTCCTGTCGCTTTACTATCCGGGTAGCTGGAGCGAGGGCCTCTCAAGCGGTCAGGGCCTGATCGCCGTGGCTCTGGTGATCTTTGCGCGCTGGAATCCGATCCAGTGTTTCTATGCCGCGCTGTTGTTTGGCGGCGCGGGTTCGCTGGGTCCGGCACTGCAGTCTGTCGGTATCAGCTCGGGCTATTACCTCTACAACGCGGCCCCGTATGTATTGACCCTGGGCATCATGATCGCGATGTGTTCGCCCAGACGCACGCTCGCCGGTGCACCCGGCGAACTCAGTATCAACCGATGAGGGAGTGACCACACATGCCGCAAACGCCGACACCCCGCTACATTCAGGCGGACCCCTATCCGTGGCCGTTCGACGGCGATCTTCGGCCGGAGAACACGGCACTGATCGTGATCGATATGCAGACCGATTTCTGCGGCATCGGCGGCTACGTCGACAAGATGGGTTACGACCTTTCGCTCACCCGCGCCCCGATCGAACCGATCAAGGCGCTGCTCGCTGCGATGCGCGCCGGCGGGTTCTGGATCATGCATACGCGCGAAGGCCATCGGACCGACCTGTCCGACCTGCCCGAGAACAAGCGCTGGCGCTCGCGCCGCATCGGCGCGGGCATCGGCGATCCCGGCCCCTGCGGGAAGATTCTGGTGCGCGGCGAGCCCGGCTGGGATACCATCCCCGAGCTTGCGCCTCTCCCCGGAGAGATTGTCATCGACAAGCCCGGCAAGGGCTCGTTCTGCGCCACCGATCTCGAGCTGATCCTGCGCGCGCGCGCCATCCGTAATCTGGTGCTCGCCGGCATCACCACCGACGTCTGCGTGCACACCACGATGCGCGAAGGCAACGACCGCGGCTTCGAGTGCCTGCTGGTCGAGGACTGCACCGGCGCCACCGATCACGGCAACCACCTCGCAGCAATCAAGATGGTGAAAATGCAAGGTGGCGTATTCGGCGCGGTGTCGCAGTCCGGCTCCGTGATCGACACCGTCCGAGCGGCCGGCTAGGGTGACCCGATGGAAATCAAGCCTGAGCATGAGCCGATGCCGGACAAGGCGCTGGAGGTCGAAATCCTGGGCATGAGCAAGCGCTTCGGCAGCTTCGCGGCACTCGATGACGTGTCCATCAAAGTCGCCGCCGGTTCGTTCCATGCCCTCCTCGGCGAAAACGGCGCCGGCAAGAGCACGCTGGTGAAATGTCTCGTCGGCTTTTATGCGTCCGATGCCGGGCAGATCATGGTCGACCGGCGCGAAAGGGTCATCCGCTCGCCGCATGATGCCCACGCCCTCGGCATCGGCATGGTGTACCAGCATTTCACCCTGGTGCCGAGCATGACCGTGGCAGAAAACCTGGTGATGTCACGCAGTGAAGTGCCGGCCGTGGTGCGCTGGCGCGAGGAGCGCGAGCGGCTCGCGGCGTTCATGCGCACGGTGCCGTTCAAAATACCGCTGGACCAGCCGGTGTCGCGCCTGGCCGCCGGCGAAAAGCAAAAGGTCGAAATCCTTAAGCAGCTCTATCTCGAGCGCCGCTTCATGATCCTCGATGAGCCCACTTCGGTGCTCACGCCAGCGGAGGCCGATGAAACGCTCGGCCTGCTGCATGCGATGACGCGCTCGAACCAGGTCACCGTGCTCATGATCACCCACAAATTTCGCGAGGTCATGGCCTTTGCCGATGCGGTGTCGGTCCTGCGGCGTGGCAGGCTCTCCGGGGAAGGACGCGTGGCCGATTTGTCTCCCGCGCGCATGGCGGAAATGATGATCGGTTCGCGCCAGATTCCCGAAGCGCAGCAGCAGAAATCGGCCGGCGCCGCAGAAGGAAAAGAGCCGCAACTGGCCATCCAGAAGCTCCTGGTTGAAAACGACAGCGGCGTTGCCGCGGTGGAAGACTTCACGCTTGCGGTGCGCCCCGGCGAGATCGTCGGTATCGCCGGGGTCTCGGGCAATGGCCAGCGCGAATTGGTGGAAGCGCTGATCGGCCAGCGCGAGCCTCTCGCAGGAAAAATCCTGGTCGGCGGCAAGCCCTATGGCGCAAGCCGGAGCGAGATCCGCCGCCATCGCGTATTCAGCCTGCCGGAGGAACCGATCAGGAATGCCTGCGTCGCGTCGATGAGCGTCGCGGAGAACATGGCACTGCGAAACTTCGACCGGGCGCCAATCGCGCGGGGCCTTTGGCTGAATCAGGCAGCCATCCGGGAGCAGGCCGAACACCTGATTGCCAAGTTCCAGGTGAAGACACAGGGCCCGAACGCCCCGATAGGCACGCTATCGGGCGGGAATGTCCAGCGCGCGGTGCTCGCACGCGAGTTGTCAGCGGACGTTTCACTGCTCATCGTTGCCAATCCGGTCTTTGGCCTGGACTTCGCCGCGGTAGCGGATATCCACGACCGCATATTGGCTGCGCGCAATGCCGGTACGGCGGTCCTCCTGATCAGCGAAGATCTGGACGAGCTGCTCGAACTCTCGGACCGCATCGTCGTAATGTGCGCTGGACGCATCGTTCATGAGACGCCCATCGCGGCCGCAGACGTCCAGGTCATCGGGCGGCACATGGCGGGCCACGCTGCCGAAGAGCCGCATCCAGCCTGAGGAGCCGCTCATGCCGACTATTGCCGCCCAGCCTTCCACATTTGCATTCGAGCCCGCGACAACGGCTCTGGTCATCATCGACATGCAGCGCGACTTCATCGAACCCGGCGGATTCGGCGAATCGCTCGGCAACGACGTGAGCCGGCTCGCCGCCATCGTTCCGACGGTGCGGCGGCTGCTCGATGGCGTCCGGCGCGCGGGCCTGATGGTCATACACACCCGGGAAGCGCATCGCGCCGATCTGTCCGATTGCCCGCCGGCCAAGCGCAACCGCGGGAAACCTTTGCTGCGCATCGGCGATGCCGGACCCATGGGCCGCATCCTCGTCGCGGGCGAACCGGGCGCCGACATCGTGCCGGATCTTGCGCCGCTTGCGCAGGAGACCGTAATCGACAAGCCGGGCAAAGGCGCCTTCTACGCCACGCCGCTCGGGGAAATCCTGCGCCTGCGCGGCATCACCCATCTGCTGTTCGCCGGCGTCACCACCGAGGTCTGCGTCCAGACCACCATGCGCGAAGCCAACGACCGCGGCTACGATTGCCTGCTGGTCGAGGACGCCACCGAGAGCTATTTTCCGGAATTCAAGCAGTCCACGCTCGAGATGGTGCGCGCGCAGGGGGGGATCGTCGGATGGACCGCGACCTGCTCCGCCGTTTGCGCTGCGCTGCGGCCGCAGCCGGCGGCCTGAGAGGTGATTATTTCAGTGGCCGCCGGACTTCATCTCGAACAGCTTGTGCAGGCTGATTTTCCTCACTTCGACCTTGCTGGTCTCGATATGCGCGCGCAGCAGCATCGTGGCCTGATCGGCCTTGCGCCTGAGGATGGCACGGAGGATCTGCGCGTGCTCGGAATAGGTGGTGCGGATGCGTTCGGCATACATGAAATCCAGCCGCCGGATCACGCGAATGCGCTCGGTGATGTCGCGGTGCACGCGGCTCATTTCCGCATTTCCCGCAGCCAGCACCAGCGCCGAATGGAACTGCTCGTCCAACACCGACACCGCCGTGCCGTCACCGGCGCGCGACTCGGGCGCGACCAGCCAGGTCTCGCGCAGATCGCCCAGCTGCGGCATCGGCACCCGCTCGCACAACCTGCGCACGGCGGCGGTCTCGAGCACGACACGCAGGTCGTACAGATCCTCGATGTACTTGAAGTCGAGCGAGCGGACCGTCCAGCCGCTCTTCGCTTCCACCTGAATCAGACCTTCCTGGCCGAGGCGGTTCAGCGCCTCGCGCACCGGCGTGCGCGACACACCCAGCCTGCCGGCCAGCTCGTTCTCGCTGAAACGCTGACCCGGCATGAGCCGGAAATCGAATATATCGCTCTTGAGCTGCGTGTAGACGGATTCAGCCAGCCGGCTTGGTACCACCGGCGTGCGCCCTTTTCCTGCCTTGACCCTGACGGTTTTCATGATCGCTCCTCATCGCCGCACCGGCACGGTGTCTGCCCGCACCGAACGGGTGCCACGTACGAGTCCGGTGTTGCTTCTCGCACAGGCCGCGCCCGTGCAGAACAAGCGCTTGGCCCGCCGCAAGCCATGGCGCCTGGGCCTTGCCTCTCATGGTATGCAACTTGCATGCCACCATGTATGCAAGTTTATCGCTTTTTCCTGGAGCACGGTCCATGTCCGACCTCGCGCAGCTGAGCTTCGACTTCACCAGCCTGCAGGCGGCCTACGCGGGCGGCGCGACGCCTGCCGATGTCGCCGACGAAATCTGCCGCCGCATGGATAAACACGCCGACAATCCAATCTGGATCGCGCGCGTTCCACGGGAGAGGCTGCTGCATCGAGCCCGTTCGCTCGGAGAGGACGCAAAAGCAGGGACAATGCTGCCACTTTACGGCCTGCCTTTCGCGGTCAAGGACAATATCGATGCGGCCGGTCTGCCGACAACGGCCGGTTGCCCGGCGTATTCCTACTTGCCGGCGAAGAATGCAACCGTTGTGCAGCGCCTGCTCGATGCCGGCGCGATGCTGGTCGGCAAAACCAACCTCGACCAGTTTGCCACTGGTCTGGTGGGCACGCGCTCGCCCTACGGCGCGGTGCGCAACGGATTCAAGCCTGCGTACATCGCCGGCGGATCCTCGAGCGGTTCGGCGGTCGCGGTGGCTCTCGGCATGGCGAGTTTCGCTCTTGGGACCGATACGGCGGGCTCGGGCCGGGTGCCGGCCGCGTTCAACAATCTCGTCGGTCTGAAGCCGACGCGCGGCCTCGTGTCCACGGCCGGCGTAGTGCCGGCCTGTCGCTCGCTCGACTGCGTATCCGTGTTCGCGCTGTCCTGCGATGACGCCGAACGCGCGTTTGCCGCGGCGGCGGCGCCCGACCCGATGGATCCGTTCTCGCGCGCGGACGCGATGTCCCGGGCCGATTTCCCCGGCGCATTGCGCTTCGGCGTGCCGCGCGCGGAAGATCTGGAATATTTCGGTGACGCGCAATCGCCCTCCCTGTTCGCGCAGGCGGTCGAGCGGCTCGCACGACTGGGCGCGACACCGGTGGATGTGGACCTGACGCCTTTTCTCGAGGCTGCCGAACTTCTCTACGACGGCCCCTGGATCGCCGAGCGCAGCTGCGCGCTGCGTGAATTCATAGACGCGCAGCCGGGCAGCGTCCTGCCTGTGACGAGAGCGATCATCGATTCGGGCAAGCGTTTCAGCGCGGCCGATGCCTTCCGCGCGATGCACCGCCTCGCCGAATTGCGGCGGGACACTGAACCTATCTGGAATGCGATCGATGTGCTGCTGCTGCCCACCGCGGCCACGATCTACAGCATCGCCGAGGTCGAACGCGAGCCGATCAGACTCAACAGCAACCTCGGCCGCTACACGAACTTCGTCAATCTGCTCGATCTCGCCGCGCTCGCGGTCCCATCTGGGTTCCGGCGCGATGGCCTGCCGTTCGGCGTGACGCTGGTCGCGCCGGCTGGGTACGATCTGGCGCTTTGCCGTCTCGGGTCGCGGCTGCAGCGCGAGGCCGGATTGCCGCTTGGCGCCACGGCACACGCATTGCCGAAGGCGTCGGCGGCAATAGCATTGCCCCTGATCGGGACGGTTCGCATCGCCGTGGTTGGCGCCCATCTCAGCGGCGAGCCGCTTAACCATCAACTGACCGAGCGCGGCGCGCGCCTGCTGCGCGCCTGCCGCACCGCGCCCTGCTATCGGCTCTATGCGCTCCCTGGCGCGAGGCCGGCCAAGCCGGGCCTCGTCCGCACCGATACCGGCACCGCCATCGAGCTGGAAATCTGGGAAATGCCCGAGGGCCATTTCGGCTCTTTCGTCGCCGAAATTCCCGCGCCGCTGGGCATCGGCACCTTGGAACTCGACGACGGCAGCGTAGCCAAGGGATTCATCTGCGAATCCTATGCGACCGCAGACGCCGAGGACATTTCCGCTTACGGCGGCTGGCGCGCGTTTCTCGCTTCCCGGTTGTCGACACAATTTTCCGCAAGGAGAACGCCTTGAAACTGCGGGGCGAGCCGCGACGGCCGGAACGGAACTCCGGCACACAGCACCTGCGTCCCTGCCCCTGATGGAAAAGGTTTGAACCCATGCAGATCAACATTCCCGAAGTCCTCGCCGAGGCGACCGAGATATTCCAGAAGTACGAATGCGCGCTCGTCGAGAACGATGTCGCTTTGCTCAACACGCTGTTCTGGGACAGCCCGTTCACGCTGCGATACGGTACCGGCGAAATCCAGTATGGGTGCGACGCGATCCGGACCTACCGCAAAACGTGCACACCGGTCGCGCCGAGCCGCATTCTTCAGCATACCGTCATCACCACGTTCGGCCGCGACGTCGCCACGGCCAACACCGAGTTTCTTCCCGCGCCGGGGGCGGAACGTCTCGGGCGCCAGAGCCAGACATGGGTACGTATGCCTGACGGCTGGCGCATTGTTGATGCGCATGTAAGTTGGCACGACCCCTCGCCGAATAACAGCAGCAATATCGAACTTTCAGATTCTTCAACCAGGAGATCGCCATGAGCCAGCATGACCGGGACGAAAAAGCACTTTTCAACATAGCACCGCCGACGATCGACTCGTCGCGGCGCCGCTTGCTGGGAGGCGTCGCGGCGGGTGCAGCCGTCGCCCTGCTGGGCGCGCCGGCCATCGTCCAGGCGCAGGCCGCGCCGAAGATCCGCATCGGTTTCTGGCCGGTGGCCGCAGGCCTGCCGTTTTTCGCCGCGATCGAGAAGGGATATTTCAAGGAGGCGGGGCTGGATGTCGAGCCGCTCAAGTTCGCCGGCGCACAGCAGGTGATGGAGGCGATGCTTTCCGGCCGCTCGGACGGCAGTTCCAACGGCACCGGCTCAGCCAACCTCGCCATCGGAGCCATCGCCCAGCCCGGGCTGTTCAAGATCTTCTGCACCAATCCCAGCAACGCGAAGTACGTGCTCGACGAGTACATCGTCGCAAAGGACAGCCCGGTCAAGACCATGGCCGATCTCAAGGGCCGGAAGGTTGCGTCGGGCCCCGGCATCCAGAACATGACGTTGTGCAAGACCATGCTCGAACGCGCCGGCGCAATTGGCGCAACAGTGATGGAATTACCCATTGGTCAGCACGTAGCATCGATTGTCGCCGGCCAGGTCGACGCGTGCTACACCCTCGAGCCGACGGGGACGGTCGGACGCATGAACGGCAGCACCCGCATACTCGAGGCCGGCGTCGTCGCCAAGTACATCCTCGGCGATCCGCTCGCGCCGTGGCACGGCGGCTCGGCGAGCCTCACGACCGAGTTCATCAAGAAGTATCCGGACGCTACCAAGAAATACATGGCGGCCTACTTTCGCGGCGTCGAACTGGTGCGCTCGAAGCCCGCCGAAGCGCGGCAATACATGAAGGGCTACACCGCGATCGAAGGTCCGCTGACCAGCGAGGTGCCGCTCGCCTCGTACATGCCCTACAACGAGTTCAAACCGGGCGACATCGCGTATTTCCAGAAGTTTTTCGATCTCTTCACCGACAAGGGCATTTTCGAGAAGAAGGTCGTGGTCACCGATCTGCTCTACCAGGGATGACCATGGCCGAACCCTTCACGACCACCGGCGCGACGCCTTGGTCTGCGGCTTCGGCGCAGGCGGCCGGCGGGCCGAAGAAGCCCGCCTGGGACAGACTCCTGCCGCTGCTCGGGCCGCTGCTGCTTTTCGCCGCTTGGGACCTCGCCGTGCGCGGAGGATTCATCAAGGCGATCCTGCTGCCGGCGCCCGGCGACACGATCAGCGCGCTGCTTGTCGGCCTCGCCGGCGGCCCCTTGCTAACGGATTTCGCGGTGACGGTAATGCGCACACTCGAGGCGTTCCTGATCGCAGCGCTGGTGGGGGTGCCTCTGGGTGTGCTCCTCGGCAGCAACGAAAGAGCCTACCGCAGCGTCGAGTTCCTGATCGACTTCTTCCGTTCGACGCCGTCCTCGGCGCTGATCCCGCTGTTCCTGCTGATCTTCGGTGTGTCCGACATCAATAAAGTCGCAATCGCCGCGTTCGGGGCGTTCCTCATCGTCGTGTTCAACAGCGCGTACGGAGTGATCAACGCGCGCAAGCAGCGGGTGATGGCGGCGAAGGTGATGGGGGCGACTCGCTGGCAGATCTTCAAGGACGTGCTCATCTGGGAAAGCCTGCAGCCGACTTTCGTCGGGCTGCGCAGCGCGATTTCGATGGCCCTGGTGATCGTGATCGTCGCCGAAATGTTCATCGGCTCGGACAACGGACTTGGGCACCGCATCATCGACGCGCAGCAGGTGCTCAACGTGAAGAGCATGTACGCGGCGATCCTCGCGGCGGGCGCGCTCGGCT